>Ga0209515_10003408_pt1 | contig 22857 bp, 19 predicted proteins | sample Subgroupgradi54m_FD_187454 | JGI IMG/M metagenome (GOLD analysis project Ga0209515, IMG submission 187454) | Subsurface groundwater microbial communities from S. Glens Falls, New York, USA - GMW60B uncontaminated upgradient, 5.4 m (SPAdes)... ... | reverse complement strand
GTGGGTTGCTCTTACATGCCCATGCCGCCGTCGACCGGCAGGCCCGCGCCGGTGATGAAGCGCGACGCGTCGGAGCACAGAAACACCACCGCGTCGGCCATGTCGGCGACTTCGCCGAGGCGGCCCGCCGGGGTCTGCTCGATGATTGCGCCGACGGCCGCTTCGGGCGACGCGAACAGGCCGGCGGCGACCACGTCGGCGGCCAGCTTCATGCCCATCTCGGTCGGCACCAGGCCGGGGTAGATGCAGTTCACCCGCACGCCGTAGCCGAGCTTGCCGGCCTCCATCGCGGCCACGCGTGTGAGCCGGTCGACCGCCGACTTGGTGGCCGAGTAGCCGGCGATCGCCGGGAACGCGATGGTCGCCGCGACCGACGAGATGTTGACGACCGCACCGCCTTTGCCTGCCGCGCCGCCGGGTCGCATCGCGCGGAACGCATGTTTCAGGCCGAGCGCGGTGCCGACGATGTTCACGTCGAGCATGCGGCGCAGTTCGACGGGGTCAATATCGGCCACCAGCGCGGTGACCTCGATGCCGGCGTTGTTGACGAGGATGTCGAAGCCGCCGAGCGTGTCGAGCGTGGCCTTCACCGCGGCGAGCCAGTCGTCTTCCTTGGTCACGTCGAGCTGCACGAAGCCGGCCTTCGCGCCGCCGGCTTGCAGCTTGCCCGCCGCATCGCGACCGAGCGACGTGAGCACGTCGCCGATCATCACCGACGCGCCGGCGGCTGCGAGCGCCTGCGCCATGCCTTCACCGAGGCCGCGCGCGCCACCGGTGACCAGGGCCTTCCGGCCGGTCAGGTCGAACTTGTTCATGGGTGTCTCCTGTTGGGATTTGGACGGTCGTCAAGGAACGGAAATCAATCCTAGGAGCTGGCTTGACAACTGTCAAGAATATTTTGGACAAGTGTCAAGACAGGTCGACGCAACGCTGGCCGATGCGCGCCGCGCTCTCTACAATCGGCGCATGGCCACCGTTCCCCAAGCCCGCGACCACAAGTTCGCCGAGCGCCGCGCCGAGCTCGGCGAAGCGGCGCTGCAGACGCTCGCCGAGCTCGGCTACGCCCGCACCAGCCTGCGCGAGATCGCGCAGAACTCCGAGTTCTCGCACGGCGTGCTGCACTACTACTTCACCGACAAGCTCGACCTGATCCTGTGCAGCGTGCGCCAGTACAAGGCGCGTTGCGTCAAGCGCTACGACGACGTCACCGCCAGCGCCACGAGCTACGACGAGTTGCTGGAGGGCTTTGTGGCGGCCCTCGGCGACACCCTGCGCAACGAGGCGCCGCTGCACCGCCTGTGGTACGACCTGCGCGCGCAGTCGCTGTTCGAAGAGGCGTTCCGCGCCGATGTGGCCGAGATCGACAAGAGCCTGGAGAAGATGATCTGGCGCGTGCTGTCGCGCTTTGCCGAGATCACGGGCGTTCCGGTGCGGCTGCCGAGCAGTGTGGCCTACGCCATGTTCGACGGCTTGTTCCAGCAGGGCCTGTTGAAGCACCTGTCGGGCGACAGGAAGGCCGTGGCGACGATGCAGGCGAACGTGCGGCTGGTCGTGTCTCAACTGGTCGGGGCGCCGGTTCCAGTCAAGCGGCGCCGGCACGGGTTGGCGGCGTAACGGTCAGGGACGGCTTGCCCGTCAGGGTCCGCGGGTGTAGAAGACCAGATGCGTGCGATGGTTCTGCATGCGCCCGGCCAGCCGTTGCGGCTGGAACATCGACCCGACCTCGAGCCGGGTCCGGCCGAGCTCGTGTTGCGTGTCGAGGCCTGCGCTGTCTGCCGCACCGACCTGCACGTCGTCGACGGCGAGCTGCCGCTGCCGAAACTGCCGATCGTGCCGGGCCACGAGATCGTCGGCATCGTCGAGCGGACCGGCGCCGACGTGCACAGCCTGCGCGCCGGCCAGCGCGTCGGCGTGCCCTGGCTGGCACATACCTGCGGGCATTGCGCCTATTGCCGGCTCGGTCGCGAGAACCTGTGCGATAAGCCGCTGTTCACGGGCCATGGCCGCGACGGCGGTTTCGCGACGCACGTCGTGGCCGAAGCGGCGTTTTGCCTGCCCTTGGATCTGCCGCAGGATCCGGTTCACATCGCGCCGCTGCTGTGCGCCGGGCTCATCGGCTGGCGCTCGCTGCGCATGGCCGGCGACGATGCGAAGAAGCTCGGACTCTATGGCTTCGGCGCCGCCGCGCACCTGATTGCGCAGGTCGCCGCCCACCAGGGCCGGCAGGTCTTCGCGTTCACTCGTCGCGGCGATGCGCAGGCCCAGTCGTTCGCGCGTTCGCTGGGCGCCGTGTGGGCCGGCAGCTCGGACGACATTCCACCCGAGCCGCTGGACGCAGCGATCATCTTCGCGCCGGTCGGCGCGCTCGTGCCGCTGGCGCTGCGCGCGGTGCGCAAGGGCGGGCGCGTCGTCTGCGGCGGCATCCACATGAGCGACATCCCGTCGTTCGCGTATCGGCTGCTGTGGGAGGAACGGCAGCTGGTGTCGGTGGCCAACCTCACCCGCGCCGACGCAGCGGAGTTCCTGCGCTTCGCGGCCCAGGTTCCCTTGCGGGTCGAGACGGCGAGCTACCCGCTGGACCGCGCCAACGATGCGCTGGCGGATCTGCGCGCGGGGCGGCTGCAGGGGGCGGCCGTGCTGCAGAGCATGATCACACCTGATTAGCGACGAAGCTCAGCCCGATGCGCAAGCAACCACGCCCAGCCGCGTCATCCCGGCGAACGCCGGGATCCACTGCCCGAACGCCCACGCGCGCGTGCCCACGGCGCGGAGGCTGGACGAGTGGATACCGGCGTTCGCCGGTATGACGGCCCGATTGGCATGGCGTGCACGCTGCACCTTCTTGTTGACTGAAGCACGCGCCAATCAGGTGATCACACATGAGCATCCGCAACGATTCGGACGCGCTTGTGTTTGTCCTCAGGCTGCCGGGAGACACTCCCCGGCGCGCGTTTCAGGGTTCGACATCCTGGTCGCCGTCACGGCGCCGAGTGTGTTGCCTGAACACCTCAAGAGCGCGTTCGATGATGATGCAATCCGCCAGGTCCTTGTCGCGCATGGTCTGCTTGGTGAGAAGAAGCCCTTCAAGATTGACCGTCTTCACTGGAATGCCATCGAGGTCGATCGTCTCGCAGTATGGGCGCAGTGTGTCGTAGGTCTGGCCGTTCGCGTTCAGCATGATGTCCACGACAAAGGCGTCCGCGACTCGGATGTTCTCGCCTTCCTCGAACCACTCCGGATCGATGTCCTTCGCCGCCTGATCCGGCAAGACCATCAAGGCGTCCTTGACGCGCTGACCAGCTTCCGATGTTGACGGCACCACCACGTCGATGTCCGTCGTCGCGCGCTGATTGCCGTGAGCGGCCAGCGCGTAGCCACCGATCAGCAGGTAGTCCACATCGTGGTCATTGAGCGCGCGCAGCAACAGCTTGAGGTCTTCAAGGGTTGCGGGGCGGCTGAACTCGCCCACTACGCACGCGCCGCAGCCAGAAGCCCCATTCCGCGTACGAGGCAGTCCTGCTCATGCCGGTTGGCCTCTTCGTGCGATTTGAAGCGATACACGCCTTTCGGTATGAACGTCGTTTGCGACAGGTGCGAGAGGGACTCGCTGAAGCGCGCACCCTCAGCGAGCAAGAGGCCGCTGGCCTGCACCGTGACCGGTGGTTCACGTCTTGATCCAACCTGCCTCATTGCACTCTCTCCTTGGTAGGCCGTGTTGGACTTGAACCAACGACCAAAGGATTATGAGTCCTCTGCTCTAACCAACTGAGCTAACGGCCCGCGGCGCGGATTGTAGGTTGGGGGAGCTGGCCGCGCGCTGGCATACTGCGCCGAAACAGGGTCACCGCACATGCCGCGAGACGCTGACATCGCCGAGATTTCGCAGATCTTCGTCAGTGCGACTGCCCAGGACTGCAGGCACTACCGCGAAGCCGTGCGCGATGTGGTGCACGACAACCTGCAGGCCGCCAAGATCTTCCTGCAGGAGAACTGGGCCGAAGTGGGCTTCGCCGTCGACAAGTGCGAAGAACGCGTGCGCAGCTGCGACGCCTACTTCGGGCTGTTCGGCCACCGCTACGGCTATGTGCCGCCCGGCTTCTCGCAGTCGGTCACCGAGCTCGAGTTTCGCTGGGCCGTCGATCGTTGGCCGCACCCGGTGTCGCCGCTGTTCGTCCTGCTGCCCGAAGCGAACAGCGACGCCGACAAGAAGCTGCGGGCCTGGGCCAAGCCCTTTCTCGACAAGGAGTTCCCCGACCCGGCCAAGCGCGCCGCCGCCGAGCGGGCTCACCAGGACTTTCTGGCGTCGGTCAAGGCCTGGGCAAGCGACGGACGGCTGCTCTTCTTCTACCGCGACCGCGACCAGTTGCTCGGCAAGGCCCTGTCGTGCATCCAGAACTGGAACCTCGATCTGCTCAAGCGCGCCTTCAAGGGCCGCCGCCAGGGCGCCGGCGACATCCCCGATGAAGAGCTCGGGCGCATCGCCTGGGACCAGCGCGACGCGCTCGCCAACGCGCTCGAAGCATTTCGCGACCGGCCCGCCGAGCGGGCCGCGTGTTTCCTGCTGCACGGCCCGGAGAACCACGGCCAGCGCCAGTTCGCCGAGTTCCTGTGCCGCTGGGACGAGTGGGACGAGATGCAGCTGTGTTGCGGCCAACCGGCCGAGGCCGACAGCATCGAGTCGCTGCTGTGCTGGGCCTGCGCCCAGCTCAGGCAGCCGGTGCTCGGTGCGGCGAGCGTCGACGCGCTGGCCGGGGTGCTCGCGGCGCGCCTGGCGAAGACGTCGGTGGTGCTGATCGTGCGCCATCTCGGCTGGAAGGCGGACCGGTTGAGCCGCTTCCGCGAGCAGTTCTGGAAGCCGCTCGTCGATGCGCTGGCGGCCCGTTCGCCCGGCGGCACGGGGCGCTTGTACGGCTTCGTCATCGAGCACCAGAAGCTGCCCGCCAAAGCCCAGCCGGGCATCCGCACCAAGCAGCTGACCGACCCGGCGCTCGACTACCGCGAGTTGCTGGCGCTGCCGCCGCTGGCCGCCGCCATTCCTGCTGCGCATGTGCGGCGCTGGCTCAAGGAGCTGAAGACGAGCGCCGGCATCGCGCTCGGCGAGGCGCGCCGCGAGGAGATCGCCGAGCGCGTCACGCAACCCGACGCCATTCCACCCAATGTGTACGACCGCCTGTCGCGCGAAGGTTTTTGGGCCGACACGAAAAACTGAGGACGCCACCATGCCAGACGCCAGCCCCTACGCCGAGTTCAGCGGCACCGGTACCACCTCGTACGTCGCCTCCAGACAGACGGCGGAGATCGTCAATCTGGCGATCCGCCTCGGTCGCCCGCTGCTGGTGGAAGGCGAGGCGGGTTGCGGCAAGACACGCCTGGCGCGTGCCATCGCCGAGGAGCTCGGGTTGGCCGGCGGCGACAGCTTCATCGCAATGACGGTCAAGAGCACGAGCCAGGCCAAGGACCTGCTGTACCGCTTCGATGCACTGCGCCGCCTGCAGGACGCGCAGGACCCGAAGAACGACGCCGCGCGGCGCGTCTACCCGTACATCGAGCTCGAACCGCTCGGCTACGCGATCCAGCAAGGCAAGCCGAGCGTGGTGCTGATCGACGAGATCGACAAGGCCGACATCGATTTTCCGAACGACCTGCTCGACGTGCTGGACCGCTTCGAGTTCGACATCGAGGACATGCCGCGCGGCGAAAGCGACGACTGCGCGAGAGTCAAGCATTTCGCTCGCCACGTCGGCGCGCCCGCCGGCGGCGTGAAGCCCATCGTCGTGATCACCAGCAACCGCGAGAAGCAGCTGCCCGAACCGTTCCTGCGCCGCTGCCTGTACATCCAGCTCGACTTTCCGCAGGACCCGGCGCTGCTGGCCGAGATCGTGCAGAAAAACCTGCTCGAAAGCGCCGACCAGGTCGACGACCAGCTGGTCGCCGATGCGGTGAAACGCTTCTGCGAGATCCGCAAGCGCGGCCAAGAGCTCAGCATGCACAAGCTTCCGGCGACCAGCGAGCTGGTCGACTGGGTGCGCGTGCTGCACTGGCAGAAGCGCGACGCGGCCAAGATCAAGCCCGACGAGCTGAGCACGGCCGACCAGGCGGTGCTGTTCAAAGTGCGGCAGGACATCGAGCGCTACCGCACACGCCCCGACGCCGAGGCCGGCCAGTGAGCAACGAGGCGCGCCTGGCGCCGCCGCTGCTGGGCCTGTTCCGCGCGCTGGTGGCCAGCGGCGTGGCGGTCGGCGTGCGCGACTATCTCGACGGCCTGCGAGCGCTGCAGCTGGGCTTTGGGCAACCGGACCGCCAGAGCCTGCGCCGCCTCGCGCAGACGCTGTGGGCACGTTCGGAAGTGGAGCAGCGCCTGATCGCGCGCTGGTTCGATGGCGTGGCGCTGCCGGTTGCGGCGTTGCTTGCGGGCATCGACGAGGCGCTCGACGCAGCGATGCCGCAAGAGCGCGAGACCCGCGGAGCTGCCGGACCCGATCCCGCGAAGCCAGGCATCGTGGCCGATCAGCCGCCGCTGCCGCTGTCCGACACCCAGTCGCCGCTCGCGTCGGCCGAGCTCGCGGAACGCGCCCGCCTGTCGTTCGCCAGCGCGCGTGAAGGCGGCGGCCTGCCGGTGCCGCGCCTGCCGGCGCAACCGCTGATCGGCGAAGACTATGTGCTGCACCCCCACACACTGATCAGCCCGCGCGAGATGGCCGTGCTGTGGCGGCGCTACCGCCGCAGCACCCGCCACGGTCCGCGCACCGAGCTCGACATCGCGGCTTCGATCCACGAACGTTCGCGCCGCAGCGTGCTGGCGCAACCGGTGTGTCGTCCGCGGCGCAGCAACAGCGCGCGCCTGCTGGTGCTGGCCGATGTGAGCCCCAGCATGGACCCGTGGCGGCCGTTCATCGCGACACTCGGCGACTCGCTGCGCTTCGGCCGCCTGGCCAGCGCCGAGCTGCGCTACTTCGGCAACCTGCCGCGCAAGCAGCTCTACGCCACGCCCGACCTGGCCGACGGAGAAGCCAGCGACGAGGTGCTGCGCCGGCACGCGGGCGCGGGCCTGCTGGTGGTCAGCGACGCCGGCAGCGCACGCGGCTTCCTGAACCGCCGGCGCGGCGTGCAGACGGCCGACTTCCTCGCCGAGGCGAGCCGGTATTTCCCCGCCATGGTGTGGCTGAACCCGATGCCGCGCAGCCGCTGGAGCGGCACCACCGCGGCGCTGGTCGAGGCGGCGCGCAACATCACGATGCTGCCGCTGGATGCGAGCCAGCTGCAGCGCGGCATCGACATCCTGCGCGGCAACAAGTAGGACGCGCCATGCCCTACCCTGCCGCTCTCGGCCAGCGCCCGCTCGAAGTGCGCGAAGCGTACGAGGCGCTCGAGCAGTACGCCGCCGACTATGGCCGCGAGCCCTTGCTGCTGCTGATGCACGCGTCGGTTCCGGAAACCTTGCGCGCCGACCTGCTCAACCTGATCCGGCTCAACTTCATGCCCGGCCGCGGCCGCGAGCTGAGCCTGGAGGCGGACGTGTTGTTCTCGCCGCTGTGCAGCGCGCTCGGCGGCGGTTACTACCGCATCGATGCGCAAGTGCGCTGGCACGGCCTGGCGCTGCTGCGCTCACGCTACCGCGACGAAGCGCGCCCGCGCGCGCGCCGCGTGGCCGAGCTGCTGTGGCGCTACATCGAGTCGACCGAGCAACAAGCGGCACGCGCGGCCGACCCGCAGCTGTCGGAGTTCCTCGCGATCCAGCGCTGGGTGGCGCTCGCGTTCCTCGAACCCGCCGGTGCTGCGCATGCGTTTGCCGATGCGCTGCGCCAGGGCAGTGAGGCACCCGACGCCGCTGCGGTGCTGCGGCTGGGCGGGCTGGCGTCGGCGATCGAGCTGCCGTTGGCGAACGAACCCGAGCTGCTCGCGTATGCGCGTGGGCTCGATGCGTTGGTGAGCGGTGACGAGGCGCAGGCGCGGAGTCTGCTGGGTGGGTTGGGGGACGATGAGATCCGGGTCGGCGACATTGCTCTCAAATCGCCGGCGGAGTTGCTGCGGCAGCAGTTCCCGGACACCGTTGCGCAAGCGCCGGCTGAGCGCAGAAAGACCTGCGTGCTGATCCAGGGCGCTGGCGCGAAGTTCGATGCGAACACCGGCCGCAGGGCCGACGTCGATCGAGTCCGGGCGATGCTGCGCGCAGCGGTCGAAGCGGCGGGTTTCGATTGCGAGCGGGCCGAAGACCTGTCGACCGAGAGAGAGCTCTATGCGCGCCTGCTGTCGGCCGACCTGGTGGTGTGTGCGGTCAGCGTCGGGCCGGATGCGTGGTACCTGCTGGGTGTTTGCATGGCAGTGCGGCCACGCGGGGTGATCCTGGTCGCTGACGAAGACCGTCAGCATGCGTTCGAGCTTTCGAATCAGTTTCCCAAATGGACTGTCTATCGCAGTCCGGCAAACGAGTTCGAACAATCCGATCGCTTCAACGCGCAGTTGAGCGCGCTCGCCGAAGAGTCAGACAACGCCGAATTCACGAGCGTGGTCTACCTCGGTCTCCCGGGCTTGTTGCCGCCGGTCTTCAGCGACCCCGACGAGCCCGTCAACCGGCCGCCTCTCACTCCCCCGGAGGGCGTCAACCGCAACCGCTGCCTGGTCATCCAGAGCTTCGGCACGAAGACCGACCCTCAAAGCGGCCGCACATTCGACTTCGATGTTTCGTACGAGCTCATCAAGGCAGCGGTCGAGTCGGCAGGCCTCGAATGCGTCAGGCTGGACCTTGGTGCGGGTCCGGGCCTCGCCAGGATGTTCGCGATGCTGCGCGAAGCCGGACTCGTCATCGCGGACCTGACGACGAATCCACGCGAAGTGCTGTTCGAGCTCGGTGTTCGCTTCGGCCTGCAACCCGCACGCACGATCCTGGTGGCCGAGAAGGACCTGCAGCTTCCGCAGGAACTTCGCCAAGCTCTGGTGCTGCGCTACGACAACTCGTCCGGTCAGCTCGGCGGGGCCGAGGCGCAGCGATTCCGTTCGGTGCTCGAGGCGCGAATCCGCTCGGTCGTCACCAAGCCGTCGGTGGTCAGCCCCGTCTATGCCGCGCTTCCTCAGCTGCAGCCGCCACGCATGAAGGAACAAGCGCCGGCGCCCGACGCGACAGCGTCCGAAACCTACGACGTGTTCCTATCGTTCTCGAACGCTGACAAGGCGTGGGCGCTGAAGCTTCGCGCCGACCTTGCCGCGCGCGGCATCAAGGTGTTCCTGGACCTGACTTCGCCGAACGACGGCGTCGGCTGGGATCAACAGATCAGGCCCGCCTTGCTTGCGAGCCGCCACCTGGTCTGCCTGTGGTCGGCGAACGCCCGCAGCTCGCCGTGGGTGCAGCGCGAACTGGCGATGTTCAACGCCAGTTCGGCGTCGACACGAGGCGCGACAGGATCGATGCTGCTGGTGCAACTCGACCTCACGCCGAACGCCTACGCAACCCTGCAGCAGATCGCCGAAGCGCCCGTGCTTGCGGCCTATGCGGCCGGAATCGCCAGCCTGAACGCGGCAGACTGGAAACGGGTCGTCGAGCGCATCGACGACGCCGTCAAGCACCGGGAGCCTCCCATCGCACGCCGCAAGGTCTTCATCTCCTACTGCCGCCCCTACGTCGAATACGTCCGCCTGCTGGTCGACGCCCTCACGGATGTCGACGTCAGCTGGGACATGAACCTGCAGGCCGGCGATGCTTGGCAGGAAGGCCTCGCGACAATGCTCGAAGCCGCGGATGCGGTGATCTCGGTGGCGGGCAGCGAGACGCACAACCGCCTCTACCCGATGACCGAAATTGAACGCTCTATCCAGCTCGGCAAGCGCCTGATTCCGGTCTTCGTCGATCGTTTCGACGAGCCTCGGCAACTGACCGAACGCATGTGCGCCAACGTCGATGCACGAGGCGAGATCCTTTATCTGTCCGCGCTCGAGGGCGAGGCGTTGCACTCGGCGATTGCGATCACGGCTCGCAATATCGTGAAGGCGATGGCCGCGGCTCCGACAGGAGCTGCAGAGCAGGCAAAGTCGCCGCGCTCGCTCGTCATCCGGCAGCACGACCACAGTCTTGACTTCGTTCTCCTCGGCGAACACGGCACGCCCGAACGGCATGCCGTTGGGTCGGCAAATGTCGCCAGCCTCTTGCACTCCATGATTCGGGAAAGGTCAATGAAGGAGGCGCGAGATCTCGCGGTGACGCTGCTGCCAACCGAATTGGCGCACGTGCTTCGACCATGGTCCTATCGGTTGAGGCTCAACCGTGCCGCCGCGGACCTCCCCTGGGAACTGGCGCTGAGCTTTACCGATCTGCGCGCGCCGGTCTCAGTCATACGACAGCTCGAAGGGGCGCCGCCTGTCGAGTTGTTCTCGTCCAGGCGCCAGGTGCTGTTGGTCGGCGAAGCGGAAGAGGTCGAGGGCATAGGCGACATGCTGAAATCTGCCGGCCTGAAAATCGCTCTGCCACAGGGAGGCGACAGTTGGGCCGTCAGCAAGAGAATGGCCGACGATCTATTGCTTGCGCTCGTGTTCGGGTCCTATGGTCTACCGAGCGACGTCAGCCCAGCCGCCTTCGCCAGGGATCTTGCGCAAGCCGGCGTCAGCTGCGTCATTGCGACGGCGTGGCCAATCCACCAGCGCCTGGTGTCGATGTTCTCGCGGCTGTTCGTTGACGCGCTACTCCGAGGCCAGCGTTTCGAAGCCGCCTGCGACGAAGGGCGCAAAGCCGTCTTCGACGCGGAGCCGGAACTCAGTTCCTGGGCCGCCTTCCAAGCCTGGGGCAGCCCCGACCACGTCCTCACTTCTGGGACAGCGCGTTCGACACCAATCTTGAAGTGATGTCGACGATCTGGATCATCCGGTCGTACGCCATCCGCGTCGGCCCGATCACCCCCAGCGTCCCCACCACCTTGCCGTCGACTTCATACGGCGCCGACACCACCGACAGCTCCTCGAACGGCACCACCATGCTCTCGCCGCCGATGTAGATGCGCACCCCCTCGGCCCGGCTGCTCACTTCCAGCAAACGCATCAGCTGCGTCTTCTGCTCGAACACATCGAACAGCTTGCGCAGGCTTCCCATGTCGCTCGAAAAATCCTGCACCGTCAGCAGGTTGCGCTCGCCCGAGATCACCACCTGGTCCTGGCTGTCGGCGATGGCTTCGCTGCCGGCCTGCACCGCCGCCTGCATCAGCGCCGCGATCTCGCCGCGCAGTGCGTCGACTTCGGTCTTCAGCCGCTCGCGCACCTGCTCGATCGTCAGGCCCGCGTAGTGGCTGGTCAGGTAGTTGCTGGCTTCGATCAGCTGGATCTGGGTGTAGTCCTGCGCGGTGAAGATGACGCGGTTCTGCACGTCGCCGTCGGGTGCGACCAGGATCACCAGCACGCGCCGATCGGACAGGCGCATGAACTCGATGTGGTGGAACACGCTCGCCTTGCGCGGCGAGGTGACGACGCCGACGAAGTTCGACAGGTTCGACAGCAGCTGCGCCGCGTTGGCAATCACGCGCTGCGGCTGGTCGGCCGGCAGTGTCGGCTCGAGCCTGGGCGGCTCGACCAGATGGCGCGGCTGCGCGGTGAGCATGGTGTCGACGAACAGGCGGTAGCCGCGGGCGGTCGGGATGCGCCCGGCGCTGGTGTGCGGGCTCGCGATCAGGCCCAGGTCTTCGAGGTCGGCCATCACGTTGCGGATGGTGGCCGGCGACAGGTCGAGTCCGGACGCTCGCGACAGGGTGCGCGAGCCCACCGGCAGGCCGTCCGCGATGTAGCGTTCGACCAGCGCTTTCATCAATGTTTTTGCGCGCTCGTCCAGCATGGTTTCATTGTAGGTCCGAGCCCATTTTGAGTGCCGTCGCCACCGGGTCGCTGTGGTGTAATCCCGCGAATGAGCAAGCGCTTCCATCACGCCGCACTGGTGGGCAAGTACCACGCCCAGGGCATCCGCGGCGTGCTCGAAGAGATCGCGCAGTTCCTGCTTCGCCAGGGGCTGGACGTGTCGCTCGAACGCGAGACCGCGCTCAACACCGGCCTCGCCGACTGGGGTGCTTTCAGCCCGGCCGAGCTCGGCCAGCGCTGCGACATCGCGGTGGTGGTCGGCGGCGACGGCACCATGCTCGGCATCGCGCGCCAGTTGTCGCGCTTCGGGTTGCCGCTGGTGGGCATCAACCAGGGGCGGCTCGGCTTCATCACCGACGTACCGGTCGGCCAGTTCGCCGAAGCGCTGGCGCCGATGATCGCCGGCGACTACGAAGAAGAACGCCGCACCATGCTCGAAGGCGGCGTCTGGCGCGACGGCCGGGTGATCTTCGAAGGCTTCGCGATGAACGACGTGGTGGTGAGCCGCGGCGCCACCGCCAGCATGGTCGAGCTGAAGATCGACATCGGCAGCGAGTTCGTCGCCAACCTGCGCGCCGACGGGCTCATCATCGGCTCGCCGACCGGCTCGACCGCGTACGCGCTGTCGGCCGGCGGACCGATCCTGCACCCGGGCATCGCCGCCTTCGTGCTGGTGCCGATCGCGCCGCACGACCTGTCGAACCGGCCCATCGTGCTGCCCGACGGCGGCGAGATCAGCATCCAGATCGTGGCCGGGCGCGACGCCAGCGTGAACTTCGACATGCAAAGCCTCGCGAGCCTGCTGCACGGCGACCGCATCAGCGTGCGGCGCTCGGAGCATCAGGTGCGGTTCCTGCATCCGTTGGGTTGGAGCTACTACGCAACCTTGCGCCGCAAGCTCCACTGGAACGCCGGAGTCACCTGACTGTGTTGCGACGCCTCGCCCTGCGCGACTTCGTCATCGTCACCTCGCTCGAGGTGGAGCTCGGTGCCGGCTTCTCGGTGCTGACCGGTGAAACCGGCGCCGGCAAGTCGATCCTCGTCGACGCCTTGCAGCTCGCGCTCGGCAGCCGCGGCGACGCCGGCGTGGTGCGCGAAGGCGCGGTGCGCTGCGAGATCTGCGCCGAGTTCGACGCTACAGCGCAGCTCGCGCCCTGGCTCGACGAAGCCGGCTTCGACAGCGCCGAGACCTTGCTGCTGCGCCGCACGATCGACGCCCAAGGCAAGAGCCGCGCCTGGGTCAACGGCAGCCCGGCCACCGTCGCGCAGCTGCGCGAGGCGGCCGACTGCCTGGTCGACATCCACGGCCAGCACGCCTGGCAAAGCCTGACGCGCGGCGTCGCAGTGCGCGCGCTGCTCGACGCCTATGCGGGGCTCGACACGGCGCCGCTGGCCGACCGCTGGTCGCGCTGGAAAGCCGCTGCCGACGCGCTGCAAACGGCGCAGACGAAACAGGCCGACATCGAGCGCGAACGCGAGCGCCTGGCCTGGCAGATCGGCGAGGTCGACAAGCTCGCACCCGGCGCCGACGAGTGGGACGAGCTGAACGCCGAGCACCAGAAGCTGTCGCATGCTCAGTCGCTGATCGAAGCGGCACGCGCTGCGCTCGATGCGGTGAATGATGGCGACGAGAACGCCGAATCGCTGACCAGCCGCGCGATCGACGCGCTGCAGGCGGTCGCTTCGTTCGACCCGCAGCTCGCCGCGATCATCGAGGTGCTGCAGGGCGCGCAGGCGCAGTTGCAGGACGCCTCGCACACGCTGTCGGGCTATCTGCACCACACCGAGCCCGAGCCCGAGCGGCTGCAGGAGCTCGACGAGCGCATGTCGGCCTGGATGAGCCTGGCGCGGCGCTACCGGCGCCCGCCCGCCGACCTGGCAGCCCTGCTCGCGCAGTGGAAGGACGAGATGCGCGCGCTCGACGCGGCGTCCGATGTCGAAGGACTGCAGCGCGAACTGGCAAGCGCGAAGAGCGCGTTCGACAGCGAGGCCAAACGTGTGTCGAGCGCGCGCCGCCAGGCCGCACCCAAGCTCGCGGGTGCCGTCACGCAGGCGATGCAGCAGCTCGGCATGGCGGGTGGCCGCTTCGAGGTCTCGCTGCTGGCGCAGGACGCGCCGCAATCCTTCGGCCTCGAGTCGGCCGAGTTCCTGGTCGCCGGGCACGAAGGCAGCACGCCGCGCCCCCTGGCCAAGGTGGCTTCGGGCGGCGAGCTGTCGCGCATCGCATTGGCGATCGCGGTCACGACCAGCCAGCTCGGTGAGGCTGACACCCTGATCTTCGACGAGATCGATGCCGGCGTCGGCGGCGCGGTGGCCGAGACGGTCGGCCGCCTGATGAAGCAGCTCGGGCGCGACCGCCAGGTGCTGGCCGTCACGCACCTGCCGCAGGTGGCGGCGTGTGCCGACCACCACTTCGTCGTCTCCAAGACCTCGCGCGACGGCAGCACCCGCAGCGACGTCGAAGCCGTGAGCGGCGAAACGCGGGTCGGCGAAGTGGCGCGCATGCTGGGCGGCGAGCGCCTGTCGGGCACCAGCCTCGCGCATGCGCAAGAGATGCTGTCGGTCGGCTCGGAAGCCGCCCCCGCGCCGCGTGTGCGCAAGCGGCCACCTGGCTAGAGGCCAAGGCCAGCTCGATGTGCACAAGCATGCCCCACCTGCGTCATCCCGGCCCTTCGACAAGCTGCAGGGAGCCGTCATGAACATTCGCCCCGACGATTTATCGACCGCCGGCGAAGCCGACGCGCCGCACGAGGTCGTGCTCGTCACCGGCATCTCCGGCTCGGGCAAGTCGGTGGCGCTGCATGCGCTCGAAGACGCGGGATTCTTCTGCGTCGACAACCTGCCGCCCGAGCTGCTGCGTGAGTTCCTGCGCATCGAACACGAGCGCTCCGAGCGCCGCGTCGCGATCGCCGTCGACGGGCGCAGCGCCAATTCGTTGCCGCAGCTGCTGCCGCTGCTGGAAGAGCTGCGCGGCGAAGGGGTGGCCATCCGCTCGCTGTTCCTCGACGCGAGCAGCGACACGCTGGTGCGGCGCTTCTCGGAAACGCGCCGGCTGCATCCGCTGTCGCACGATTCGCGCGACGCGCGCGACCACCACCGCGCGCTGATCGATGCGATCGCGCTCGAACGCGAGCTGCTCGGCGAGCTGCGCGAAGTCTCGACCGTCATCGACACCAGCCAGCTGCGCCCGGCGCAGCTGCGCGCCTGGATCCACAACCTGGTGCAGTCAAGCGGCAACCGCTTCGCGCTCGTCTTCGAATCGTTTGCCTTCAAGCATGGCGTGCCGCTCGACGCCGACTATGTGTTCGACGTGCGGGTGCTGCCCAACCCGTACTACATCCGCGAGCTCAGGCCGCAGACCGGCTGCGACGCGGCGGTGGCCAACTACCTCGAAGCGCAGCCCGAGGTCGGCGAGATGATGGGCCAGATCGAGGCCTTCCTGCGGCGCTGGCTGCCCGCCTTCGAAGACGACCAGCGCAGCTACCTGACGGTCGCCATCGGTTGCACCGGCGGCCAGCATCGCTCGGTATATTTCGTCGAGACACTGGCGCGCCGCTTCGCGAACGACGCCGTCACGCTGATCCGGCACCGCGAGCTCGACGCCAGAGACTGATTCACCGACCCAACGCCTTCTCGATGCCCTCTCCTGCGACCTTCGATCTGCCGCTGTTTCCCCTGCAAAGCGTGCTGTTCCCCGACGGCCTGCTGTCGCTGAAGGTGTTCGAGGCGCGTTACCTGGACCTGGTCGGAAGCTGCATGCGCGAGAGCTCGCCGTTCGGCGTCGTCGCGCTCAAGCAAGGCGCCGAGGCCGGCAAGCGCGCCGAGAGCGTCAGCTTCGAGAGCATCGGCACGCTGGCCGAGCTGATCGAGGTCGACAGCGCGCAGGCCGGCATCTTGCTGGTGCGCTGCCGCGGCACCCAGCGCTTCGAGATCAAGACGAGCCGCCAGCAAAGCGACGGCCTGTGGCTCGCGAAGGCGAGCACCTTGCCGATCGACGATCCGGCGCCGCCGGCCGAGGCGATGCTCGAATCGGTGAAGGGCCTGGCCAACGCGATCGCCACGCTGAAGGCGCAGAACCAGGTGCCGTTCCTGCAGCCCTACCGCTTCGACAAGGCCGGCTGGGTCGCCAACCGCTGGTGCGAGATCCTGCCGATCTCGCTGGCGGCCAAGCAGAAGCTGATGGAGCTGTCCGACGCGCAGGTGCGCCTGCAGCTGGTTGACGAGTTCCTGCGCAGCAAGGGAGTAGTCGGCTGAAGAGGTTGAGCGTCATCCCGGCGAACGCCGGGATCCACTGTTGATAGATGCGCGCTGCGGCGAGAGTGGATCCCGGCGTTCGCCGGGATGACGACGGAAAAACTCTCAGCCTCTTGAGGCTACCTCGGGTCCGACCCACCCCCGGGTCGCGGGGCACCCCCTAAGTCCCCTCTGGACGCGGCCGTGGGCCGCTCCTATTCTGTTCCGGTCGTGCCGCTGTTTGCGGCGAAGGGACCGCCATGAACGTTCACAGCCTCGGCGCGCTCGCCGTCAGCGCCGGCCTGCTGGCCGCCGCGCCGGCGCATGCTGCCCTCAGCAGTTTCACCAGCAAAGCGGCGTTCGACGCGGCCATCGCCGGCCTGAGCTCGGCGCAGACCGTCGACTTCGAATCCGTCGCCCCCGGCACCACCTTCCCAAGCGGCGCCGGCACCGGCGGGCTCACCTTCAGCTACTCGATCTCCGGCCCCTCGACGCTGCAGGTGTCCGACACCTTCGGCACCACCTCGGGGTCGAACTACCTCGGCCTGGACAACCCCGACACCGCGTTTTATCTGGGCGACAGCTTCACGATCAACTTCAATCGCACGGTGCATGCCATCGGCCTGTACCTGATCGCCGGCCGCGACGCCCAGGCGGGCGACATGAAGCTCGCGGTAACGGGCGGTTCGGTGACCAACAGCGGCATCGCCGACACGCTGGTCAGCGACGGCCAGGCCTTCTACCTCGGCCTGGTCGAAAGCGACATCGGGCTTGGCTTCACGTCGGCCACGGTGACCGGCGTGTTCACGCCCAACGCGTTCCTCGCCTTCAGCGCCGACGACATCACGAGCGCCGTCAGCGCCGTGCCCGAGCCGGGCAGCTGGGGCTTGATGCTGGTCGGCCTGGGCGCACTGTCCGTGCTCGCCCGGCGCCGCCGCTAGGGCCTCTGTTCACACCGATCGACCGATCCAACCAGGAGAAGACCATGTCCCATGCTCTCACTCGCGCCGCCTGCACCGCCGCCGCGGCGGCTTTGTCGCTGATGGGTTTGCATGGCGCCGCGTCGGCACAGGCGAGCGACCCGTTCATCGGCCAGATCATGTGCGCCGGCTTCAACTTCGCGCCGCGTGGCTGGGCCGAGTTGAACGGCCAGCTGCTGCCGATCTCGCAGAACACCGCCTTGTTCTCGCTGCTCGGCACGCAGTACGGCGGCAACGGACAGACCACCTTTGCGCTGCCCGACATGCGCGGACGGGTCCTGATCCACGCCGGCCAGGGCCCCGGCCTGACGCAACGCGAGCAGGGCGAAAGCGCCGGCGCCGAGCAGGTAACGCTGAACAACGCGCAGCTGCCGGCCCACAACCACACCGTCACGCCGCAGGGCAGTCCGTCGGACGCCACCTTGATGTCGCCCGCCAACGGCGTTCCGGCCACCAAGGCGCGCACCACGCTGTATGCGCCGGGCCCGGGCACCGTTCCGATGTCGCCGGTGCTCACGTCGCCGGCCGGCAGCAACGCACCGGTGCCGGTGATGCAGCCTTATGTGACGGTGAAGTGCTTCATCGCCTTGTTCGGCGTGTTCCCGTCGCGCGACTAGGTCAGCAGCTTTCGCAGCGGCGCGGGGAGCCCCGCGGCCAGCGCCTCGTCGAGGCCGAACCAGCGGCCCGCCGGCAGCGCCTTGACGATCGCCTCGCAGCGCGCCGCCGACAGCCGCGCCGGCAAGGTCCAACGCAGCGGGTGCAGCCGCCAGTCGAGGTGCGTCAGAACATGGGTGAAGCTGGGCAGTGTTTCGCTGCTGCCCGGCCAGTCGCGGGCCACGGCTTCGAAAACCGGCATCGAATCGAACTCCGGAAGGCTCCACAGCCCGGCCCACACGCCGCTCGCGGGGCGCTGGGTCAGCCACAGCTCGTCGCGCCACTGCAGCCACAGCCACACATGCTCGCGCCGGCCGCGCTTGAGCTTGCGCGTCTTGACCGGGTAGGCCTCGGGATCACCCTCGCGCGCCGCCAGGCAGGTCGGTTGCACGGGGCACAGCAGGCAGTGCGGTGAACGGGCCAGGCAGACGGTGGCGCCCAGGTCCATCAGGCCCTGGGTGTAGGCCTCGACACCCCGCTCGGGCAGCAACCGGGTGGCTTCCTGCCACAGCAGCCGCTCCTGCGCGGCGCTGGCGAGGTCGCCATCGAAAGCGAGCGCGCGGGTCAGCACCCGCTTGACGTTGCCGTCGAGGATCGCCACCCGCTCGCCGAAGCAAAACGCAGCGATCGCAGCGGCGGTCGACCGGCCGATGCCGGGCAACTGCGCGAGCGTTTCGCTGCGGGCGGGAAAGCGCCCGTCGTGGTCATTCACGACCGCCTGCGCGCAGCGATGCAGGTTGCGCGCACGGCTGTAGTAGCCCAGGCCGCTCCACAACGCGAACACGTCGTCGAGCGGCGCCGCGGCGAGCGAGCGCACATCGGGATAGCGCTCGAGAAATCGCCCGTAGTAGCCGAGCACCGTCGCGACCCGGGTCTGCTGCAGCATGATTTCCGACAGCCACACCCGGTACGGGTCGGTGGTGTTCTGCCACGGCAGCGTGTTGCGGCCGTGGCTGCGCTGCCACTCGACGACGCGCTGTGCGAAGGACGGGGCCTGCGGGCGCCGAGCCACCGCCGAATCAACCTTGCGCGTGGCGAAGCAATACCGGGACCGGCTCGTCGTCGATCGGCAGGTCGATGGTCAAGAGCCCGGTGTCGCTGTCGAGCTGCGGGCCGGCCGCTTCGCGCAGCGCCGAGCTCAGGTCGCCGACGCGGGTCAGGAACTGGTGCAGGCGCTGGTCCTGCTTCTCGATCTCGCCGATGCGCTGCTCGAGCTCGCCGGCGGCGTTCTGGATCCGCTCGAGCGCCTCGCTGCGGCGCCTGAAGCTGCGTCGCCGTTCGCGCAGCTGCGAATCGACCTGCGCCGACGCCGACTTGCTCCACAGCTCGAGCTCGCCGGTGGCGTTTTCGAACACCACGCGCAGCTTGGACACCAGCATGCGGCGGAACTGCTCCATGAACTTGGGCTGCGACAGGCGCAGCGCCTGCGTGAGGCCCAGGTACTGCACGTAGTTGCGCTCGATCAGGCTCAGCTCGCGCGTGAAGCGCTCGAGCTCGGGCGGCTTCGGCATCGCCAGGCCGAAGCCGAATTCGGAGTTGAGCCTGGCAAAACTCGCCGCCAGCATCTCGCGGATCTCGAGGCCCAGCGCGGTGGCCTTTTCGAGCAGATGACGCAGCCGCGTGCACAGCCCGATGAAGGCCTTGCGCGCGCCCAGGTTGAGGATGGACGCGTGCATCTCGACTTGCATCTGCTCCACCTCTTCGCGCAGGCGGTCGCTCGAAAGGCCGATCAGCGCGTCCTTCAGCATGCGGCTGTGGACCACGCGCAGCGCCTGCAGCCGGCTGGTGCAGAGCTCGAACTCCGCCGTTTCCTCTTCGACACGCTGCAGCATCGTGCGCACCTTGGCACCGCTCTTGCCGCGCACGCCGCGCAGCTCGAGCATCTGCTCGGCAAGCTGGCGGCGCTGGTCGCCGAGCTTGCGCGAGACATGCATCTCGACCTGCTGCGCCGCATCGTTGACCACCTGCTGAAGCACCTGGCGGCGCTGCGGCAGAAGCTGCGCCGACAGCGCGTCTTCCAGCTCGGTGAGGCGGCTCTTGGCGAGCCCGGCGGGGTCACGCGCGACCCGCGCGGCCAGCGCCTGGCGCGCCGACAGCGGGAACACGCGTGTCGCCGGAATGTCCAGCGTGCGCGCCGTCGCCTGGCGCTGTGCTTCGATCTGCTCGTCGACCTGTGCCTGGGAGGCGAGCGGGTCGACCATCGCGTCGATCTTGTTGAGGACGACGAAGCGCGCCAGGTTGTGGGTGTCCAGGTGGTCGCGCCAGATCGCCATGTCCGACTTGGTGACGCCGGTGTCGGCACCGAGGATGAACACAGTGGCGTGGGCGGTCGGCAACAGGCCCAGCGTCAGCTCCGGCTCGGCGCCGATCGCGTTCAGCCCCGGCGTGTCGAGCACGACCAGCCCCTGGCGCAACAGCGGGTGCGGGTAGTTGATCAGCGCGTGGCGCCATTCGGGCACCTCGACCCGGCCTTCGTCGTCGAGCGGCGGGTTGTCCTCGGGCCGGGCGTCGTCCCAGAAGCCGAGGCTGCGGGCCTGGTCCTGCGAGACCCATCGCGTGCGCATCACCTGCTTCAGCGCCTCGGACAGCTCGTCGGACGACTGGACGTTGAGCGGAATGTGGGTCCAGGTGCGCGGCTGGGCGCGAAGCTCGCTGAGCGAAAAGCCGTCGAGCCGGGTCAGGATGGGCAGCAGCGACAGCGTCGGCGCCTCTTCGGGGTCGTAGGCCAGCTCGACCGGACACATCGTGGTTCGCCCGGGTGTGGCCGGCAGCACACGCTTGCCGGCGTCGGCGAAGAAGATCGCGTTGATCAACTCCGACTTGCCGCGCGAGAACTCGGCGACGAAAGCGACGATGAGCTTTTCACCGGCGAGGCGCCGCCCGAGCACGACCAGCGCCTCGTTGGCGGGGCCGTCGGCCAGGTCGTGGTCGGCCAGGTAGCGCGTCAGCTCCGACAGGCGTTGCACCAGCGCGGTTCGCCAGCCGCTCAGGGCGTCGAAATTGCTCGCAAAGGTCGGCGTCATGAAGGGCGGGCGGGGGTAGGGAATGGTTTTTGCTGGCGGGCGTGCGGCAGTGACGCGAACATCGTAGCGCAAGGTCAGTTACGGACGGCGCCGGAAACATCTGCACACCAGATTGATAACCGGCTCGCGTGAACGATTCAACGCCGCTGGCAGCTGGGGCAGAAAAACGTCGCACGCTGGCCTTGGACGACGCGGCGGATCGGCGTGTCGCAGACCTGGCAGGGCTCGCCGGCGCGGCCGTACACCTGGGCCTGCAACTGGAACTCGCCGGCCATGCCGTGGGCGTCGCGAAAGTCGCGCAGCGTCGAGCCGCCGAGCGCGAGCGCGAGCGCCAGCGTGTCGCGCACTGCCGCGGCCAGACGGGCACAGCGCGGCCGGCTGATGCGGTCGCTGCGGGTGCGCGGATCGATGCCGGCCCTGAACAAGGCCTCGCAGGCGTAGATGTTGCCGGCGCCGACGACGATGTCGCCCGCCAGCAGCGCCTGCTTGACCGCGACACGGCGGCGCTTCAGCGCCTGGTGAAGCAGCTCGCCGGTGAAGGCGGCGTCGAAAGGCTCGACGCCCAGGCCGGCCAGCAGCTTGGCGGCAGGGCCCGAATCGGTGCTCGGCGACCACAGCACCGCGCCGAAACGCCGCGGGTCGGTGAGGCGCAGCGTGCCGCGCGTGGTCACCAGGTCGAAGTGGTCGTGCGGGCCAGGGCCCCCCGGCGCGTCGCTGAACGCGAGCGACCCCGACATTCCGAGGTGCATCAGCAGCCCGCCGCGGTCGAGCGCCAGCCACAGGTACTTGCCGCGCCGCGTGACCTCGCCGACCGACTGCGCGACCAGGCTCTCGGGCGCGACCCCGAGCGGCCAGCGCAGCGGCTTGCCGAGCCGCACCGCGGTCACCCGCGCGCCGTGGATGCGCTCGCGAAAGCTCTGGCGCGTGACTTCTACCTCGGGCAGTTCGGGCATGAAGGGAATTATCGCGACGCCCGGCGGTCCATTGGAGCCGGGCCCCGCGATGGCCATTAAAATCGACGCCGAATCAGGAGCCTTATCGATGCCAGCCCGTTTTCCCTTTCGCACCTGCGTGCTGGCGACTTTGCTGTCGGCGTTCGCATTGGCCGGCGCCGCCGCGCCTGAAAATCCGGCGCCGGGGCCTGGCCCCATCACCACTTCAAGGCTCGACCGCTCGCTGTTCCTGCAGCTGCTGGTCGGCGAGCTCGACCTGCGCAACGGCGACGCTGCCGGGGCCTACCAGGCCGTGCTCGACGCCGCGCGCCGCACCCACGACGAGCAGCTCTACCGGCGCGCCGCCGACATCGCAGTGCAGGCGCGTGCCGGCGAGGACGCGCTGGCCGGCGTGCGCATGTGGCGCGCCGACCTGTCGGGCTCGCTCGACGCGCACCGCTATCTGATTCAGCTGCTGGTGGCCTTGAATCGCGCACCCGAGGCGGTCGAACCGCTCGACTCGCTGATCAAGCTGACGCCGGCCGCCGAGCGCAACGCGCTGATCGCCAACCTGGCGCGTTTCTTCGGCCGCTCGGCGGACAAGAAGCAGGCAGCCGAGGTGGTCGAACAAGCCCTGAAGCCCTTCGCCGACGCACCCGCCACGCGCGGCGCCGTGAGTGTCGGGCAGGGCCGCGCCTGGTTCGCCGCGCAGGACGGCGCGCGAGCGCTCGAGCTGCTGCAGCGCGCCCAGGCGCAAGATCCGAGCGGCGAGGCGCCGGCGCTGCTGGCGCTCGAGATGATGGCGACGGTCCCAGCGGCCGAAGCGGTCGTCCAGAGTCATCTGCAGGCCAAGCCGGCGAGCAATGCCATCCGCATGGTCTACGCGCGGGTGCTGAGCACCGCGCAGCGCTACCCCGACGCGATCGCCCAGCTCGACGCGGTGACCCGCAACGCGCCGGCGCTCGCGCCGCCCTGGCTCACGCTCGGTGCGCTGCACATCGAGCTGCACCAGGCGAAGGAAGCCACCGCAGCGCTGCAGCGCTACGTGGCGCTGGTGCAAACCACGCCGGCCGCCGCGCCGGCCGCATCGGAGCCGACCACCGCGCCCGATGACGACGATGCGCCGCCGACCGCCGACGCCGCCTTGACCCAGGCCTGGCTGATGCTGGCCCAGGCGGCCGAGCAGCAAAACGATTTCAAGATCGGAAG
>Ga0209515_10003407_pt1 | contig 22861 bp, 23 predicted proteins | sample Subgroupgradi54m_FD_187454 | JGI IMG/M metagenome (GOLD analysis project Ga0209515, IMG submission 187454) | Subsurface groundwater microbial communities from S. Glens Falls, New York, USA - GMW60B uncontaminated upgradient, 5.4 m (SPAdes)... ... | reverse complement strand
AATATTCAGAATATCCATGCTCAAAAACAAGAATTGGCTCTTTCTTTGCCCTTTCTATACTCTCACAAAAAGCATATTCATCTATTATCGCATCCCCAATTACTAAAACCTTTAAGCCTTTGAGGTTCTCTATTTTACTCTTTATTTCCTCTGGGGTGTGCTCCTGCTTTATTTGCAGGAGGAACTCCTTTTTTTGCTCTTGCTCTTTTGTCATCATATTTTTAGAATTAGGGTTTAGTATTTAAAGATTTATAGTGTCAAGATTTATGCTATAATATTCTGTGGCCTGCCTTTTATGAAAAAGATTATATTATCAACAGTTGTATTCATCATCCTAAGCTTTGCCTCTCTGCTGTTCCAAGCATTATGCGGCGTTGTTAAAACTTTTGAATGTCTTATCAGCTCTTGAACTTCAATTGGCTGTTTATCAAAAGGCACATTTTCCAGTTCGCCATCAATGACATCCAATCCTGCAGAAGAAATAATCTCTTCATCAAGTGCCTTTAAAAGCGCCCTTGGCTCTATCAGTCCTCCTCTTGCCGTATTAATTATAATTACTCCTTTTTTTATTAATTTAATATTTTTCTCATTTATTATATGATGAGTTTGCGCGGTTAATGGAGCATGAAGGGAAATTATGTCAGAATTTTTCAAAAGATGCTCCAAGCTTACATATTCAAAGCCAAGTATTTTTGCTGCGTCATTATTCTGATATATGTCATAAGCAATAACATTCATGCCGAATGCTTTTGCCAAGGAAATTGCCTTTAATCCTATTTTTCCAGAGCCAATTATGCCAATTGTTTTTCCTTTTATATCTATTCCCTCTATTTCTAAAGGTGAAAAGTCCTTTTCTCTATCTATTGCATGAATAATTTTTCTTGTTATTGCAAGAAGGAGAGCAAAGGTATATTCTGCAACCGTGTCTTCTCCATAAGAGGGAACATTGCTTACTTTAATACCTCTTCTTTTGCACTCTTCAATATCAATGTGGTCAAATCCTGTGGACATAGTTGAGATAAGCTTAAGATTTGGAAATTGTGTTAGTGTTTCCCTATTTAATTTTAAATCGAGAGCAGTTGCCCTCAGCATTAATATTTCTGTGTCTTTTGCTTTTTCAATATTTCTTTGAGATAATGGTTCATTAAAAGCAATAAACTCGTAATTAGATAATCTGTCCTCTATAATTTTCTTTTGCCATGGCTCTATTTGAAAAAAAGCGATTTTCATTTTGAAAGAATTATCATTTGATATATAAATATTATCTCCTGTGTAATCTATCTAACTCTACGGAGTAATTATCTTGGAGCAGAGCAGGAGCTTGGTTTGGAAACAAATACATCAAGGTGTTTGCTAATTCAATTCTTGCAATTAGCAATGCTTCTTTAATATTAAATATAGGCTCTCCAACTACCTTTTTATAATTGCCTAATAACTCAGCTGGAGAACCAGATGGCACTTCAATTTTTCCATAACATCTAAATTGAGGCACAGTAAATCGCCAGAGAATGTCTGCATCTCTCATTAACTTTCCGCTTTCGGTTGTTGGCTTTAGTCTTGTATCGTGGTCTCCAATAATGGCACAAATCTCTTCAATATGAGATTGATTGTAATCTAATCGTCCAAGAATATCTTTTGCTATTTGCACTCCAAAATCCTGATGAATTCTTCTATATGAAACATTATTTGTTTTTCCTTTTACCCACATATCTCTGTGACGCTTGCCAGCATTTTCAATTTTAGAAAATCCAGTATCATGCAGCATTGCAGCAGGAATAGCTATCTCTCTTTTTCCATTAGCATAATCAAGTAATCTTAAAGCAAATAAAGTAACAATCTCTCCCTGCCCTTCATCGTCTCTCATATCCTGAAATGGAATTGCCTCTCTCCAAATTATTCTTTCAATATTATTAAGAATAGGATAAATATTTGCCCCTAAACCACTAAAATCCCATTTCGAGTAGTTAATAGGGTTATAATTTTTTAATGAAAATTCCATCTGACTATACCTAAACAATCTTCAGCACAGGCAGAGGCACAATAAACTTTCCTCCTGCATCTGTGTAAGCTTTGTTTTTATCAATTATCTGCTGTGCGTAATTCCAAGGAAGAATAATTACATAATCTGGCTTCTCACTTAGCAATTTCTCAGCTGATACAATTGGAGTATGGTATATGGGAGTATAAAGGCCTTGTTTCTTTGGATTATCATCAACTATGAAATCAAGATGCCTGTTAAGTCCAAAATGGTATGATAGCGTGTTAGCTGTATGTGAAACTCCATATCCCGCAATAGTTTCTCCTCTTGCTTTTATATCTAAAATTAATTTTTCAACAGCATTTCTTTTTTCATCTATCTCTTTTGAAAATTTTCTGAAAGTTTCAGCTTTCCCAAGACCTGTTTTTTCTTCCTTATCAATAAGCTCTTTTATTATTGGAGCTTTTTCCTTGTTTCCTCCACTCAGCTGAACATATCCTCTTATTGAGCCGCCCTTTGAGCTTATTAGTTCTATATCAAAGAATTCAAGACCGTTTCTCTTGAAAAAAGACTCCATCGGCTTTACAGAATGGTAATCCAGATGCTCATGATAAACAGTATCAAAAAGCATTTTGTCTAAAGTATCTACAAGATAAGAAACTTCAAATACAAAAATTCCTTCGGGAGAAAGTAAGTTTTTTATTCCAAGAACAACATCGCGCATGTTATCTATGTGCGCAAAAACATTGTTTGCAATTACAACATCTGCCTTTCCATATTTTTTAACTACTTCATCAGCAAGCTTTGAGGTGAATAAAACAGGGAGAGTTTCTATTCCATTCTTGTTTGCCTTTTCTGCAATATTTCTTGCAGGATCAATTCCTAGGACCTTGTGCCCCTTTTCCTTGAAAAATTTAAGCATCGCTCCATCATTGCTTCCAATTTCAGCGACAAAGAGATCTTTCTTTTTTGTCTTATCGAGTATCTTTTCAGAGGCTTTTCTGAAATGCTCAATAAGACCTGCCGAAGACGAAGTTTCAAAAACATAATTTCCAAAAAGCATTTCAGGGTCAATAATATGCAGTTTTTGCACATGTCCGCAGTCTTTGCATAGGAATAAATCCAATGGCTGTCTTCTGTAAAGTTCTTTTGACTTCTCAAATTTTGGATCTTTGTGCTGCTCCTCTGTAAGATATTTGTCAGCTATAGGCGATGGCTCAAGAGAAAAAGCAAGCTCAAGGTTTTTGCTTCCACATAATCTGCAATCCTGTCTTACTGTAATAGTCTCATTTTTCTTCTGCACCTGTTCTCTGACTATAAGAGAAGCACCTCCATCCAAAATAATGTTCTGCCCAGTTATGAAAGATGCCTTATCTCCAGAAAAAAAAGATATAGCATTCGCAATATCTTCTGGAGTGCACATTCTGCTCATTGGAATGTACTTTGAATATTCAGCTCTAAAATCTTCTCCGTAAAAGTCTTTATTTTCATCTTTAAGTATAGTATTTGGAGAAACGCAATTAACTCTTGTTTTTGGAGCAAGCATCACTGCATAATATCTTGCCATTTGTATGAGCCCAGCCTTTCCAACATGATATCCTACTAGCTGATCCTGAACAACTCTCTCCCCAGCGTTTGAGCTTACAAAAATAATTGAGCTTCCTTCATTGAACTTGTCTTTCGAAGATTCTATTATATTTTTTGTTGTTGTCAGCGATGTAGCTATCTCGCCATCCCATTTATTTCCGTCTCCTCTATATCTCTGAAGGAATATTAGAGCATCCAGATTTCCATTTTTCCTTATTATCTCAGGAAGAATTTCTTTTATGAATTTTTCTTCAGAAGCATCAGAAATAAAATAATCAATATTTTGATTTCTATTGGCCGGTTCCTTTCTTCCACTGACTGAGACTTTATACCCTTCTTTTACAAGCTTTTCAGCTACAATTTTTCCTGTTCCTCTTGTTCCCCCTATTATCAAAGCGTGCTTATTCATTTTTACTCCTTATTTTTTCTTTTAAGCTATTAATATACCCTTCTACCTCTTTTTTATCACTGTCAGTAGGTGCCCACGAAGCATACTCTGTCTGCTCTTTGATAAAAGGCCCTGTTGTAGATTCATGGAATACAAATTGTTTTGAAGTTACAATCTGCGTATGGTATTCCGGAGAATTTACTCTGTAAAAAAAATCTTTGCCTGAAGAAGCATTTCCAAGTTGAACTATATTTGTCACATTTCCTTTCTCATCAAAAAATACCAAATCTGCAGTTCCCTCTATTACATGCCCAGATTCTGGTTTGAAATGTCTATGTGGTCTCACATAAGTGTCTTTGTCAAGCACAATGAGCATATCATGAATTTTATCATCTGGCGCTGTGTGAGCGCAGAATCTAGCTCTCTTTGTCTGCGCCTTCTCTGCCTCCAGTTTTAAAAATTCTATATCTTTTCCTTTTATTGTAGGATTCATGCTCTCAAAATAAAATATCCCATCGCCCGTCTTTTTCAATTTCATCTCTGCCTCTCTTATAGCATTGTCAAGCGCATACTTGCTCCCCCTAAATATTGAAGTTAAAGCTCCTCCCTTATCAAGAAACTCTTTATTTTTCTGTATTACTTTCTCCTCGCTTTCAGGGCTTAGCGCTGTCAAGCACAGCTTTATATCATTTTTTAAAAGTCTATCTGACCCTAAAATAGGTATTGAAGAACCTGGCATGAACATCCCCTGTTTCTTTGGATTATCATCCGCTACAAAATCAATGTATTTTCCCAAGTCAAAATAATTAATAAATGAAATTGAATGATGCCCTGCTCCTAAGAAAGAAATGCTTCCTTTTCTCTTTTTGTATTCGGAAAGATAATTATGCAGAACTGATTTATAATTCAAAAATCCAGAGGCAAAAGATTCCATTCTAGCTGTTTCCTCTTTAAGCTCTTTTTGAGCAGGAAATTTATTTTGTGTGCCTCCAATTTTTGTAATCACCGCAAGAGAATTCTCGTTTGGATACTCATATGTAAGAAAGTCAATCACTTTCAATCCGAAAAAAGAGAAAAAATTTCTGAATGTCTCCGGTGTGAAATATAGTGTGTGCTCTTCCCATATCATAGTGTATATATTATTTTTCAGGCTGTAAGAAGTGTCTGGAATCTCAAAGGCAATATACCCTTCATCAGCTGTAAGCATTTTCAAGGAAGCTATAAATTCTTTAGGATTATGGCAATGCTCTAAAATGTGTCTTGCTATAACTAAATCATAAGGGCCATTTTTTTTAACAAACTCTTTTATTTTATCTGTAGTAAATTCTCCCTGAACAGATTCAATTCCAGAATTTGGATTTTCTATTCCTAAATCATCTTTTGTGTCCAGTCTGTAAATGTTATTATAGCCTTGATTTGTGAATCTTGCCAAAGTAGTATCTTCCTTATAGCTGACTCCTAAAATCTTTGATTTATCATTTATATTATCAAGAGATGTAAGCTTTTTAACGAAATCGTCAAGGTGCTTCTCCGGCTCATTGTATTTAATCCAGCTGTATAATGGAACAAGCGCTCTCCATGGAACTAAATCAACTAATTGAATCAGCCCGCATGAACTGCACTGTACAACAGTTATAGGATGTGTATGCTCCTTTTCTCCTTGTGAGATAAGAAACCTGTTTGATATGGGCTGGTTTTCTATTTTTAGCGCTTGCTTTATCTCTAAACCGCACGCAACACACTTTTTCATTAAATCCCGAATAAATGACAATATTTAAATATTTATTTAAAATTCAACTGAATAGGAATTTAAATGGAAAAAAAAGTCAGCTCTCTTTTATTTACCCATATAAAGCCCGAGATTTGGCATTATAAACTAGCAAAATCCCTAAGGAAAAAGGGAATTAAAACTTCTGCATTTTATATCAAAAAATGCGACAGGCAGTTTTACGAAAGCGCATTCAACGAGATTACCTGTCTTGAGCTTCCAAATATGAAGGCAAAGACAGTTTTTATAGAATTTTTTAAGAATCCGGCAAAATTTACAAAATTCTTTTACAAGCTTTTCACAGCAAAATCAGATATTTCCATAACAGAAGCGCCTCCAAATTATCTTGCAGCTTTTTATCTTTGGGCGCTAAAAGGCAGGACAAAAAGAGTACTTTTTCCTTATGATATATTCTCTGCAAGAGTAAAAAATCCTTCCGTTTTAACAGGAAAGCAGACTTTAGGAGAAAAATACTCTTTTAAGAATGCTGATGCAATTATGTATAAAGAAGGTTCTGGTGTTCTCAATCTTCTTCCAAAAGATTATGATATTGATAAAAAACCTGCTTTATTCATGCCAATGTACTCAATAGAAGAGTGGTTTGCTAATCCAAAGAAAATTGAGAAGCTTTCCAAAAAGGATGGAGAAATACATATTGTAAATCCGAGCGCATTTTTTGGAGGTGAATCAGTTATCTATAATTCCATGATTCCATATATAACAGAAATAATAAAGCAGAAAATACATCTTCATTTTTATGTTTCAGGAGATTTAAAGGCAGTTGAAGAGAAGGGGCATAAAGAAGTTGCTCTTAACAATCCAGAGCTGATAAAATACTTCCATATACATAAATTTGTGGCTCCGGAAAAGCTTGCAGAGGAAATATCAAAATACGACTTGGGACTCTATCTTACACATTATACTAATTTGGCAAATCCAGATTTTCCTCAATATACCTCCGGAAACAAGATATCCTCTTATATGGAGGCTGGAATTCCTTTCGTGGTGAAAGAAGAAAATAAGCTAAATAGCAACTTAGCAAGAAAAAATGGGATAGGGGTCGTAGTTAAAGACATTGATGAAATGAAGAAAGCAATAGAAAAATTCGACTTAAAGAAAGCAGAGCAGAATGTCTTAAAATTCAGGGAAAAATACACTTTTGATAATCATGCGAGTGAGATAATTAAATTCTTCGCTAGCTTAAAAAAAGAATAATCTATTTATTCTTTGACAATTCATTTTTATAATTATAGAAGCAAGAAGTGATTATATGATTTAAGACTAAATGGCAGTCTTCTATCCTTCCATAATTGTGTATTGGCAGATGAATATAATCATCAACCAGATGAATTAATTCCCCCCCATCAAACCCAAGTATTCCAAAGATTTTGGCTTTTCTTTCTTTTGCGAATTGTGCTGCCCTGATTAGATTTTTGCTGTTTCCAGAGCCAGTTATTATAATAAGAATATCTTCTGGCTTTAGCAAGCTTTTTAACTGCTGAACAAAAATCTCCTCATAAGATAAATCATTTGCAAGGGCGGTTAACAACGCTACATTGTCAACTAGGGAAACAACTTTCAGGCGCTGTTCCCCATCGTTATAATATCTTTTTAATGTTCCTTTTGATAAATCACAGGCCATATGGGAGGCAAGGGAGGCGCTTCCTCCATTTCCTATGATATATATGTGTCCATTGTTATCTTGAACTTCTTTAAGCATACGAATTAACTGCTCTATTTTCTCAAGAGGCATATTATCCAAATCCTTTTTTAGTTCGTCCAAATATGCCTTTGCCAGCTCTTTTATCATAATTATACTCGTTTTTGTGTATTTAAAAAGATTTATATCTAAATCTTTAACCTTCGATTTATGCCTAAACCTTTAAGTGAAAAGATTTTGCTGTTTTCTTTTTAAGCTTCAGCTTCCTCAAAAAAGCATTTAAAACAACAACATCATTTTTGTCAAATCCTTTAAACAAAATAGTTAAAGATAGGTACAGAAGCAAAAAGAAAATTGATAAAATTATAAAAGACAGAGTGCTTGCCTGAACTGCATCTTTAAGGAAAAACAGCACTATTGAAGCTATTATTGCAGCAAATGATATATTGAACATTTTTTTAGAAAGAGGAGTTATAGAAAGATAGCGCCTTGACTGATAAAGTGATATAACCGACAGCAGAATATAAGAAATCATTGTTGCTACAGAAGCACCTGAAATTCCAAAGCGAGGGACTAAAATTATGTTTAATATAATATTAAATATTGAAAGTGATAAAATATCTATCAATAATATTTTTGACATTCCTTTCATGGCTATCAATCTGTATGACATCTCAAAAAATGAAAGTGAGAATACTCCAATTGAAAGAAATATAAGAGAGGTTGCTGCAGAGATATATTCTTTGCCGAAAAAGATATTTAAAATTTCAGTTGGGAATATTATTAAAAGTATAAGCAAGGGCAGATTAAGCATAAATATCCATTTGCTTACTTGCTTAGTCATATCCTTTATGGTTTCTTTGTCTCCCTGAGAATAAAGGCGAGTGACCAGAGGGAAAAAGAGTTGCATAAAAAGCTGCGAAGATACCGCAAGAAGCAGGCTTATAGGAGAGGCCGCATTATAGATTCCTACATCTGCTGCTTTTTTAAAGAAGCCAATTACAAAAGAATCGCCCCATTTAAACAGCTTCCACGCCATTCCAGCTAAAAATAGGGGGAAAGAGTATAGAATAACCTCCTTTATTATTTTCCCTCCTTTGCTTTTCTTTGATCTTTGAAAAAGTTCTGGAATTTGCTTTTTGGTTACTATAAATGAGACTATAAGGACAATAAACTCTCCTAATACATATGAAAATATTACAGAATAAATTCCAAAACCAAGGAACACAAAGAGTAAAATTAATAATAAGTTAACAAAAGCTACAAGTATATTAGACAGAAAGGAGTACCATCCTATTTTTTCGTATCCTCTTAATGTGGAAAGGAAGATTGTCAGGAATAAATTTATAGGAGTTGAAAAACTGAATACTATTAAAAAGGTGTATAAACTGGGCTCATTAAATATTTTATTGGCTATGAAAGGCGATAATATTAACAGCAGAACAGTAGAAGCTATTCCTGTTAAAAGAAATATTTTTGCAGATCTTTTAAATAAATATTTTATTTTTTCATTTTGTTTTTTTCCTCGGTATAATGGGATGTATCTTGATAGTCCTTCCCCAATTCCCATATCAGAAAATAGCATGAATATTCCTGAAACCATCATTGCCAGAGAGAAAATTCCATAAACTTCCGGACCAAATTCCCTCGCGATTATTATTCTGTATATGTATGAAAGTATTTTAGATAAAAATACACCTATAAAGACTATGATAGAAGATTTTGCTATCAGCTTTAAAGAGTGGTCCAAGCGCTCATTATTTTTTTCCATTATAAGATATAATATGCGTCGTTTTTAGCTTTTGTCTTTTTTCCATGCTACGGCCATTTTTGTTCCAGATAGGAGATAGAAATAAAATCCTTTTTTTTGGCATTGGCTGTAAACTGCCTCTGTTGAGCCAAGATGGCAGTTATCAACATCATCCCATAATATTATTCCATTTTTATTTAGTATTTTCATAGCATTTTGAGTATCTGAAAAAACAGGATAATATCCATGAGCACCATCTATAAATATCATATCCATTTTTGGCAGTTTTGAAAAGTCAAATTTCATGCTGTCTGCCTCTATCTGCTGTATTTTATTTGAAACTTTGGAATTATGAAAGAATTTCCCAACTTTGAAACTTGAGTCTTTTCCTTGTGGTAGGTCCATGGTGTAAAGCTTTGAATTTTTATTTAAGTTAAGGGCTATATTCAGCGAGGCACGCCCTTCATATGTTCCTATTTCAAGAACATTTTTAGGGTTTAATGCTTTTGTTATTGTTGCAATAGCTTTAATTTCATATGGGAACAGGGAACCTCGCTTTCCTTCATGCAGAGCTTCAACATCTACTTTCTTAGGCATTTCGAGTTTCAGCTTCTCAAGCAGTTCTTCTAGCAGCAGCCTAACAAGAATATCTTCTCCTTCTTCATACAACTTTGCAGCTCTTTTATACCTAAAATTCTGCAGGGGAGTGTCATATTTGCAGCTTAAGAATAATTTAGGATTTGTTGCCATTAAATGCAGAAACTCGGTGAAAGATTTTAATTTCATGTAAATTGTTTTAATTAGTTGGATTTTTAAATCTTACCTTATCGAGATTACATGTTGAGAATTATGAATTCCTTAGTTGATAAATACAACTTAGAATTTAAGCGAAATGCTTTAAAAGAAGAAAATGCTGGTTATTTTAGTAAAAAAGAGGGTAAAATGACTAATAAAGGATTTAATTTGGGAGACTTTATGCTATCTGCCATTGGTGTATTTTTTGGTATTATTGGTTTGGCTGGAATTACGACAATCCTTTCTTTTGGAAGCAAAAATTTGCTAGAAGCCTCTAATATTGTGGTCTTTGTTATTTCTGCATTTTTCGTTGGAATAGCAATAGCAATTCTTAGAGAAGTTCTTAAGTAATAAAATGAATAAAATTGATTTAAAAAAGAATAGATTAGATTTAGAATATAAATTTGAATCTCAAAAAGCCATAATTTTCTTAACTTTAGGAACTATTACATTGATTGGCTTTTTAACTGCCGTAATTATTCAGAAACATTATATCATGGCAACTGTTTTAGGTTTTGTTATTTTTATTTCTGCAATAATATTATACAAAAGAACAAAAAATATATTAGATGGATTACTACAACAGATAGAGAATTTAACTAAATAGAATTACTACTTAATTATCTTTCTTTTTTCTTCTTACTGAAGCTCCAATAAGGCCTGCGCCAATTACAGCAAGAGATGAGGGTTCTGGTATGAGAACGCGTTGTGTTTCTCTTATACCGCGATGTTCATCTACAAATCCTCCAAATTTATACAAATATCCTCTAGAAATTGCTGCTGCCGAATATGGTATTGCTGAAAATGAATTTGAGTGAATATTCCAAGAATCTGTATTAGAATTGTATACTTCTACTGCTGAAGATTTTCCATTTCCTAATACAAATATATTTTTATCGAAAGAAGTTGCCGAAGGCCCAATTAGGTCTCCTCCTATATTTAGATTAGGGGCAAATTGCCATCCTAAATCAGGGTTGCTAGGATCAAAGCGTTCAACTGTATTATTATTTTCTAATCCTCTAATAGCATATATTCTTCCAAATTTATCTGTGCCACTTCCAAGGAATTTCCTTGAAGAATTTAAACTATGTGGAAGCAGTTGCCATCCAAGAGCAGAATTATTTGTATTGAATACTTCCACTGTGGCTGTTGTTTCTCCAGTGATACTAATGCTTCCTCCAATTGCATAAATTTTATTATCAATACCCTTTGTTAAGCTAAATTCATTTCTTGGCAAATTTAATTCATGGGGTGAAACAGTCCAAGTATTATTATTTGGATTATAAATTTCCATTGTACCGATTTGTTGTCCTGTACTATCTGATCCTCCAACCGCATAAATTTTTCCATCCACATTAACAGCACTAAACCACTGTCTAACACTACTTAAAGGAGCGATAAATTCCCAAGAATTTGTTGAAGGATTATATCTTTCAACAGATGACTCGTTCTTACCGCCTATAGCATAAACAAATCCGTTGCTATCGGCTGCTGCTCCTAACCCGAATCTCCGAGTATTCATATCTGCAACAAACTCCCACACAGGCATCTCTGCTTGTGTTTGAATAGGAGAATTAGTACTATCATAAGTTACGCTTGAAGCTCTCGCATTTCCAGAAATTCCTAAACCAATTGCTGTGCTTGCAACAAGAGCAGTTAATCCATTTCTAAAACTCATATTGTTAATCTAAATTAATGACGCTATTTAAACTTTATTTGGATTTTTTTATTACTAATAAAGGTAACAATTTATCTGTTCAGCAATTTTTTATATAGTGCTCTGGAAAAAGAAAGCATTTTTATTCCAGACTTGTAATCAGTATGCTTCTTTGGAGGAAGAGCCATAATATTTTCAAACTCCCTTTCTGTTAGCCCTAACTTTTTAATTACATATTCCTTGTCTCTTTTCATTTCGTCTTCTGGATATGATGGGAGCTCAATCTCTTTTAGCGCTTCTTCTCTCGTCATTAGTCCTGCGCAGACGAAAGCTGAAAGATGGGGCCTTCTCTTGTCAATATTGAATTTTTTTGGAAGAATATATGTCTGGAAAAAACGGGTAAACATAGATTCGTGATGCTTGTATTTATAGTCCTCCCATCCTAATTCATTTATTATAATATTTTTTGCCTCTTCCCTATTATAAGGAATGTAATTCAGAACTTCTATGGTTTGTATGTTTTTTATTATCTGATAATTGAATCTTTGTGATAATGTTAAAATTGGGTAAGTCTTTAGCTTCACAGAGCCAAATTTATTGTGAATATCAAGTAAATTTATGTAGTCTCCTTTATAATGCCCCCACTGCCTTGGCATCACCCCTTCTGTTACTAAATTAACTCCGCTTAAAATATATTTTATATTATTTTTTGCTGCAGTCTGATAAAGGGCAGCCTTAATCGCCTGGTCTGTAACAAGCTCTGTATCTAGTACTGATGCTTTTAAAAAAGATAATTGGAGATCTTTGAATTCCTCCCAGTCAATTACATAAGTATACAAGTCAATATCAAGCTTTTTTAATATTCTTGCAATATTTTGTGTGGCTTTTTTTGTGTTCCATCCATTGTCGAGATGGACTGCGAGTGGTCTTAAACCCCATTTTTTTGCCAGATAAGCAACATAGGTGCTGTCAACACCACCGCTTACTCCAACAATACAGTCGTATTTTTGGCTTTTTCCTTTTTGTTTGATATTCTCTATTATTTCTTCAATCTTTTTCTTTCCTTCCTCTCCCTTTAGAACTCTTTTTTTGACTTTCTCATCATATTCATGGCAGTAATTACAGATTCCATTCTCATCAAAAGAAATAGGAGCAGAAGTGTCCATAATGCATTTTTTACATATTCGATAATCTCTTTCCATATTTTAACTTCGGGGAATTCTATATTTAAGATTAACTATCGTCAGACACTGGTTACATAACTGGATATGCCTAAATTTAATGGAATGTTTTTAAAATTTAAACATAATTAATAGCAACTATCTAATAATAATTTACAACGGGATATATAACTCTTTTTGATAATAATGCTTGAATATAAAATTATAAAATCAACAACCCAACCGCAGCAGAGCTGCGGGGTATGTTAACTAAAATCTGCTAAACGGAGCTGACTTTTTGTACCTCCTTGCTCTTCAACATACTTTTTTATTTTTTCAAGTCCTCCTCTATCACTAACAGTGTCAATATGTCCTCCGTCGCTCCAGAATTCTCCTCCCCAAAGAAATTCTCTTATCTCTGGGAATTCTTTGAATATCTCCTTCGTAGAAATGCTTTTAACAATCTGCATAATTCTGCTCGGTGAATATCGTGGAGCAGCACCAACCACAATATGTATATGGTCTTCTTCCATACCTACTGCTTCAAATTTAAACCAATATCTTTCTCCAATCTCACTCATCAATTTCTTCACGAAATCTATTGGTATTTTTTCTATTATCAATTTCTTTCTGTATTTCAGAACAAAGACCATATGATATCTTATCCTATAAGTGCAATGACAAGCGTGCTCCACTTCCATATAGAGTAGAATTCTTCTATGTATTTAGTTTTTCCCAACCACAGCAAAGCTGTGGGGTATAATGATTAAAATAAAGACTATTTCTTCTTATATCCCGAAAAGTTTACAATATCCTATCGGCAAAAATTTCTCTAAGTTCTTTTTTATCTGGATAATTTATTAAAATTCCTTTATTCTTGCCAGAATAAACAAAAAGCGAGCCGGCTGCAACTGCTGTTGCACCGGAGTTCACGGCCTTTTTAAAATCTGAAAGTTTTCCCGCACCCCCAAGGGCTATAACTGGAATATTTACAGCGCTTGAAATTTTTTTTATTAATTCTAAATCAAACCCTGACATGGTGCCATCTTTATCAATTGAATTTATTATTAACTCCCCAGCACCCAATTTCTCCATCTGCTTTGCCAGATCTATGGCTTCGAATCCGCTTTCTTTAGTTCCAGATTTTGTATATGCCTTATATTTTCCTGATTCCTTCTTCACATCTATCGAAACTATAATTGACTGCGAGCCAAAAACCTCGGCGGCCTCTTTTATAAAATTTGGATTGACAATTACAGAAGTGTTTATAACTACTTTTTCTGCTCCATTATTTAAGATAGAGTGTATCTCGTCTAGTGAAGATATCCCTCCCCCTACTGCGAAAGGCATGAAAGCTTCCTCTCCTATTTTCTTTACAAAATTTAAATCAACTGGCTTTCCGGTTTTTGAAGCATCAATATCTAGAAATACAAGCTCGTCTGCCTCAAAATCATTGAAAAGTCTTACTGCATTTATAGGGTCTCCTATATAGTTAGGATTTTGGAAGTTTATTGTTTTGACTAAGCCCTTATCTTTCAACAGCAAGCATGGAATGACTCTTGGTCTAAACATCTTGTAAATCCAATTAATGTGTATGTTAATAAATCCTTACATAATTGCCACGCTTGTTGATTGTGAAATATAGTGAATGGCATAAATAACTGAGCAAAATATAGCGAGAGGTCTAAATTTTTTACCAGGCTATTTAGTTCTCTCTAATATAGCAACTAGCAGAAAAGGTAGAATACTTAAGTCAGTTGCTATAGTATGTCATTCCCTTGATAGTCAATGATAATACTGTTCAATTGTTCAAGTCCTTGAATATATTTAAATAACCCTTTCCCAGATGTTATTTCTTTGATAAATACCATATGCAATTACTATAAATCCGCAAAATTCTTTAATATTTTCAATCCGGCAGAATGACTCTTTTCAGGATGAAATTGCACACCATATATATTGTCTTTCCTAATAGAAGAAACAAACTCTTTGCCATAAGATGATGTGGAAGATACTATCTCTTTATCTTTTGGCGCAACATGATATGAATGTACAAAATAAAACTGCTCATCCTGATTAATATTTGAGAATATCGGATTCTGTTTCTTTATATTAATAGAGTTCCAGCCCATATGAGGTATTTTCAAGTTAATATCTTTTAATTTAACTGTTTCTGCATCAATCCATCCAAGTCCAGGAACATTACCTTCCTCACTATGCTTTGTAAATAATTGTATCCCAAGGCAAATTCCTAAAATAGGTGTTTTTTCTTCCAGGACTTTTTTGTTAAGTATAGGAATTAAATTCAGAGACTTCAAATTCTCCATACCTTTCTTAAAATGCCCTACTCCAGGAAGAATAAGCTTGTCTGCCTTTTCTATATCCTTTGGAGAAGAGGAAACTATTGCCTTAACATTTAGTCTTTCAAGCGCTTTATAGACAGAATGGAGATTTCCCATACCATAATCAACTATAACTATCATTTTCTGAAAATTGCGATAAACTATTTAAACCCTTCATTTCATGAGTTTAAATGATTAAGAAGATATGCTTCTTCAGTGCTGGATTTGCATTTAACAGGCTTAACAGGCTTAGATATTATGAAAGAATTTTCCCCACAGAAGTTAAAATTTATTTATTTACCACTAATAAATACGAAGGAAAAGAGGCTGAGAATTACCAGCACCAGTGGGAGGGACTTAAAAGAACCAAGATAGTAGTTGCAGATTATGGCTTTGACCTTCCTTTTGCTTTTAGGAAATTCTGCAAGAATAATAAAATAGAAAGAATAGTAAATTTGGGAAATAGGAAGTCTTTTCCGTTGTTTTTATTTGCTACTTTGTTCAACAGTACAAAATACATTGTTAGTTTAATGGGCGGTGTACCAGCAGAAGCAACAGTAAAAAAGCATAGTTTCTCTTATTTAAAAGAGATATTATTTTTCTATTTATTTGGAGCATTTGCTGAAAAGATAATAACAAATGATTATGGAATCTATAAAAGATATGCGATTGAAAGGCCATCGCTTTCAAAAGTGTTCATTTCCCTAGGCAAGGTCATATTTCTGCCTATAACTGTAAATACTGGCTTATTTGAAAGAAAGAATAAAACTGCTGCAAGAAAGAAACTCGGGCTTTTCAAATATAAAAAAATCGCAATTTTTGTAGGAAGAACAGCGCGATGCGCAGACATTCTGGCTGAATTAATAAAGTCAAATAAAGATATACTTTTTATAATAATAGGAAGAATGACAGATGAAATACTTCCAAAGCTCAAAGAAAAGAATTTTATACATATCGCGAAGAAATCTCCTGAAGAGCTTGTTGATTACTACAATGCTTCTGATATTCATATCGCCCTGCATGATAAAACCGGAGCAGGTTTAGGGCTTGCTGCACAAGAGTCTCTCGCTTCTGGAGTTGTAACAATTGTTCCTTTCACAGACACCGTAAAAGAGACTTCTGCACTCTATAAAATAAAGCTTGACAAGGGAGAAACTCAAAAAGTTCTTCAGAGTTTCTTTGGGAAGTCTGAAAGTGAGAGAGAAAAGATTTCAAAAGAAGCAAGAGAGTATGCTGTGAAAAACTTCTCCGGAGAGGTCTGGGAAGACGGATATAGAAAGAGTTACTTGAATTAATTTATTTCTTAACAAAAACATAATGTGGATGCAAATCTCCTCCGCTTTTTCTGTACATTTTTACAAACCTTAAATCAGTATTTCTTTCTATCATCTCAATCTGCTTCTTAGGAGACATATAATGAGTCAGAAGTGTCCCAAAAGGCTGCTGTTCCATTTTATATCTTGAGAATAAAGTACCCCTCTTTAAATTCCTTAGAATAAAGTTGGGTCTCGGTTTTAAAAAAAGAGCTTTTGGATTATGAGAACTAAAGACAAAAAAGCCCTCTCTTTTCAATACACGAGATATTTCCTTAAATGCTTCAATTCTCTTTTCTTCTGGATGTATATAATCAGGACCATTAAAAGAGAAGAAAACAGTATTAAAAGAAGAATCTTTGAATTTCAAGTTTGTGGCATCTCCAATTCTAAATTTTATTTTGGGAAATAGGGACTTTGCTTTTTCAACCATCTCTTTCACTATTTCAACACCAGTAACATCGAATCCTTTATCGAAAAGGCATTTAGTAGTTCTTCCTGTTCCGCAACCAAGGTCAAGAACAGGCGATTTGAAATATTTATCAATGAGAAATGATTCTATATTTGTTAAATATGCCTTTTTTGAATAATTATCTAAAGATTTGTCTGTTTTATAAGTGTTAAAATTTGGGTTTTCCATCCTGAAACTTAAGAGCTAAAGATTTTTAAATTTGATTAAAGAGCTTTAAGAATGAAAGAAAAAAGAATTATTCCTAATTTGTTTATTGTCGGCTCGCAAAAAGCGGGCACAAGCTCTTTAAGGGACTGGCTTAACCAGCATCCTGATGTGTGGTTTTTAATGAAGCTAGAGCCAAACTTATTTGCAGATGATGTTGAGGGATGCGAAGATTATACAGATATGGAATGGTACTTATCACTTTTTCCTAAAGATGCAAAAGAGAGATATGTGGGGGAGAAATCTGCAAGATACCTGTATTCCAGAGAGTCTGCAAGAAGGATAAAAGAGTTTAATCCTAAGGCAAAGATTTTAATTATATTGAGAGAGCCAGCAGAGATGATTTTTTCGTCGTTCAGGCATTTAAGGCGTTCTGGGCTGGAGCCAGTAAATAATTTTGAGGAAGCTTTAGGACTTGAAAAGGAAAGAAAGGAAAAATTGGGAACAAAATTCCTTAGGAATTTTTTCTATAGGGAGTCTGCTGATTATTATTCACAGGTAAAAAGATATATTGAGCAGTTTGGCAAGAAAAATGTTAAGGTTGTATTATTGGAAGATGCAGAAAAGGACTCTCAAAAAGTATATGATGAAATCTGCGGCTTTTTAAAAATTGAGAAGTTCAAGCCAGATTTCAAGATATTAAATGTGACTGACAAAGCGCCTAAGAACGCTTTTTATTCCAGAGTATTTTACATTCTAAATAACTTGCCAAGGCCTCTCAAAGAGCTTATAAAAAATATTACAACGCATAAGATGAGAACCTTAGTAAAAGGGGGTGGTATGAAAGATACTGAAAAAAATCCTGAAATGGATGATAAAATAAGAAAAGAGCTTAATTCATTTTATATTGGTGATGCTAAGAAGCTTAAGAAGCTGATAGGAAAGGATTTAAGTGTGTGGTATAAAAAGTGAAGCTCCCACAGCAAGCTATGGGAAATCTAAAAGACAGAAAAAGATTATTATCTATAAAACAATCTTGATTATCTTATCCAGATAATTATTTGATTTTAATTCTTTATTTTACTTTGTGTTCAGTTCATCCCTAAAGCAAGCTATAGAGTATTAAGTAAAAATAATTGGTGGACGGGCGAGGTATTACCCTCATTTAAGCCCGAAGACTTCCCGCCCATTGCGTCTTTAATTATGGAGGGTTTTTAAATCATTTTATTTTTTGTAGCAAAGAGATATAATAATTGCTAGGAATGATAAAATCAAGAAGCTCTATAATTGGGTATGGAAGAATTTTGCTTAATGGATAAGAGAGAAAGTTTATCATATCTTTTGATTTAATAATCCTGAAGTCCTTGAAGTATTTTCTTATAAGCTTGTTGTTTGCATATTCCACATAAGTGCTGTCAGTTCCCCTTATAATTTTTGTAATTTTTCTAATAAAATTTATTATAAAATTGTCAGTAAATTCAAATACTAATACATATCCTCCTTTCTTGACTTTTTTAGAAATTCCTGAAATAATCTTCTCTCTGTCACTTACTGGCATACAATTAATAACATAAAACAATGTTATTAAATCAAAATAATTATCCTTGAATTTGAGAGCGTAAAAATCCATTACCTTGAAGTTAATTGAGGGATTAATCTCCTTTGCAGATTTTATAAAATCAGGCATAAAATCTATTCCATAAAGGTCTTTTGAAGAGCCCTTTAAAAATGCCAGATTATTTGGCTGAAATCCCTTGTGGCATCCTATGTCAAGAATTCTCATTTTTGAAAAATCTAACTTAGCATAGTTGAACAGACTTATTGATTCTTTTAGCTTTCTATATTCAAAGTAAAGCCCAAATTTATTTCTTAATGAGTAGCGCTGTTCTGTATCGCTTGGAGGAGCATTATATCTTTTATCTTCTAGGTATTTCTTTTTGACTTTTTCTCTTTCCTCATTAGTTATTTTTTCCATTATGGATCTGTCTTTCTTCCTTTTAACTTATAATAGATATTGCGGGCAGTCTTTGAATTCCTGATAATTTTCCTTCCTAATGCCCTAAAAAAAGGATAGACATTATAATGATAAACTATTTCCCCCCATTTCTCCTTGAATTTATTTATGCCTTCTAAATGCCCTTGGGCATTTATCTGCCAGCCGCCAAAATCAAATTTTTTATACCCTGAGTTTTTAGCCCATAATATGCAGTGCCAGTAAAGAAGATTGTTTGGCTGTAAATCAAGGTATTCCTTGTCAGAAGCTATCTTAAACAATCTTGGAATATTAATGTCATAAATTGGGTCAAAAAAGACTGCAGCGCCACCTATAATTTTCTCTCCTTTTTTACAGATAAACAGCTTATGTGCTGGCTTTCTTATATATTCAAAGGACTGCACATCGCTTCCACCTTCTCTCACTACATTTTTAAAAAATTCATAAAATTCATTCCATTCCTTTTCAGAGTCTGCCTCTTTTACTATTAATCCTTCTTTTTCTGCCTTTCTAATTCCCCATCTTGCATCTTTATTAAGATTTTTGAATATCTTTTTCTCATCTGGAGCTAAATCAATAATTACTGTTGCATTGATGTCTTTCATTTTATTTAGGATAGTTTTAGATAATTAAACTTATTGCCTACAAATCCTTTACCTTTTTTCTGTATAAATCTGATTCTACCTTTGGCCATTCTCCTACCTCATACCACTTCCATTTTGAAGGGTCTTTGGGAGGAGTTTTCCAGTCGCCATATTTTTTTTCTAAATAGGATTCTGCTTCATTAGGGATATTTATGATGTTGCCTCCATATTTGATATTTTTTAGATTCCTGAAATGCTTTGCTGGCGTCTGAAGAGTATAATATTTTGCTTTCTCGTATTTTGAAAGAGTATTTCTGGCAAGTCCGTATAGAGAATTTCTTAAAAACTGCGGAAGAGAATGCATTATAAAGAAAAAATTTGTTTTTATTAAATCTCTTGTTCCTGCAACATTCTTTAACCTTGGCTTTCCATAAAAAGAGGCTTTCGACAGCTTATGTAGTTTTACTAATAGATGGCTAACGGCATTCTGGCTTAGAAATCTATTAACTACAAAGTCCTTATTATTTTCAACTTTTTTTAATAATATAATGTCTATATGAAAATCATCCTTGTAGAGAGCAACGCTATTCGGAAAAAAGAATACTGAAAAGCCTTTTTGAAAGAGTATTTCTGTTATCTCCTTTCTTAGATTTTTAGATTGAAATGCGCTTTCAAATGAGCCAAGATCCATGTCATGATCCCATGGAATCATTCTTCCGTCACGAACAGCGCCTAAAAGGGTGCCATCTTCAAGCCAGAAAGGAATTGATTTTTCATCAAGAACTGATTTAACATCTTTCAAATAATTCATAACTTGTTCTTCAGTTATCATTTTTAGAGCAAAATATAGAGGTTAATAAATGTTTATTATTAAATTATTTTAGTATATTATTTATTAATAAAAGTAGAAATAATAAATTAATCATTATAAACAATATTTTTGTATATACAAATCATTATATAGTGTATTTTATCGCAGAATGCATGAAAAGTGCATTTGAATTGTCTGGAAAACCACAATTACTAATTGTGGATGGGGGAGGAACGCTATTTGATCCTGGGAGCGTTGTGCCTGCTTATGCTTTTCAAGGAAGTTTTGAAGGAAGTTTAGCTGAAGATGGGAAACCATATGGTATTGATGTTAAGTTTGATACTGTAATGATATATATGGGGATGAACAAATTAGAGCATATTAGAAAGCTGTTAGGAGAGCCAGAAGTAAAAGGACAGTTTGATAAAAGGTTTGGAAGATCTTCTTCAGATATCGACAGCCAGATACTTTATGAAGGATTTAAAGAAAGACTTTATCCTTCTGCTTCCAGAAATGAAGAGATTCCAGGAGTAAAGGAAGCAGCTTACAGACTTAAAGAAGCTGGAATTCCAATGGTTATGACAACTGGGTATGATAGAAGAATGGTTGACGAGATTAGGAAAGTTCTGCCCTGGCTTGATGAAGTTTTGTTAGCTTCAGTAACTACTACAGATATACATAGGAATAAAGGAAGACCTGCTCCGTTTATGATATATAGGGCGCTGGAAATAGCCGGAATAGAAAATCCTGCTTATGCTGTAAATGCAGGAGATACAGAAGTAGATACTTTATCAGCAGACAATGCAAATATGCCTGGAATAATTGTAACCTCTGGAAGCTTAAAAACAAAAAAAGATGCGGAGAGAATAAACAGGAAAGTTGGAAGAAATCATTTAATTTTAGATAGTTTAGTAGATGCAATAAATTTCACATTGGATGGAACTTTGGCTGACATTATTGTGAAAAGGGATTATCGTGCTAATTAAAATTATTGATTATTTACTTTATCTATAGTCAACGACAAATTGAGGAATTGTCAAGAACCATACACTAAAGTGTATGGCGTGTTTGGGTTCTTGAGCATGCTCAAGATTTGTTTTTTCTTTCTCACGAACTAAAGTAGGGAGTTTACGAAAAAAACAAATCTTGACATATTAATGTCCTTGACTATATAATAATCTAAATTATTTGGATAATAATAGCATAGAAATATTTTTAAAGGGTTATGAAGATAGTTGAAGATATGGGAAAAGAAGCAAAGGGCGAAATAAAAACATTTCTTGATTTTGGAAAAATACAAGCAGGCAGAAGAACTTGCTATGATTACTATGAGGGGCAGGATGCTTATGACTTATTTATGGGGGCGAGATACTTCAAAGATATAATGGCTTACCGTGATGGGGAGGCGGAAAAGGTTTATCAGGTTGAAGACATAAGAGACCAAACAAGAAAGTATGCTGCTCTTGTGGCATGCAAAGACGGTTCAGGTAGAGAGATGGTCTTTTTTGAGCCTGGCTCAGCTGCAATGGGAGTTATTGACGCTTTGGAGCATCTTAACAAGGAATATGGACAATTGAATGTTAAGGATATTATCTTCAAAGGAATAGATAATTCTAAATGGATGAATGCGGCTGCTTTGTATACGCATGAGCAGTATGATGTCGAGCTGTGGGAGAGCGCTAAAGAATCTGGCCCGGTTTCATCCGATTTGTTTTTTGCAAAGGGAGTTTCACTTATGTATGTTTATGAGGATGAAGAGGCTATGTGCGATGCAATAAGAAACAGCAAGATTGCAATATTTGATTATACTTTCTCTATAGGTGATAAAATTCAGGATTTTGTTGGAACAGGACTGCCTGTAACTTTTCTAAGTTTAGATAAATGCAAAAAGCTATTGGAAGAAGAAGGAAAAGTTTTAATTTTAAAGCCATATGTAATTAAGAATTATCACCATAATCCTAAAGAGAAAGTTACTTATGAATGCATTTATGGGGATAAAAAGATTGTTGAGAAATACCTTGATGAGTTAAATAAGAAAATAGGCGAGAATTTAGATAATTATGGAGATAAGAAGTTTATTAGGGAGGAATAATTTTTATGAATAATAATGGATGCACTTTTTGTAATCGGAAGGATATAGAAGAAGGGCTTTTATTTCAGACTGATAATTTTTTGTAAGGGCTGCTGTTAAGGGCGCTATGGCTCCAGGACATATTATGCTTATTCCTAAAACACATCTTTCTTGTTATGGTGCTATGCCAGAGGTCTTAGATGATGAGTATAATGAAGCTGTAAAAAGAACAAAAGAAAGAATAAAAGACTGTTTTTCTCTGCCTTTTTCGATAGAGCAGGGAGTTCATGGGCAGAGTATTAAACATGCGCATTTGCATCTTGTTCCATCCGTGTCTCCATGGTATGATTTTAGAGGAGTACAGCTCGTCAATTACGTTCCTCAAGGA
>Ga0209515_10003406_pt1 | contig 22862 bp, 18 predicted proteins | sample Subgroupgradi54m_FD_187454 | JGI IMG/M metagenome (GOLD analysis project Ga0209515, IMG submission 187454) | Subsurface groundwater microbial communities from S. Glens Falls, New York, USA - GMW60B uncontaminated upgradient, 5.4 m (SPAdes)... ... | reverse complement strand
TGTGCTCGTGAGACAGGTCATGCTCTTGGAATATGGGGATTTAGCCCGAACCCTGATGATCTTATGTTTGAAGGAGAAGTTACTGAACTGAAACTTTCAGACAGAGATAAAAATACAATAAAAAAACTTTATGAGCTTAATCCTGAAAAAGGCGAGGTTCTTACGAATTTGTAACTAACACTTTCTAATAGTGTCATTGGATATTGTCATACCCGCGAAAGCGGGTATCCAGAGGTAAATTGCTAGCTACCAATGTCTGGATTCCCATTTTCATGGGAATGACATTATAAGATTGCTTCATCGATGTGATAAGTTTGCACCAAGAGATTGAGTTTGAAAGCAGATATTATATGCTCAATGCTCTTCCTGATTCTATATTTAATTCTCTTAAATAATTAATTAACACATCATCAGAGTTTATATCATCAAGAGAAATATGGGTCATTAAGTTCCAGTTTACTGGTAAGACCATACCTGGGCGATTTATTCTATGAACTTTAGCAAGATCAAGTCCTTCTTGTCTAACCGCAAGAACATCAAAAATAGAAGGTATGTTAAAAATGGCTGGTCCAAAAGAGTCTTTTTCAAGAGCAGTAGCTACTAGGCCTATAGAAGCATTTGCTTCAGGATCCATATTTAATCCAATGCTTCTTAAAAACTCTGCTCTTTCATTTCTAGTATTTGCGAATTCTTCTTTTAACTGAACCATTGCATTTATTTCTGCTTCAGTTCCTGTTAATCCTTTTCTCCATCTTAGCCTTCCATTTGATGAAGTTTCTGGATCAAATAACCTATCTTTTATTTGATCTGAACTAACTCCAGCATTAACACATAAATTTAAAAACATGCCTTCATCTATAGTCCCTGCCTCGGTTTCCCACCATGCAGGAAGCAAAGTGCAGTCATGTGTACTGGTTGTAGATATGCCAAGCCATCTTGGTTCTGTAAATTCACTACCTTTTTTAGTCCATCTTTGTACGTCTATATCAGGTACGCCACTATTTAAAAGGGTCTCGCGCATATATTTAGGTGGTGAACCAAGTCCTTCAGAGGTATACAGCATGCGGGATTCAGGATCTTCAATTTGTGTTCTGATTAACATTGCTCCATGACTTTGCCATCTTCTTTCACTTTCTTCATCATCAATAGTTCCTGGTGGTACAAACCAGCCATTTCTATTGTGAGTTGCATCTAGCCTATTAACACAAAGACGAAACTGTCCTATTTCATGATCTTTTCTTTCAATGTTATAGAAATTAGAAGCATATCTTCTTTTTTGTCTTACATAAGCAAAATCATCTTTTTCCATATTTTCCCAAACTGGCACTGGATTTCCCCAGCGCTGTCCGTCAGCAAAGTACATATCAGGGAGTGCACCAGCTTGAAGATTTAGATCAAAATAATCACTGCCTTCATTCCTTCTTTCTCTGTTTGTTCCTACCCAGACGTCTGCACTGTCTCTTGATGGCAAGAAAGGTAAGTCTCCCATAATTAAGACTCCCTTTTTATTTGCATACTCTTTCAGACCTTTTGCCTGTGTAAATAATTGCCACTGCAGCCACCTATGAAATTCAAGTTTGTCTGCATTTAATATTGAAAATTCTCTTAATGCATTTTCATCTCTATATTTGAACTTATTTTCCCAGTCCTGCCAACTTTTTCCACCATTGACTTCTTTTAAAGCTCTATATAGAACATAATCGTTGAGCCAGTACTTAGCAGACTGTCCTTTAAATTCCTGAAAGCTGAATTCATTGTTCCAATCCCTGCTTTTAAACATTTTGTAAGCAAGGTCTAGTTTTGCTTGTTTTACTTTGTAATTTGTTCTTTTTGCTCCGTCTGAACCTACTTCTATAGGAAATTGAAACTTTAATTGATTTATTTCACTGTCAAAATTGTAATTAAGACCTTTTACATTCTTAAGTGAAAGATAAAGAGCATCTAGTGCAAACCCGCTTTCAGCAGCATAAGGGGCAAAATTAAATCCAGTACAATTCATAGGGAGTGATTGAAAGATTGCATTATTTGTTTCATGGCAAAAATCAATCATTTTTTCTAGGTCTTTGTAATCTGCAACAGCAATAGAATTTTTGCTATAGAGTGAAAAAGCAGGGGATGCAATGCCACCTTTTTTTTCTGTACCTATTCTTGCCCAATCAGCTCTTGCAATTGATGAAAGTAAATGTGCTCTGTCTACCATAAGATATTCTCCTTGAATTAGGCTAATTCTAAGTTGATTTACTTATAAATGTCTATGAGTGAAATAATCACTATGCAAGTATTAAACAAATTTTAATTTTTTAATCAGTAAGTCCTATATAAAATGTTCTTATAAATACTTACTTATCTAAGCTGCTGTTCCTACCATTGGACTTGATTCCTTTAATTGTAATGCTTTGGTTGCTTCAGCAATCATTATTGCAAAAACGCCATGTGCCATTTGAAGTGGTGAGTTTGTGTTCGGAAGCCAGGTTTCACCATGTTCATCTTTCCTTTTCCAACGTGCTTCAGGCAATACACCTACAGGGATTTTAACTGTAATTCTTTCATGTGGACTTACAAATTGTTCAATTTCATAATCATGTTTTGTTATTTGAGAAAGAGTTCTTTTTAGATGTTTATCTGCTAGAAGAAAGCTTTCTATATCTCTTCCCTCAGACTTTAAATATTTTTTGTAGTAATGAGTAGCAAGTATTGGATCAAAAAGAGTCCACTGAGCAGCTTTATGCTCAGAATGAATTATTGACCACTTCCCCTGACCATTTGGGTTTAAAGCATAATTCTCGCCCATAAAAGCATCAATTTGATCACCCATTCTTCTTATTCCGTATTCGCCCATGTTTTCATATACTCTTTGGAGTATTGCATTTTCCTGTGCTTCATTTAATTCAGGATTAAACAAGAGTAAAAATGCAAGTGCGCTGTCAGATGGAATATCATTAGTTTCAATAGCAGGTCTTCCATCAGATGGAACCCTTTCATTTATTACAGCTTCACCATTTTCTATTCCTTTATCAATGATTTGTCTTAGATTAACACTATGGCTTATTTTAATAATTTTTTCAGGATCCCAATTTCTATTGTCAAAATATTTTTTTGCTTCCTTAAGTGCAGCAAGACACATCCCTACACTTGAAGCTCTTTTATTAGCTGGTCTTGATTCCCATGGACCTACATCTGTTTCGTCCCAGTACTCAATTTCATTCAGGAAATGAAGTGCTACTGAAAAAAGAGAGTCTTCAGCATTTTCAGAATTTTGTTCTGTAAGTGTTTTATCAAGTTCCTTTAAGTCAATTATCCCTTGATTTGCAGCAAAAAAATACGCATATAGATAAGCACCAATACTATCAAGCTGATGATGTCCCCAATCTGAATATTCTCCAAGACCCCCATTTCCATTTATGGAGTGTTTGGCTCTTGGTAATCCGGAAACATCTTTTACAAATTTTTCCTTTGCTCGTCTTCTGTTTTCGCCTGGATCAGAACTTAGAAAAAAGAAAGAAGTAAAATGTCCTCTATGAAAAGGATCGTTATCATATTTTGCCATTTCTGTAAGTTCTCTTTTTACTCTTTGAACAAGTTCTGAGCGATCTCCTGAAGTTTCTATTTCAATTGAAGAAGCCAGCATAAATGCAATCATCATAATTGCATTATCTCTTCTCCATGAACCGTCTCTATATTCACTAGCTGCATTTGGAGAAGCTGGTATTGCTCCATTTTCATATAAAGTTATATGAATAGTGCTTTCTACAGTTTCTAATATTCTTTCAAGCTCTGAACTTGATATTGTATCTGATTTAGTTATATATCCTTCTAGCCAATGTCCTTCAGTTAGTTCTCTGGCTATTGGTATTTTATCTGGTGTGATTATTTTTGCAGGAACTAGGCTATTTGCTCGTCCAGGATTTGTTGATGAAAAGCTAGGTGCAGATCTTGTTGTGGAAGTACCAGCTAAATTTCTTCCGGTAACCACATTTCTTGCTGTTCTAAGCAAGGGGATATTTCTTCTGCCTGTTGCTTCTACTGCCATAGACCTTCTTTGCTCTATGTTGTTAAGCTCTTTAGACTTAATAAGCTTCTTAAATTCAGAACAATTGAGGTTAATTCTAAAATTTCTTTATAGTTTTGTCCAGGGTTATTTTCATATAGTAATGCTTTTAGAGGATATTTGAGATATATAATTGCTGGAAATGAAATATATTTAATCTATTAGTCACTTTTTAGTTAAACAGCTCTTTTAGCACCAGATGTTTGAGAGGATGAGTTATACTCAGCACTCCATTTATTATTTTGTTCTTTTGCTTGATTATAAACCCAAATCATGTCAGGAGAAAGCCTGTTAAGAAAATCATGCTCAATCTCTGTATGTTGATTAAATTCCTCAGCTATTTTTATTGCACTATTTGCACAGATAAAATTTGTAAATGGCTCAATTCTTCCTACGTATTCATGGAACCATCCGCAGCTTGTAAACATATACTTCATAAATTTTTGCATTTCAAGTAATTTATAAGCTTTGTCAACATCTGTATTTGGTGTCTTATGAAGCTCGAAGAATTCATAGAAAGATCTTGAATTGGAAACTACAAAGCCATAATCTAGAGCAGCTTTTTTAGGATCTTTAAACTGTTTTTGTGCATTCTCTAAATAAACAAGTTTTAGCCTTTCATTTAAATCATCAAGAGCATTTCTAAGCTGTACTCTCCAGTAAGGATGCCATTGAGTAATTCCATAGTTAGAGTATTTTGCTTCAATCCATTTATGTCCTTGATGCTCTTTTTCTTCTCTTACAGTTTGTCCCCACCTGTTTAGCTCTACATCACAACTCCACGAAGAATTATTAATTATTTGAACTTCCATTTGTGGGGGATGCTTTTCAAGAAAAAGTCCATAGTTAATGAACTCTGCATTTTGCCAGTTTTGTTTTTGAGTATCAATTAAGTTTATTGCGCCGACAAGTAAATCTGCTTTTCCTTTTTGGTGATGCCCAAATGTTTCTCCATCTACCCCAAAATGTTTAAAATCACCTTTTACTCTAAGCCATCTGTGCAGGAAATTTTCGCTGCTATCATATATCCATTTTGAGTGCTCATTTGGATATCCAATATTACTTGAGAATTCACTGTCATAAAAAAATACACTTATATTTTTGTCTCTGAATTTTTCATTTTGAAAATTAACTTTATATGCAATAGAAGGATCAATATTTTTTCCTTCCCATCCTGGATCCTGCCATCTTTCATTGCTTCCTATTTTTTTGAATTGTTTTGCTTGTTTTGGGGCAAGAATAACATATTTGATGCTTTCATTTGCAAGCAGTGCAAGCGTTTCTTCATCTACTGCTGTTTCTGGTAGCCAGATACCCTCTGGGCGTTTTTTATAATGCATTTCATATTCTGCAAGTGACCAGCGAATATGTGCAACTTTATCGTCTTTTTTTGCAAGTGGTAATATTGCATGATTTGGAGATGCTTGGGCAATTGCATTTGTATGTCCTTTAAATCTATCAGTGCTTATTTTTTCGCTATCAATAATTTTTCTATAGACGTCAGGAGCCTGTATCCATAAGTCTTTTAGGAGGGAAGGGCTTGTATTAAATACTAACCTTTGAAAAACACCACCCTTTGCAAGTACTCTATAACATTCAGGTGTTATTTGCTGTATGTTCCAATCCTCGGCAGGTTTTCCATTAGTATGAGGGATTAATCTTCTTGGTTCAACTTGATTACTAAACCTTCTTCTTAGAGGAATAAAAGTAACATCATGAGCATCTCTAGGTGGCTGATGAAGATTTAGAGTTGCACTTAATCGAATACTCATAAACTCCTTCGTTTATTGCATTATTCAAATATAACTAAAGCTGAATTAAAGTATTTTATATAAAGGTTATGTAAATGTCCAGAAAGTTTTACGTTTTTGTTAGAATCTTGGATTCTTTAACCAACCATTTTAAATATTTATTTGAACCTTCTTCAATAGAAAGCCCGATTACTTCAGGAACTGTATAACTGTGCATTGATTTAATTTTGTCTTTCAGCGGCTCAAAATTTCCCCTAACTGTTTTAATTACACAAAGAGCCTCAGTATCTCTGCAAATTTCTCCCTGCCATCTGTAAATAGACCTGACTTTATTAACAATATTTACACAGGCTGCAAGACCTTCTTTTACCAATTCAGCAGAAATTTTTTCTGCTTCTGTAATATCAGGAGCAGTCATTAAAACAATAATTGGATCTTTGTCTTCTGGCATATCTTTCTAAAAATACTAACACATTTGTTGTGTTTTCTCATTAGAGAGCTACCAAGTTCTGTGTTTAACAGCTTTATTATATAAAGAAACTATTTCTTCAAACAGCTCTTTTGTTTCTTCTGGCACACCCTCTTCAAAAACCAACTTTACTGGTCTTCTTAAAGCGTTATGCAAATAGTCTAAGACCTTTGTTGCAGCTACTGTAAGGGTTCCACTTATAAAATCCTGAGGTTCTAAATTGTGTTCTGCAAATTCTTCGAATTCAAAAGCAACAATATTCACTTCATTTGCTTTATCTGAACTGTTACTGACTTTAAGAACTAAGTTACCTTTAGGAAGAGTTGCCTGAAAATAATTCACCATAACTCTATTAAAAAGAGCTTGCTCATTAGAAGGAACTTCTGGGTCACAAAAATAAAATCTTGCAATACCATCTTTTTTGCCCAGCTCTTTTATAAATTTTGGAACAAATTCATCCGGCGGAGCGGTAATTTCTTTTTGTGGAGTTGACAAATCTTTATCTAAAGCAAAATCATAAAAACTTGCTTTTAAATGGTGTCTATTGCCAGAAGTATTTGGGGCAGGTGATATTTTAAGAAAAAAAATCTTTTGAGCCATTTGAGCAGTTCTAAATTTTGACTATTAATGATTAAGTTTATCACAGCTTTTAAGCTGTGCAGAAATTCTAAGCAGGCTTTGCAAGATCTTGGGTCTCTTTCTCAATAGTATCTCTAGGAATAGCTTTTCTTATTCTTTCAAATTCTTTTTTTTGTAGCTCATTGCCTAAATCTAAAAGCTCTTTATAAGTAATGGTTGTAAGATTTTCATGTCTGTTTACAGTAATAGGCAGATTAAAAATTAAAACACTTATATCAGGCGGCACTCTGAATAATTTCATTGCTTCAAGAATATCTTTATTTTCACTTTGGTTTTTTACATAAACAATAACCTTTTTTGTTTCATCTTTAGATAATTCTATTAATGAGTATGCAATTGCAAGTCTTTTTTGCTGTATTGAATAGCCTGGTTCACCTTTTACAATTCTTTTTCCTGGTAAAGTAACAACTTCAATATCTTTTCCTTTTCTTTTTTCTGCAAGCAATTCACCCAACTTATTTTCTAGTTGAGGATTGTACCTGTTAGCTATAATGAAACCTTCTTTATCAATTAACTTATTTCCTCTAAACTTAGCACTTATTCTGTCAATAGCTGCAAGATTATGTTTGTAATTTTCATCAAACGGCAGATAAACACTTATGTCTGCATATCCCTTGTCTCTTAGCTTTTGAATTTCTGGTAGCATTAAGTCATAAAAAAGATCTGAATGTCTAACTATGGGTATTGGTTCATTGATTGGGGTTGTATCTTCCATTTGTGAACTGCCTAGAAAAGCAACAATTGTTGCAGAAGCTGCTGCTATTCCTCCTAAGACTATTTTTGAAAGAAGATTTGATTCTTTTTTTGGAGCAAATTCCATTGCTTTGTTAACTGGAAGGGGAGGGTATAAATAAGATGGTAATAAATATTTTCTGGCATCATGTAATTTGCCATTTGGAGTAGTCCAGCAACCGTCAGTTCCTATTCTCATTTTGTTAATATCCTTGCAGATTCTAAACCGTCAGCAATTTAATCACAAAGGATAAGCTTAAATCAATTATTACACTAATAAGAATGCTTATAATACGCTAAAAAATGCATTAAATTGTTTTTTTTGATATAAAAGATTGAGTATGACTGAGATTTCAAAAGCTTATAACCCAAAAGAAGTTGAAGAAAAGTGGCTTAAAATCTGGCTTGATGAAAAACTTTTTAGATCTGAAATTGATTTGAGCAAAGAAAGCTTTTCAATTGCTCTTCCTCCGCCAAATGTAACCGGAAGTCTTCACATGGGACATGCATTTGGAAACACTATTCAGGATGTTCTCATTAGATATAACAAAATGAAGGGCAAAAATGTTCTTTGGCAAGGAGGTACTGACCATGCTGGAATTGGTACTGAGGTTGTTGTAGAAAAAGAACTTTCAAAAACTGAAAAGAAAAGAAAAAGAGATCTTACCAGGGAAGACTTTCTGCAAAGAGTTTGGAAATGGAAAGAAAAACATGGTAATGAAATTACTAACCAAATGAAAAAACTAGGCTGTATGCTTGACTATGACAGACTTGCTTTTACAATGGATGCAAATTATTCAAAAGCAGTTAAAAAAGTTTTTGTAGAGCTATATAAGAAAAAGCTCATTTACAGAGGCAGAAGAATAGTTAATTGGTGCCCTAAATGTTTAACAAGTTTAAGTGACCTTGAAGTTGAAAGTGAACAAATAAAAGGAAAGCTTTTTCATGTTTTATATCCTTTTGATTTAAAAGATTTATCAAAAGGTGGTTTAACAGTTGCTACAACAAGACCAGAAACAATGTATGGAGACATTGCTGTTTGTGTAAATCCAAATGATGGTAGATATAAAAAGCTTATTGGAAAAAAAGTTTCTCTTCCTTTTATAAATAAAGAAATCCCTATTATTGGAGATGAAATAATAGAGCTTGATTTTGGTACAGGATGTCTGAAAGTAACCCCTGCACATGATTCTGTAGATTATGAAATCTTTGAAAGAAATAGAAATCTTGGTGAATATCCTGAAATAATGTCACCAAATGGAAAAATCGTTGATGAAAAAAACATTGGAATACCTCCTGATATTGTTGGACAAGAACGCTTTAAAGCAAGAGAGCTTACTGTACAAAAACTTGAAGAGCTTGGACTGTTAAAACAAATCGTTGAATATGATCAGTCAATTGAAAAACATGACAGGTGCGGCACAGTGATAGAGCCTTATCTTTCATGGCAATGGTATGTGAAGATGAATGATGAAAAACATTCTCTGTCAAAACCTGCAATTAAAGCTGTTGAAGATGGAAAAATAAAATTTACTCCCGAAAGATATGCTGAGCATTATAAAAACTGGCTGAAAAATATAAAAGACTGGTGCATAAGCAGGCAAATTTGGTGGGGACATCAGATTCCAGTCTGGTATAAAAAAGGTTCAGATGAAATTTATGCAGGTGAAGAGCCGCCAAAAGATTTAGAAAACTATACTCAGGATCCTGATGTATTGGATACATGGTTTAGCTCTGCATTATGGACTTTTGTAACCCTTGGGTGGCCTGAAAAAACAGAACATTTAAGCTCTTTTTATCCTACATCTGTTCTTGCAACTGCTCGTGAAATTATAAATCTCTGGGTTTCTAGAATGGTTTTTATGGGACTTGAGTTTGTTGGTGATATTCCATTTCATGAAGTGCTTATTCATCCAGTTATTCAAACACCAGATGGAAAAAGAATGTCCAAATCAAAAGGCAATGCAATTGATCCGCTTGAAATGATAGAAAAATATGGAGCAGATGCAAATAGATTCTGGTATTTTGGACTTGGAGTAACAGGAAATCAGGATGTAAGATTCCCTGGAAGAAAAGACAAAGATGGAAAGTGGGAATCTGAAGTTCTGGAGCAAAATAGGAGATTTGCAAATAAATTATGGAATGCAAGTAGATTTGTTTTGCAGAATTTAGAGCCAAGCAAGAAATATGATACAAATCTACAGAAAATAAATCGTGACAAACTAACCATTGCAGATCATTGGATACTTTATCAGTACACTACAATGATTGATTTTTTATCTTCCCAGTTTGAAAAGTATGAATTCTCTGATATGAGCAGATTTATTTATAAGTTTATATGGGATGAGTTTTGTGACTGGTATATTGAGATTGCAAAAAAACAACTTGCAGACCCTGTCCTTAAAGAACAGACCAACACTATTTTAGTTGCAATTATAAGTGGTATAACACGAGCTCTTCACCCTATTATGCCTTTTATTACTGAAGAAATCTGGGGATCATTGCCTATATCCGGGAGCAAAGAAAAGTTTGTTCAAAATACAGAATACCCAAAAGCAGACAGAAAGTTTATTGATAATTCGAAAATTGCAAAAGGATTTGATCATGTTATTTACACAACAAGGGAAATAAGAAATCAAAGACAAGTACTCGGTATTCCATGGACTACAGAAATTGAAGTTAGACTATTTTCTGATGAAAAATTTGAAATTGATGCACTGAAAAATTCTAAATCTTATATTGAAGGATTAACTAAATCCAAAGTATCTATGCTGGATAGCTTTCAACCCATAAAACCATCAACAGGCTCTTTGATATTTAATACAAGAGTTCAAATTCCCATATCAGGTCTTGTTGATATTGACAATATGTTAAACAATTTCAATAAAAAGAAAAATCAATTTGAAAAAGAAATAGAAAGTCAAAAATTAAAGTTAAATAATCCAAACTTTATTAACAATGCTGCTCAGGATAAAATAGACGAAGTTAAAGCAAGGGTTCTTGAGTTGGAAAACCAAATAAAAACTATTGATGAACAAATCGGGCTACTAAGGTAAGTATGTAAGGGCAGACCAGGGTGTCTGCCTAAAGAAAAAAATGAAACGAAGAAAAATCGCAATATTAGGCTCAACAGGTTCAATTGGTAGACAAACACTTGATGTAATATCTGCATTTAAAGATGATTTTGAAGTGGTTGGTTTATCTGCAGGAAACAACATTCAGCTTCTTGCTGAGCAGATAAAGGAACACAATCCAAAATTTGTATCAGTTAAAGACTCTTCACTTGCTCAGGAGTTAAAATCTCTTTTAAAAAATCCTCCGCTTGAGATATTCTGGAATGATGTAGGGCTTGAGTTTATTTCTTCATGCTCATGTGACATTGTTGTGAACGGCCTTGTAGGTTCGTTAGGATTGAAGCCTACAATTTCTGCTCTTACTCATGGTAAAAGAGTTGCTTTTGCAAATAAAGAAACTCTTGTAGTTGCAGGAAAACTAATAAAAGATATTATTGCAAAACACCATGGCGAAATCATTCCTCTTGATAGTGAACATGTAGCAATTCACCAATGTATAAATAATACCCCCAGTGATAAAATAAAAAAAATAATTTTAACTGCATCAGGTGGACCATTCAGGACATGGAGTGCTGATCAGATTAAAACTGCAACAAAAGAACAGGCATTAAAACACCCTACATGGGTAATGGGTCAAAAAATTACAATTGATTCAGCTACTATTATGAATAAAGGGCTTGAAATAATAGAAGCAATGTATTTATTTGATATAAGTTGTAAACAAACAGAAGTATACATTCATCCTCAAAGCATAATGCACAGTGCTGTTGAGTTTATTGATGGAAACATAATTGCTCAGCTTGGAGCTGCTGATATGAAACTTCCTATACAATACTCGTTATTTTATCCTGAGAGAAAAAATCTGCCTTTTAATCTTTTCTGTGATCTTTTATCTATTCAGAAACTTGAGTTTGAAAAGCCTGATTATAAGAAATTCCCATGTTTAAAACTCGCATATGAAGTTGCCCAAAAAGAAAAAAGCTTTCCAATTGTTTTAAATGCAGCAAATGAAGTTGCTGTGGATTTATTTTTAAAAGAAAAGATTTCTTTTATTGATATTGAAAAAATCATTTCCCGAGCTTTGGAAGCTCACAATCCTGTCGAACCTGCCTCTCTTGAAGAAATACTTGAAATTGATAAAGAGGTACGTCAAAAAGTAACAGAAACAGTTAAGTCAAGTGCAATCTAAAATAATAATTAGCTTAGGAAACCCTGGTGTTGAGTATGAAAATACCAGACATAATATTGGGTTTCAGGTATTGGATGCCTTTGGTGAAAAATATCAAATATCAGGGAAACAAGAAGATAAGCTGTCATCATGGTATGGGAAAGGAAAAGTTAAAATCAATAATACTGAAATTGATCTGATCTTGGCTTGGCCTACTACTTTTATGAATAACTCTGGTGAAGCAGTAACAAAACTATTGCACTGGTTTAAACTTGAAGCGGCTGACTTAATAGTAGTACATGATGATGTTGCTTTAAACCTCGGTAAAATCAGAATTGGCTTCAATAATGGAGCAGCTGGGCATCATGGTGTAGAATCAATTATTCAAATGCTTGGTGGGGTTCAAGAATTTTCAAGACTTAGAGTAGGAGTTGGTCCTGATCCAGGTGGAGATAAAAGAAGAGATTTTGTTTTAGAGAAATTTAAAGGTGATGAAGAAAAGGTAGTAAAAAAAGTTATAGAAATTTCTGTGGAAGCACTGGAAACAATTTTAAGCAAAGATGTTGGGGAAGCAATGAATAAATTTAATGGGATAGAGATAACTAATGCATAAAGTCAGAATAAAACTAAACACGTCATTGCGAGGAGCGTAGCAACGAAGCAATGACGTGAAACGTATAAGAGTATCATGAAACAATATCAGCCATTGTATTTAAAATATCGTCCTCAAAAGCTTTCTGAACTTATAGGTCAGGAAGTCGTTACAAAAACACTTTCTAATGCAATTACTTACAATAAAATTGTTCATGCTTATTTATTTTGTGGACCACGTGGAACTGGTAAAACCTCAACAGCAAGAATATTAGCAAAGTCATTAAACTGTGAAAAAGGAGTAACAGTTGATCCGTGTAATAAATGTGTGAGTTGTGAATCAATTACAGATGGAAGCTCTTTAGATGTTATTGAAATTGATGCTGCAAGCCATAGAAAAGTAGAAGATGCTGAAGACTTGATAAATAGAGTCAGTCTTGGCACTTATGGTTCAAGATATAAGATTTATATAATAGATGAAGTTCACATGCTTACAGATCATGCTTTTAATGCACTTTTGAAGACATTAGAAGAACCCCCTAAAAATGTAATTTTTATTTTGGCAACTACAGAAGAATATAAAGTCATCCCTACCATAATAAGCAGATGCCAAAAACTTGATTTTAAGGCAGTTGCTAAATCTGAACTTGAAGATAGAGTTAATGAAATTGCTTTAAAAGAAAAAATAAAAATTGATAAGAGTATTATTAGTTTTATATCAAAAAGATCTCATGGTTGCTTAAGAGATGCAGTATCACTTTTAGATCAAATTAGTGTTTTACAGGTAGAAGATAAACCAATTAGTCAAAAAGAAGTTTTTGAATTATTTGGAACAGTAGATAGAATACAATTATTCAAATTGATTTTTTCTGTGTTAAATTTTGACAGAAAAAAATCTATTGAACTTGCTGAAGAATTAATTAAAAGCGGAAAAGATATAAGCGAACTCTTTAAGAGCCTGCTTGAACTTATACTTGATCTTGCAAAAGCAAAAATCGACTCTAGCTATAAAAAGATTTTGGAAGATGAATTAGGAGAAAAATTATCTTTTCTTGAAACTGTTCAGCAAAGCCACTTGTTGAAGGTAATTGCTAGATTGCAGGATTCACAATCCAAGCTTAGATTTGCACTTAGTCAGGAATTACAGTTTATGGTTGATATTATGAGTATTCTTGACGAAGATTTTTTAATTTCTTTACAGGAGTTAAAAACTAAAATTGAAAAACTAGAAGGGAAAAAACCAACAGAAATAGAAGTAAATAAAAAGCAACCTGAAAAAAATATTGCTCAGTCTGTTTCATTAAGTACTGTTACAAACAATGAAATAAATTCTCCCGTGCTAGATGTTTCTTCTAATGACTCAGCTCTAAAAGTCAACTCACAATCTGATTTGGATTTATTATGGAACAAGATTATCTCTCTTATAGATAGCAATCCAACCAAAACTTTGCTCATGCAGTCAGACAGTTATTTGCTTAGCTTAGCTGAAAATGTAATGGAAGTAGCTTTGTCAAAAGATATGTTTTTGCCAAGACTTGAAAAAGATGCCAAAAAGAAAGAAATGATATTAAAAGCTGCTAAATTAGCAAGCAATATTGCTCCAGGGACTCTAAAATTTAAAGTTTTACCAAGAGAAACTGTTAAATCCAAAACTAAGGAAATAGTGAATATAATTAGACCAGGCTTGGATGATGTTGAGATAGAAATCCCTGTTGTGGCTTCGGTTAATATGGCTGAAATCAAAGACAAGAAACCAATGCGATCAAACAATGATGATGAATTTACCCGTACCATAAAAGACTTATTAGGGGCTAAGGAAATAGATTGAATAAGATGCTACATTACAAGTGCTACAGCCCATGCTGCTATTGCATTTTTTGAACCTAGGGAATCTAGTCCCTCATTAGTCTTTGCTTTAACACTGATTTGAACAATGCTTTTAAGTTCAAGGACCTTGAAAATATTTTTTCTCATATCTGGAATATAACCAGATAACTTTGGTTCTTCAGCTATTATGGTTGAATCAATATTAATTATTTTGTGACCTTTATTTTTTAGTGCTATGTAAGCTGCTTCAAGCAGATTTAAACTGTTTGCATCTTTCCATTTTGGATCGGTGTCAGGAAAATAATGACCTATGTCGCCTTGTGCAGTTGCTCCTAACAAAGCATCTATGATTGCATGTACAAGAACATCTCCATCAGTATGTGCTAGTAAACCTTTTGAATAAGGGATTTCTACCCCACCTAAAATAAGCTTTTTATTTGGGACAAGCTTATGAATATCATATCCGTTTCCTACTTGCATTTATGTTCCCTTCTCGGTGACTTGTTTGTAGTTTGTTTTACAATGTTTTACAACATATACAATAGACACCTTTGATTGAGGTCCAGTTCCAGTATTTTAAGGAGTACTTAACTAATTTTGTAGATAATTTAAATGAAATGGGTAGAACAATAGTATGAGAACATCTGGTCATATTGTGGTTTCTGCAGCTATAGGCATAGTAGTCTATGCTGCTTATAATGAGCTTGCTCCGGCCATTGCTAGCTTTCTGGTTGGGACACTTATAGACCTTGACCATGTAATTGATTATTTATATGCCCACGGAAAAAAATGGGACTGGAAAAAAGTAAATGGTGCACATCATGAACGATTTAGTGGAAAATTATATGTACCATTGCATTCATATGAACTGTTAATAATCTTTTTCTTTTTAACACTTGATTCTTCTTTAACGCCATGGAGAGTTGGAATCTCTATGTCACTTTTGGCTCATTTTTTATGTGATCAGTTTTTTAATCCGAACAGAAAATTCTCAACTTATTTTTTAATAAATCGAATAATACATAAATTTGATGCAGAAAAAGTTTTAAGTTCTAAAAAATTGAAGAAATCTAGAGAAATTGTAGTTGGATAATTTACTTGTCTCTTTTTCCTGTAACAGCATAATTTACTAATAGTCCTATTTTTGCAGCATGGTCAGCAGCTCGTTCAAAACTATGAGCAATAAAGAGTAGTTTTGTTAAACTATCTACCTTATCTTCAGAAGCCTGTTTAATTAGGTTTATTATTTTTAAAACGGTTTGTTTATAAAGAATGTCTACCTGTTCATCAAGATCTGCAATTGTATTGGTCTTTTCTTCAAACATTTCTGAGTATGCAATAGTTGCTTCAGAAAGCATTTTGAGTCCAAGCTTTGCCATATTAATAATTTCTTGAGGAATTTCAAATTCAATATCAGTAATGCTTACCTTTTCAAGCAATCGAGCAGCTTTCTTAAAGTGATCACCAATTCTTTCTAAATTGTCTGTAGTTTGAATGGCTGTAATAATGTATCTGAAATCCTTTGCTACTGGCTGTTGAAGTACAATTAACTGATCACCAAAATCATGTACATGCCACCTGGCTTTGTCAATTTCTTTATCCTTAGTTTTTACTTTTAAAAAAAGCTCATTTACGTTTTGCTTGTTTTGTAAAAAATCAAGGAGCAGGTCCCCATTATTTTTAACTTCATTAGCAAGATCTAAAACTAGTGATTGCAACCTGACTAGACCGTCATGGAAGGTTAACCTTATTGTTTGATTCATAGCTAGTATTTTACAACAAAATCCAAGCTACTAACTTACTTTTGACTTAACCTTTGCAGGTGGTATGCCTATGCTAATGCAATTTAGTCCGAAATGTTTTAACTTTTCAGGATCATAAAGATTTCTACCATCAAATATTACTTTGTCTTTAAGCTGAGAGGAAAGCTTTTCAAAAGCCGGATTTCTGAATTGCAGCCATTCTGTGCATACTACAAGCGCATCTGAGCCTTTAATTGAATCCATTTCACTTGTAGCATATTCAATTTTGTCTTTATAAGGTGCTGTTGAAAAGTAATTCTTTGCATTTTTTAATGCAATTGGGTCATAGAGTCTTAACTTTGCTCCTGCTTTTGCCAACCCCTCAATTACTCTGACAGCAGGAGATTCTCTGATATCGTCTGTACCAGCCTTAAAGCTTATGCCCCAGATAGCAAGAGTCTTACTTTTAAATTTCTCACTGCCAAAATGGTTAATTACTTTATTTATAAACCATTTTGAGTGTTTCTCATTAGACTTAAGTGTAGCTTCAGGAATTAAAATATCAATTCCCATCTGACTTGCAAAGTGTTTTATTGCTTGAACATCTTTTGGCAAACATGAACCACCAAAGCCAAGAGATGGGTATAAGAATTGTGATCCAATTCTTGGATCGCTTATTATTCCTTCTCTTACTCTTCTTATATCAGCGCCAATTGAATCACATAATAATGACAGCTCATTAATAAATGAAACTTTTAGTGCAAGCATTAAATTGCTAGCATACTTTACTGTCTCTGCTGAAACAGGATCCATAGTATAAATTGGATGGCCATTTCTTGTAAGATGAGAATAAAGCTCATTCATTATTTCTCCAGATTTTATATTTTCAGTTCCAATGACAATTCTGTCTGGTTTCATAAAATCCTGGACAGCGGTGCCTTCTTTTAAAAATTCTGGATTTGAAACTACATCGAACTCAGACTTTAGTTTTTTACTCAGGTATTTTTTTATAGCTTCATTTGTTCCTATTGGAACAGTGGATTTTAAGACAAAGATCTTATATGTTTTTATATAAGGAATAATAGAATCCAGTGATTGGTATACTGCGCTTATGTCAGGTGTTCCGTCTTTATTTGTAGGAGTGCCTACTGCTAAAAATATAAGCAATGAATGTTCTATGTCATCGCAATATTCACTTGTAAAACCTAGTCTTCCTTCCATGTTGTTTTTTGAAACAAGTTCTCTTAGTCCTGGTTCATAAATAGGCATTTGTCCTTCTTTAAGCATCTGGATTTTTTTTGGATCTGTATCTATTCCCTGAACTGTGTGACCAAGTTCAGCTAAGCATGCAGCTGTTACAAGCCCTACGTATCCTAAACCAATTGTTGTAATGTTCATTTTTTTATAGCTCCAGCTTGTCTAGAGCTTTCCTGTGACTAATTTCTTCTGTAATTAAATATTACGCTTTCCTTTCCATTGCTCAAAACTTAAGAAGCAAAAGAGCTATGAAAAATATAACATATTACAAGAATTCTGGGTTTTCAATAGAGTTACTAACCTTACTAAACTAAATACGGGTTACACAGATATAAGAAGTTATATAGATACTTTAGGATATTTACTGCAACAATGTTGATCTGAGCCCCGTCTTAAAAATAACAATAAGTGAAGTGAAAATAATTTAAATAACTTTATGCCTAAAAAGATTTCAGTAGTAATGATATCTATGAATGAAGAAAATTCTGTTGGAAATGTGGTTGATGGTATAAAGCTTGTAGTTCCAGATGCCGAAATATTAATTGTTGATAGCAGCCAGGATAAAACAGCAGAAGTTGCTGAGGCTTGTGGAGCAAAAGTAATTAAGCAAATTCCACCAAAAGGCTATGGCCCTGCAATGGGACTGGCTCTTAAATCAGCAAGTGGAGATGTAGTAGTAACAATGGACTGTGACTCAACATATCCGCCTGAAGCTATACCTAAGTTAATTAGTTTTATTGATGAAGGGTATGATTTGGTAAACACAACAAGAGTTTTGAGAAAGCCTGAAAATATGCCCATGTCAAACTATATTGCAAACAGAGTATTTGCTTTAATAGCTTGGATGAGGCATGGTATAAAAACAACAGATTTACATAGTGGAATGAGAGCTTATACAAGAAAACTTATTCATTCAATAGACTGGAATGTGCATGGACCTGCCCTTCCTGTTGAACTTTTAATTAGAAGCGTTAAACGTGGTTATAAATTTGTAGAAATCCCAATAGATTATCATGAGAGGATTGGTAATAGTACTTTAAATAAATTTTCAAGTACTGTTTGGACTTTCAAGAGAATATTCTGTAACAAATACTACAGCTAATGTTAGTAAACATAAATAAAAAAGGAATATATCTTTGAATTAGTAGTTGTAAAAAGGAGACATGAAGAATGACAATAGGAATCTTGGGTGGGGGAATTTCTGGCTTGTCTCTTGCTTACTTTTTGCAGCATGATCACGGAATATCAGATTATGAAATACTTGAAAAATCTGAGTCCTGTGGAGGATTGTGTACAACTTTTGAGAAAAATGGTTTTTTATATGATATCGGTGGGCATATAATTTTTTCTTCAAATAAAGATATTCTTAAATTTGAAATAGATTTATTAGGAGATAAAGGACATAAAAAACGCCGCAGTAATAAGATTTGGTATAAAAACAGATTTGTTAAGTATCCTTTTGAAAATGGATTATATGCTTTAGACAAGGAAGAAATATTTGAATGCTTGCGTGATTATCTTCAGAACAATCACCGAAAACCAACAAATTTAAAAGAATGGGTTTATTATACTTTTGGAACTTCACTAGCTGAAAAATATTTACTTCCATACAATGAAAAAATATGGAAAATTGACCCTGCACTTATGGGAATGGAATGGGTTGAAAGAATACCAAAGCCACCGGTAGAGGATGTTATTAAGTCTGCTATTGGGATTGAAACAGAAGGTTACACACATCAGTTGTACTTTCATTACCCGAAAAAGGGAGGATTTCAAACTTTAATCCGTACATTTGAAGAAAAGATTAGCAATATAAAGACTAATAAAGAAGTTAAATCAATTTACAGAGAAGGTAAAACTTGGAAAGTTCAGACAAATAATTCTTTGCATACTTATGATGAGTTAATTTCAACACTTTCATTGCATGACATAGTTAAATTTGTAAAGGACAAATTGCCACCGGATATTAATCAAGCAATCATGGATCTTCGCTATAACTCAATGGCCGTGGTGATGGTTGGTTTAAATAAAGTAAAGCATAAAGATTTAACAGCAATTTATGTTCCCGATAAAGAAAGTCTTGCACATCGGTATTGTTTCAGTGCAGGCTTTTCTGAGCATCTTTCTCCTCCTGGCTGCTCCTCTATTTTTGCAGAAATAACTTATCATCCTAACAGTGATTTAGCTAAGGCAAAAGATGAAGAGTTTGTTAATAAAACAGTATGGTGGTTACAGAAAGAAGGATTTATAGAAAAAGGTGAAGTCTGTGAAACTGATATAAAGCGCTTGAAATATGCATACCCTGTTTATGATTTAAACTATACAAAAAACATAAATAAGATTTATTCTTATTTTGATAAGTTAGGAATACACTTGCTTGGACGCTTTGCCCAGTTTATTTACATAAATAGTGATGTCTGTATTGCAAATGCAAAAAAGCTTGCAGAGAAAATAAGTTCAGGAATTCGTTTAGTTTATTGATCGCATCTGATTCTAACAATACACTTTAGTTCTCGTAAGTGAGAAATTATATCTAGCTAAACAAATAGGATTAATTATATAAATAACAAACAAATCTTTAGGCTCATTTTTTCATAACTACTATGTATTTTTTTAAGGGTTGAGCAAAGATATTTTTTTGCCTGATTATTTTGTGATTTATATGTATTGTAAGATTTAATTTAGTTAGTTCATTACAATTATAGTTAAATGATTTTATCGGATTTCAAAAAAATGTTTAATATTTAAAACATGTTTAAAGTATTGAGAGAGAATTATTTAATTATATTTATCATGTTTTTGATCTTATGGTTTTATATCTGGACTGTAACTGCTGGTAGATATGAGTTCCCTACAGATGGCTACAACTATTTTAGCCTTATGGCAGAATCATTTTTATCGGGGAAGCTATATTTTATTAATTATCATGCATTTGATGATATTTCAAGATTTGAAGGAAAAGATTATTTATACTTTGCTCCAAGTGCAATAGTAACTTTGTACCTTCCCTATTTGTTATTAACAAAAAGCTATTTATCAGATAGGATTGCTATCCTAGTTTTTACTTATGGAGCATTTATTTGGTCAGCTTGTATATTGATTTATATAAAAAACAAATACTTCTCTAAATGTTCTCAATGGATGTTGTTTATTTCATTAGCAGTGATAGGATTTGCAAATGTAAGTCCATTTTTATTAAGCTTACACAAACAATGGGAATTATCTATAGCCTGTGGCTTATTTTACTTGACCGGTTCTATATTCTGGTTTTGTTATTCATTTAAACCGTTAAAACCAAGTTTAAAAAGAATTACTCTTGGGAGTTTATTTTTTGGGCTAGCTATTGGTGGAAGACCAAACCTTATTTTTGCGGGGATAATTTTTCCAGTTATTTTGTATAAGATTTGGAAAAATGACTACTTTAAAACTATAAAAGAAAAGATATATATGTTGATTGCACTATTTGCGCCTTTTGTTTTTTGTTTAATCTTTTTGTTTGCATATAATTATTTTCGCTTTGGAAATATCTTTGAATTTGGACTTAGTTATCAATTAATTGGAATACCTCATAGGTTAGTTTTCTTTGATTTCAAAAGTTTACCAATTAATTTTTACCTTTACTTGTTTCAAATACATAAGGTTAGTGATACTTTTCCGTATTTCTTTTTAAAGTGGCACAATATCCCAAATCAATATAGTTCTCTGGTTCCATATTTTAATTCTGAAACTACTTTTGGTATGCTTAATTCAGTTCCTTATATCTTGCTAATTTTTCTATCTCCCGTATTCTATTGTGTAGAGAATCTTTTAATTTACAAAGAAAAACTCTTGAAAGATAATTTATTTCTGCTTTCATTAATTAAGACAGCTCTTTTTTTATTTGTAATATTAATAACAATTAAACTTTTTAATAATTCAACCATTGTTAAATATTTGTTTTTCCTGCCCTTTGATAATGACTTAATAAAAATTGAACCCTTGCTTCTTTATATTGCAATTTTCTTTGTAATTCAAATAGCATTTTCGATAAAAAACAAAGAAAAAACAAATTTAACTTTAAATCAACCTCCTACCTTCCCTAAAATTGATTTTTTTATCACTTTATTTGCGGGTTTTAGTGTACTTTTTTTCCTTATGCTTTCTAGGGGAGCAACTACTAGATATATTGCAGACTTTATAAACTATTTTATTCTGGCTTCTTCAATAGTGTGGTTTTATTTTGATTGCTTGTTTACAAATAAAGGACTTGGCAAGTACGGCTCTAGAGCAATCGCTATTATATTTTGCTTTCTAAGTATTATTTATGGAATTGCATATTCTATTCATGCAGGTTGTGAGCAGTTAAAAAATGAGAATTTACAAGGGTTTAAAAAAATTGAATCAATAATTAATCCTATAATTGAAAAATTCACATTAAAAAATTCTTCCTTTTAGACTGTCAATTCCTATATAAATGCAGTGTCATTTGCTTTAGAAATCTCAAGTAAATTTATGTTAAAGCTAGCAATGCAATGGATGGATCAAATACTGATTGGGCTGTAATAGGAAATACTGTTGATTTTAACTGTGATTCCATAATTTACTGCAAACATTAAATCAACACAGTTATTTCCTTGTAAATAATATAAGTCTTTCCAGGGATGGGGAAAATTCTATATGTCCAGCTGATCCAGGATATGCTTTTTCTTGAAGTAGAAAAAATAAGTTAAATTTTATCTTCACCTTTTTACTTCAGCAAATAAATTTAATCCAAACTTGTGATATTTCATTTCTATGTTACTTGGCTTGAATCCTGCTTTTACAAGCAAAGGCCATAAATCTTTTTTATCATAATACATTTTATGATCATCCATTTCATAAAAAGGACTAAGTCCTAGTTTAAATGCTGAGAACTCAAGAAATACTTTTCCAAGCCAGGTAGGAACATTGATAAACAAATAACCACCCTCGTTCAAATGCTCATAAGATCTCTTTAAAGTAAGTAAAGGATCATTCAGATGTTCAAGAACTGACATTATAAGGATTAAATCAAATGATTTTCCGCTAAGTTGATTTATAGCGGTTTCAATGGGGGATTCTATAAATTTTAGATTTTTTATATCTTTAAGATCTTTGTTTATTGAAACATCAATGCCAACTCCTTGAGAGATATTTGGCAAAAGTTTTTTTAAAAGCATGGCATTATAACCACATCCTATATCAAGGCATGAAATATTTCCAGATAGCTTGGAAATAGACTTAAAAACTTTTTTTGCGGAAAGATTTATGCCAAACTCATCTATAAATGAAAGTTTATAACCTTCTCCATATGATTTGTTTCTGACTTCCAGTAGAGAATTTTTCATGAGTTTTCACCTGCACTATGAGTAAGTAAAAAAGCTTGACAGACTAGATTAAATAGAGTCGTTTGAATGCCAAAAATAAGTAAAAACAACCCGAATACAACATACCACGGAACATAAATTAACTTACATCCGTTTTCAAACCATTGATATATAAGGGTAGATGCAAGCACCAGTCCGCCAAAAGAAGTTAAAACTCCGAGAATCATTCCTCTTGTATAT
>Ga0209515_10003405_pt1 | contig 22874 bp, 20 predicted proteins | sample Subgroupgradi54m_FD_187454 | JGI IMG/M metagenome (GOLD analysis project Ga0209515, IMG submission 187454) | Subsurface groundwater microbial communities from S. Glens Falls, New York, USA - GMW60B uncontaminated upgradient, 5.4 m (SPAdes)... ... | reverse complement strand
CGGGCGCGAGCCTGGCGCAAAGTGGCGTCGAGCCCGGCATCGAGCTGCGCCTGTCGCCGACGCTGCAGCCGGCACCGCGCGGCGACGCGGCGCGCAAGCTGCCGATCATCCTGCAGGCTCGCGAAGTGCGAGGCCGGCCCGACCTGGAGACGGTGGCAGAAGGCGACGCCGAGTTCCGCCGCGGCGGCATCGTGATCCGGGCCGACCGCCTGAGCTACGACCACCCGGAGGACCTGGCCGTCGCACGCGGCAACGTGCAGATCAGACGCGACGGCAACATCTACAGCGGCCCCGAATTGCAGTTGCGGGTGCAGCGCTTCGAAGGATTTTTTCTCAACCCGACCTACTTCTTCAGCCGCACCGGCGCCGGCGGCTCGGCGCAGCGCATCGACTTCATCGACGACCAGCGCGCGGTCGCGTCGGGCGCCACCTACACCAGCTGCCCGCCGGACGGCAGTGGCGGCCCGGCCTGGCTGCTCAGCACGAGTCGTGTCAAGTTCGACTTCGAGGCCAACGAAGGCATCGCCGAAGGCGCGGTGCTGCGCTTTCTCGGGGTGCCGATCCTGGCCGCGCCGGTGCTGAGTTTCCCGCTCAGCGATGCCCGCAAGTCGGGTTGGTTGCCGCCGAACATCATCCCGATCGACAGCCGCAACGGCCCGCGCGTGTCGGTGCCGTACTACTGGAATATCGCGCCGAACCACGACGCCACCTTCACGCCCGGGATCATCACGAAACGCGGGCTCTTGCTCGGAAGCGAGTTCCGCTACCTGGAGCCGCGCTACAACGGCGAGACCCAGCTCAACCTGATGCCCAACGACCGGCTGACCGGCCGGGCCCGATATGCCTTCAACTGGGCCCACGACGCCTCGCTGGTCGGCGATACCCACCTGCAGTTGCGGGTGCTGCGCGTGTCCGATGACGACTACTGGAAAGACTTCCCGCGCGACGTGCCGACGCTGACACCGCGCCTGTTGCTGTCCGACATCCAGGCCACCCGCCCGATCGGCGACTGGACCACCTACGCGCGGGTGCTGCGCTGGCAGGTGCTGCAGAACACCGACAGTGCCATCGACCCCGCGCCCTACGAGCGCCTGCCGCAGATCGGGGTGCGCACGCTGCGCCGCTTCGGCGGCTTCGAGTTCGGCTTCGAGGGCGAGTTCAACCGCTTCACCAACCCGGTCGGCACCGTCGACCCGCAGCGCCAGACCGGCATGCGTGTGCACGCGCTGACGACGCTGGCACACCCATGGATCAGCCCCGGCTGGACACTGGTGCCGCGGCTCACGCTGAACGCCGCTTCATACTCGGTCGACCAGCCGCTCACCGACGGCCGGCGCCAGGCCTCGCGTGTCATCCCGACCTTCAGCGTCGACAGCGCCTGGGTGTTCGAGCGCGACGCCAACTGGTTCGGCCGGGCGCTGCGCCAGACGCTGGAGCCGCGCCTGCTGTATGTCAACACGCCGTTCGTCGACCAAAACCGACTGCCCACCTTCGATGCGCCGCTCGATGCCAACGGCAAGAGCCTGGCCGGGAAGGACTTCAACTTCGAGTCGATCTATTCGGAGAACGCGTTTTCGGGCATCGACCGGGTGTCCGACGCGCACCAGCTCACCGCCGGGCTGACGACCCGCCTGCTCGACCCCACGACCGGCGCCGAAGCGGTGAGGCTGGGCATCGTGCAGCGCTACCTTTTTCGCGACCAGCTCATCACGCCCGAAGGCACGCCGTTCACGCGGCGCTTTTCCGACGTGCTGCTGCTCGCGTCGAGCACGCTGATCCAGCGCTGGACACTCGATGCGTCGGTGCAGTACAGCCCCGACACGAAGCGCACCGTGCGCTCGATCATCGGCATGCGTTATTCGCCGGGGCCGTTTCGCACCGTCAACGCCACCTACCGGCTGACGCGCGGCCTGAGCGAGCAGGTGGAGCTCGGCTGGCAATGGCCGATCTATGGGCCGACCCCGCAGGAACGCCTCGCCGCACCGCGCAGCGGCTCGCAGTCCTGCAGCGGCACCTGGTACGGCGTCGGCCGCGTCAACTACAGCACCCGCGACCGTCGTGTCACCGATTCGGTGGTCGGCATGGAGTACGACGCCGGCTGCTGGATCGGCCGGGTGGTGGCCGAACGGCTGTCGACCGGGCGCAGCGAAGCGACCACGCGGCTGCTGCTGCAGCTCGAGCTGGTGGGGCTGTCCAGGCTCGGATCCAACCCGCTCCAGGTCTTGAAGGACAATATCCCCGGTTACCGCCTGCTGCGCGAAGGCCCCATGGCTCCCGCGACCACGACCTTCTATGACTGACCTCCCACACATTCCCCCTGCGCTGGCCCGCCAGACCCTGCTGGCGCTGGCTCTTGCGCTGGCCGCAACGCTTGCGAGCGCGCAGCCCGCCAGCAGCTCGCCGGTGTCCAGCACGCCGGCGTCCGGCACGCCGCGCTCGGCGCCGCGCCCGGGCGACTTCATCATCGCGATCGTCAACCAGGAGCTGGTGACCAACGCCGAGCTCGAGCAGCGCCTGGCGCTGGTGCGGCAGAACGCTGCCCGCAGCAACACCCCATTGCCGCCGGCGGCCGAGCTGCGCCAGAAGGTGCTCGACGCGTTGATCGACGAGCGGGTGCAGGTAACCCATGCGCGCGAAAGCGGCTCGCGCGTCGACGACGCCGAGCTCGACCGCGCGGTCGCCAACGTCGCGGTGCAGAACCAGGTGACGATGGCCCAGCTGCGCGAGCGGCTCGCCGCCGAGGGCCTGGACTACGGGCGCTTTCGCAACAACATCCGCGACCAGATCCTGGTCGAGCGGGTGCGCGAACGCGAGGTGCAGCAGCGCATCAAGATGACCGACGCCGACATCGACGAGGTGCTCGAGAAGCAGCGCACCCTGGCCGGCAAGGGGACCGAATACAACCTCGCGCAGATCCTCGTCACGGTGCCCGAAGGCGCAAGCGATGCAGTGGTGGCGCAGCGCCGCGCGCGTGCCGATGCGGCAGTGGCCCGAGTGCACGCCGGCGAGGCCTTCGACGCGGTCGCGAAGGAGATCTCGGAAGACGCGAACCGAGCCCAGGGCGGCGTGATCGGTTCGCGCCCGGCCGACCGGCTGCCCGACGTGTTCGTCGCCCACATCCGCGAGGTCAAGGTCGGCGACATCGCGCCGACGCTGCTGCGCACCAGCGCGGGCTTTCATGTGCTGAAGGTGGTCGAAAAACGCGAAGCCGGTGCCTTTGCGGTGACGCAGACACGCGCCCGCCACATCCTGCTGCGCCTGTCGCCGCAGTTGACGAAAGACGCGGCAATGCGCCGCCTGGCCGGCTTCAAGACCCAGATCCGCGCCGGCAGCAAGAGCTTCGAACAGCTCGCGCGCGAGAACTCGGAAGACGGCAGCGCCTCGCAGGGCGGCGACCTCGGCTGGGTCTCGGCCGGCAGCCTGGTGCCCGAGTTCGAGGAGGCGATGAACGCGCTGTCGATCAGCGGCGTCTCCGACCCGGTGGTCTCGCGCTTCGGCGTGCACCTGATCCAGGTCACCGACCGGCGCCAGACCCAGCTCGACCCGAAGCAGCAGCGCGAACAGGCCAAGAACGTGCTGAAGGAAGCCCGCTTCGAAGAGGCTTATCTCGATTGGCAGCGCGAGTTGCGGGCGCGGGCGTATGTCGAGATGCGCGAGCCGCCGACCTGATCGGCGGCTCCACGTGGACCTTGCGCCGACCTAAGTTTCGCGCTCGTGAAACACATCGCGCGCAAGCGTTTCGGCCAGCACTTCCTGACCGACGGCGCGGTGATCGACGCGATCGTCGATGCGATCGATCCGAAGCCCGGCGAAGCGCTGGTCGAGATCGGCCCCGGGCTGGGCGCGATGACGAATCCGCTTGTGGCGCGCTGCACCCGTCTGACCGTCATCGAGCTCGACCGCGACCTCGCGGCGCGGCTGCGCAAGCGGCCCGAGCTCGACGTGATCGAGGCTGACGTGCTGAAGGTCGATTTCGGCGCGCTCGCGCAGCAGTTCGGCGCCAGGCTGCGGGTGGTCGGCAACCTGCCGTACAACATCTCGACGCCGATCCTGTTCCATCTGCTCGACGCGGTCGAGCACGTCCGGGACCAGCACTTCATGCTGCAAAAGGAGGTCGTGCAGCGCATGGCGGCGCGCCCCGGCGGCAAGGACTACGGGCGGCTGTCGGTGATGCTGCAGTGGCGCTACGACATCGAGAACGTGCTCGACGTGCCGCCCGAGGCCTTCGAGCCGCCGCCGCGGGTCGATTCGGCGGTGGTACGCATGCAACCCCTGCCCGAGGTGCCGCGGCTCGATGCCGGGCTGCTCGAAGAGCTGGTCGCCGTCGCGTTCTCGCAGCGCCGCAAGCTGCTGCGCAACACGCTCGGACGCTGGCTCGAACAGCGCGGCTTCAGCGGCGAGTTCGACGTCCAGCGGCGCGCCGAGGAAGTGCCAGTCGCGGAATACCTGCGGCTGGCCGAAACCCTCTCACCGCAGCCATGAAAAAGGCGACCCGCAGGTCGCCTTTTCATCGAGCTTGCGATTCAACCGCGCGGCCGGCGCCGGGCCGCCCCAAGCCGGCCGACGCCCCTTGGGGGGCGGAGGCGGAAAAGCATTCCCCAACTGCTTGGGGAATGCCCGCCGGAGCGCCAGCCGGCCTGCAAGCCGGCTGGCAGGAGCGCAGCGACTGGGGGGCTCAGGTTCACGCCGCGTTGAGCCACATCGCGGTGTCGAACGCGCTGCTCATCAGCGGCATGTTCATGCCGAAACTCGCGTTCGCTGCGCTCTTTGCTGCCGCCTTGGCGGGCTTTTCGATGCTGTGGGCCACTTCCGTCGCCCGCTCCCATGACCCTTGTTCCTGGGAGCGGGCTACTGAAAAGAATAGAAGCACCTGAATGGTACTTTTCGCTCCGCCCAGAAGTCGGCGGCATCGCGAAACACATCGAGCAGTTGCTCGCGCGCCTCGCGATCGAAGCGTGGGTTGTCCGGCAACTGTTCGAGCACCACGACGAAACCCGGCTGCTGGCCCGACTTGTGCACGAGGTCGGTCATGCAGTCGTACAAGGCATCCAGGTTCTTGCCGAAATGGGTCGGGAACAGAAACGACTCGGCAATGCTGTCGAGAACGTCCTGCTTGGACTGGGCCGTCGTCAGGTTCGCGTAGAGGAAATGCTGGCCGACGTCTTGCGCCGCCTGCATCAGGTCCTCCACGCGATAGGCGCGGATCGATTGAACAATGTTCGGACGGACGGTCTGCAAAAGCATGGTCGCGTTCCTCCTCAAGTCACCAAGAATCTGCACTTCGGTCATTTCATTCCACGATCCGAGCAAAACTCCGATAGTGGTCACCGGTGTAATAACAAGCCGCTGGCCGGGTCGGTGGCTGCCCGCCGCAAACAATGCGTCGGGCACCCCGATCACGCGTGCCCGGCGTCTTGACCGTGTACTCCCGGTAGTAGCCGCGTGGCTCAGCCGGAAGCACGCGTTCGCGATTGCCGAACACGATGCCGTCTTTCGGGTAGGGGAACGGACCACCGGCGCGGATCAAGCGCTGTGTGGTCTGTGCCTCTTTCGGCAGCTCGGCCTTGGCCACGCTGACGACGACCGGAGCTGCCTCCGGCGGTGGGGCCTTCGCCCACACGGCGCTGGCCAGCCACAATGCACCGGTCACCGAGATCGCGAGTCCCGTCTTCCGGCCACAAAGAGACACGGGTTTTCCCTGAATCCTGAAACCGAGATGGTACAGAAAATGGCACAAAAGCTCAAGCCTCTGCCTCAATTTGGGGCAGGTCAACGCCGATGTCAGTGTGCGCACGCATTTAGTATGCGACGCATTGGAGCTACGTTTTGCCGCGTGTAGAGGCTAAAAACGAATCCTTGAAAAATCTGCTGTCACGGCGCTGTCGCAAACCCTCGGGTTTGAAGGATATTGCAGCGCAGCGAAGTCTTGCTGCGCCAACCAGCCCACTCGACGCCGTCCGACAGATCGAGGCGTTATGAAGCTCAGCGGGCAGCGTTGGCGTCGGCCACCGTCAGCGCGGTCATGTTGACGATGCGCCGCACCGTCGCCGACGGGGTCAGGATGTGCACCGGCTTGGCCACGCCGAGCAGCACCGGGCCGATCGCGATGCCGCCGCCGGCTGCCGTCTTCAGCAGGTTGTAGGCAATGTTGGCAGCGTCGATGTTGGGCAGCACCAACAGGTTGGCCTCGCCGGTCAGCGCGCTGCCGGGCATCAGCTCCTTGCGGTAGGTGGCGTCGAGCGCGGTGTCGCCGTGCATCTCGCCGTCGACCTCGAGCCACGACGCGCTGCGCTGCAGGATCGCCAGTGCGTCGCGCATCTTGATCGCCGAGGGCTGGTTGCTCGAGCCGAAGTTGCTGTGCGACAGCAGCGCCGCCTTCGGGCGCAGGCCGAAGCGCATCATCTCCTCGGCCGCCATCACGGTGATCTCGGCGATCTGCTCGGCCGTCGGGTCGTAGTTGACATGGGTGTCGACCAGCATCACCTGGCGCCCCGGCAGGATCAACCCGTTCATGCAGGCGTAGGTCTTGGCGCCTTCGCGCAGGCCGATCACCTGGTCGACATACTGCAGATGCAGCCCGGTGCTGCCCCAGGTGCCGCACAACATGCCGTCGACCTCGCCCTTGTGCAGCAGCATCGCGGCGATCAGCGTCAGGCGGCGCCGCACCTCGATCTTGGCGAGCTGCGCGGTGACGCCCTTGCGCGCCGTCATCGCGTGGTAGGTCTGCCAGTAGTCGCGGTAGCGGTGGTCGTGTTCGGTGCTGACCAGGTCGTAATCGACCTCGGCCTTCAGGCGCAGGCCGAACTTCTCGCAGCGCTGGGCGATGACCTCGGGCCGGCCGATCAGCGTCGGGCGCGCCAGGTTCTCGTCGACCACCACCTGCACCGCGCGCAACACCCGCTCCTCTTCGCCCTCGGCGAACGCGATGCGTTTCTTCAGCGCCCGCTTGGCGAGCGTGAAGATCGGCTTCATCGTCGTGCCCGACGCGTAGACGAAGGTCTGCAGCTTCTCGCGGTAGGCGTCGAGGTCGGCCACCGGGCGCAGCGCGACGCCCGAATCGGCCGCCGCCTTGGCCACTGCCGGCGCGATCTTCATCATCAGGCGCGGGTCGAAGGGCTTGGGGATCAGGTACTCGGGGCCGAAGCTCAGGTTGTCGCCGGCATAGGCCGCGGCGACGACCTCGCTCTGCTCGGCCTGCGCCAGCTCGGCGATCGCGTGCACCGCCGCGATCTCCATCTCGACCGTGATCGTGGTGGCGCCCGAGTCGAGCGCACCGCGGAAGATGTAGGGGAAACACAGGACGTTGTTGACCTGGTTGGGGTAGTCGCTGCGGCCGGTCGCCATGATCGCGTCGGAGCGCACTTCCTTGACCTCTTCGGGCAGGATCTCGGGGGTCGGGTTGGCGAGCGCGAGGATGACCGGGTGCGCCGCCATCGACGCAACCATCTCCTTCTTCAGCACGCCGCCGGCCGACAGGCCGAGGAAGATGTCGGCCCCGGCAATCACCTCGCGCAGCGTGCGCAGCGAGGTCTTCTGGGCGAACGGGAGCTTGTCCTCGTCCATCAGCTCGGTGCGGCCTTCGTAGACCGCGCCCGCCAAGTCGGTGAGCCAGATGTTCTCGCGCGGTATGCCCAGCTTGACCAGCAGGCCGACGCAGGCGAGTGCGGCCGCGCCCGCGCCCGAGGTCACGAGCTTGACCTTCTTGATGTCCTTGCCCGAAACCTTCAGCGCGTTCAGCACCGCGGCGCCGACGACGATCGCGGTGCCATGCTGGTCGTCGTGGAAGACCGGGATCTTCATCCGCTCGCGCAGGCGCCGCTCGACGTAGAAGCAGTCCGGCGCCTTGATGTCTTCGAGGTTGATGCCGCCGAAGGTCGGTTCGAGCGCGGCGATGCAGTCGACCAGCTTGTCGAGGTTCTTCTCGGCGACTTCGATGTCGAACACGTCGATGCCGGCGAACTTCTTGAACAGCACCGCCTTGCCTTCCATCACCGGCTTGGCCGCCAGCGGCCCGATGTCGCCGAGGCCCAGCACCGCGGTGCCGTTGGTGATGACCGCCACCAGGTTGCCGCGTGCGGTGTAGCGAAACGCGTTCGCCGGGTCGGCGACGATCTCTTCGCAGGCCGCTGCGACGCCGGGCGAATAGGCCAGCGCCAGGTCGCGCTGGTTGACCATCTGCTTGGTCGCGGCGATCGCGAGTTTGCCGGGGATCGGGAACTCGTGGTACTCGAGGGCGGCGCGGTGCAGCTCGGCGCGTTTCTGTTCTTGGTCTGAGGACATGGGCTGATCTCGCATTCGTGTGGTCGCTGCTGGGGCATTGTAGGAGCGCCGGACTGTGCAATCCGGCATGACCTCATGCGCGAAACTGCGTACGCGCGTGGGACTCACGCACCGCAATACTCGGGCCTGCCATGAGCGCAAACCCGCCGATTGCGGCCCCTCCAGACATGCCCAGCGGGCCGATACGCCGCCGCCGCGCACTGCTGTGGGGCGCGCTGGTCGCACTGCTGGTGGTGGCGCAGTCGATGCTCGTCTGGCTGACGCTAAACTACGAAACCACGCGCGCGCAGGAACAGGTCGAGACCGTTTCGGCCGGGGTCGCGGCCGACGTCAAGCTCGCCCTGTCGCGCGACCTGCAAAGCCTGCAGGCGCTGCTGTGGAACGAGCCGAGCCCGCACCAGTGGCGGTCCGATTCGGCCGACCTGCTGCGCGCGCACCGCGAGCTGATGCGGGTCGAGCAGCGCGACACCCAGCAGCACATCATCGACGCGGTCGATTCGCCGCTGCGCGCACCGCTGTTCACGCGCATCAAGCGCGAAGAGATCGACCTCGACACCGAGGTCGCCTGCGCCTCGGCGGCGCGCCTGGGAAGCCCGGTGTTCTCACGCAGCTACTTCGTTCCGCTGCCCGACGGGCTGGGCCTGGAAGTGATGGACGCCTGCATCCCGATGCAGCGCGCTGGCCGCGTCGTCGGCTTCCTGGCCGGCACCTTTTCGCTCGCCGCGGTGCTGACCGAGGCGGTCGGCAGCCCCGAAATCACGCGCACCCACGAGCTGTCGTTCGTCGAGGGCGACGGCACGCGGCTGGCGCGCGTCGGCCTGCTGCGCGGCAGCGGCGTCTACGTGTCCGAGCGCCTGATCGACCTGCCGGGACAGACGCTGCAACTGCGCCTTGACAGCGTCGCCGGCAGCCCGCGCCTGATCCCCAACCTGGCCGTCGCGCTGGTGCTGGGCCTGTCGCTGGGGCTCGGCGGTGTCGTCGTGCTGCTGGTGCGCGACGTGCGCCGGCGCGCCCGCGCCGAAAGTGCGCTGGCCGAATCACTCGCGTTTCGCAAGGCGATGGAAGACTCGCTCGTCACCGGCCTGCGCGCGCGCGACCTGCAGGGCCGCGTCACCTACGTCAACCCGGCGTTCTGCCAGATGGTGGGATTCAACGCCGAGGAGATGGTGCGGCAAACGCCGCCGCCGTACTGGCCGCCCGAGCTGGCCGACGAATACAAGCAGCGCCAGGCCCTGCGGCTGAGCATCGCGCCGGGCCATGAAGATGCACGCCAGAACGCACGCCAGGGCTTCGAGACCACCTTCGTGCGCAAGAACGGCGAGCGCTTTCCGGTCCTGATCTTCGAGGCCCCGCTGGTCGACGGCGCGGGCCGCCACACCGGCTGGATGAGCGCGGTGCTCGACCTGAGCGAGCAGCGCCGCATCGAAGAGCTGTCGCGCCAGCAGCAGGAGCGGCTGCAGGCGACGGCGCGGCTTGCGACGGTGGGCGAGATGGCGTCGCTCTTGAGCCACGAGCTGAACCAGCCGCTGGCGGCGATCGCGAGTTACGCCGCCGGCTCGCTGAACCTGATGCAGGGCCCGCAAGACCCCGACACCGGCGCAATGCTGCAACAGGCGGCCGAACGCATCGCCGAGCAGGCCGAGCGCGCCGGGCGTGTCATCAAGAGCGTGCACGACTTCGTGCGCCGACGCGAGCAGGCGCGCGAGCCGGTGCGCTGCGACTTGCTGGTCGACGCAGTGCTGCCGCTGGTGCGGCTGCAGTCGCGCAAGAGCGGCGCCCGGGTCGAGGTCGAGATGCCGCAGCCGGTGCCGCGTGTGGTGTGCGACCGCACGATGGTCGAGCAGGTGCTGCTCAACCTCACGCGCAACGGCATCCAGGCGATGGAAGGCTACACCCCGGCGCCGCAACGCGAGCTGCGCATCCGGGTGCGCCAGACCCATGCGCGCTGGGTCACCTTCAGCGTCATCGACCATGGCCCGGGGGTTCCGGCCGAGGTGGCGCAGCGCCTGTTCACGCCGTTCTTCACGACCCGCAGCGAGGGCATGGGCCTCGGCCTGAGCCTGTGCCGCACCGTGATCGAACAACATGGCGGCGCGCTCGACTTCGTCACGCTGCCGGCGGGCGCGGGGTCTGGCGCTGCGACCGAGTTCCGGTTTACCCTTCCGGCCGACGGCGCCGAACGCAAGGCGCCGAACCCGCCCGAACACGCCCAGGATTGCGCGCCACCCGACACGCCGGCCCACAGCAACCCATGACATTTTCCAGCGAAGCGCGACTCGGCCTGCCCACCGTCTACCTGGTCGACGACGAAGACGTGGTGCGCGACGCGCTCGCCTGGCTGCTGCGCTCACGCCGCCTGCTGTCCGAAGGCTTTGCGAGCGCCGAGGCCTTCGAAACCATGCTGGCAGGCCGCCAGAGCGGCTGGCCCACGTCGCCGAGCTGCCTGCTGCTCGACGTGCGCATGCCCGGCACCAGCGGCCTGGTGCTGTTCGAGCGGCTGGTCGAGCGCGGATTGCTCGAAGCGCTGCCGGTGATCTTCCTGACCGGCCATGGCGACGTGCCGACCGCGGTGGCCGCGGTCAAGCGCGGTGCGTTCGACTTCGTCGAGAAGCCGTTCGCCGACAACGCGCTGGTCGACCGGATCGAGAACGCGCTCGCGATCAGCGCCGCAGCGATCCTGAAGCGGCGCGACACCGACTCGGTGCAGCGCCGCCTGGCGGAGCTCACCGAGCGCGAGCGCGACGTGATGCGGCTGGTGGTCGAAGGCCGGCCCAACAAGCTGATCGCCGACGAGCTCGACATCAGCGTGCGCACCGTCGAGGTCCACCGCGCGCGGGTGTTCGAGAAGATGGAAGTGCGCTCGGCGGTCGAGCTGAGCAACCTGCTGCGCGAGCGCAAGCACTGAGAGGTTGAGAAGATATCGCCCTCGACCGCGTCATCCCGGCGCACGCCGGGATCCACTCTCGCCCCAGCGCGCATCGATCACCAGTGGATCCCGGCGTTCGCCGGGATGACAGCGGAAAAACTCTCAGCCTCTGAAGGCCGCGCGCAGGGCCCGGAAGGGGCCTGCGGCTGCCGAAGGCCATGGCGCGATACAAGCGCCAGGGCTGACATCAGCCCTCGGCATCGCGATTACTTGCGCAGCTCAGGCGCCTTCTCGAGCGCTGCGACCAGCTTGCCGACCGCGTCCTGCGCGGCGCGCTTGGCGGCGAGCGAGAAGTCGGCCTTGAACTCGCTGAACTCGGCCTTGCCGACGCCAGTGGCCGTGAGCTCGGTCACCGAGGCGCCCGACGCGTCGGCCACCTTGCACGACAGCGCGACCGTGAACTCGGTCGGCGGCCAGGTGAAGGGGCTGGGCGACGACGAGTTGGTCGTGATCTTGGGCGTGAACACGAGCTGGATCTTGTCGCGGCTCAGCTTGGCCGCGTCGTTCGGCGAGTCGAGCTTGGCCACCGTCGAGAAGACTTCCGCCAGCGCCTTGTAGATCGCCGGGTCGAGATCGCGGTACGGCTTGTAGCTCACCTTGTCGCCGCCGCCGCCCGGGGTGATGACCTCGCGCTGCAGGTCGTCGGCGGCGATGTAGTAGCCGACCGACTTGTCGATGCGCGGCGCGCCCGAGCCCTTGATCTTGGCGAAGTCGGCGGTCACCGAGATCGGGTGGGCACAGCCGGTCAGCAGTGCGGCGACGGCGAGGCCCGAGGCGAGGAGGATGCGTTTCACGTTCATGTCTGTCTTCTCTGAGTTCAACGAATGGCGGATTGGAAATCGGCGTCGGCGTACAGCGCGGCGAGCAGCTGTTGCACGATCACCGGGTACTGCTGCTGGGCCTTTGGAATCGCGACCGCACCGACGAACGAGCTTTCCCATTCGGACGCGGCGCGCTTGGTCTTGTCGAAGCGGATCTGGCCGTCGCGGCGGACCACGAAGCGCGCTTCGATCTCGCCGTCGTTGCGCACGAACCCGCCGGCCGACAACACGTTCTTCAGCAGCACGCCCGAGATCTCGATGTTGGCCTTGGGGTCGAGCCGGCGCGCCATGTCGAGCTCCTGCTTCAGCGCTTCGGCCAGGTAGTCGCCGTAGTGGGCGCCGACCGGCGAGGTCATCGACGAGGCTCGCACGCTCAGGCTCGCCGCGCCCGGAGCGCCGGTCTGCACGGTGAACGCGCCGACCGCCACCGGTGTGGTCCCGCCCTTCTTCACCAGGCCGACGTTGTCGATCGACGGTTGGTAGGCCGGCGCCTTCATCGCGCAGCCCGTCATCAGTGCCAGCGTCGCGCATGCGGCGGCCAGCATCAGGGGTCTCAACATGTTCACTCTTCCTCCGGATGGTTTGATTGATTCGCGCCGTTGGGGCGGCGCGGGCAGCATTGTCTCAGCGAGACGCAGGCGCGCATCGATAATGCCTGTCCGATCTGCACCGGGGTTTCCCCGAACATGAGCCTGGGCGAGTTCGACCTCATCGCAAAGTACTTCAGCCGCGACGTGAGGCACGCCGTGCTGGGTGTCGGCGACGACTGCGCGCTGCTCGCGCCGGCGCCCGGCATGCAGCTCGCGACCTCGAGCGACATGCTGGTCGAAGGCCGCCACTTCCTGCCGACCGTCGACCCGCAGCGCCTCGGGCACAAGGCGCTGGCGGTCAACCTGAGCGACCTCGCGGCCTGCGGCGCCAGGCCGATCGCGTTCACGCTCGCGTTGGCGCTGCCCCGCGCCGACGAGACCTTTCTCGACGGCTTCTCGCGTGGCCTGCTGGCGCTGGCCGACCAACACGAGTGCGAGCTGATCGGCGGCGACACGACGCAGGGGCCGCTCGCGATCTGCATCACGGTGTTCGGCGAGGTTCCGCCCGGCGCAGCGCTGCTGCGCTCGGGCGCGCGTGCCGGCGACGATCTGTACGTCAGCGGCCAGCTCGGCGATGCACGGCTCGCGCTCGAGATGATCCGCGGCACGTTGGCGCTGACCGGCGATTCGTTCGAGCGGGTGCGCCTGGCGATGGAGCAGCCGCAGCCGCGCGTCGCGCTCGGCCTCGCGCTGCGCGGTGTCGCGACGAGTGCGATCGACGTGTCCGATGGCCTGCTCGGCGACCTCGGTCACATCCTGCGGCGCTCGGGCGTCGGCGCGAGTGTGGAGGTCGATCGTGTGCCGCGCAGCGCGCCGCTGGCCGAGCAGCCGCTCGCGTGGCAGCGCACCTGCACGCTGGCCGGCGGCGACGACTACGAGCTCGTCTTCACGGCGCCGCCGGCGCGTGCGTCGCTGGTGATCGACGCGGCGCAGCGTGCCAGCGTGGCCGTCACACGCATGGGCCGCATCGAGGCTGAAACGGGCTTGCGGCTTGTCGATGCGCAGGGCCGCACGCTCGCCAACAGCTTTGTTTCGTTCGACCACTTCAACCCATGACCGACACGCTCAATCCGCCGCTGCCGACCGCGCCGCGCAAGCCGACGCTGCGCTTCATGCTGTCGCACCCGGCGCACCCGATCGCGCTCGGGTTCGGCAGCGGGCTGTCGCCGGTCGCGCCCGGCACCGTCGGCACCTTGTGGGCCTGGCTCGCGTTTGTCGTCTTGCAGCCGTACATGAGCGACCTCACCTGGGCGGTGCTGCTGGCCGCCGGCTTGCTGGTCGGCTGGTGGGCCTGCACGGTCACGGCGCGCCACCTGGCGGTGTCGGACCCGGGCGCCATCGTCTGGGACGAGATCATCGCGTTCTGGGCCGTGCTGTGGCTCGTGACACCGACGGGGCTGTGGGGCCAGTTCGTCGCTTTCGCGCTGTTTCGCGTCTTCGATGCCGCCAAGCCCGGCCCGGTCGCATGGGCCGACGCGCTGTTCAAGCCGCGCCGCGGGCATCCGATCGGCTGGGCCCAAGGCTTCGGCATCATCTTCGACGACCTGGTCGCCGCGTTGTGCACGCTGCTGGTGATGGCGCTGTGGAAATGGCTTTGATCGCACACGTCGACACGCTGGCCGCGACGCTGCGCGCGCAAGGCCGCATGCTCGCGACCGCCGAATCGTGCACCGGCGGGCTGATCGCCGCCGCCTGCACCTCGATTGCGGGCTCGAGCGACTGGTTCGATCGTGGCTTCGTCACCTACACCAACGCCGCGAAGACCGAGATGCTCGGAGTTCCGCCCGCGATGCTTGCGCAGCACGGCGCCGTCAGTGAACCGGTGGCGGTGGCGATGGCGAGCGGCGCGTTGAACCATTCCAAGGCCCACTTCGCGGTCGCGGTGACCGGCATCGCCGGCCCCGGCGGCGCGACACCGGGCAAGCCGGTCGGCACGGTCTGGATCGCCGTCGCCACCCGCGACGGCGAAGCCTGTTCCGAGCTGCTGCAACTGGCCGGCGACCGCGACGCGGTGCGACGCCAGAGTGTCGAACGAGCGCTCGCCTTGCTGGTGCAGGTGACGGCGACGGGCTGACGATGGCGATCTTGCTCGCCGCGAACCTCGATGCCGCCGAACGCGCGCAGTGGCTCGCTCTGCTGCGCGGCGCGATGCCTGATGAAACGCTGCTCGACGAGCGGGGTGGAGGCGGCGCCAGCATCGACATCGCGATCGTCGCCAACCCGCCGCACGGCGCGCTGCAAGGCTTGCCGGGGCTGCGCCTGATCCAGTCGCTGTGGGCCGGCGTCGACTCGCTGCTGCGCGACGCCAGCGTGCCCACCGACATCCCACTCGCCCGCATGGTCGACCCGGCGATGAACCAGGCGATGGCCGAAACCGCGCTGTGGGCGGTGCTGAGCCTGCAGCGTGGCTTCTTCGAGCTGGCCGAGGCGCAGCGTGCGGCGTTATGGCGAACGCTGCGGCAGCGGCGCGCCGACGAAGTGCCTGTCGCCGTGCTGGGCCTCGGGCAGATGGGGCGCGCGGTCGCCGAACGCCTGTCTGCCAACGGCTATCCGGTGACGGGATGGAGCACACGTGCGGATCGTGATCTGGCGAGCGTGTTGTCGGCCGCCGAGATCGTCGTCAACCTGTTGCCGCTGACACCCGCGACGACCGGCATCTTCAACCACGACACCTTCGCGTCGATGCGGCGCGGCGCGAGCCTCGTCAACCTCGCGCGCGGTGCGCATGTGGTCGACGCCGACCTGCTCGCGGCGTTGGGCCGTGGGCAGGTGTCGCGCGCCGTGCTCGACGTGTTCGACACCGAGCCGCTGCCGGCCGATCACGCGTACTGGTCACACCCGCGGGTCACGCTGCTGCCGCACATCGCGGCGCAAACCGATCCGCGCAGCGCCGCACGCATCGTCGCCGCGAACATCGCGGCGTTTCGTGCCGGGCGCAGTCCGCAGAACCTGGTCGACCGAAAACGCGGCTATTGAGCGCCCCCAGACCTGCCGCTTCGCGTCAGGCCCCCGAGGGGGTCAAGGAAACTTGGGAGCGGCCCGGCGCTTCCTTGAGAGTCGGATCTGCGAAATTCATCCGATGCCCGCAGCGCGACGGCGACGGATCGCGTCGCGCGAGGCAGTTTGGTTCGCGCGGATGATGCTGAGCGCTGCACGTTCGGTGACTGCGACGCGGAAAAAGTCGGCCGTCTCCATCTTCGAATCCCCCAGAAATCCTGCACGGCCGATAGCCTCGCATTCATGCGGTCTGGCGGCGTATTGCAGGGCCGACTACATCGCCACACAAAGTCGCCGCGAGCGAACTGTGCGATGTGGCTTGGCGGACCCCACAGGTCTCGGACGCGCTGGCGCACGGGCCAAGGTAGCCAGCCGGCGCCCACAAATCTGAGGATGCGCGGTCCGACTACCGTGTGCCCCAATCACGCCGTCGGTGCAGGTGCTGCCGCCCAGACGATCAGGAGACTCGATATGCCCTCCATCCAAGATGTCGCCGCCGACCAGATAAACGCGCGGCTGGATCAGATCAAGACCCACACCGAGTACACGGCGCAAAACATCGCGGACATTCGCAACGAGCTCGTGCAGGTCAATGGCCGGCTCGTGCAGATCGACGGATTCGCCAACCTGTCGCAGGGGTTGTTCGTGCTCCTGGACTGGCAGGCGCTGCCCGACGCGCCGCAGCCGGACCCGATCGAGTGACGCCATGGCCCTGTTCCTTCTCGACCATGCCGCAGGAATCGGATCGGACGATCTGGACCCGCTGCAGGCGTTCGTCGATCTCGTCATCAACACGAACTTCACGCCGGATTGCGGTGCGGGACCGCAGAACGTCGACACCCTCGCGATCGCGGGCTGTCGGACTTCGTGCTTGAAGACGGCACCTCATTCGCGAACAACGGGACAGCGCTGGCGCCCGCCAGCAGCGGTCTTCCCGGGTCGAGCCTGAACACCGCCGGTGTTTGTGCGCGCAGCCGCGGACCATGAAGCCCAGGCGACCTAAGCTGGAACTCGACGCTGCATAGCGTCATCGAGCTATTTCCTCCGCGACGTTTGCATCTGGCAGAGGTGCAGACAGAGCGTTGAGGAAGAGCGATCAATCAAGGAAGTACATCTGCCTGGTGTTCGTCGAGCTGTCTCTATCCGCCAGCGCCCGACGCCAGACTTCTTTACGTCTTGCGCATATTGTCCAGGAGATCAGCATGTTTCTTCGCCACCCCTTTCGGAGCGGACTTACCCAGCTTCTGTGCCTGGCCGGCTGGCTGGGCGGCTTTGTCACCGAGGCCCGCGCCGATCTCCTCGTCATCAGCGGCGTGACCAACCAGGTGAAGCGATATAACGAGACGACGGGCGCTTTCATCGGCAACTTTACCTCCAGCGGAGGGCTGGGTGCGCCGGTCAGCATGGTGTTCGGGCGGGACCGAAAGCTTTACGTCGGCAGCTACCTCCTCCGGGTGAACCGTTACGCTGGGACGACGGGGACCTTTATCGACGTATTTGCCTCCGGAATGGACGAGGCCCTTGGTGTGGCGTTTGGCCCAGACGGCAACCTCTACGTCAGCAGCAGTTTCACCGACGAGGTGAAGCGTTACAACGGGACGACGGGGGCCTTCATCGACAACTTTGTCTCTTCCAGCGGCGGAGGACTGAATTCGCCCAATGGCTTGCTGTTTGGCCCGGACGGCAACCTCTATGTCAGCAGCGGTGCCACCAACCAGGTGAAGCGCTACAACGGGACGACGGGGATCTTCATCGACAATTTTGCCTCCGGCGGAGGGCTGGATGGGCCCACTAACCTGGTGTTCGGCTCGGACGGCAATCTCTACGTCAGCAGCGTTGCTACCGACCAGGTGAAGCGTTACAACGGGACGACCGGGGCCTTCATCGACAATTTTGCCTCCGGCGCGGGGCTCGATGCACCCAGCGGCCTGGCGTTCGGCCCCGACGGCAACCTCTACGTCAGCAGCCGTGGCACCGACCAGGTGAAGCGCTACAACGGGACGACGGGCGCTTTCATCGACAATTTTGCCTCCGGCGGAGGTCTGGATGGGCCCAGTTGGCTGGTGTTTACCCCGCGTCCACGCCGGTGCTGGTTTTGGCTGATTTGCCCGATCAAGTAGGTCTCTTGGGTGCGCGCAGCAAAGCCGCGCAACACCATCGCATCGATCATGCGTTGGCGCAGCGGTGTCATCGTCGTCTCCGGGTTCCGGGGAACAGTCCGCAGGCAGCGTCGACCAACAACGCGCACAGCATCATCGCCGGCCTTCATCACCGGACCCATCGCGAGCGACGCCAGCGCCACGGTGGCGGCGATCGACAGGTCGATCTCGCCCGCCACCACCAGCAGCGCCATCGCGAGCGCGATCAAGCCCTTCTCGGTGAAGTTGTAGCTGCCTCGGCCAGCGCGTACGGCCGCACAGTGGCAATCACAGCACCCGCAACCGGAACTGAGAGGCACCATCCACCAGAGCGGTGCGGCTGCGTCGACGGGTGCTTGTGCGATTCGCTAGTCCGACCTGTGTTCTGAAGTCCATCAGACATTCAGCGCCAGGCGCGGCGCAAGCGCGCGCCCCTTGCCGACACCCGGCGCCGCCGCGGTGCACTGCAGCGTCATCAGCACCAGCCGCTTCAGCCCGTCCCACGGCTCGAGCGGCCAGTCGGGATTCCTCAGCCCCTTGACGAGGCCATCGCAGACCTGCGCCGCATGCAGCAGCTGCGCCAGCGTGTCGTCGCCGAACAGCGGAAGCACCCGTTCGAAGAGCCGCTCCTTGACGCCCCAGACGCGCGCCTCGCGCAGCGCCATCGGCAGCGGCCGGCCGGCGGCCACCGCGTCTTTCAATCGCTTCAGCGCGCGGATGTCTTCGGCCAGCGTCCAGTGCACCAGCACCGCCGCTTCGCCTTCGGCCTGCAAGCCGTCGAGCATGCGCAGCGCGCGTGCCACCTGGCCGGCGAGCACCGCTTCGCCGAGCTTGAACACGTCGTAGCGCGCGACGTTCAGCACCGCCGCTTCGACCTGCTCGAAGCTCAGCTCGCCACTCGGATACAGCAACCCGAGCTTCTGGATTTCCTGGTGCGCCGCGAGCAGGTTGCCTTCGACCCGGTCGGCGAAAAACGCCAGCGTGTGCTGCCCCGCTTCGCCGCCCTGCACCCGCTGGCCTTGCGCCGCGAGGCGCTGAGCGATCCATTGCGGCAGCAGCTTGCGGTCGATCGCATCGATACGGATCGACACACCGGCCGCGTCGAGCGCAGTGAACCAGGCGCTCGACTGCTGCTGGCGATCGAGCTTGGGCAACTGGATGACGGTGAGCACGTCGTCCGACAGCGTCTGGCAATAACGCTGCAAGGCCTCCGAGCCGTCCTTGCCCGGCTTGCCCGACGGGATGCGGACCTCGATCAGCTGCTTGACGGAAAACAGGCTCATCGCCTGCGACGCGCCGATCAGCGCGCTCCAGTTGAAGTGCGCGCCCGACACGGTGTGGACCTGGCGTTCGGCGTGACCGGCGGCACGCGCCGCGGCGCGGATCGCATCGCCCGCCTCCTGAGCCAGCAGCGGCTCGTCGCCCCACAGCATGTACAGCGGGCGCAAGCCCTTTTGCAGATGCGCTGCGAGCTGATCCAGGCGCAGCTGCATCAGAAGGTCTGCACCGCGGCGAGGCGCCGCATGACCTGCGCGACGATGTCGCTTTGCATCGCGCGAAACAAGAGCGCTTCTTCCTGCTCCTTGGCGAGCGCTGCCGATTCGCTATAGCTCATGTCGCGGCTCTGCAGGATCTCGGTGGCCGGGATCAGCTCCTTGCCCAACGGTGTGCTGAGGCGGAAGTTCAGGCGCGCGCGCAGCTGCAGCTCGCGCACCTGGCCGGCCGCGGTGCTGGCGACGACGCTGCGCTCGCGCGTGTCGGCGATCGCCTCGAACACCACCTGCGCCTGCGCCGCCGATTCGACGACCTGCGTCGTCTTGCTGTTGTTCAGGCTGTTGCGCAACTCGTCGGCCAGCAGCGAACGCGGCCGAAAACCGGTCAGCTGGATGCTGCGAAAGTGCAGCTCGGGGGCGCGGCGCAATTCGAAGCCACAGCCGGCCAGCGCGGCAGCACCGGCGATGAGCAGAGTGCGGCGCGCGAGCAGACCCATCAGACGACGACGTTGACCAATCGGCCCGGCACGATGATCACTTTCTTCGCGTGTTTGCCTTCGGCGAACTTGATGAAGTCGGGGCTTGCGAGCGCCGTCTTTTCGATCGTCGACTTGTCGGCCCCGGCCGCGACTTTGATCGCGCCGCGCAGCTTGCCGTTGACCTGCAGCACCAGCTCGATCACGTCCTGCAGCAGCGCCGCGTCGTCGACCTGCGGCCAGGCCGCGTCGAGCAGGTCGCCCTGCGCGGTGCCGTAACCGAGCTCGCCCCACAAGGCATGCGCGATATGCGGCGCGGCCGGGTACAGCGCCCGCAGCAGCACGCCGACACTCTCGCGCAGCGCGGCCGAGTCGGCGGCGCTGTCGCTGAGCTTGGCCGCTTCGAGCGCGTTCAAGAGCTTCATCGCGCCCGAAACGACGGTGTTGTATTGCAGCCGGTCGTAGTCGTGGCTGATCTGGCGCAGCAGGCCGTGCACCTCGCGGCGCAGGTCTTTCGCGGCCGGGCTGGCGCCGTTGAACGACGACCCCGCAGCGCGGATGCGCTCGGCGTGTTTGACGCCGAACCCCCAGAGCCGCCGCAGGTAGCGGAACGACCCTTCGGCGCCCGAATCGGACCAGGCCGCGCTCTGGTCAGGCGGGCCGGCGAACATCGTGAACAGACGCGCGGTGTCGGCGCCGAAACGCTCGATGATGTCGCGCGGCTCGACCACGTTGTTCTTCGACTTCGACATCTTCTCGATGCCGCCCAGCCGCACCGGCTGGCCGTCTTCGCGCGCGGTCGCGCCCACCGGGTGGCCCTTGTCGTCGTACTTCACCTCGACCTCGGCCGGGTAGAACCAGCGCTTCTTTCCTGCCGCGTCTTCGCGGTAGTACGACTCGTTGAGCAGCATGCCCTGGGTGAACAGCTTGGTGAAGGGCTCGCCGAACTTCACCAGGCCGAGGTCGCGCATCGCCTTGGTCCAGAAGCGCGCGTACAGCAGGTGCAGCACCGCGTGTTCGATGCCGCCGATGTACTGGTCCATCGGCATCCAGTAGTCGTTGCGCTCGTCGACCATCGAATGCATGCTGTCCGGGCAGCAGTAGCGCATGTAGTACCAGGCCGAATCGACGAAGGTGTCCATCGTGTCGGTCTCGCGCCGCGCCGGCTTGCCGCAGCTCGGGCACGCCACGTCGAGAAAGGCGTGGTTCTTGTTCAGCGGGTTGCCCGATCCGTCGGGGATCAGGTCTTCGGGCAGCACGACCGGCAGGTCGCTCTCGGGCACCGGCACGTCGCCGCACGCCGGGCAATGGATGATCGGGATCGGCGTGCCCCAGTAACGCTGGCGGCTGATGCCCCAGTCGCGCAGGCGCCAGGTCGTCTTCTTGCCGCCCAGGCCCTTGTGGGCGAGCGCCGTGGCGATCGCATCGACCGCCACGTCGTAGGGCAGGCCGCTGAAGTTGTCGGAGTTGACCGTGATGCCGCGCTGCTTGTCGGCGTACCAGTCTTGCCAGTGGTCGTAGGTGAAACGTTCGTCGTCGGCCGCGATGACCTGCAGGATGTCGATGCCGTACTTCTTCGCGAACGCGAAGTCGCGCTCGTCGTGCGCCGGCACGCCCATCACCGCCCCGTCGCCGTAGCCCATCAGCACGTAGTTGCCGACCCAGACCTCGATCGGCTCGCCGCTCAGCGGGTGATTGACATGCAGCCCGGTGCGCACACCTTCCTTCTCCTTCAGCGCGAGCTCGGCCTCGGTGGTGCCGCCCTTCTTGCACTGCTCGATGAAGGCGGCGAGCTTCGGGTTGCCCTGCGCCGCGTGGGTGGCCAGCGGGTGCTCGGCAGCGACGGCGCAGAAGGTCACGCCCATGATGGTGTCGGCACGGGTCGTGAAGACCCACATCTTGCCGTCCTGGATCAGCTCGCCGTCGGCGCCGCGGATCTCGTGCGGGAACGCGAATCGCACCCCTTCGCTCTTGCCGATCCAATGCTCCTGCATCAGCCGCACCCGTTCGGGCCAGCCGTGCAGGTAGTGCGGGTTGTGGGGGTCGGCCACGTTGGCGAGCAGCTCCTCGGCGTACTGCGTGATCGCGAAGTAGTAGCCGGGAATCTCGCGCCGCTCGACGATCGCGTCGCTGCGCCAGCCGCGGCCGTCGATGACCTGCTCGTTGGCGAGCACGGTCTGGTCGACCGGGTCCCAGTTGACGACCTGGGTCTTCTTGTAGGCGATGCCCTTGTCGAGCAGCTTCAGGAAGAACCACTGGTTCCACTTGTAGTAGCTCGGGTCGCAGGTCGCGATCTCGCGCGACCAGTCGAACGCAAGGCCGAGCGGCTTCATCTGCGCCTTCATGTCGGCGATGTTGGCGAGCGTCCATTCGGCCGGCGCGATACCGTTGTCGATGGCGGCGTTTTCGGCCGGCAGGCCGAACGCGTCCCAGCCCATCGGCATCAGCACGTTGTAGCCCTTCATGCGCAGGTAACGCGCCATCATGTCGTTGATGGTGTAGTTGCGCACATGGCCCATGTGCAGCTTGCCGCTCGGGTACGGCAGCATCGAGCAGGCGTAGAACTTGGGCTTGTCGGACTTTTCCTCGACGCGGTAGGCGTCGCGTGCGGCCCAGTCGGCCTGGGCCGCACGTTCGATCTGATCGGGTTTGAAGTCTGGGGTCATGGGATGCTGCCGGGCCGAAACACGCCTCGCAAGAAGTGGGCCGATTATAGGAAGCCCTCTTGGGCTTCCAGCGCCTACTTCGCGGGCGCGGCGCCCGGTTCGGCGATGAAGCCGATGCGGCTCAGCCCGGCCTTTTGCACCAGGCCGATCAGCTCGGCGACGCGGCCGTAAGGCACCGTCTTGTCGGCACGAAGCTGGACTTCGATCTGCGGATTTTTCTTGGCCGCGGCGGCGACGCGCTGCGCGAGCGCCGCGGCGTCGAGTGTTTCTTCGCCGAAGTAGAGCTTGCCGGCCAAGTCGATCGCGACCGAGATGAACTGCGGCGCGTCGCTCGGCTGGGCGGCGTCGGTCTTGGGCAGGTCGAGCTTCAGGCTCGAGGTCATCAGCGGCGCGGTGATCATGAAGATCACCAGCAGCACCAGCATCACGTCGATCAGCGGCGTCATGTTGATGTCGCTCATCGGCTGCGGGCCGGTGGTGCGCTCTA
>Ga0209515_10003404_pt1 | contig 22878 bp, 20 predicted proteins | sample Subgroupgradi54m_FD_187454 | JGI IMG/M metagenome (GOLD analysis project Ga0209515, IMG submission 187454) | Subsurface groundwater microbial communities from S. Glens Falls, New York, USA - GMW60B uncontaminated upgradient, 5.4 m (SPAdes)... ... | reverse complement strand
CCGAGTTTTGTGGGAAAGACGGTTTGCGTGTACGCGGTGAGGCGATAGGGGATGAGACAGACGTCGAAGCCGGCGATGTAGCTGGGAACATCCTTATGGTCCTTCGCCCCGAGCTGATGGATGTTCGCTCCGGTCAACTGAGACTCAAACTCCTTCCACTCGGGCCCCACAATGACCAGGCTCCAGTCTGGATGCGCCCGCGCCAACATGTCGAGCAGCGAGCCGTCGACGTGCCGCTGCAGCGCGCCAACGTAGCCGATGCGGGGCGATGGGATGGTGGCCAAGTCGCCGGGTACCGACCGCCCCGCGGATCCTTCGAACTGCTCAAGGTTGACGCCGAAGGGAACGACGTCCACCAGATGGCGATGGTGCTGCCGGCACCGCGCTGCCAGCACCTCGCCTTGCGCGAACACGACATCGGCTCGCCGCAACAGAGCCTGCTCCGCCCGGCGGACCTTTTGAACCGGTCCGAGCTGTTCGAAGTCGGCAATGCAGTAGTACACAACCGCCTCAGGATCAAGCTGATCGATGACGTCGAGCACAAACCGAGTCGGGAGGAACGTCCAGATGATCGGCCGGCCAAATCCCAACGCGTCCATCCAGCGCCGGATGGTTCCGATGAACAGCCATCGGTTGACCAGTTGCGCAAGAGCCGAATAGGGGAACGGGAGGACCAGTGGCGAGCACACGTAGAGCCCTTCTCGAACCTGGCGGATGCCCTGCGTGCCCTTCTTCCAGTCCCGAATGCGTGCGCGCAGGCGCGGCACGTCCCGCCATCTGGGCATCCGAACACCGGTGTTTTCCACGAACAGGACAGTATTACCCGCCGCGGCTAAGCGAGCCATGACTTCCTGGTGGCCCTGCCAGTTAAAGTCCCAGTTAATCGATGACAAGCAGATAATCTGCTTATGATGGAGCATTCGTCGCCTTCGCTAACCTGACCGGTGCTTGGCCAGAATCGCGGGAAGCCGTGAGAGACCGCGCCCGCCGCCATCCGTCCACATTGCCGATGGCGCGTGAAAGGTACCGCGGCTCCCCTCCGATCGTGCCACGCCCCAGATTCACGAGGAATTGACAGAAGAGCGCCAAGCGGCATCGAGCCGATGACATTCGACCCGTGGCTTCGTGCTTCGTCACAAAATAGAGCCGGTTCAGCACTTGCCACATGCCCAAAGGTCGATCTACCCACTGGCGAGTCGGAGCGGCCACTTCCTTCGCGTGCGCCTCCGCCACGACGACCATGCGATAGCGCTGCCCCACCCGAAAACTGAAGTCCAGTTCGTACAGGTAACTCGGCCCCTCAAACCACTCATCAAACGGATAGGCGTCCAGAATCGTTTTTCGCCAGACGGTTGCCCCCCCGTACAGCCACTCCACCTCACGGGTGTGCGGCACGGCGCCGATCTTGGTCTGGTACCCAGAGCGCAGCAACCTGCCGGGTAAGCGGCCGTCCATGCCGAAGAGCATTTTGAACCACACGCCCTGAGGATGATCGGTGTTATTGGTGAGATTAAACGCCGCGCCGGCAACGTGATGGTCAGCACGCTCCCAAAAATGCAGCATCCGCTCAAGCGCGTCAAGCCCCAACACCATATCGTCATCGAGAAATCCGACCAAAGTGGCGCTGGAAGCGACCGCGTGCACCCCGGCGTTTTGTTGCCGCGCCAAACCGGGCGGTGATACCCGTACGTAACGAATCGGCATCCCCGCCGGCTCACGGAATGCACCGCGCACCGGATTCGCGCCGCCATCCACCACCACGACCTCTCCAGGCCATACGGTTTGCCCGTGAAGGCTCTGCAGCAGCCGTTCGACCTCCTGCGGGTGGTCTTTCGTGGGAATCACGATGCTGAGATGCTGTACGGTCCGGCTCATTCCGTCCTAGATAAAGTCGACGTGCTCTGGAGGCGCCTCAGAGGGTTCGGGCACCACGCCGCTTGAAATCAACGCATTCATAAAGCGGTTCTTCGGATTGTACATGCATGCCGGGCACCCCTTTGCGTCGAACGCATCGAAGAACGCCCCTTTCCGCTGGCTGTCCCAGAGCACTTTGAATCCCTGCTCGAGGAATGAGCCGATCTTCCCTCGCAGATTATAGGCATTAATGCAGCAGGTATAGACATTCCCGTCGCCAGCGACGTAGGTCTGCAGCTGCATGATCGGGCAGCGTGAGTAATCAGGATGCTGGCCTTCCAGATCCTCCATCCGGTCCCCGAAATTGTCATACACGGTAAAATCAGGACGGCGGGCGACCGTTTTCACCTCTGCCAGCACCCGCCGCACGTCTGCGGCATAGTCCGCGTGGTAGCGAGCCCCCGCAGGCATGAAGGCCGCGCTGATGCGGATGTTATCAACCCCTAATGATTCCACCAGATCAATCGCAGCGGCCACTTCGTGGTAGTTGTCTTTCGTGACCACAAATCCTACACCGAGCCGGCACGCGCTCTTCTGTCGTCGAATTTCCTCGGCCAAGAGCTGGATATTGCGTAACGCGTGCTTGTACATCTGTTCCGGCACGCGGCGAATCAGGCTGTACTGCTTGGCAGTAGCGGCATCGAGGCTGACCCGAACCCACGCGGCTTTCGCTAGCAGACTCACTCGCACGTCCCTCTGCTCCATCAGCCACGGACTGGTACGATCCAGCAACGTGCCATTGGTCACTAAGGCGAAGTTAATCCCTCGATCCAGGATACCCTTCACGATCTGGTCGAACTCTGGGTGCACCGTGGGTTCACCACCACCGGTGAGCTGAATCGCCCGCACCCCCATCGCTTGGCAATCATCCAGCAACCCCATCACCTTGCCCGTCGGGAGCATGCGATTCGGGTTGCGCGGCACCGGCGCGTTGGGATCATTGAAGAGCTGATTGCTGCTATACCCCTCCACGCGGTACGCGCAGAAGCTGCAGTCCTGATTGCACAAATCGCTCAGGATGATTTGGACGTGGACCGGATAGGGCTGGCGGCCTTCCTGCATGGCCCGCAGCTTTTCAACGTGAAACGCGGCTTTATCATAACGATAGAGGCCGGTGGCCGTCTGAATCGCGTTCTCTGACATTTAGCTGGCCTCCACGAGCTTCTGTAATCGTTCTTGCGTGACAGGCAGAAAGTACTGGTCCGCCAGGTTTCGGCCTTGTTGTTGCCGCTGCGCGAATTGCTCCAGAGACAAGAGTTCGATGGCCTGCAGCACCGAAGCCAACTGAGCCGGCGATTGCACGGTCCACTTCAGACAATCATCCACGCCAAACAGCGGGTCGCTGTTGAGAATCTGGTTCAATTGAAGATGGATGGCCGGAAGACCCTGGGAAACCGCTTCGAATCCCACGGTCGACGACGCATACAACACGACATCTGCCCAGGCCAGATCCTCTGCAAGCGGGCCTTGGCTGATGTCGTAGGTATCCCATGTCACAGACGGCAGCACTCGTTGAGCCTCCTCGATTGGAAATTCTGGATGCGGTCGAAGTCTGATCTGGTGTGAAGCGCCCCCGCGCCGCACCTCCTCAAGAAACAGGATCGTTTCAACGTACTCCTCGACGCTGGACGCGAGAGCCACCAAGACGCGCCGCATCCGGTCCGGCCGGACACGAGCCGCGGTCTGGAGGGGACGATGCTGCCGTAGCGCGCACCCAACCCGCAGAAGACCCGGAGGGAAATGTCCCTCCGTCTCCATCCACTGTCTCACCGTGTCCCCGGTCGTGAACACTGCGTCAGGCAGTGGCAACACGCCGACCTCGGCCTGACCGAGCACAAAATTCGTATGGCTTGGCGTCAGGGCGGCATTTTGGCACCCGACCATTCTCGTCTTTGATGAGACGCCTCGAACGCCGAGCAGGAGCGCACGCTCCATCGCCCTGTTTTCAAACGGGTAATACCAGCGGTCGACGGCCAGATGCCTGACCAGCCGGCCGGCTCCGGCCGCAATACAGAGGTGTTTGAAGAAACTGCTCGAGCGGTAGCTGTCAACGACCGCATGCTGCACCAGACGGCTCACGTCCACGCCTTCGAGGCGAGCCTGGAACCTCTCCCGAGAGCAGACCAGCCACTGGAGGAGGCTCCGGGCCTGACATCGCAGCAGATCTGAAAGGCTGAGGCAGGCCTCGACGGGAACCACAGGGATCCGCAAGGACAGTCGCCGGAGCACATGGAGGGATCGAATCGGACGCGTGAGCAGCACGGCAAAGACCATCGGGTTCGCGTCTTGCTGTTCGAGATGTTCAAGCAGAGGAGCAAAATACGCTTCCCGGTAGCCGCTGGGCTCGATACGCGATTGCGGCACCGTTGTGGCCACCACGACCCACGGCCTCGTGCCACGAACCGGCCGCAATCGCCTGGCCAACACCCATGCGGTGCCCGTCCGCAGCCAGGCCGCAACCAACGCCACGGGGACGCCGTACTTGAGCCATCGCTTCATCCTGGCGGTCCCGCGCACAGCCCGCATGACTCGAACGCCAGCTTGACGTCCCCAATGCTCGAGCTGGTCGGCCAATTCGACGTTCTCTGTGAGTACGACAAGCGGCCGTTCGTCTTCGGTCGCCAGCTTCGCGATCGCGACCGCATAGAACGTGCTGTGGCAGAGACTGGTCGATAAGGGGTTCTTGGTGGTAAATGGCATGATCCACCACGCAAAAGAATGATGCTGTCTGTTGAGGTTCGCAATCAGCTCAATGTACGCCTGCCGGAAACTTGCACCATACTGACGCCAGAGCTGCGATCGTTGGATTTCCGTGGCCCCACGCTCACAACTCAACTCCCGCGCCATCGTGCAGATGCGGTTCGACGCGGACAAACGAACGAACCGCATCGGTCCCACGAGACGCCGACGCAAGCGCGCAAGTGCCTTCGGCCGGTCACACACGATGAGCATCGAGCCGGACATCTCCTTAGGACGCGCTCGCCTCACCCGTATAGCCTGCGAGCAGTTTGATCTCCGGCGCGATGCCGTCTGCGTATTTCTCGCTCAGCCGCTCGACCTCGATCGGCTTGTCATCCACGAGATTGTAGAGATCGGTGTTCGATAGCTTCACGGCCTCCTCGGGAGGCAGGTTGTGCCGATTCGTGTAGATGAGCACATCCGCGTGCGGCAACAACTGATCGCACTGATTGCAGTACGGGAACACGTTGAACTTCCCTTCTCGATGCGCCAGCCTGAGCAACTGATATTTCGGATGATTCATAATCTCCATCACCGGCGTTTCAAACGCGTTGCCGAGGATGATTTGGTTGTTGTAATCGTAACAGCAGGGGATGACCTCACCGTTCCACTGAATCTGAAGCGGCCCGTTGGCTGGCCGCCCGCAGCTCTTTTTTACCCCCACGTCTTCTAGCCGCTCCCGATAATTCCGCCCGTCGCCGAAATTGTGCGGCTTCCAGATCTCGATGGCGTCCGCTCGCGGCTCCCAGAATTCCTTGAACGCCGCCACATCCGTTTCGTTCTCAGGGAGAATGATGTAACTGATTTGCAGTTTGGGCCTCTTCGATCCGTACAGGCCCCGCTCCTCAAGAAACGCCAGCACGTTGCTCATTGAAACGTCGAACTTCAGATGGACCATCACGCGCTCATAGGTCTCCGGACGCATGCCGAGAAAACTGGCCCGCAATTCATCGAGCCCCGCTCGGATCAGCGACCTCGCCCGCTCTCTCGTCAACAGGGAGACGTTCGAGATCATGTAGGTGCGCAGGCCTCGGCCCTTCGCGTAGCTGATCTTCTCCTCGAGTGTCCGGTCGATCAGCGGCTCGCCGAAACCGGTCAAGACGATCTGCCGGGCTCCCAGCGCCGTGACCTCGTCGATGCTCTTCTTGTACTGCGCGAGGTCCATGATGCCGTGCGGACGCGCATGGGTGTGCAGATCACGCGGGCACATGATGCATGCGGCATTGCAGCGATCAGTGACTTCGTAGCGCACTTCGGGATGCAGCAGACGGGTAATCGGCTTATCCTGGGCCGCTCGCGCGAAGAGCGCCTTTGAGTCATCGCCGCCGAACTGCACACTGCCATCGCAGAGCAGGTGTTCGTCGCTGTAGTCCCGACAAGTCTTACCGCATGCCCGCATAAGCTTCGTCTCCTTTAGTCACTTCGGTCAACACCGAGCGCATGTCCAAAACCCGCCACGTCAGGATGGCTTGATGACGCGAACGAAAAATTCAACCTCTTCAAATCCCCCCACCCAATAGCACCACAGCCGCTCGCACAGGCGCGGGTGGAAGTTAGCCACGCCGTCAATCACGCCGCAGACCACCCGCCGCACAAGGGACGTCTGATGCCGCGGCCGCATCCAATGCAAGCGCACCCACTCCACCTGAAACACGCACTGTCCGTAATGTTCTTCTTGCCGAGGATCGAAGTGGTCAAAGAGGCCTAGCCCGATGGCGCGTTTATGCCCCGGATGCGTCCAATTACAGGAAAAGTGCGGTGTCTTGATGTGGAGTGTCGCCTGATCCGCGCAGATGCGGTACAGCTCCTGGACGACACCAATCGTATCCTCCAGATGCTCGAGCGCGTGATCCATCACGACCTCGGACACCGAGCTCTCCTCGAACGGCCAGGGAAACGTGTCGAGATCGTGGACCACGTCCACCGACCCCGCATTATCATTGTTGTCGACGCTGAGAAATCCGGGCAGCCACCGGCACCCGCTGCCGATGTTCAGCTTCAGAAGCGTTTGAGCGCGCACCGCAGGTTCCTGAATCATGCGCGAACCTCCGCGGCAAATGCAGCTGGCATGGCACGGTGGTATCGCAGCGTTTGCCACGCCCCTTCCTCAACCACGCGACCGTGCTCCAGCACGATGGTGTGATCGGCCATGGCCATCATCTGTTCGCCGTGGGCGATGAGGATGACCGTGCGCCCTTGCGCCACTTCTGTAATTGTCTGCTGCACGAGGCGTTCAGACGCCGCATCGAGCGCGCTGGTGGCTTCATCGAGGATGAGAACGTCCGGTGAACCGAGCATCGCCCGTGCAATAGCGAGCCGTTGTTGCTGTCCTCCTGAAAGCTTCGCCCCTCGGTCCCCCACCAGCGTCTCGTAGCCCTCGGGAAGCTGCGCGATAAACTCATGCAGATGCGCTTTCTTCGCCGCCTCCATGATATGCTCCAACGTGTAGCCGTCACGGCCGAAGAGGATATTGTCTGCGATGGAGCCGTGAAACACAAACGTGTCCTGACCTACAAATCCCACGCGCTGCAGCCACGTCTGCAGCTGATACTCAGTCAACGCCACTCCATCAAGCAGTACGTGACCCGCGCTGGGCTCGCATAATCCCAGGATGAGGTTGATGAGCGTTGTCTTGCCTGCGCCAGAGGCGCCAACAATCGCCGTGATCTGTCCCCGCGCGCACGTTACCGTGATGTCTTGCAGCACCGGCTTGCGCCCCGCGTACGTAAACGAGACCTGGCCAAAGGTCACCCCGTGCTGAAGCGTGTCGAATCGTCGACTACCATTGCGCGACGTCGAACCATGTTGCGTCACCACCCCATAGAGCCGTTCCAGATCCGGCTGGGCTTCACGAATATCCATGAGAAGGCGCCCGACCGCTGTCAGAGATGGAAGCAACTGAATGAAGGCCATCGTAAACAACCCGATAGCCGGCAGCCAGCCCATGAAACTGCTCGCATAGTACAGGCGCCCGATGATGACACTCCCTGCCATCAAGAACACAAACACCATTTCCACCACGTTGCGCGGCACAGCCAACCATGTGAGGTACCGGGTGTACAGCTGGGCGTACGTGCGATTCGCGACATCGAATTTTTCCAGCCAATACCGGGCGGTGCCATAGACCAAGATGTGGCGCATCCCGTCAAAGAGTTGATGAGCCGTCTCGGTTTGCTCCGCCTGGGCCGCAGAACGACCCACGCCGGTGTCGTACGCCACCGTCTTCGAGAGATAGCGCGTGAAACCGTAGTAGATCAGGGCGACGAGCGCTAACACCATCGTCATAGCGGGGAATGTCAGGAACAAGACGGCTCCAATCACGAGAATCTTGAGACTCTCCGCAACCAACTGCGGAATTCGATGAAGCAACAGTGCGACGCTGCCGGGTGCCGTCAGGGCGTGATAGAGCAACGTGCCTTGTTTGTGGCTCGTGAAGGATTCGTACGACATCTGCGCGTAGCGCGTCACCATCTCGTGCTTCAGATCGTAGAGGACCCGCCCGCTGGCGTACGCGAGCATGGCATCGCGCACGAAGATCATCAGCGATTTGCAGAGCATGAACCCTGCCACCAAGACCGCCGAACTGATGACCAAATCCTTCCACGGTAATGCGTGCGCAATGACCGCCATCACTCCAGAGAGTCCCGTCACCTGCCCGACCGATTCCGGCTGGAGGATAGACACGAACACCGGGAAAAACGCCGCCAAGGTGCATCCCTCCAGAAGCGACGTCACCAATGTCACGCCGGCCAACAGAACATACAGACCGAGGTACGACCGCAGAAAATACGCCAGCGCACGCTTCATCGAAGATGACCCACCACCTGCTCGCGATCCCCGAACTCGCGATGGAGACACACAAGGTTCGCCACGCGACGGCCCAACTGCACTCCAGGCACGAGCGGCTGCGGGTAACCGGCGCGAAAACAGTCGATCTGATAGGTCGCGAGATACTGGATGACGTCATCGAGATGATCCTGCATGACTTCTACCACCATGAGGGGAACCATGCCGTTCTCTAACAACCCCTCGGCGGATTGGAGCACGTTCAATTCGCTCCCTTCAACATCAATCTTAAGGGCGCACGGCGCGGTCACGAGTTGATCGAGCCGTTGGCAGGCAACCTGCGTGGTTGCTAGAAATTCGGGGTGCGCGCGCAGGAATGCCGGTGCTGCCACACGCCATGGACCACTCGTGAACTCCTCCACTGGTTGCAGACCCGCGCCGCCATCATTCAAGGGATTACGGTAGAGCGTGGCTTCCTCTTTGTCCTGCGCAATCGCCATGGGATACACCTCGATCCGGTCCAGCCCGTTGAGTCGCTGATGGATCTGCAGAGCCGCGACATGATTCGGATCTGGCTCGATGGCCAGAACCCGCTTCTCCGGAAACGCTTGGCTGATCGTCAGCGCATAGAGCCCGTGGTGGGCTCCCACATCGATAAAACAGTCCACGAACGGCATGGTGGCGGCCAGAATCCGCATCCATGGTTCGTTGTACCGACCCGCCGTCCGGAAATACCACAGCTGTGTATTCTGGCACAGGTCGAGTCGGACGGTTAACCGAGCATGCGGGTCGAGCATATTCGGCCAGCTGACCTCCACCGGCCAGGAGCGCCGGATGCGGCGAAGCGTTCCGAGGATCACGTGATGGCTCGTCGCCGCACAGCCCAGTGACCGGCCGATGAGCCACTCACACACCCGCCAGGGATAGTAGATTGTCCCGGCCACCACCCACCCCAAGGCGATCCAGAGCTGGTTCCAGATCTCCGGCCCAGCCATTGGCGGTGCCGGTGTTCTGGCTGCCACCACCGGCATGGCAGACGCCACGTTAGACGACATGTTGTTCTCCCAGGTATTCGAAATAGGGTTGGTTGGCCTCTTTACCGGTCAGAAAAGCCCAACGCCGCGGGTAAATGTACGGCTTTGAGAAAATCGGTGAGAGGGCAAAATGCAGCGGCCGGAACGACCCCCATAGTGGATAATCGAGAATGGTCAGATCCGTCTCGTAGGTCGGGGCGGACTGTAACCGATTGACCAGGAAGAGCCATCGCGCGCTGGCCAGAGGTGCAGAGTTGATATAACTCGTGAACCATTGCCGGCTCATCTCTCCGAAGGACGCGAAGTTGCTGACGAGGTCGACACTCCCAGCGGTAAGCGCCTGGTAGCGTTGGCACGGCACCAGCGTGAAATCATACTCGCTCAGCCAGGCCCGTGTCAGGTGGGGCTGTGCCAGCACCTCCTTGATCCCAGCGATGCGGCAGTCTGGGAAGGATTCGGCAAGAAAATACCGTGCCAGCAGCAACTGCTCAGGAAAGTCCACAAGCACGTGGTGCGACCCAGGCCATTCCCGCTTGATCAGGCTCGAAAAGATCCCATAACTGCTGCCGATATCCATAGCGATGATGTCTGTGGGCAGTCGCCCGCCAATAACCTCACGGAGAAGTCCGAGCGACCAGATGTGCTTTAACCACCGGTACGTGAACACGTACCCATCCCATCGGAACACGTGCGGGTGGCCGACCATAGAACAGGGGTACTTCCGCAAGAGCGGCTCATAGGGAGCGCACCGCACAAGTTCCAGACATTCCCGCATCATCCGCTGATCACCGCGCCGACCACCGCCGAGCAGCGTGCGAAGGCTGAGCTGGCTCGGATCCCACATCGGGACATCGGGCACGAAGATCTGCAGCTGCCGGAAGTGCGCGAGCGCCTCGTGGTTGATCCGGCCATCCTCGCCGATGAATCGCCGCGGCTCCTGTTGCAGCAGCGATTGCCACTTGGGGATGAGATGCGCCTGCCGCTCGCCCCACAGCCCAGCACGCTCACACGCACGGATATCCCGCTCGAGCGCGGCGACAATGGTCCCGGCGCCGTTCATCGAGTCTGTGCGGGGACGCGGAGCTCCGGTCGTCCCCGCAATCACGGTCGTTTCACGCATAGAAACCCCGCGAAGTTGTACCATTGGAAAAACGGCTCGATGATCTGGAATCCGGCTCGACGAAACAGCGCCCTGTTCTCGTCCACGCGATACGGGATGAGCACGTTCTCCAGCGCCTCGCGCTTGCGGATGATCTCGGTGTCGGAATAGCCGTTGCGCTTCTTGAAGTCATAGTAGAGCTCGATGAACAGCCGGTTCATGTCGCTGCTGTTCGTCAGGACTTTCTCGGTGATGATCAACGCCCCGCCCTCCGCCAGCCCTTCGTAGATCCGACGGATCAGCGGCTCTCGCTGCAGCGGACGGACGAACTGCAGTGTCCAGCACAGTGTGACGAAGCTGGCCTGCGTCAGCTCCGCTTCATTGATATCCCCACAACGCACCTCGATCAACCGCTCCAGCCCCTGTTCCTTGATTCGGGCGGTAGCCTTCTCCACCATCGGCGCTGAATTGTCGTAGCCGATCAGCCGCGGCTGCTGGGCTTTGAGCTCCTGCGCGATATGAATCAGCGTCGTGCCGGTTGAAGAGCCGAGATCATAGACTCGCGTACCGGGGAGGTAGAATTTCTTCGCCAGCTCCGTGATGACCAGCTGCTGCTCGACGTAGAACGGCACGCTGCGCAGCAGCATGTCGTCGAACACCTCGGCCACTTCCCGGGTGAACACGAAGTCGCTGCCCCGCGACGCCGTTGATTCAAACACCTGGTCTCGCTTCATCAGCGGCTTCCTTGCTCGCCGTCCTTTGTGCCGCTCTTGGTGATGGTCCCTGGCGAGCGTACGTCAGGGAGCGTACATTTCCTCGCTCGCCACTCAATCTCACGGATGGGCGCTAACCAGCTGAACCACTGCTCATACCCATACGGACGCCGAATGGCGAACCACCTAGCGAGCAGCGTCCAAGGATATTTGATCGTCGCATCGACATACAGCTTCGCGTCAACCAACTCAAATCGACCGTGCCACGCACCAGATAACCCCCCCTTGGGGATCGTCGTCAGCGATGCTAGACCTGCCAGCGTGAACCCTGGGATCATATGAGAGGGGGCATAACTTTCCGGATGCGATGGGTGGCCGGTCACAATCCACAGTAGCCCACCCGGTTTGAGAATACGCACCACTTCCTGTAGCGCCGCATCAATATCTTTGAGGTGGATAACGCAGCGGCTGAAGCGAACACAATCCACCGACTCGTCCTCCCAAGGCCACGGCATCTGATTCAGATTGTGAACCACATCAACTTCAGGCTTTTCGTAGAGATCGACACCAATAAACCCAGGCGGCTTAGTCCTCCCGCATCCTAAGTCAAGGCACAATGGTGTGGTCGTTTTTCTCTCTCCGACAGCGCTGTTTCCCGGAATCCCCTTTGTCATGTGTCTTCCTTATCCTAGGTGATCATTGCATGACACTAGCTACGGACAGATCGGGTTGAACTGTTTCAGCAGCTCTCTTCAAAGGCACAAGGGAGTGTAGAAGCGTCCGGAATCGATCGCTTGAATCGGTGTGGGGACACTCGCCAATGAAATCTCTGACCTCCGCTGCAGGTGTACATCGGCGGAGCGGCTCGGCTGACACGGCATCAGGAAAGAGCACCCGCACTCTCGATGTCAATTCACGATAGCTATGGGTGATGAGACCAGATAGGCTCTGGCATCGATGGACTCGGACGACATTTGCTGGATCGTGATACGTGCATGGAATGCCGTAGTGGAGCGCGGCCAGCCCCGGCGAAGTTAACGGTAACACAATACAGGCGTCTGCCATAGCAAGCGGAAGCCATGGATTGATATTCTCCTCGAGCACAACACTACGCGGGTGAGCCTGCATTCGACCGATTATCTCCAAGCATGCCTGCGAGTACAGAAACTTCTTGTTCCAGGGATTGCGTTTTGGTTTAAACAGTAGACGCACTGTGTCGTGCTCTTGTAATAATCTCCACATGTCTTGCAAAAATCGAAGGTTATACGCCTCATTATAGGGATCGGGGTAGCTGAAGAATTCCTGGTACGACCACCGGCTCAGTGCCAGTTGCCGGCTTGCAGAACCAACGTCGAACGCTGCGATGTAGCGGTATCCATCGAGCTGATCGCTCCACTTCGACAGCCATTTGCTGCGGAGGTCACTCGGATGTTCGCGCATCACCGCCTCATCGCCAGGCATGAGAGGACCGACCACGCGAATCTGCGCGCCGTCCTGCGGATGGGACGCGAGGAACCGTTGGTAATCCGCATGCCACACGGCAACGACCGATGCCATGGTGTGCGCATAGATTGCCGCGCGGAAATCACACGGCTGACGCACATCTTGCCCGAAGATGTAACTGCCCGACATATGGTACATCACCGTGCTGATTCCAAGGGACTTGAGATAAACCAGCGCGGGATTTTCGATCCCGATATTGCTCACGCTTTCGATATAGACCCGGGGCTGCCACCTGCACGCTACCGGAGCATGCGCGCTCACTCTCAGCAAGTACCCACTGATCATGATCCGCGCTATGCCCGCGAAGGGACTAAGACAGCGCCCCGCACTCTTCAGGATCTCGAGACTAGCACTGAAGAGTTCCTGCCGCGGCACACACTGGTAGGCTTCCGACAGCCGGCAGGCGGCATAGCCTGCCGCCCGCGCCCCATCAAGAACCGCCCGAGAGGTCGAGGGCGGCAACAGAAAGAGCACCTGCTCCTTGCGAATGAGCCGCTCATCGCTGAGCCATGTAAATGTCCTTTTCCCGGGATCGATATACAGCTCATTGGTATTGTCGCAATCGTACACGTAGAGAAACTGCCGTCGGCCCAACAGCGGTGAGCTGCAACGAGACACCAAGCCGCGCACCAACCGCCCCAGCGTCCTCAAGGCGTAACTCAGCGTCGCCATTCTCAGCCAGAGGCCATCGCACACGATATTGATCCTGGAGAGCCATCCCGTCGTCCGGTATGCCAGCAGGCCGGACTCCGGGTCCAAGCGCGCCAGGAATTGAAAGTAGGCAGAGGTGACAATCAACGGCTCTGCCTCTTGCCCCGCCCTCTCTTGAAGCTCTTTCAGGAACAGCAAACGCTCGAATTGGCGGCTCAGCTCCTGCTTGACCTTGGTAGAAAAATCGAGCTGCGTACCGCGGTAGCCCGTATGCCATGCGTCCGATTGCACGCGGGGGAGCCATCGCTTCCATGCCCCAAGCGCACGCGACTTAAATGCATTGGCCGTATCGACTGTGAAGTACGCCTCTGAGTCAATGATCCCCATGTGTCCCAGCGGCCATCTCGTGCACTGCGGATGCAGCACGCGCACGCGGATGGGCCTGACAAACGAGAGGCTCCACCACAGCCACCAGTTGGCCGGATGCACCTCCGACACCAAGAAGATCCGCGAGGAACCGCGGCGCCGGGGATCCATCATCACCCTTCCGTTTCCGAAGAGCCGACGCGAGGCGCTGGTTGGCCGGCTCTTCCCGAGGCCTCGAGCTGCTTCTTGTGTAACTCGATCAGCGCGATATCGCAGGTTCGACACGCCGGATTCTCATGCCACCGTCCTTCGCGGTGGGCTCGCCGCAGCGCCACGGCTCGCTGACCATTCCAGATGTCGTAGATCGACTCCGTCTGCGCGTCGCCGAGCACCAGAAACTGTTTCGCCAGCGGCTGACCGCAGCAGGGCACCACCCGTCCGTCCCAGTAGATGTTCAATCGCTGAAACGGTTGGGAGCAGACAAATGCCTCTCCACGCTGCATCGCCATCGCCCGGATCCGAACAGGATCTAGTTCAAACATGCTCTTTTCAGTCGACACCCATGGCTGGACGTCACCGTCGTTGGAGGAGACCCCCTCCTTGATCGAGAACAGCACATCCTGCAGCATCACTTGGTCGACCACTGGCTCCCACAGGTGGAGGAATTGGTCCACCTGGTGCGCCGTCTTGCGCGTGACGGCCATCGCCACACGAACGATTGGTGTCAGGCTCCCTAGCCGGTCCCGCACGCGGACTAGCGTATGGACGTTGTCGACGACGGTGTCGTATTTCCCGTAGATCCGAATCGATTCGTAGGTCGCCTTATCCGGCGAATCGATTGAAAACGTGATCTGATCCAACCCGCTTCGGATCAGCTGCTCGGCGAGCGGTTCGGTCATGATCGAGCCGTTAGTGTAGAACATGATGTCGAGCACGTCGCGCTAGTGGGCATAGCCCACCATGCGCACCAGGTCCCGGTGCAACAGCGGTTCGCCGATGCCATTGAGGGTCACCGTAGCCAAGCTGTGCTTGGCGCCCTCATCGATCAGTTTCTGGAACAACGCCCACGGCATGTCGCCACGCTCATTGGGCCTGAACTGTGGCTGATAACAGAACGTACAGGCCATGTTGCAGCGCGTGGTGATCTCAAGGTTGAGCCCGATCGGAAATCCACCAACATCCTCCCGGCCGGGGTTCTCCATCCACCGACGACGGTACTCAGCGTACCGAGCGCCCTCGCCCGCCTCCCAAGCCAGCAGGCGCTTCGACTTAGCGAGGATCTTCGTCGTGTAGAGCGGGTTAATAAGTTTGGTCGTACGGTCTGCTGCGGACGTTGCCATCATGATTCTTGTCTCCCTCTCACGATTTTGCCAGCGGAGGCCACGGCACGGATGACCGGCTCAATAAGAGCCCCCTCCAGCCGTTCCTCCATATTGCCCTGTTGGATCGCGTCGCGAAGGACGTCGAGCGCCGTGGCGTACACCGCCAGCGTCCGGTCCATATCATCGGACGTGTGCGCGCCGCAGAGGAACATGCCCGCGCGGCTTAAGATGCCACGCTTGACCGCTTCCTGAAAGAATAGCGTTTGCAAAAGCGAGGAGGCCGGGCCTCGTGCATCGGCAAACGTCAGAGTCGGCCAGCAGGGATAGCCGACACATCGGGTGATATTCTCAAGCCCACGCATCCGCGCCAGTTCGTTGTATCCCTCCATGAGCCGGCGACCGAGCGTCCAGATGTGCGGGATGACCGGACGCTCCATGAGCTCCTGAACCGTCGCCACGGCGGCTGCCAACGATAACGCTTCGCCGCCGAAGGTGAACGAGTAGAAGACGTCATCAAACCGGCGCATCAGATCGGCCCGGCCGACCACCGCCGAGAGCGGCATGCCATTGGCCATCGCCTTGCCGAAGGCCGCCAGATCTGGTGTGACCCCGAAGTACTCCTGCGCGCCTCCGAGCGCTATCCGGAAGCCGGTGAGCACCTCGTCGAAGATGAGCAGCGCGCCGTGGCGGTGTGCGAGATCCCGCACCGCCTCCAAAAATCCCGGCAACGGCTCCGCGGTGGTGACGGGCTCAAGAATCACCGCGGCGATCTCATCCGGATATGCTTGAAACAACGTTTCAAGCGACGCAAGATCATTGTACCGGAACGAACTCGTCAGCTGCTGCACTGCCTTCGGCACCCCGGCATAGCGCGAGGTCGAGCCGATGTACCAATCCTGCCACCCATGGTACCCGCAGCAGGCGATCCGCTCCCGCCCAGTAACCGCGCGTGCCAGGCGGACCGCCGCGGCCGTCGCGTCCGACCCGTTCTTGCCGAACCGCACCATCTGGGCGCATGGAATGACCTGCGTCAGTAACTCGGCCAGCTCCACTTCTAGTGGGTGCATCAGCGTGAAGGTGATCCCGTCGCGCAGCTGCGCGCGGATCGCTTCATCCACGCGGGCGTTGGCGTAACCCAGGATGACGGGGCCCAGCGCCATGCCGTAGTCGATAAACTCGTTGCCGTCCACATCCCACACGTGTGATCCGCATCCCCGCTTCAGGTACTTGGGGGCCACGCCCTCGACGAACTGTCCCGGGCCCTTGCTGAACGTCTGGGTGCCTGCCGGGATGACGTTGAGCGCGCGCGCCCACAGTGCCTCCGAAAGGGTTCGTGCACATGCAGTAGAAGACGCTTGTGACATCGCTACCACCCCGCCAGCCGGTCCAGCGCAAACGCCGACTGCCAGCCCTCGTTGCGTGGGATGTGCTGGTTGCGCGCGAGCAGCTCTGGATGCGTCTGGAGGCATGTGACCAGTTCGTCCAGCGACGCGTCCTCGGCCTGCGGGCCCAACGCGCGCACCACGCCTTCGACGACCGCCAGATCTTCCTGACGGTCAACGGTCAACCGATACGCGGAGCGGTCTGGCGAGGCGTCCACACGGCGGATGCGGAAGGTTTCCGGGTGCTGCCACAAGCAGAACGTGACATGCTCTCGTTCCGACGGTTTCACGGCTGTCGCCCAGGCTCGCGTCAGCACGTCCATCGAGATGACTTCAACGTCCATGCCGTCGGGATATGATGACGGCGGCGGCGCGGCGTTGGAGACGTAGTCATACGTGCCATCCTGAAACACCTCTACAACGTCATCGATCACGCGCCAATCGATAAGCGGACAGTCTGCGGTCAGCCGCACGACGACCTGTGCCCCCGCCGCACAGGCGGCGCGGTAGTACCGGTCCAAGACGTCGGTGTCGCTCCCGCGGAAGACCTCCACATTTACCGTCCGGCAGCAAGCGACGATCGGCTCATCTGCAGGGGAGTCGGTCGTCGCCACCAGATACCGGTCAAGCCGGCGACTTCTGGCCACACGGCGCAGCATCATCTGTAGCATCGGCTCACCGTTGATCGGTATCAACGTCTTGCCGGGAAAGCGGGTTGATCCCATGCGCGCCTGGATGATTCCAACCACCATCGTGGTACCTATGGTTTCTCCGCGTAGATGTTCAGCACATTCTCGAAAAACGCCGGCGACTGTGGCCGGTAGCCGGGATCCGCCTCCATGCGCTGGAGATCGTTGACGATCGTCTTCAGATCAGCCAGCGGATCCGCATAGGGCGTATCGAGATAAAAGTACGCCTCGCGCACGACCCGGAACCCCGCTCGCTCCAGCATCCGGCTCATGGTCTGCGAGCTGAAATAGTAAATGTGGAAACGGGGATCGACCAGCCGAAACCCATCTCGGTAGATCCGGGCGCAGAGGCTGTTGATGTTGGGCGTGTTGATCGCCACTACGCCGCCTCGCTTCAGGACCCGGTGCGCCTCGCGAAGTTCCGCCAGAGGATCCGGCAGGTGCTCGATGACACCGCGGAGGTTGACGCAGTCGAAAAACTCCGTCCGGTAGCCCGCCGCCCGAAAGCTGCCGTGCTGCAGCGTCAGGCCGTGCTGGCTCTTCGCGTACTGGACGGCGACGTCGTTCACTTCACAGCCGCATTTCTCCCAGTGCGGCCCCAGCGCCGCGAGGAAATCCCCCCCGTTTGCCCCAACGTCCACGATCCGTCCCCCGCGGACGGTACGCTCAAGATCGTTAATCTCGATGCGATACATGTCGTACCGCTTGCGGGTATCTTCTGGATCCGACTGAAGCGTAAAGTAGTCCTCCGCGTACGCCAGGCGTAGGCCCTCCGCATTGAGGCGGGGATTGACGTACACGAGTCCGCAGTCCGCGCAGACCACCAGAGACCATGTGTCCTTGGTGGCCCACACCCCCTGACGAGAGGACCCACAGAGATTACAGGGAACCCATTCGAGTAGCTCAGGTCGTATGCGCTGCTGTTCATCGTACAATGAGCTAAATGCCACGTTTGCCATCAATCAAACCACTTGTGGTACCACAGGCGCGTGTGCTTCGTGAGGAAGCCGCAGCGCTGGTACAAACGCTGCGACGGGTGGTTACGCCCCTGCGTCACCACCTGCACCCGTTCCATGCCTTCCACGGCGCACCAGGACAGCGCAGCTTCCACGAGGGCGCGACCAATGCCCCTTTGCCGGTCCCTCGAATGCACACCAACAAGATCTAAGCTTCCTACGAATGGCGACACGCGCCGGCAAGCGACGTAACCCACAGGCTGGCTTCCCCGCTCCGCCACCAACACCCGATCCACAAGCCCGTTGGCACATTTCTCAATCCACTCAGTGTAGAATGCAGCGCAGCGCTCCCGCGGGAATCGGGCATCGAAATAGTACCTGGAGTCCAGGTAGCTGTCGCTGGCAATTTCCTTGAGCGCAGGCATGTCCTGGGGCCGGCATTCGCGGATTTCAACTCCTGCCGGCCGCTGTGAGGGTCCAGCCGCCATCTGCTTAGACACGTATCGTTCAAAGGTCAAGCGAATATCCACAAAATGGAATCCGTGTTGTTCGGCGAGCTGGACACTGGGTGCATGGTGACAGTCGGATTGGTAGTACAGGCACTCGATCCCCCACTCCCGGCACCGCGCCAACACATAGTCCATGATCCGCTCAGTCAGGCGGAGCGGCTTGATATCCGCGATGCGCCGACCGAAAAACTGCGTATCCCATTCGAGCGGCTCGCACATGCGGATCAGATTTGCGACTCGCTTCAGGCCCCCACCGTCAACCAGACGCCGCGCCGCTCGACTGAGTTGCTCGCGTTTCACCGGCGCGCTCACCAGTTCTGCCACGGCGGCCTGTACGCGCTGCTCGAAGTCATCACCCGCTTCACCAATCGCCACGACCGCGCCGCGCGCGGCATACCGTCGCGCAGTGTCCGCTTGATGCCCAGACTGGGCCACAACGATACTCGGTACGCCGCGTCGCATGGCTTCAAAGAGTGTTAGCCCTCCAGACACGATCGCGAGGTCGCTCTGGGCCAAGAAGCTCCCGAGCTCCGGCACACTATGCACCACGTTGAGCATCCCGTCATCGTTGCGGCCGGCCAACATATGGCACTTCGTCGCAGCCTCCGCGTCAGCGGCGACCACCCGAATCCGCTTCACGGCCGGTAGTGCTCGCACGGCGCTGACGACACGAGCCGCCAGATGACCTGGGTCATAACCGCCGGTTGAAACTAGGAGCGATAGACGCGGCCCTGGGCCCTCCTGAGAGGCTGACGGCTTCGTCGCGTCATCGGGCAGGACCAAATAATCGGGACCAGAGTAGCAGGTCGCAGCATGTTCGCGAATGGCGTTGACGGCGATATCCGCAGTCGCCAGCGCCGCACCCACGTCATCGAGCGTGACCGTCACCACGCCGGCCCGCTGGCAGCAGCGTACGGCCTCGACATCAACCTCCAGAAGATCGAACACGCACACATGTGGCTCGAAACTCTCCAACACCCTCTCCATGACTTGGGTCTCTGACAGATGCGGGTCGATCAACTCAATATCGGACGCCGAAATTCCCCTGGTCTGGAGCAACTCGATCGCTCCCGGATAATCCCTGACCACCACGCGCACCTCGCTACCGTACTGCCGACGGTGATAGTCCGCCAGCTGGGCGCATCGCCGGATATGGCCAGTACCGATTTCCGGCATACGCCCCCCGTCACAGCGGAACAGAATCCGTTGGGCTCCTCGCTTCATTGGTTCACTCGTCGATAGACCAAGGTAGCCTGCTCCACCTCGTACGCGCGGAGCTCTGCATGGCCCAGGATCCGCTCAACCGATCGAATCCGGCGGACAAGCTCGGCCAACAAGCTGGGATCGGCTGACATGGCGTGATCCGGTCCTTCGGCGTGTCGATCGAGTGTGAAGTGTTTCTCGATGAGCTGGGCCCCGACCGCGACCGCGTATACCGGCACATCGATCCCCACGGTGTGGTCGGAGTACCCCACAGGGCAGCCATAGCGCTGCGCGAGTGTCCGAATGACATTCAAATTTGCCGATTCCTCTGGCGTTGGGTAGGCGGAGATGCAGTGCAGCAGCGCATACAAGCTACCCGCCATCTTCAGCACACCGACTGCTGTATCGATTTCCTCCGCGGTGGCCATGCCGCGTGACACGACCACCGGAGCTCCCGTGGCCGCCACGGCGCGGAGGAGTTGGAGGTTCACTAGATCGAACGAGGCAATCTTGTAGAGTCCGACCCCGAGACTCTGCAGGAATGCCACACTCTCCAAATCGAATGGCGTGGAGAAGAATAGAAGACCCTGCTGCTCGGCGTATTCTTTCAGTCGTGCCTGCTGACTGAAGGAAATCTCACAGCGCTTCAACACGTCAAAGATCGGGTTAGACCGAGGCACACGCTGCTCGGTGACATAAGTCTGGAACTTCACCGCATCGGCCCCCGCCCGAGCAGCTGCGTCGATGAGCCGCTCGGCGAGGCCGACCTGGCCATTATGGTTAATCCCCACTTCAGCGATGATAAAGGTGGGGTGGCCGTCGCCGATCGGCCGTCCGTTGGCGTGAATCGTCTTCATGCGATGCTCGCGGCTACCACACCGTCCACCCGCCATCAACCAGCAGGTTCTGACCAGTGACGTAGGACGACGCGTCCGTGGCCAGAAACAACAGGGCACCAAGCAACTCCGAGACCTCGCCCATGCGTCCTAACGGCGTCCGCGCGGCATAGGCCTTGAGGAACGCTGGGTCGTGTTGGTTAAAGATCCCGCCGGGGCTCAACGCATTGACACGGATGCGGTATTTCGCGAGATGGACCGCCCAGTAGCGGGTCATCTGGATGACCGCAGCCTTAGACGCGGCATAGACCTCCGAGGTGTTGCGCGGCGTATCGACATAGAGTCGAGGATCACCACTCACCACGCCGTAGATGGAGCCGATGTTGACGATGCGCCCGCCGCGCGGTCGGTTCTTCATCAGGTCAACTGCCGCCTGCGTGCACAGAAACGTTCCCCCCACATTGACGCGCAGGACGCGCATGAACTCCTCGTAGGCGCGCGTCTCGAACGGCGTAAACACCGCGATCCCAGCGTTGTTCACTAGAATATCCAACCCGCCATATTGGGTCTTCATTCGCCCAAATGCCTCGCGGACGCTTTCTGGAGAGGCGACATCCATTGCCAGCGGCCATCCCGACAGCCCCGACTTCCCCAACACCTTGCATACCTGACGACATCCCACCTCATCCTGATCAGCCACGATGACCTGCGCACCGGCTTCGCCGAGACCTCGGGCAAATTCGCGACCCAACTGGCCCCCGCCGCCGGTCACGAGCGCAACCTGGCCCAGCAGCGAGAATCGATTTGCCCACACCGGCTGGGAACGCGAACGCGTGAAGCGCGGTTGAGCCGCACCGACCTTGGTCTTCCGAGGCTGGCTGGACCATGTGGTCTGGGGATGGTTCATGCGGCTCTCCCGGCGAACGCCATAGCCAGTGACTCGATAACGCGATCCTGATCGTTGAGACGGAGTCCCGCGTAGAGCGGTAATCGCAAGAGCTGCCGGTCCGCGGCTTCAGCACGCGGCAACGGTCCTGCGGTGTGAAGTCGTTGGCCCATCGGAGTGGTGTGTAAGGCAATAAAATGGAACGTACTTTGGATGCGGCGCTGGCGCAGGAACGCCATGACTGCGTCCCGCCGCCACGGCGGCTGCACCATGATGTAGAACAAGTGCCAGTTATACGTGACCTGCGGATGAGCGGATTCGAAGCGAGGCAGGCGAATGACGCCACGCGCCTCCAGTGGCCGCAGTCTATCAAGATATCGCAGTCCTAGGCGACGGCGGACTGTCAGGATGGCGTCGAGCTTCGACAACTGTGACCGCAGGAGGGCAGCCTGCAGTTCGGATAGTACATAGTTGTCCCCCTCGGTCATCCACTCGTAGCGAGGCACCTTGCCCTGAAGAAATTCTGAGCGATTGGTCCCCTTCTCCCGTAACAGATCAGCACGGTGCGCCAACACTGGATGGGACGTCACAAATGCTCCACCTTCCCCGCAGGTGATATTCTTCGTCTCATGAAAGCTCAGGCAGCCCACGTCACCGATGGTACCCAGGGCACGGCCGCGGAGCGCGGAACCGATAGCCTGAGCGGCATCCTCAATTAGCGCGAGATTGTGCCGCTTGGCCACGGCCGTTAAGGCATCCATATCACATGGATATCCCGCATAGTGGACCGCCAGGAGGGCTTTCGTGCGCGGCGTGATCGCAGCGGCAGCGGCGGCGGGATCCATCGTGAGATGTGCTGGCTCGACGTCTACAAAGACTGGCCGCGCACCGACATTCAGTACGGCGTTGGCCATGGAGACATAACTGTAGCTTGGAACAATCACTTCATCTCCTGGCCCGATCTTGAGGGCGCGCAGCGCGGCCTGGCAGGCATGGGTGCAGGACGTCATTAACAGGACGTGCGGCGCGTCTAACTGCCTGGCCAATAGGCGCTCGACGTCACGCCCAACCGGACCATTGCCACCAATCTGCCGTGTGGCCAATACGCGAGTGACGGCTTGGACGTCGACGCGTGAGAGGAACGGCCGATGCACTGGAATCATAGGCGGTGGCGACCGGCGACGTCGTAATCGCCGCAGCGGCAGAGCACTCGCTGTGACCGTCGCCGTCGTCATGGGCCGCCTACGCGCGCTCATGGTTCGCCGAAGACGGCACCAGCGCAGGGGGAAC
>Ga0209515_10003403_pt1 | contig 22887 bp, 20 predicted proteins | sample Subgroupgradi54m_FD_187454 | JGI IMG/M metagenome (GOLD analysis project Ga0209515, IMG submission 187454) | Subsurface groundwater microbial communities from S. Glens Falls, New York, USA - GMW60B uncontaminated upgradient, 5.4 m (SPAdes)... ... | reverse complement strand
TGCAACAAGGCCTCATCCAAGAGAGTGAAAAGCTGAGACTTGTCTGCGACAAGCTCTTCTTCCACGCCCTTGCCCAGAGCGTAATCCGCCAATGCCTTCTTCATGTTGCGGAAAACATTATAATAATCAACTATCTCGCCGTTTCTCTTTATTACGCCATTGATGATATGAGAAGTAACCCTGTTTGCCCTTGCGATGGTCTGCATGAGGGTATGATCCTTCATCGGCTTATCAAGATAGAGGGTCGAAACAGTTGGTGCATCAAATCCCGTCAGCCACATTGCACACACAAAAACCATTTCAAGCTTGTCAGCGGGGTCCTTAAAGCGGTATTCGATATCGTGCCCGTTTTCATCTATCGTATTGATTTTCTTTCTATGCGGCCTGATATCAAGCCCCTGCTTGTCAAATTTCTCTTCTTCCCCGGCTTCTTCACTGAGAACAACAGCCATTTCAACAGAACGCATGTAGTCCAGGATCTTTTGCAGTCTCTGTTTCTGGATATCATTTGTTGCTTTGCTGACTTCACCGACAAGCCGCTTTATTTCATCCTTCCAGTGCTTCTGCACCTTGTCGCACATTTTCACCGAAGTAAACTTGTCTACTGAAACCACCATGCCCTTGCCAAGATAGCCACGGCGTGGAAAATGATAAACAATGTCTTTCGCGATTGTTTCAAGGCGATCATCCCTCTTTATGACCTCAACCTCTGTCGCGTACTCTCTTTCCAGTTTTTCCTGCTGCTTTTCATCAAGATTCTCATCTTCGAGAATCTTGTAGAACTCATCGCTTAAATTTTCATTCTGGATAAGGACTTCGGGAACACGCTTTTGATAAAAAAGCGGGACAGTTGCACCATCATCCATTGATTGGGCAAAGTTGTATTCGCTCACATAATCGCCAAACCATGCATTTGTCTTTCGCTCTTTGCCAAGAAGAGGCGTTCCAGTAAATGCATAATATTGGGCCTTGGGCAGTCCTTTTCGCATATTTTCAGCAAAAGACTTGTATTGAGTCCTGTGAGCTTCATCAACAATAACAATAATGTCCTCACGATCTGACAGCAGCGGATATTCTTTACCTTTATCCCACCTGAATTTATGTATAAGCGTAAAAACCAACCTCATGTTTCGACCGAGGAATTTTCGCATTTCCTCTGAATCTCTTGGACGTGCAGCCTCATTTTTGCTCACTGTGCCTGTATCAAGGAAATTGCGGTAAATCTGACCGTCTAAATCTTCCCTGTCCGTGACAACAACAAAAGTATAATTGCCGGTAAACTTGTGGAATACTTTCCTTGAAAGGAAGATCATCGAGAAGCTTTTACCAGAGCCTTGCGTATGCCAGAATACTCCGAGCTTCCCTTTCTTGGCTTTCCTTTCCTTGAATGATTCAATCGCCTTGTTTACTCCGAGGAACTGATGGTTCTGTGCAATGATCTTGGCATTCTCTTTGTAATAGAGAATGAAATTTTCAATATAATCTAAGAGCCTGTCTTTTGTGAAAAGGCCGCTGATAAGGCGTTCAAAGCTTGTGCCCTTCTGCTCGATTTCCTTTCGGTCGACTTTTTCTGTTTCATCATCTGGCCTGAGCCAGTTGAAAAAGAATTCCCAACCAGCCGTGAAGCTGCCAACCCTTGTTTCAATCGCATTGGACAAGACACAGAAAGCGTTATACTGAAAAAGTAATGGAATATCCTGCTTGTAATTAATCAGGTTGTCCTCATAAGCATTCTGCACCTTCACATTGGAATTCTTAAGTTCAATAAACACTAACGGCAACCCGTTGATGTAAATGATGATGTCTGGTCTTCTGGGGTAGCGATCGCCTTTAATCCAAATCTGCGTTACTGCGAGAAAATCATTCTCTGTAGGATTGTTAAAATCAATCACCCTAACAATGCCGTGCTCTGTCTTTCCTTTCGCATTCTCATACTGAACAGGAATCCCATCCCGAATAAGCCCGTACACCTCTTTATTCGCTAAGATTGGCGACATGGCATATCTACGAGCAATAAGGCGTGATAATGCCTCATCAATGACTTGCTCCGGAATATTGGAGTTAAGCTTGGCGGCGTTTTTCTTGAGGATATCGGAGAGAACAACTTCCTGCTTGCTTGAACGGTTGGATCGGTCATTCAAATCATCCGCGTCTTGCGTAAGGCAATTTAGGGTCCGATAACCAAATTTATCTTTCAGGAGCCTGATCGCAGCATTCTCAATCTGGTTTTCTGAGATGAAATTAGGCATGGGCGAGCTCCTCCTGCATTGAGGCTGGGAATTGAATGCCCATGTTTTCGACATTAATCTTGCCGCTCATGAGACGGGAGAGAAGTCGGTCACGAATCATTTGTAATATCTCATTTTGAAGCACGAAGTTGCTCAGCTGATTCCGTATTACAGTAATTTTTGTATTAAATACACTTTGCAGTTCCATTGGAGGCACTATAATCTGAAATTTTGAAATAATCTGTCCGTTAATATTCCCGCGAGTAGCTGAAGTATCTGCATTTGTAAAAAGACCTTGGTAATAGTCACTTCTAAGTGTATAGAAAATATAATAGGGTTTTAATGCCTCTTTCCTGAGCGAGAGTTTTATGAGATAAGATGCAAAAACAGCATTGATATCCCTCTCCACAATGGCGACTTTGCCTGGGCTCGCCATACGAGCAATAACTAAATCATCCCTCTTTAATTCATATTTCTCTTTTGTGTTCTCATCAATCTTACAATTTGGCACTTCTGACCATTTTATGTAGCTTGCTTTGTTGATATCCATCACTCTAAGAAATTTTGGATATTGGTTGTCTTCAATCGCGGATTCTGTAAATCCATATTTAAAAGATACGACTTCTCCTATCCTTTTCACTTCCCACTCCTCAGGCATTCCTTTCACAATCTTTACTTTCTCATACCCCGGAAAGCGAAGCCGGACGAACCACTCCCGATAAAGCTCCTCAGCCATCTTTTCGAGAATTGCGATCCGGCGGTTGTTGTTTTCGATAAGGTCATCATAGGCGGACAGGATGGCGGCGATTCGCTCTTGGATATGGAATTGAGGAACTCTTATTTTTAGTTTGTGCAAATGATTCTGATTTAGCGTAGGGACTCCTGCGCCAGAATTGAAATTGTCTAAATGCATTGTCTCCAGAAAATAATACACATACCTTGGCAGATTCCCTTTGTAATCCTTGACATATAAAGTTGTGTTCAATGGCCAGCATCTTGATGTCACATATTGAACTGTGCCTAATGAACCGGACCGGCCGGTAACAACACAGGGCGGTTCTACCTTATAAGTGTGGTGATAGGCTTTAATAGCCGTACTGGCCACTACAGGAAAATCCCCAGAAATAATATGTTTTTCTGGTAAGTCAAAGCCCCTATTCAGCTTAATGAAATTGTTGAAAATGTCCTTTTTCCACACCATCATTCTTCACCTGCGATCTCCAGGATATTTTTATTTATGACCTTCTCAAGCTCTTTTACGCCAGCATTGAGTTTTGTTAGCTCTTCATTCATTGAAAGCATTTCATCAATAAATTCTTCCTCTGTCTTGCCGTCTTCCTCAATAACCACTCCGACATATCTTCCGGAGTTAAGCGAGTATTCCTGCTCCTTAATTTCATCCACGCTTGCGAGCTTGCAAAGCCCAGTTACATCCTCGTACTTTGCCTCAGGGAATCTTTCCTGTAACCATGAAACATGAAAAAAGAAATATTCGGTATCTTTGACTTTCTTATGAAGATCCTCAAGTTCTGTTTTCAATACCTTGATATCCTTTCCCGAGCCCTGTTCCTTTTCAATATGCCTCACTTTTTTGTCCACTTCCTTAAGAAGCTCATGTAGAGCGGTAAAGAAAGGATGGATCGACTCATTCAATGATCGTTGACTTTTGTTCGCCTTCTCAACTTCGGAAGATTTCGTTTCCTTTCTGTATTTCTCATACGCCTTTTCCAGCCTTTCAACCTCAACAAGGGTTTTGTCAAAATCAGGAATATCTTTACCGTTATATGATTTCAGGAATTCAGTTACCCTCCGCGCAACCTGTGAAAGTGCCGGCTGGTTTTCAGAAAGACATCGAAAGCCCTTCTCAAAATAACTGTGGACAAGCTCAGTGAATGCTTGCCTATTTCCTTTATGCAGGAGGCTAATAATTGAAATATCCTGTATCTGCTCCTCAGAGAATTCGCGATGTGCCCTGTCTATTTGCGTAAAGATATTCCTCGCATCAATAAAAATAATCTTGTCATCAGTCTTTGCCTTATCGAAAAACCAGAGCGTTGCGGGAAGCGTTACTGTATAGAACATGTTCGAAGGCAGAGTAAGCATCCCGTAAATAAGATTCTCTTCAATCAAAGTCTTCCTGATCTCTGCCTCGCTGTGCCTTGCATCTGAGGCGGAGTTTGCCATGACTAGAGCAGCCCTTCCTTTTTTCTTGAGCGAAGTGGCAAAAAGATTTATCCAAAGGTAATTGCCATTCGGAACAGTGACCGCTCCTTTGTCTTTCTTCTTTGCGTCACTCTTGTTTCTGGGAATACCATAAGTATTGAAACGCCTGTCCCCTTCCACTTTGGAAAGGTTAACGTCATCAACATTAAAGGGAGGATTAGCCAGCACATAATCAAATTTGCCGAAGCTGCCAAATATATCTTCATAGTAGGTGTTCGCCTGCCTGATCTCTCCTCGAAGGCCATTCACGGCAATATTCATCTTGGCAAGTTTGACGGTTTCAAGAGTTTTTTCCTGCCCATACACAAAAAGGTTGGTATCTTCCTTCTCGGATTTCCGTTCTTCGATGAATTGAGCCGACTGGACAAACATGCCGCCTGAGCCGCATGCAGGATCAAAGACAGTGCCATTATGAGGTTCGATAATCTCCACCATCAAACGGACAACAGAGCGAGGCGTGAAAAATTCTCCACCGCCTGAACCTTCAGCCAATGCAAACTCGCCAAGGAAATATTCATAGATTTGCCCAAACATATCCCCTGTCGCATCTCTAGGGATATCAGCGAAATTCTTAAGCAGTTGTTTTGGGATTATCTTGTACTCAGGCTTCCTGACAAGCCTGAAATACTCGTCTTGAGGCAGGGTGTCTTTAAGCTCCGGCTTATACTGCTCAATCAAAGCCATCGCGTTCTTTATGGCTTTAGCGATGTCTTCTTTCTCGGGAAGATTTAAGAGATAGTCATAGCGGGCTTTCGGCGGGAGATAAAACCCGCATTTCTCAATAGCGATCTCATCTATCGGCTTTTCCCGGCGGGTGCCTTTCAGCTTTTCAAATTCAGCATTAATCTCTGCTTCATAACGGCTGTATTTGTTATCAGCAAACCTCAGGAAGATAAGCCCAAGAACAGGAGTAGAGTATTCCGAGGACTTTAAATCAGAATTGGCGCGTAATGTGTCAGCCGTGTGCCAAAGCGTCGCCTCAAGCTTCTTCAATTCCCCTTTATTCATATTAAAACACCCCTACCGTACACCAAGAACTTGTATCCCGTGGCCATGTTTCAATAGTCCTAATGGACATGCCTTTACTCTGTGCGCGCGGGCTTATAACTTTTTCCATCTCAGAATTTCGGTAGGTTGAATAACCGGCCTTGCTGCCCTTCATCATTCAACTCCCGGATGATGTCTTCCTTCTTAAACTCAATAGCCCTATCATTTTCGTCTCGTGGTAGATCAGCTGTGATTACCGTCAATATGTACTGTAATCCGTACGACTCGCAAAATCCTCTGACGAGTTTCAGAAAGTTATTTTTCTTTCGGTTATCAAGCCCCTCAAGGATGCCATCGTGATAGACAAATCTGAAAAAGGATCGGTCAGCGTAGTTCTTTAACACAGCCAGATCAAAAGCAGCACAAAGAAGCTTCTTATACGTAGTCCCTCTACCCTCGCTTGTTACCTCCATAGTTTTCTCATCATGGACAATGTCCGCGCTGAACTCAATATTCCCAACAGCGTTGAGCCTGATTGACAACAAAGCGGAGATGCTTAATACCTCTTTGATGATCTTGTTAAAGTCATTCCTGATATCAGAATACAAGCTAGCCCCAGCCTTAATTTGATCATTGATCTGGTGGACAAGGTCCGTCCTTTTCTGCTCGCATTCGTCTATTTCTCTCTGTATGACACCCACCGAATCAAGTGTTTCAAGCTGGGATTGCAGCCTTACTAAATCAGTCTCTTGCTGAACTAGATCTTTTTGTAACAGTTTAAACTTATCGAAGGTATCCTCTCCTCGCAATATCCGCAGAAGATCCTCTCTTTTGGAATTTAAATCCCTAAGCTTTTCGCATACCGAGTCTTGCCCCTGTTTCAGGACCTGAAACCTCTCCCTTAATCTCTTGCTTCTTTCAGAAGAAAGATTTTCATTGAACCTAACCAGGTCTTCGTAGCTTTTTACCAGTTTATCCGGGAAGTGGACCTGCGTTTCCTCAAAAACTTGCTTTACTTCGTTCAAATCAAACTTAACCTTGGTTTCAAGAGCCTCTTGGATCTTCTCGATCTCATACTTCATGTTGTAAATCTCATCATTGAACCCTGCGATTTCAGTTTCAACTTGCTCGACCAGCTCTCTGTTGATATTTAGTTCCTTTTCAAAAAAGTTAAACCTGTCTATTTTTTCATAGCCATCTTTGATTTCACGCTGCTTTATTTCAATAGCACCTTTTAACTTGTCGTACTCTTCTGCTTTTGCGGTCAGAGTCTTTTCATAATCTGTCTTGTATGCCTCTTTCTTCTCAATTGTCTCATCTATTTCATACTTTTCCTTAAGCAGGGACTCGTCAAAGCCCAATAATTTCGCAAGATAGGGTTTCCATTCAGAGTGTTCTCCAACACTAAACTTGCTTATCTGGAAGACGTCAAGGTAATCGCTTTGGGTTCGTAAAAAATAAGAAACGCCCTTCCGGTAAGGAAAGGGCGCTATCGAATCAAGATGAAGATAGGAATCAAGTTCAGTTCCCGCCTTCCCGATAGGTATCCCGCTCCGATCCCATTGCTTATCTCCCAAATCTCTAAAATCCTGAAATTTGTCCTCATGGGTCTTAAAGTAGATTTTGGTGTTATTCTCAACGCACCTCTTTATTGTGAGATATTTGCCGGAATTCAGTCGTATCTCTAGATAGAATTCACATTCCCTAAATATCTCCTCGCGATCGTACAGGAAGTGTCCTTCTTTTAGCACCTTGAGTAGAAGGAAATCTATCAGATGGATGAGTAGGGTCTTGCCAAGATTATGAGAATCCTTATTCGGTTCCTTTGGTCTTTTGACTTTCCCATAAATGACATTAAAGCCGTCGTTGAAATAAATTGGCTTGAATACCTCATCTTTGTTCGAATAAATCTTGCTCAGTTTCATCTTGTGCCTTCTATATTACCGTCTATACCGATGAATTCTATCGAGTCGGTTTGCAAATGGTACTCCACCTTTCCAAGTAAATATAAAAAATCTAATGCCGGTACAAAGACATGCTTAACATCTTCTCCAGCCATGTCCACCAGACGCTCCAATATTTCGCTATAACTCAATACCTTGTTTTTCTCGAGCAATTTAATAATCAAGGCAGACACTCTCACTACTGACAAATCCAAATCCATGTATTTTGTTGGCGTTATCATTTCTTTTTTCCTATGTCACAATTGCAGTACATGTAATGCAAAAATACATTGATCAGAGCTCGTGACTCTCTGAGTTCTGGATGCCGGTCCAATATCGAATCGTAGAGATGCTCGAATATCTCCTCAAATGCGGCAAACTCATTCCTTCTCGTGACTATCTTGCCTTTGATTTCATCGACCGTATTGTAATAATAATCGACGTACGTTTTATTGATTGGTTTCTTTAGGAAGGTGGTTATAGCGTTGAACGACGACTCTGAATTCTCTTTAATATAGGTGAAGTACTCCTGGCTCAGGCTGTTCAGTTCATTTTTCTTTTCAAGGCTTACATAGTCGAATGAGTATTTGCTGTCGAATCCCGCAGCGACCTGCTTGCGGTCATTGTAGAAGGCCACGATGACATCCCTGATGTCATCCGAGTGTATCCTTAATGGATCTCTAAATTTGTCAAGCTTGCAAGCTTTCACAATAGCGGGATTGCCATCTAGCCAAACTGTGATAATTTCTACCCCAGAGATAGAAACATTTGCTAGACCAAGCTGACTCTTAAGGTAATCCGTATGTTGCTGATGTGCCTCGGCAGAAAGCTTCCTATTTGTAAAAATGAGATAGTTGTCCACTTCCCCCGCTTGCTTCAACTTGAGAATTTTTTGTATTTCTTTGTCCAATACCTTCGTCTTGAAATCTGCGTCAGAGCAGCTTGAGTTGGGATTGTTGGCCTTTTTTGCTTGGATAATGAATTTGCCCTTCCACGGACTTGCAGCACTCGGGTGCTGATTGGAAGTGCCCTCAAACTTCCCGTCCCTCCCCCCATCAGGTCCCTCGCTGAAACTTACCGTTCCAGTCCCCAATATCTTCTGGCAAATATGGATTACCAACGCCTCAAATTCCTGCGTTGAAAGCTCGTGAAGATGATAATCTCTCATGCTAGGCACCCCGAAGGGTAAACCAAATACCTACTTATAAACCTTCTCACTTATTCCGCCTGCTCTTCACAAATTCCTCAAGATCCTCGGGCGCGATGCGCCACTTACCAATCTTCGTTGCGCGAATCTCCTTGAGATTGATGAGCTCGCGCACCCGCTCCTCGGTAAGATCAGGGCGCTTGACTGCCCCACGAACCATCAGAAACCTCTTCTCTCTTCCTGAAGCTGTGCTCTTTCCAAGTCTTTTTCGATCGCATTAAGATATTCGTCAATCCACAGTTTCACGTTCGCGTTGGTCTCCTTAGCACGCAACTCTAATAGCTCTTTCTGCTTGGAAAGCAAATGCTGGGTTTCAGGTCCCGTCCATGCGCCTGAAAAATAGTTCGCTGAGAAATTCCTGCGAACATCTTCCATCTCCCCGTACCGAATAAGCAGCGCTCGTGCAAGAGACGGTTGTGCATCGCCACCCGAAAGGCCTTTTGGTACAAAAGTTGCTAGATACCAAGCACGCTTATCTCGGTCTTCGTCAACCCAAGCCCACAGCGCCTTTTGAGGGAAAAGCGAGAGAGGCCCTTCACGAAGCCAATGCGTTAGGACAAATGCCCTGTGGTCAATTGGTGGTCCTACGTATTTCGATATTTGTTTCCACACTTCCGGAGGGGATATCTTGATGATTTTGACGAGCACTTCTTGAGCGTGTGTGCGATATCCACCTATGATCGTTCCCTCAATACCAAAATATTCCAGAAGCTGATCGGATATTGAAAACCCGTGCTGCGAATACTCTTTGAGAAAGCGAAGTGCTACCTGCTTCCAATGGAAATCGCCCATTTGTTGGCGATTAGTCTTATCCGCCTTTCCAAAAAAGGCTTCGTGCAGCAATAAACTCAACGTCAACTGTTCCGGGAGCTTGTCCTTCCCTTTCTTGTGATAGAGGTAGTAGGAATCAAAGAAATCAAGGGCGAGATAAGCCCCTGTCGCTCCTTCGCCCAGTAAGTATTCTATCCACTCACCAAAAGCATCCTCAGATAATGCCTTGAGAGTGCCTCCCATTCGGAAACAGGAGAAGTGCTCTGCTGTAATAGCTTGTCGGTGGGCAAGTCCCACTATCCGTCTGGCTGCCTTATCGGTCAGACCTGAACGCCAGGTAAGTTCAGGGACATGGATACAAAGTTTTGGATTCTCGCACAACTCATCCAGCTCTGATTCCCATTTCTCTCGATCTCTTTCATAAATGGCCTTGAAGTATCCGCCAAGGAAATACGCACTTCCTCGCTCAGATTTGGATAGAGCAGCAAGAATTCTGTCGAGGAAAACAAGGCCTTGGTCGCTCTTGCCAAGCTCATAGCCGAACTGGTATCCGCTTTCTGCTTCTGGAGTGACAAGCCACTGAAGCTCTCGTTCCAAAAGTTCCGGATCAGCAAGTGCCTCCCTTGCAAGTCCTTGAACCTCGGCCTCTACATGCACACTTGGCGTACCATCGTCTTCGAAACGGTCTTCAAAGATGTCCATGCCGACGTATCGCCTAAGCCGCTCAGGAAATCCTGTACCCGTCAATTGATCTCTAAGGGATTCCCACCTGCTTGTTATCTCTGCCGGCAGTTCCTTACCTTCAAATCGAAGAAACCGTGAGATGGTGGACAAGAGTTGTTTCTGATCAATCCACGGTTTCTTAGCAAGTTCATCTAGCGTATCGACCACCATGTCTGCGAGATTCTGTATCCGCGTAAGCCCGCCGGCTGATTCCAAAAGAATCGTAGCTACTCTTGCCTTTTCCTCACCACTGAAAGACTCAATATTCTCTCTAAGGTAGTTCCACACTCTTCTGTAGGCGTCGAAGAGTTCTCCCCAAATCTTCGGTTGCCAGAGGGCGGGAACCTTGCGTAATCCTTGCTCCGCAGTCCCACCGAAGCGAATATGCTCGCCACTTTGCAGCGCGGCCTTACATGCGTTCAAGCCAAGATTTCTCAGCTCAGTAGAAGAAGTCAATGCCTCAATAAGGACAGGGAAGCGCTCTTCAGGCGGAGCTTCCGTAGGAGCGACAGGACCCATACCCGCTGAAAAGAGTCCGGCGAACGTACCACTGGCATTGTTGCCGTAGGATTCGTTTTCTGCCTCTCCAAGCCGAAGGAGAAGTCTGGCTCCATCCTGGAAAAGTGGCCTCCATATCACAATGCGCTCAAGAGCCCATACAACTTCTCGTCGGCCATCCTTGAAGTTCAACAATTCCTCTCTTGTCCACTTCCCGATTGTTTTCTTTAGACATTGAAGTCCTGCCTCAGGGTCGGCCTCACAGAGATTTAAAAAAAAACGTGCTCCGCCCTCTGATTTCAACAATGTGCCATCAGCATAAAACCCCTTCTCTCCCAAGACATCCTTAACAAAGGCCTTGCCACGATCCGTGCTGCTGATATATGGCACCTGCTCAAAGAATCTGGTCAATAGATCAGCTTGTGTTTTCTCCGGCATTCCAGAAACGAATGCCTCAAATGCTTCCTTGTTTAGCCCGTTCACACGCCACCACTCCTGAAGAAGGTGTACCCGCAGCATGAAGGGGGTTACGTAGATAAAATATTTCCCCTGGATGATGCCTCTCTGCTTCTGCTCATCAACAACCTGTCTAAAATCATCGAGAGAAATTCCGAAGTGAGATGCAAGCCATTCTGCTTCGCGTTGTACCGGACCCTCGAAGCCGATTTTTTCGAAAAGAGATATGGCAGCAAGCACCTTCTTAGTCTTTCTAAACCATTCGGAATTTGGATCAGCTCCTCCCCCTATAAGAAGATTCATTAAATTGGCGTCACTTATACTGATGACGCCTTCAGGAGCCGAACCAGCGGGAGCAATGAAACTCTGCGCAAGAAGATATGCAATGCGAGGATACCCGTCAGCAAATTCACTTATCCGTCGGATCGTATCATCCGGCAGCTTTGCGGATTCGCCTTTGAGAATCTGTTCAATTGAATCTCTAGAGAGCGGCGTCACCTTATAGGGATTTGCACCTGGTGGAACACTCCTCATGTCATAAGAAACTGTAAACACAGCGAGACGATCTCCGCTGCCGCTGAGTGCGCGAACAATCTCCTCATGTTGGGCAATGTCGCATTCATCGATAACAAGGATGGCGTGTAACTGCTTGTCAGTTTGAAGCCGATTGAGCAAAGCAGACTGCAAGAACTCCTCAGCTTTCACATATAGAACCCTATTTCGGATATCTTGGGGCGATAGTATCTCGAATACAAAGCGGCTCTTTCCGATGCCGGGCAAACCAATGACTCTGAAGATTGGACACTGCCCATTCGGGTTTCTTAAACGGTCTTGGATTTCTGATGCGTATTTCTTCCGGAAGTCATCCGCTACGTACGTCGAGGGATACTGGATATCCCCCCTACCTGACCACGCTTCGTAAGAGAGATATTGTGCCGTTTCTCCTTTGAGCCAAAATACAAGTCCAAGATGCGGTTCTGAAAATCCCACAAGTTGATTGGCTGTATAGAGGCGCACCTTTGGATTGGAATAATCTTGCGAAACCAATTCAGCTTTTAGAGCATTTTCTCTGTCCGACGTCTGAGGAACCGCAAGATCGGCACAAAGCACTAAAACATATGTCCCGCCATTATCCAGAAGTCTCTTTACCTCAGGCTTTAGCGGCTGACCGAGTTGCCCTTTCTCATGAAGTTCTTTCTTGCATTCCATCGGCTGGAGATCAGATGACTTAATCTGGAAACCGGTTGTCCCGGCTGGGATGACTTCTTCCGATAATGGATGGGCGTCCCTGATAAGAGCATCTATGCCGCCGTCCCCAACGTTGATGCAATCAGGCACATTGATGAGATTCTTACCGATTCCTACTTTGGTGGCCTCACCCCATAAAAGGCGACGGAAGAAAGCCACAGCCCGACCGGAATCAAGACCGGTTATGTCATGAATATTTATAGAAAAAGGCGTTGTTAGTGGCATTGTTGAGACTATTCAAAGACTGGTAAATATAAATCTATTTCTCGTCACCTATTCGTCCTCGCCTTCACAAACTCCTCAAGATCCTCGGGCGCGATGCGCCATTTTTTAATCTTCGTCGCCCGGATCTGCTTCAAGACAATGAGCTCCCGCACTCTCTCCTCGGTAAGGTCTAGCTTCTTCGCTGCCTCACGAACTGTCAGAAGCTTGCTCACGTCAACCATTACACTGCGCTTTCGCCTATCGCGAGTAGAAGATCGTAAAGAGTTTTCGTAGCCTGATAGATGTACGATTCCACCTTTGCTTTTTCCAGAGGGCCAAGCTTGTGTGCCTCGCTAAGGTTGCCATAAGAATCCTCCAATGCTTTGAGCGTGTCTTTCATGTAAGGTCTCTCAGAAAAGAACCGCTCTACTATGTGCCTTATGCGGTGAGCCCTTGTAATTCCGCTCTTGCTATCTTCATCGGGAGTAAACCAGCCGCAGCTTTTAATGGCTTGCTCAGGAGCATAATGATCCAAGGTTTTCCGAACTACCTCACGCATCAGAAATGCTGCCCCACGTCCTGGATCAGTGTAATCGGTAGCTAAGAATTCCCAAGCGGAAACGAAGGTTGGCGAGATTTCTTGAGGAAGTCTCTCTTTGACAAACTCCCTCTGCTTGTCTGCCTGACTGCTCAAAATTCGAACGATGCGCTGTGGTGGATCAGGAACAACTAAGCTAATGACTGAAAAGGTTGCGGCCCCTACCGAGTCTCCTGACACAATGACCGTTTCAATTCTTGGATCTGTCACTTTCCAAACTGCCAAGGGTTCGATGTATTGGGTTAAGCCCACCACGGCCTGGGCTCCGGACTGAATGGCGATATATGATTGGCTACTCGGAACCCGCTGAGCGATCAAATTCCAACCTTCTGCCATTGCATCAAATTTCTCAGACACCAGGTACAGTCCTAGCATTTCTTGCTTTTTTGTCCCAGCCGCACGACGACAGATTTCCGCAGCTTCCCGTGCGCTCTGTGAAGCTTGGTTAGCATAAGCAACCGCTCCGGAGGCGGTCATGATAATCGGGTTGTCTTGGGATTGATTCATGGAAGCAGAAACACCGTGCGATTTATATTCCTTGCGATTCCTTATGGCTCCACATTCTAACAGAAAAAAGGAATCGGCTCACTCGAAAGCTTCCACCGCCTCCCTCACCAGCTCTGAAATACTTCTGCCGGTCCGCTCGGAGAGCTCCCGGAGCTTGGTATCCTGCTCCCGCCTGATCGTTCTCGGGACAACCCTCTCCTCATAGCCCTGGAACCGCATCTTGCCGTAGGGCTCGCTTGGCAGGCCCCGTTTGTCCACCTCGACGAGATAGGCGTCAAGCATCCTCCTGAGGGCCTCAGATTCGCTTACGACGGCCTTTTTAGCTACCTCCCTGAGCTTCCTGGCCTGTTCCCCTGTGAGCGAGAAGTAGACGGTCGTATAGTTGGTATGACGAGCAGAGAGTTTCTTAACTCTCTGGCGCTTATAGGGTAATGTGGCTTGCAGGTGAATCTCAATGGAGTTTCGTGCATTGCCTCGCCAAGACATGCATCGTCCCTGTCTGGACGAAGGCTCGTTTCAAGTCGTCCTCGAGCGCCACCCGCTGTCCCAGCAAGAGCGATCGCAGCAGCCCGGCGTGATAGCGCGTGAACCGGGTCTGCACCAGGTGTTCCACCCGCTGCCGGAGGGCATACACCCCTCGGAGCCACCAGTGGCCTTGATGCGAACGCACGCGCACGACCCCGTCGAACGGCCGAACCGACAGGAGCGTGTGGATGCGCTGACGGGCCAAGGCGGCGCGCCAGTCAAACTGGCCGGGATTGCCGGGCGGCGGGACCGCAGACCACCGGCCGTCGAGCAGCACCTCGTCCCCGTAGTCGAGGGCCAGACGGGGGGCCTGCAGCCGGACCCGGATCAGTCCTGTCGCCGCCTGCCACCGTCCCTGAACTCCGACGTGGCGTGCTCGCACCACGCAGACCTGCCGCTCCGGTTCTGGTTCGACTTCGCTCCCCATTCGTCCCGAGCGAATCGGCGACGAGCGCGAGTCGAAGGACTCACGCGGACTAAACAGTTCGATCGGATCATCCACGACCACCCCATGGATGCGCGCAGGCTGCGGAACCTCACCCACCAATCGCGAGACGTCCGCCGGCGAGACCGCAACGCTGGAGGCGGCGCAGAGGCCCCCCGCACACGCCCACAGGATGACCAGCGCCAGCGCACCGCTTCGGGGATGGCGGCGCCCTCCGAGACCGGCGCCGCCGGCGAGAAGGCCGATGACCAACAACGGCTCGGGACTCAGCGGAAGCCAGGAGGCCAGGAGGATCCCCACGGCAAACGCGATCGCTATGGGCACCAGCGGGGGGATCATCCCCCCACCTGTCGTTGGCCTGAAAGACCAATCGCCTGTTGTCTCACGTGTTGATTTGCCTCCGGCAAATAGACAGGTGGTGGGATCATCTCGAGACGCTCTGTGGGGTCATGGCATGCCGGTGGTGATCCGACGGCGCGTGGTCGCTGAGATGGAGCCGCAACGCGGTTCTATGCCGGGCGGTGCGGCTTCAGGCCGAGGATGACGTGGTTCAACAGCGCCTGACGATCCCGGGGATGCATCTGCGTGACTTTGAGTCCCGCCTCGACGGCGCGTTCCCGATGGGTTTTGCCGATCACCTCGTACTCCTCGCACCACACCACCTCACCCTCAAACGTGACCGGCTGTGCTTGCTCCGGCAGCTGGATCTCGACGTGGAGCGGGGTCCCGGGCTTCAGCGGTTCGTCGAGGAACAGACAGACCCCGCTGCCGCCGACGTCTTTCGTCACGGACTTCTTGGTCGCTGTGGACGGCACCACGCGATACGCGATCGGCAATCTGGTGTCCAAGCGGACAAACGCCCGCCGTTCTTCCATGTGCGCGTTCTCCCCCTGACCCCCGGACGACTCCCAGGGCAACTGGCCTTACTCCACCTCCGGTGAAAACCGGCCGAGCTCCTCAATGGCTCCCTGCTCGTACAACATAAAGGGGATTTCTTGGAGAAACCGGGAGGGCTGCAGGAGCAGCTGGCTGGACCCGCGCGGGCCCATATCAATGAGCGGGTGCAGAAGGTACAGCTCGTCTTTGGCCCGCGTGGTGGCCACATAGAAGATGCGCCGCTCCTCCTCTTCCCCGTCCGGCTCCCGCAGCGCCATCGGCGAGGGGAATGCCCCCTCGCACATCCGGATCACAAACACCTCTCGCCACTCCAAGCCCTTCGCCTGGTGGACGGAACTGAGGATGACGCGCTCCGTATCCGGCGTCGAGCCGGCCGCCACCTCTTGCCCATAGAGCTCGCCCAACAGCACCAGCTCTGACAGCAGGCTCTGAAGCGTGTGATAGGGGCGGGCAAACACCGCCAACTGCTGGATGTCTTCGAGACGGGAGGTCGCCGCGTCGTACTTCGCCTTCAGGTACTCACTGTAGCCGGTCTCCAGGACCGCTTCGACGAGCACCGCCGGCGGATTTTCCTGCGCCGCCTGCGTGAGGGCCCGCAAGTCATGCTGGAAGCGCGTGAAATACGACCGGGCACCGGCCGGAAGCGCCTCGCCGGTTGGCTGGCTCACCACGGTCGCCATGGGGTTGGCCGTTTGCGCGATCGTCTGCCACACCCGCGCCGCCGTGGCGTTGCCGATGCGCGGGATCATCAGCAGCAGCCGCCGCCAGGCGATCTCATCGAAGGGGTTGTCGAGCACCCTGAGATAGGCCACGACATCCTTGATGTGGGCCTGCTCGAAGAAGCGCACGCCGGAGCGGATCTCGTAGGGGATGTTCCGCCGAATGAGCTCCGCCTGCAGGATCGTCGAGTGGGCGTGCGCCCGGTACAGCACCGCCATGTCCTGCAGCGGAATCCCCTCATCGCGCAGCTGGAGCAGCCGCTGGGCGACAAAGGCGGCTTCCTGATAGACGTCGTTCACCGGGATGACGACCGGCAGCGGCCCGCGGGGGCGCGTGGCCTCGAGGGTCTTGCGATGCTGCCGCTGGTTGTGGTGGATGCTGGCGTTGGTGAACGAGAGGATTTGCGGCGTGGAGCGGTAATTGATTTCGAGCTTGAAGATTTCGGTGCCGGGGTTGCGCTCCGGAAATTTCAGGATGTTGTCGTAATGCGCGCCGCGGAAGGCGTAGATGCTCTGGGAGTCGTCGCCGACGACCATGAGGTTCCGGCCGTTGCCGCCGGCGAGCCGCTCCACGATCTCGGCCTGAATGAGGTTGGTGTCCTGGTACTCATCCACGAGGAGGTAGCGGAACTGCTGGCCGAGCCGTGTCGCGACGTCGGACTGCTCCTGCAGGAGCTTGAGCCAGTACCGCAGCAAGTCGTCGTAGTCCATCACCTGCGCGGCGCGCTTCTTGGCGTCGTAGCGCCCGGCGACGGCGCGGATCTCAGCCGTCCAGGGCGCGAACTGCGGCGTCCGGCGCTCAATGACGCGCTCCAGCGGCTGCTGGGTGTTGAAGGCGAAGCTGATGAGGTCCTGGAGGATGGCGGCCGCCGGAAAGCGCTGCTCCTCCACCTTGATCTTGGCTTCCGTCACGCAGACCTTGAGCAGATCGCGCTGGTCCTGCTCATCGAGGATCGAGTAGCTCGGGGAAAATCCCAGCCGGCTGGCATAGTGGCGCAAGAGCCGGTTGCCGATGGCGTGAAACGTCCCGCCCCACACCTTGCCCACCTCCGAGCCGGTAATGGTTTCCACCCGACGGAGCATCTCGCGGGCCGCTTTGTTCGTGAAGGTGGCCAACAGGATCGCCGAGGGCGGAACCCCCCGGCTCATCAAGTAGGCGACGCGGTAGGTGATGGTGCGCGTCTTGCCGGAGCCCGCGCCGGCGATGACGAGCTTGGGTCCGTCGCCGCAGGTGACGGCCGCCCGCTGCGGCTCGTTGAGGTCCTGCTCGAGGTTGAGGCGCAGGCGCGGAGCGCCGGTGTGATCAAGCGTAAAGGTGCGGGTCATGGGCGACGCAGAACCGCCTGCTCCCAACATCGGGCGATGGCACACGCCACCAGCACCACAAGCCAGCCGCTCAGGACATCGGAGACCCAGTGGCGATTCAGATACAGCCGGGTGAACCCGACGAGTCCAATCATCAGCAGACACCCCGCGCGCACCAGCCGGGCCCACGGCGCCGGCAGCTCGCGGGACTCGCGGCTCATCCAGCCGAAGACGAACGCCGAGCGGATGGCGTGGCCGCTCGGAAATCCGGTCAGCGCAAACCGCATCCCTAAGCTCATGGTCGCTGGAACCGTCACGGTATCAGGACGCCAATGCGGAACCGTCAGGCGCAGGACGGCCTCCATCCCCACACTGAGGGCAAAGGCCATCAGGAGGATGACGGCGGCAGCCACGCCGCGGCGGCGCCAGGCCACAACACTCAAACCCGCCAGCACCAGGACCGTCCACGCGGAACTGCCGAACCACGCCACGAGGTGCGCCGGTCCATCCAGGGCTGGCGAACGGAGTGTGGCCACCCCAGAGGCCGCCAGCTGATCCCACCAGACCGCATGCCCCGTCGCCACCTGATGGGATAAGACCCCAAGCGCGACACCCCAGCCCAACAGCGGGGCGCGCAACTCAGGCTTGGTGGTGAGGGTCAGAGGAATCCGGCTCATCAGGCGGCTGGCCTTTCAACGCCTCCTGGAACGCGCGCACCGCTTCCCCGAGGGCCTTGGCCAGCTTCGGCAGCCGCTTCGGTCCAACCAGCAGCAGCGCCACCATCGCAATCACCGCAAGTTCCGGGAATCCCAGATTACCCATGTTGTTAGGGAGCCGCGAGAGGGCTCCCGACGTCGGTCAACGCCCCTTCCAAGCGGTCGGTGCTCAAGATGAACTGGAGCCCGTCAGGGGCCTGCACCGTCACCTCATAGCCGCCGGAGACCGCCTCGCAGGACACCAGCGGGACGTGGTTCGGCGCCTGGTCCGTCAGACGCTTGACCGTCACCGAGCGAATGTGCCCGAGGCGCAACTCGCACTTGGTCCACGGCGTCTTCAGGCGCCGGAAGGGTCCGCGACGCACCACTTCCTGCTGTTCCAGCACCGCGCGGGTCAACGCCAGCACGAGCGTCAAGTGTCCGTCGGCGGGCGCCAACTGGGCCTGCTCGAGGCTGGCGCCATCCAACAGCTCTCCCACATCTTTGACATCACTCACCACTGCGACAGCCCGTTCCATGGATGCCTCCTTACTTCACCGTCACGTACTCGCGCAACGCTTCCAGCGTCTTCGGGCCGATGCCCGGGACGCCTAGGAGCTCGTCAATCCGCTGAAAGCCTCCGTGAGCCTGGCGATAGGCGACGATGCGGCCGGCTAAGGACGGTCCAATGTCCGGTAGCCGTTCCAATTCCGCAGCCGTCGCCTGGTTGATGTCCACTTGTGTCGCGTCCTGAAGCGCTGCATCCCATTCAGCATACGGCGGTGGAGGACCGGAGGCGACGGTGATGGGCGGGCGGTGCTGCCACCACACCAACACCCCCAACCCGACGAGGGCCACCAGCCCCACCACGGTCAAGGTGACCCGCTCCCGCTCAGTCAGCCACATCGTCCTCATCCTGAACCGCGCGGGGCAGGTCAAGAAACTCCACGCGGTCCGCGGTCAGCTCGGCGTGATACATCGCGACGTGGCCATAGCCTTGCCCGGGCTGGCAGTGGAGCGTTCCGAAGACTCGGACCGGCGTCTGGGAGAAATCCCACGAGTCCGGCGTCGGCTCGGGGCCGCTCTTGACGACATTCGGCGAAACGTCAACCCACAGATCTCCGAGCTTGCTCGTTTCGAACCCGCTGTCGTAGATGCCTTCAACCATGACCCGCTGACCGTCGTAGCGGCTGTAGACGGCCTGGCGCGAAGGACGGTCATTGGGGAACATGCTGGCCCCTGAAATATCCAGCGGCACCGCCGCGGGCTCGCTGGTTTCCTGCGCGGCTTGGCCGAGCGTCACCCTCCCCGCCGCGAGGATGCCGCAGGCGACCAGCGCGGACAGCGTCAGCAGACGATTCTTGAGGATGGTGCGGTACGTGCGCATTACACGACGATGTTCACCAGGCGTCTGGGGACCACGATGATCTGTTTGATCGCGTGGCGCTCAATGTAGCGCGTGACGCGCTCATCCGCAAGCGCCGCTGCCTTCAACGCCGCCTCGCCGATGTCCGCCGGCAGGGTCAGGCGGCCGCGGACTTTCCCGTTCACCTGGACGATCCACACGATAGTCGCCTGCACCAGCGCCGCCGGATCGTGCGACGGCCACGGTTCATACGCCAGGCTCTTCGGATGGCCGAGCCGCTGCCAGAGCTCTTCGCTCATGTGCGGCGCGAGCGGCGCGAGGAGCAGGAGGAGCGTCTCCAGGGCCTGACGCGGGACGACCGCTTCCTCACCGAGGCGGTTGAGCAGCACCATGAGATGCGAAATGGCGGTGTTGAACCGAAGGCGCTCCACGTCTTCAGTAACCTCGTGGATCGTGCGGTGCAGGATCGTGTTCAGCCCTCCCGCCACCGGCACATCCTGGACGGCCGGATGCAGGCCGCCGTCGGCGGCGACGGCCAGCCGCCAGAGCCGCTGGAGGAACCGGTCGACCCCTTCAATGCTGCGCGTGCTCCACGGCTTCACCGTCTCCAGCGGCCCCATGAACATCTCGTAGAGCCGGAAGGCGTCGGCGCCATGCTGGGCGATCACTTCATCGGGATTGACGACGTTGCCGCGCGACTTGGACATCTTCTCGCCGTCCTCGCCGAGGATGAGCCCCTGGTTGATGAGCCGCTGAAACGGTTCCGGTGTCGAGACGAGCTGCAGGTCGTAGAGCACCTTGTGCCAGAAGCGAGCGTAGAGCAGGTGCAGCACCGCGTGCTCGGCCCCGCCGACGTAGAGGTCTACCGGCATCCAATACCGTTCCTTCGTTGGATCCCACGCCTGCCGGTTATTGCTTGGGTCGAGGTAGCGCAGGTAGTACCAGCAGGAGCCGGCCCACTGCGGCATCGTATTCGTCTCGCGCTGGGCTGGCCCGTGGCACTTGGGGCAGGTCGTCTTGACCCAGTTGTTGGCTTTGGCCAGCGGTGGCTCAGTGGTTCCGGTCGGTTTGAAATCCGCGACCTCAGGCAGGGTGAGCGGCAGGGCCGATTCCGGAAGCGGCACCGTGCCGCAGGATGTGCAATGCACGATAGGAATCGGCTCGCCCCAGTAGCGCTGGCGCGAAAACAACCAGTCGCGCAGCTTGTAGTTGACCGCCGACTCGCCGAAACCTCGACGCTGGAGCCACTCGACGATCTTGCCGTTGGCCTCGTGACTGGGCAGCCCCGAAAACGGTCCCGAATCATGCATGCGGCCCGGCTCGGTGTACGCCTCGGTCATCCCCACCAAGTCCAGCGACCGGCCTTCCGGCACGATGACGATGCGGACATCCAGCCCGAACTGCAGCGCAAATTCCAGGTCGCGCTGATCATGGGCCGGAACGGCCATGATGGCGCCAGTGCCGTAGGTCGCCAGGACGTAGTCCGCGATCCAGATAGGGATCCGCGCGCGCGGGTCGGACGGCTCGAAGACCGGGTTGATTGCGTACGCTCCGGTGAAGACGCCGGTTTTCTCCTTGGCCAGCTCGGCGCGCTCACGCTCGCTCTTGCCGGCAGCCGCCTTGCGGTAGGCCCCGACGGTCTGGCGGTGCGAGGCCGGCGTGATGGAGCTCACCAGCGGGTGCTCAGGTGCGAGCACCATGTAGGTGGCGCCAAAGAGCGTGTCGGGCCTCGTCGTGAAAATTTTGAATTCCGTCCGGCCTCCATGGCGGCGGACCCGGAGGCCGTCCACCGCCGCCTCAGGCACGGCCGGGGCGTTGGCCTCGAGCGCAAACCACACATCCGCCCCCACGCTCTTGCCGATCCAGTGCCGCTGCATCTCCTTGATGTGCACGGGCCAGTCCAACGGCTCCAACTCCGTGAGCAGCCGCTCGGCATACGCGGTGATCTTCAGCATCCACTGCCGCATGGGCCGGCGCTCGACGGGATGGCCTTTGCGCTCGCAGGCGCCATCGACGACTTCTTCGTTGGCCAGCACGGTCCCGCAGTCCGGACACCACCAGACCGGCGCCTCGGCCATGTACGCTAAGCCGCGCTCGTAGAGCTTCAGAAAAATCCACTGCGTCCACTTCACGTAGGCGGGGTCGGTGGTGTTGAGCTCTCGGTCCCAGTCATAGGAGAAGCCAAAGCGCTTGATTTGGATTCGGAAGGTCTCGATATTTTTGCGGGTCGTCACCGCCGGATGGGTGCCGGTGTCAATCGCGTACTGCTCGGCGGGCAGGCCAAACGCATCCCAGCCCATCGGATGCAGCACGTTGAAGCCCCGCATGCGCAGGAATCGGCAGTAGATGTCCGTCGCCGTGTAGCCTTCCGGGTGCCCGACGTGCAGTCCGGCGCCTGACGGGTACGGAAACATGTCCAGGACGTAGCGCTTCGGCCGTTTCGGGTCGTGGTCCACGGCGCGGAAGAGCTTCTGCGTCTCCCAGGCGCGCTGCCACTTCGGCTCGATCTCCGCGAAGGGATACCTTTCAGCCATTAGATTTCAGCATCCATCACGCTTGGCAGCGGGGCCTGGCTCGCAGTCAGTTCGTGGCACCGCTTGCCTCGCCCCCCGCCCGCCAGGTGAAGGGACGAGCTTTCCGATAGAGCAGATTTTTCTATTTCTATTCACATCAACCATCAATTTTCAGCCGTAATAATTTTATGATTTTTGTTCTTCTTAACCGATTAAACTCGTGGTCTCGCTCCTGATAGAGCGAGTTCGATAAACCTATAAGTTCATTAGATGCCTGCTTAACGTGTCCTTGTTGCGGAATAATCTGAATAAACTCCCATAAGCTATACCACGGTACGGCATGCGTTTTCGCCATTAATTCACTAGCGTGCTGTCGCAAAATCTCTGAAGCTTTATCTGCCACTTCAGTCGGAGCCTGACCAGGATTTGCATAAACGTTAGCGTAAAAGATGAGTGAGTAAGCAACGCCCCCTATGGCTTTGGCTTGTTCATAGATCGGGTCTATGAAAAACTTGGCAACCAATTGGCCAACCACAAAGACCAAAACCCCGGTCACAGCCGTAAGGACTATCTTGAAAATTTCACTCATGGGAAATTAGGGCCGATTCTACTCTGTCAAAAAGCTGGCGGGTGGCAGGACATTCGCGGAGCCGCGAATTCCAGATTTTTCTCTCCGCGAGGCTCTCGGGCGATGAGAAAAATCTGCTGAGCGGCGAGCGAATAGCTCGACAGGCCCACCAGAGCAACACTGATACAGAACTTTTCAGGTCTCCAGTCTCCGATCTCTAGTCCCCGCTCCGATAGCGAATCACTTGGATGACGACGCCGG
>Ga0209515_10003402_pt1 | contig 22891 bp, 8 predicted proteins | sample Subgroupgradi54m_FD_187454 | JGI IMG/M metagenome (GOLD analysis project Ga0209515, IMG submission 187454) | Subsurface groundwater microbial communities from S. Glens Falls, New York, USA - GMW60B uncontaminated upgradient, 5.4 m (SPAdes)... ... | reverse complement strand
CAGGATCGCCCCTGCCGCAAGGGTCGGCGACTACCCAAAGCTGGTTTGGGCGAAAAAGTTGGGGTGACACAAGGGCTTCCTTCTGGCGCCAACCCATGGTTCGCCAAATCCGAGACTGTCTGCAGCCTTCATCGACGCGGCCCCTTTGAGGCATGGACGTGGCCTGGGACACAGGGTTGACTGGTATTCCTAGGGCGATCGCCGAGTATCCGGGCAGCCCGCTCAGACTCATGGCCGGCCCCGGAACCGGAAAGACGTTCGCCTTGATGCGGCGCATAGGACGGCACTTGGAGACTGGCACGCCGCCTTCAAATATCTTGGCAGTGACGTTCACACGGACGGCAGCGCAGGATCTACTCAGTCAGCTGAAGTCGCTTGGGAGTCCTGGCGCTGACCAGGTCACCGCGACCACGCTCCATTCACTATCGTTTTCTCTGCTCCGCGAACAGGGTGTATTTCGAGCGAATAACCGTATGGCCAGGCCTCTGCTCGACTTCGAGGCGGACGGCTTAGTCTCCGACCTGGCGAAGGTTTTCGGCGGTAGGGCCGCGACCTCTGACATGTTGAAAGCCTTCGCTGCAGACTGGGCTACTCTTCAACATCATCAGCCTGGGTGGCCCAGTAACCCTGCGCAGCAGCACTTTCATCGCGAGTTAACCTCCTGGCTCTTATATCACCAAGCAATGCTGATCGAGGAGCTAGTTACCCTTGCCCTTGATTACTTGCGAGCGAATCCCGCTTCCCCGCATGCACCGCAATACGCCCACGTTTTGGCCGACGAATATCAAGACCTGAATCGAGCGGACCAAGAGTTGATAGATGCGCTTGCTAGGAACGGTACGCTCACAGTCGCCGGGGATCAAGATCAGTCGATCTACACAACATTGAGACATGCCCAGCCGGAAGGCATTGTTACCTTCGGACAGACTCACCCGAACACCCACGACGAGAGCTTGAACGAGTGCAGAAGGTGCCCTCACTCAGTCGTGTCCATGGCCAACGCTCTCATACTTCACAACCATCCCAGCCAACCTAGCACTATCCAACCGATGCCAGGAAACTCGTCAGGTAGCGTATTCCTAGTGCAACATGATTCCATACAGGATGAGGTTAACACAACCTCAGCGTTCATTCACTCGTATCTGGCGAACCACACAGAAGCAAAACCTTCCGATGTGCTGATACTCTCAACCCGGAGGGCGATCGGTAACGCGGTTCGCGACGAGCTAGGTAGACTAGGCCGTCCGGCTCAGAGCTTTTTCTCCGAGCAGTGCCTCGACAAGGTAGCACCCCGAGAGGGGATGTGCCTACTAACCCTGTTGGCACGACCTACTGACCGAGTCGGGCTCCGAGCCTGGCTGGGACTCGATGCGTCTGATGGTCGCGCTGCTGGATATGAACGGATCCGGAACGCGGCCGACGCCGCGGGTTTAGCGCCTCGCCAGCTGCTGGATGTGATCGTCGCGGGCCAATCGCAGCCCCCACCCTGGACGCATGCCATAGTGGCCCGATACCAAACCTTAAACACCAGGCTTGGCGCTCTCGCAGGGGCAACCGGGACGGCTCTCGTAGATCTTTTATGGCCTCCTCACGAAGACAATGAGGAAATTCGTGGCATGGCCCTGGCGATAGCATCGGGGACGCCGTCTCCCGAAGCGTTACTCGAGGAGCTAGTGAAAGCGATCATCCAGCCGGAACTTCCGAGTGGCCAGAGCGACATTATCCGAATCATGAGCTTGCAAAAATCCAAGGGCCTGACTGCGAGGTGTGTCCTAGTCCTAGGCTGCGTCGCTGGTGCCCTTCCCATGATCAAAGCTGGCCTGTCCCCAACCCAGACAATTCGATCTATTGAGGAGCAAAGAAGGCTTTTCTACGTTGCCATCACACGCACATCCGAAACATTAGCCGTTAGCTCTGCAGCGACCTCAGGCATTGGCGAGGCTAAGCAGATGGGCCTCACGATTACTCAAACGCGCGGCCCAAGGGCGATCCTCCAGGCCAGCCAGTTCTTGAGTGAGTTCGGAGGATCGGCACCAGGCGCCGTGTCGGGGCGGCGATGGCGAGCGCAACTGGGGTTCTAGGCGCTAGGTGCCAAGTCGTGCTGTAGAAGCTAGGTCAGGCCGCAACGTCAACCGCATGAGGGGCCTAGTGGCTGGTCTCGCGACCGGAGCAGAAGGGAAGCGGACGGAAAGACCATTCAGTGGGGATTTAAGCCAGCCTACGGTGAATTTCATCCGGGATTTCCCATCTGAGAAATCGTGAAAGACGACAAGGACCTTTCCCCATCTGATGTCCAAACTCTCTCCAGTCGGGAGGGGGTCGGTGCCTTCTTCGCCGGCCTCGGCTACAAAACCGATGCCCGTTTACCCCAGACTGCTGCGGCAATGGGTATCACTGCAGCATCTCTCCAGCGCGAACTCAAACACATTGAACGGGTAGCGGTGCAAGGTGATGGTGCAGAGCCGCTGGATGTCTACCTTGTCGAACTGACCTCAGTGACTGTCGCGGCCACACAGGGCCTCGCTCGTGCCCTCCGAAACCGCGCCGGCAACTATCTCTTGGTCCTGACCGATGACTTCGAGCGCCTGGACTTCGTATTGCTTGAGCGGGCTCTCCCTGTTTCTCCGACCACCCCAATGGCGACCCGCCAGGTCTCAGTCCGTCCACGCATTCTGACCGTGAATCGCCGCAATCCCACAGCCGTCCAGCTCCGAGTCTTGCGCCGATTCACCTATACAGAATCAGACTCGGATGCTCAATACGACAAGCTCCTTTCAGCGTACAGCGTTGCCGAGTGGTCGGAGCCGCTGTTCAACAACCGCGCTCTCTTCTCCGACTACTACCTGAATGAACGCCTCCCAGGAAGCAACGAGTGGCAAGAGCGACCGGAAACAGCGTACCACCGGCTTCGAGACCTCCTATCCGCAGCCCGTCAACGACTCAGTGGCCAACCTACGGAAGTGACCCGAGGGGAGCTTCTGGAACCTACACTCGAAGTGTTGGGATTTAGGGCGATTCCTGCTGGCCCTGCCACTGACGACGCCCGGCCGCATTACTTTCTGCACGCCTTAGAGGGTCCCGACAAGCCTGTGGCGGTCTGTCTGGCCTATGCCTGGAACCGGAACCTCGACGGCCGCGACGAGACCCGTGACACGGAGACCTCAAATGAGAACCCTGGCGCCCGGGTTGTGGCGCTGCTGGACTCGGGACAGGCTCCCTGGGCCATCGTGACCAACGGCAAGCTCTGGCGCCTCTACTCGACACGAGCGCACTCGCGCGCCACCAACTACTACGAGATCGACCTGGACGAGACCCTGGCGCTGAGCGACCCCAACGTGGCCTTCCGCTATTTCTGGCTTTTCTTCCGAGCCGCCGCATTTGTTCCGCGTGATGTCGTGAGGGACGGCCAGGCCCGCAGCCTGTCCTTTCTGGACGAGTTGGTGGAGGAAAGCGAGAGCTATGCCAAGGGCCTGGGAGAGCGGCTGAAGGAGAGGGTCTTCGAGGAAATCTTCCCTCACTTCGCCGAGGGTTTCATCGAGCACCTCAGGGCCCAGCCGTCGCTGACTGGCGCCGAGCAGGGCGTACTTCTCCCCGTAGCACAGCAGCTCTCCCTCAAGCAAGAGCCGGGCGAGGAGTTCCGTCGCCAGGTGTTCCAGGGCACGCTGACGTGCCTCTACCGGCTATTGTTCTTGCTTTACGCAGAGTCACGCGCTCTCTTGCCCGTCAAGGAGGTGCGCGGCTACTGGGAGCACAGCCTGACGCGAATGAAGGAGGAGATAGCGGCCAGGGCCGGGGACATCCTGGACGAAGGACCAGCGAAGCTCAGGAAGTCCTTCTCCGCCGACTCCACTACTCTCTACGACCGCTTGCTCGAACTCTTCGCTGTGGTCGACCGGGGTAGCCGTGACCTCAACGTGCCCCTCTATAACGGCGGCCTATTCATCACCAGCCCGGAAGCCAATGACCACTCGACTGAAGCGGAGAGCGCTCGCTTCCTACTGGCACACAAGATACCTGACCGCTATCTCGCCCTGGGGCTGGACCGCCTGGCCCGGGATCTCGATCAGAGGCGACAGAGTCTGGTGTTCATCGACTACAAGTCCATGGGAGTGCGCCAACTTGGCTCCATCTATGAGGGGCTATTGGAGTTCAAGGTCAGAATAGCACCGGAGAAGATGGCGGTCGTCCAAGGGAAGAAGACCGAGGAGGTCATCCCCTACGATGAGGCGGTCAAGACCATCCGCAAGGTCCTCACGAAGGGTCGGGGGCGCACCGCCGAGGAGCGCATCTACCGGCCTGGGGATGTGTACCTGGAGAACGACCGCCGCGAGCGAAAGGCCTCAGGCTCTTATTACACGCCCGATCACATCGTCAAGTACATCGTCGAGCACACTCTGGGGCCGGTGCTGGAGGAGAAGTTCGAGAAGCTGCGCCCGAGGTTCCGCAAGGCCCAGCAGGCCTATCGCGATGCGGTCCGGCGCGCCGAAGCTTTCGTGAAGCAGGGCATGAAGCCCGACGATCCCGCCAAGGTGGCCAACACCTACCGCCATCTTGTGGATGAGCTTTTTGACCTCCGAGTGCTGGACCCAGCTATGGGCTCAGGCCACTTTCTGGTGGAAGCGGTAGACTTGGTCTGTGACCAAATCATCGGCCAGCGAGATGGGTTCCTCCAGGCCTTCCCCTGGAACCCGGTGACCGCCTACCTGGACGAGACCCGCCGGGTAATCCTTACCGAAATGGAGCGCCAGGGCGTCAGCATTGATGCGGCACGCCTGACGGACATCAATCTGCTTAAGCGCCACGTTTTGAAGCGCTGCGTTTACGGAGTGGACCTCAACCCGATGGCGGTGGAGCTGGCGAAGGTTTCCCTGTGGCTGGACTGCTTCACCCTGGGAGCTCCGCTCTCCTTCCTGGACCATCACCTAAAGTGTGGCAACTCGCTCATTGGCACCACAGTCCAGGAGGTGGAGGCGGAGCTGGCAGCACAGAAGAAGGGCCATGTAGGGGACCTCTTTGGCGGCCCCTTCCAGGGGCTGCTCTCCGCCACTGCCATGATCGAGGAGTTGGGACGTAATCCAGATGCGACCGTAGAGCAGGCCGAGCGAAGCCACAGCCTGTTCGCCGAGTTCGAGAAGAGCCAGGCCCCATACAAGCGGGCACTGGATATCTGGGTCAGCCGCTACTTTGGAAATACTCGTGCCAAGGAATACCTGACGCTGGTGGGCCGGGACTACGTGGAAGAGATCCGCTCCAGTGGCAAAGGCCTCTCCCCTGAGTACCGAGAGGTCATCAACAAGGGCGCTGAGCTAGGCGACGAGAAGCAATTCTTCCACTGGGACTTGGAGTTCCCTGAGGCCTTTGTGGACCTGGAGGGCAAGACGTGGAAGCCAAGGGGAGAGCAAGGCTTCGATGCCGTAATCGGCAATCCACCGTATGACGTGCTAGCAAGTGAAGAGCTAGGGCATGACGTATCCCAGGAGCTGGATTACTTCAAGAACGCAACCACATATGAGCCTGCTATTCGAGGAAAGACTAACCTATACAAGCTGTTTATATGTCGGGCGCACTCCTTAGCTCGGGGGGGTGGGTATTTCTCCTTCATCGTCCCCATGAGTCTCCTCGGCGATTCGCAGTCTCTGGGAGTAAGACGTCTTATACTCGAGAATGCGTCTTTAAGGAGCGTAGAGGCTTTCCCTCAAAAAGATGACTCTCGTCGCCGAGTATTTCCGGAAGCGAAACTCGCGACTTGTGTCTTCGTGTCTGTGAATGAGGTCAGTTCGGGCTCGTTTAGGGTAAGGTCCCACCTGGGGGCTCGGTTAGATGCGGACGCGGAGTTCCTTGAGGCCGACCGCAGGCAAGTCGAGTTGTTTGACAGCTCGAACTTGACCATTTGCACTTGCCCAGGGAGGGATTGGGAACTGGTCGTCCACATCTTGTCATCTGACAATGCGAAACGCCTCGGCCATGTCGTCAAATTCTTTCAAGGCGAGATTAACGAGACCAATGAAAAAGCCAAAGGCACGATCAATACCGATGGAATTGGTCTGCGGCTTGTGCGTGGTGCCAACGTCACGCTCTATGCAGTCAGAGATGCATCGCAGGGCCACGATCTATATGTGGAACCCAACAAGTTTCTGAATGACAAGGAGCCGGGGTCCAAGGCATATCACCACAACCTCAGGCGGGTCGCATACCAGGGGAACGCACCTCAGAACAACTTCAGGCGCATTATTGCAGCTCCAGTAACAGACGGTGAGTTTTGTGCGTATACCGTGAATTACTGCACGGAGGCCTCTTCTGATCTCCCACTCGAACTCGTCGTCGCGTTTCTAAACTCGAAGATGCTTGAGTGGTATTTTCGACTCGGTAGTAGTAACGCCCACGAAAATGAGTATCAGATGAACGCGCTTCCAATTCCCAGCATTGCCACCGATCTTGCACCCGTGGATTGGCGATCCCACTTCGAAGTCGGCAATTGGGCTACGCTGGCGGAGGTGCTCTACGAAGCGTGTGGAACCCCTGGGGTGATGCCCACTTCCGTTTCGAACGCAATTAGTGCGATGAGTCGCCGCATACAGGCCATCGAGGCCAAACGCGTCCTCAAGAACCGGTCGGAGCGCTCACGCCTGGCGCCGGAGAGCCAGCCAATCCAGGACGCCATAGATGCCGTCCTCTTCCGCTGCTATGGCCTCTCAGATGACGACGCTCACTATGTCAAACGACGACTTGAGGAGATGCTTTGAACGACCATTCGAAGGAGTACGGGCGATGACAGAAATAAGTATGACAACCTTTGTGGACTTCGTGTTGGCGAGCGGCACCAAGCGCCTGACTTGCGTCCGGACGGCGAAAGCTGACTACGCTCAGCCCTACAAGCCCGCCAGGGATTTTTACGGAGCACTTAGGGAAGCCATCGTTGACATGCACCAAAACCAAAGGCCTCGCGAGAGCCTTGACTCGGCTCTTCTGGGCGTTGGTAACACGAGAACGAGTGCCTACGTCGAATGCATTGCCGCGTACAAACAGTGGTGTGGGAGGAAGCGGTTCCAGTGGACCGATACGTTCAGGTCCGATTGGACAAATGGCGGCCTAACGGTCAAGGTCAACCCGGAATTGGGAATGCGAATCAACGGCACGCCGTACATTATCAAGCTCTATTTCAAGGGCGAATCGCCATCCAAGATTCGCCTTGAAACCATGTTTCACCTTTTGCGACTGAGCTTGCCAAGAGAACTGGTCGATGCTACTCCCGGCATCCTAGATGTGAGAAGAGGAAATCTGTTTGTCCCCAGCAGACAGATCGCGGACATTGAGGCCCTGCTGGCGGGTGAGGCTAGCGCCTTTCAGACCATTTGGGATGCCATATGATGAGCGTGCGGTGAGATGCGAATCCCTTACGTCATCGACAACCAACATCACCGCATGGCGGACGTACTCAACGCCATCCTGTCAGAGCACGGCGACAAGTCCCTGGACATCGCCACAGCCTACTTCAACGTCCAGGGCTTTCGCCTGCTGAGGGAAGGTCTGGAGGGGTTGGGCAGCTTCCGCTTGCTCCTGGGTGATGAGCCCAAGGATGGTGCATCTGTTGGCCTTCGTCCTCGCGCCGCTGAGCAGCTTATCACCGAGCTGAATACCGCCCCCTTCGATGAGGCGACCCTTCGGGCCGTCGAGGACTTCATTGCCTTCTTGCAACGGGAACTGGTCCAGGTCCGAGCGTACCAGCAGGGGTTCCTCCACGCCAAGAGCTATCTCTTCTACGGCGACCTGCCCGCCGGCGGCGCCGACCGTTTTCAGCCGATCGCGGCTATCGTTGGCTCCAGTAACTTCACCGGGCCTGGGCTGACCACCAACAAGGAACTGAACCTTTCCCACAAGACTGTGCTCTCGGAGGATGAGGTGCTTCAGGCGGGTCCAGCCCCGGTGGACGGGCCCCAGAAGCTAGCAGTCCGACAAAGGCTCATGAGCAGCGTGGGGGCTCAGGCAATCACTGAGCTGGATCGCTGGTTCCAGCGCCAGTGGGACGCCTCCCGTGACTTCAAAGGCGAACTGATTGAGCTGCTGGACGCCTCTAAGTTTGGGCAGAAGGAGTACACGCCGTACCAGGTCTACATGAAGGCACTCTTCGAATACTTCAAGGACGACCTGGGTGCGGACCTGCCGGGCATGACCCGCTCTGCCGTTGACCTCGCCGAGTTCCAGGAGGATGCGGTCAAGAAGGCTCGAAAGATACTCGCTCGTTACGACGGGGTCTTGATCGGTGATTCAGTGGGCCTGGGAAAGACTTGGGTTGGCAAGAAGCTCCTGGAGGACTACGCCTATCACCAGAGGCAGAAGGCGCTGGTGGTCTGCCCAGCGTCCCTGCGCAAGATGTGGACTGACGAGCTCCAGGCGGCGACCATCGCCGCCACCATCCTCTCGCAGGAGGAACTGGGCCAGGGCGACTTTGATCCCACACCCTACGGGGACGCCGACGTGATCCTGATAGACGAGTCCCATAACTTCCGCAATCGCACCACACAGCGCTACGAGAACCTGGAGCGGGTCATCAGCGCGCATGCCGGTCGGGGCAAGAGTGGCAGCCGCAAGAAGCTCATTCTGATGACCGCTACGCCCATCAACAACGACATTCTTGACCTCTACAACCAGATCACGCTTTTCACCGGTGGTGACCGGAGCTACTTCGCGGGGGCGGGTATAGGAGACCTGTACCGCTTCTTCCTAAACGCTCGGCGGACCCGGACCAACCACTCGACCGGCGTCAGCCTTTTCAACCTGCTGGAGGAAGTGGTCATCCGGAGGACCCGGGCGTTCATCCGGAAAGCGTATCCGGAAGCGACCATCAAGGGCAAAGTCATCAAGTGGCCCGATCGTAAGTTGAAGACTATCCGATATAACCTCGATGCAACCTACGCCGGCATCTACGACAGGGTTGTGGACGCCATCGAGAACCTGCAGTTGGCGCCCTACCAGTTGGAAACATACAAAAAGGCGGGAGTGAAACGAGACGAGTTTGAGGAGGGCCGAGAGGAAGCACTGGCCGGGATTTTCAAGAGTCGCTACCTCAAGCGGTTCGAGTCGAGCATCGAGGCCTTCCGAATCAGTGTGCGGCGGGCACTGGAGTTCACCAAGACCTTTGAGAGTTACCTGTTGGGCGGCAAGCTCTTGGACAGCACTTCATTCCAGAAGGCCATGCGCTATCTGGTCCGTGAGGACGAAGAGGACGACAGCACTCCAGCCAGCCAGGCTGATGCTCTGGACGCCACCGAAGAGGCGAAGCAGGTTCTGGAGGGCCTACCCATTCTGGACACAGCCCAGTATGACCTCAGGCGCCTTCACGACTCACTCCAACATGACGCGGAAGCCTTGACCGGCATCTGGCATCAGATCCAAGACATCAAGCCCGACCAAGACGCCAAGCTTCAGACGCTCAAGAACCTGCTTGCCACGGACCTCAAGGGTCAAAAGGTCATTGTTTTTACCTACTACCGGGACACCGCCCGCTACTTGTACCGAGAGCTGACCGGAGATCACGGGGCAGAGTCCCTTCGAAAGGCCGGTGACCCTGTCATCCGTCGCATGGACGGCGGCGCATCCCCGGCAGAGCGGGTGGGGCTCATCGAAGCCTTCGCGCCTCGCTCCAACAACCGCCCACAGTTGGCGGGGACCGACAAAGAGGTAGACATACTTATCTCCACCGACGTCCTGTCCGAGGGCCAGAACCTTCAGGACTGCGGGTTGCTCGTCAACTACGACCTGCACTGGAACCCCACTCGAATGGTCCAACGGGCGGGTCGCATCGACCGCATCGGGTCTGAGTTCCCAGTCCTCTGGGTGCATAACATGTTCCCAGACGCTGGGCTCGAGCGCTTGCTGGGTCTGGTGGAGAGACTGAGCCGCAAGATCAGCGACATCGATCGCACGGGATTCCTCGATGCCTCGGTCCTCGGGGAGGTGGTCCATCCCCAGAGCTTCAACACCCTTCGCCGAATCCTGGATGAGGACGGGCGTGTCATCGAGGAACAGGAGCAGTTTGCGGAGTTGGCGAGCAACGAGTTTTTGCTCCAACAACTGCGCACCCTGTTGGAGACGGGGGCCCAGAAGATGCTGGAAGGCCTCCCGGACGGTATCCACTCAGGCCTGGTGCGAGAAGGAGAGCGCGGGGTCTTTTTCTACTTCACGGCTCCTGGAACACGGGGTGATGGCAAGAGGCACTTCTGGCGCTACTATGACCTCAAGCGCGACCGGATGCTGGACAATCGCTTTCTCATCACCAATCTCATCGCCTGCTCGCCAGACACGCCGCGAGTGATAGGTGACGCGGACGTGTTTGCCGCGCAGGAGAAGGTCATCGCAGACATCCTGGCCTCCGTGCAGGAGCAGCAGGCACTGGAGGCGGCTCCAAAGGTACTGGACCCTCTCCAGCAGACCGTGATCACGCTCCTCCGGACCTACCTCAACAGTCCTGCCGTAAAGCGCAGCGACGTTAGAGAGGCGATGCAACGCCTCCGCGAACCTATGACTCATACGGCCGTACGGGAACTCCGCACAGCTTATGGCCTATTTCAGCGGGACCAGGACGTTCACGGCCTAGTGGCCTTTGTCTGCAATCTGGTGCAGCCGGAAAGTGACCAGACTACGGGTCCAGACGAGCGTCACCTTGCCCTGTCGAGGGAAGACCTCCACCTCGTGTGTTTCGACTTCGTGTGGAGCTAGGGATAGGGCCTGGTGGGCTCGGATGTGCGGCGAACACGGCACCTAGAGCATCGCAGCGGGGGACGACATGGTCATGATGCCTTCGGCGTCCGATACGCGCCTCATCGCTATGCTGATCGACGGCGACAACGCCCAGCCATCCCTACTGGAGCACGTCCTGGCCGAGACCGCAAAGTACGGCGTCGTGACCACGCGGCGCATCTACGGAGATTGGACCCAGCAGCAGATGGGCGGCTGGAAAGAGGCCCTCCACGTCCATGCGATTCAACCGGTGCAACAGTTCCGCTACACGGTTGGTAAGAACGCAACCGACAGCGCGCTGATCATCGATGCTATGGACCTGCTCCATTCGGGCTTGGTCAGCGGCTTCTGCATCGTGTCGAGCGACAGCGACTACACCCGCCTCGCCACAAGGATCCGCGAGCAGGGCCTGTTCGTTATGGGCGTGGGTCGGCAGGACACGCCCACGGCGTTCGTCAACGCCTGCGAGGTCTTCGTCTACACCGAAAACCTCCTCCCCAAGGCCAACGCGAAGCCCGCGCCGCAGGCGACGTCCGAGTCGAGCGGCTGGCCGCAAACACTTGCACAGGCTATCGAGATGACCGCCCAAGAAGACGGCTGGGCATTCCTCGGAGCGGTCGGGAGCTACGTGCGCCAACTGGACCCGGCATTTGACCCACGGACCTTTGGCCACAGGCAGCTCTCGCTGTTGGTCAAGTCTCGACCCGACCTCTTCGAGACACGCGAGTCCAAGAGTAAGAGTGGGCCGTCCACCGTCTTTGTAAGACCTGCTGGGGCCAGGCCAGCGTAACAGGCGAAATCGACCGGCGCGTATTCACGATGGAAGGTGGTACTCCCTGGCTCCACCAGAAGCAAGTGTAAACCGTCGGGGTTGCCGCAAAGGAATCTTATTGGTCAAGGCAGGAACAATGTAAAATGGACGGCATGGTGGAATCCCGCCATCTTCGAACTGGCCGAGGAATACAGTGGAAGACCAAACTGCGACGCTTGAAAAGCAACACATCATCGATCTGGCTGCACAGCAGATTGAACTGTATCGGCGGCAAGGCTTCGAGCTAGTCAGCCATTACAACCGGGAAATCAGCGCATTGGATGGATACCGAGGCCGGCAGCTTCTTGAACTAGTGCAGAACGCAGATGACGCGGGCGTCGATGCCGAAGAAGGTTGTACGCTTCTTCTGGACTTATCACGCGAGCGCCTCGTCGTTGCCAACACGGGCAAACCCTTCAGCGGGAAGGGGCTCACCTCATTGGTCATCAGCGACTGTAGCCCCAAGCAACTTGAGCGAAACAGGTTCATCGGATGTAAGGGGCTGGGATTCCGGTCCGTCCTCACTTGGACGGACCGTCCCCTCATCTCAAGTGGCCAGTACGAAGTTGTGTTTGATCGCGCAAAGGCTATTGAGACGGTTCAGAACATGGCCGCGCAGCTCCCCGAGCTTAATGAGATTGTGGCCCCCTTCTGCAGCTCCACGGGGCGCTGGCCAGCTGCCGTGATGCGGTTTCCGGCTGTTCCTCCCGAGGACGATCCTTGGCTACAAATGGCTGGCGATTACCGCGCCCAAGGGTTTGATACTCTCGTTGTTCTTCCGTTGCCGGAAGGCACACGAGGCGATGCGATCCATAAGGAGATATTGGAACAGCTCAACGGTCTACCTACGAGTTCTTTGCTGTTTTGCCGACACTTGACGGAGGTCAAAATCTCCGGTGATGTGAAACGAACATGGGAGCTCGTTCGGGAGGTTCACAGCCCAGAGCGAACGACAGTGATCGTACAGGAGAACGGAAATACTGAACTTTGGCAAGTCTATTGGCACGCGGGACAGGTATCCCCTGAAAATGCCTACAGGAATTCGCACGGACAACGTGAGTTTGAGGTTGCGGTCGCCGTGCCAGAAGTGCCAAGGGCCGAAGCAAGGGGCAGCCTATGCGTATTCTTTCCAACTCACGAGCGGTTGCCCTGCAGCCTGGTGATGCACGCTACGCTCGAAACCACTGATGACCGCAACCATTTGGTGAACCACGCCTCAAACCGAGAGGTCTTGCGGCAGCTGGCATCTCACGTGGCCGAAGTGGTCGAAAATCAAGCATCGCCATTGAATCCACTCCGGGCTCTGGAACTGCTCAGAGGAGTCGAGAACGCCGACCCAGAACTCAAGACGCTCGGTTTCGTCGATGCACTCGTCGAAGAATGCGCGAAACGGGCCATATTCCCACGACGCGATCGAACCTTGCGGTCAGGTGCAGATGTCCGACAGGCTCCTCACGCAATATGGCTGGAGGAGCTTAGTCTTGGCCTGTTCCCGGAGGTTCTCGCGGTCGGCCCAGAAGACAGACTGACAGGCACCCTGGAGATGTTCAACCTCTCATGGTTCGATGCTGCTTCTCTCAAGGACCGTCTGAGGCGCCAATTGTCCGATACAGCGCGCGGAAAGGCCGGGGAAATTGTCGGGCGGTTGCTGGCAGCTAGCCAGTTGAGCGAGGTCGGGGCAGACTGTCTGTTGATTGGCGACGACGGAAGCATTATGAACGGGGGTGGCTGCTTCTTCACACCTACTGACAAACTGCCGGCTATTCCCCCTTGGGCGTCCAGCATTCGCTTCGTAGATGAGGAATTCCAGAATGGTCTGCTGCGTGGCTCGGAGGCGAACGGGCTGCGGTCTCTCGCGGTAGACCTGGACCGACTTAATTGCGAAGTGGATGAGTACAGGTTCGAGACTGTGGCCCGCGCCTTGATAGACCAGGTAGAGCAAGGCCTCGACGGCGACTTTGCTTCAAAAGCACATCGGTGGAGTGAGCTTCTGCGTTGGCTTTTCGAAGCCTCCCGCGGAGCGCGGCAGGTGCTTCCTCAATTGAACATCAAAGTGATCACGACACGAAAGACGCTCCAACGGGCTACTACTTGTTACCTGGGACCGGACTATCCGCGTGGCCAGATCGTCTGGCGACTTTATGAGAGGTTTGGCCAGGATGAGTTCGTCGGCCAGGCTTCCGACAACGGACTGGGCGGCCTAGCAACCGAAAAAGCAGAAGGGTTCCTAGAAGCTCTTGGCGTAAACGCAGCCCCGCGCTTCGAGCAGTTCAGATCCGGCGACGATCATCAGAGGTTCCTTCAGGCAGTCGTTGATGGCCTCGACTATCCACGAACTGTTCGTGGACAACAGTGTAAGACACCAGATGACGTCCGACGACTCTGTCGCGAATACATGATCGACCACAGCATGGTACCAGACCGCTGGGTACGGCTATTGAGGGAGGGCGACGCCACCTCCATCGCCGCCTATTTGCTTTCTACTGGAGGCGCATTGATCGCCGAAGAGGCCGACTCGGCGGCAAAGTTCGCCGCCAAGATCGGAAACGAGACCAAACTATGGCTAGACCCTTCTGTGCCCATCCCGAACGCAACGCTCTTTTGCCTTCGAGAAGTAGAATGGGTGCCAGCGGCTGACGGAAAGCCACGACGGCCTTCGGGGATCATGTTGAGCAATCAGGGCGTCCGCATCTTGCGTGGAGTTTACGCACGTCACGCATTGGACGAAAAGGACAATCTGGTTGCATCTTACGGTGGACGTGAGGCGCTTGAAGCACTACTGACCCGCTTGGGTGCGGTGTCTTCACTGGAGGCGTTGAGCGGACAGTCTCTTTATGAGCTCTTGCTGGCGCTTCCAGATCGCGATCCCAAAGGGGAGGTCGCTCCGGGAATATATCGCACTTTGATCGAGTCTAACCTAACCACAGACGAGTCGGCACATCGTGAAAGGTTCCTGAAGGCGGGGCAAATGTGGGGCCGGTACAAAGGGGCTCCGCCCTCATATTTACCGGTCACTCAGTTGCGCTACAACGCGAACCTCACGATCACAAGGATGATTGAAGCTCACATCCCGCTAGTTGACATTCCCACACGAAAGAACACCTCGCTCGTGAAACAGCTGTTCGGCATCGCTTCACTAACTTCAGAGGACATTCAAGTCGATCTCGTGTCGGAGAAAACTGTTTACGATCCAGGCAGCGAGGATGCGAACCGACGCCTACGACTCGCCATCCCGTATGTCTATGCATTACGGCTCGCCCGCACGATGGACACCGGCGGCCGTGAACTGAACCTGCTTCGAAAGGCCGTACTTCGAGTGTGCGTGCGGGCGCAGGTTTCGGCCAAGCTGCCAAACGGGACAAGGGAAATCATTAATCTTGAGGAACCGGGCGCACATATCGTGATCGACACATCGCTTGTCGTAATAGGTGAATACCGTCAACAAAGCCCAAGCCTTCTTACCTTTTGGCTAACTGTCGCAGATCTGGTTGCCGAGCTCCTCGGAATCGACGCAGCCGATGAGGTAAGCGGCATCCTCAGGTGCAACAATCATTTGGAGATGCAAGAGGTCCTGCGTGTCCGTCTTGGCCCCGACGCCGACAAGGCCTTAGAGCGTGCGGAATCTCGATTCGACGACTCTTTCAAGGATGACGACGAAGAGACGAAACAGTCGATCCCGTCACCGAGACCAGCCGAGCAGCCGGGTCAACCACTACCGTCATCAGCCCAGCCACTGGTACCTGGGTCCTCGGGTATACCCGGAAGCGGAGATTCCAAAGTTTCCGGCTCAATGCCAGGGATTGGGGGGACTTTCCAACCTATTACGGGACCCGCCGACAGGCCCGGAAAAAGGCGAAAGCTTGTAATAACTGGCTTGGGTGGCGGCGGCGGTGGTGGGAGAGGCCCGTTGGCGACCGAGGACATCACGTTCAAGATCGTGGAAGCCTTCGAAAAGCACCAAGGCAGATTTCTGATATCGGTGAGCCATCTACGCGGTGCTGATGGCTTTGGTTGCGACTTGATTAGTGTGGCATCGGAAGTGGTTCGCGATCAGGCTATCGCGCAAAAATCCGTGAGCCACGGAGACGTCCTGCGCTACATCGAAGTCAAAGGCCGAAGTAGCCGGACAGGCGAGGTTGAACTCACGGACAATGAGTACAGAGCGGCGGAGCGCGAGAATACCCATTATTTCCTGTATCGTGTGTATGTTGACCCGAACCGCGTTGGGCACTACGAGATTGCAGTGCTTGACGACCCCCTGAACTCGAAGGCAGTGCGTACAGTAACCCGCTTCGATCTCGCCGAGGGGTCTGGGGCAAATTGGTTCACTTGTTCTGAGGTGCGAGAAGACCAAGAACCTGACCAAAATAAGGAACCATGATTAATGGGCTTGACAAGACATAAGTTGGGAGGGGGGTGGTGTGGTGTGGTCTTAGTGAATTGCAAGTATCCCTTGACATCAAGTAACCCTTCTGACCCATACCCCAAACCTCTCAACCGAGATTTAGGATTTGTGGTACCTCATTGGCTATGAGTGACTGGAAGACTGGAAGAGGGTATAGACAGTGCTTTTCCTGGAGCCGATAGACGGGAGGGCGCGGGAGCGGCTTCGCACCCTCGTGGATGCCTTCAAAGGTGGAGACCCTCTGGCGCCCGTCAGCGTTATAGTGCCCTCCACCTACGCTGGCCTTGATCTGCGCCACGACCTGGGTCGGCACGGCAGCGCCAATACGCACCTTCTCGTCCTCCCCCGCCTCTCCGAGCTGCTGGGGGCTCCCTCCCTGGCGGCACAGGGACAGCGTCCGCTGACCTCGCTGCTGGAGGCTTCGGCGGTGCGCACAGTAGCGGCGGATGCGGGAGGCCCCCTAGAAGCTGTCCGGCTGCATCCCGCCCTGCACCACACTCTCCGGTCCACCTTCCGTGAGTTGCGTCATGCTTCGGAGGAAGGGCTTTTAGCCTTGTCGGGCCAGGGTGAGCTACGGTCTGAAGTGGTGCGCCTGTACCGCCTGTTCCGGGAGAGGACCGACCCCCACTACTACGACCGGGAGGCGCTGGCCCATGCGGCGGCCCGGGCAGTGCGAGACGGGGCTGCCGCTGGCTTGAAGGACCTCGGACCGGTGGTGTTCTTCCTCGTGTCCGACCTGAGCCCGGGAGAGCGGGCCCTGGTCGAGGCCCTGGCGGAGCGTTGGTCCTGCGCAGTGGTCCTGGGGATCACAGGTGATACAGCAGCCGATGGGCCCGTCCGCACCATAGCGGAGCAGTTGGCTCCCATCCTGGGCCCTCCAGAGGATGCAGAGCAGCCAAAGCCGCCACCCGTCACCCGCCTCGTCATAGCCCCCGACCCGCAGCAGGAGGTGCGCTGGGTCTTGCGGCACCTGCTTCGGGCTGCCCAGGAGGGCGTCCCTTTCCACCGCATGGCAGTCCTCTACCGCCAGGCCATGCCTTACGCCGCACTGGTGCAGGAAGAACTATCACTTGCTGGGGTGCCTATGGCCGGCCCCGGAAATGTCCCCCTGGCCGAAACAGCCGCAGGGCGCACTCTGCTGGGCCTGATCCGTCTGGTGGGAAGCGACCTTCCCAGGAGCGCGCTCATGGCGTGGCTCACCGGCTGTCCTATTGTGCACCAAGGGGGGCACCGCCGATCAATCCAGCCCTCCCGCTGGGACGCTATATCCCGAGAGGCTGGAGTGGTCGAGGGCCTGGCCCAGTGGGAGCAGCGGCTAGGGCGTTACGCGGCAGAGCTCGAGCGCCTGGCAGAGGAGGGCCTGAGGCGGGAGGAAGTGACTGAGGCCCGGGCAGCCCGCATGAGGGAGGAAGCGGCCTCCACCCAGGCCCTCCTGAACTTTGTGACCGGTCTTGCCGGCCGGCTGCAAGCTCCCCCGGACGGGAGTGGTTGGTCGGATTTCGCCCACTGGGCTCAGGATCTGATGACCTCGTACCTGGACCGTGCCACTGCAAGCTCCCACGAGGCGGAAGAAGCGGCCCTCCATCGTATCGAGGAGACCCTGGAGGAGATGCGACCGCTGGACGATGTGGAGCCACGTCCCTCCTTCGAGGGGTTCCGGGTGGCGCTGGAGGAAGCCCTGGCGACTCCGCTGGGCCACCTGGGGCAGACGGGACGTGGGGTGTTCGTAGCGCCCCTGGGGACGGCCCTGGGCATGAGCTTCGACCTCGTGTGCGTGGTCGGCATGGTGGAGGGGGTGGTGCCACCCCGCAATGCGGACGACCCACTCCTGCCCGACCGTGAGCGGCAACGGTCCGGCGGCCCTGCGGCTGGCATTCCCTTGCGAGGAATGCGGGATGCAGATGAGCGCTACCGCTACCTGGCCGCCCTGGCAGCCGGGGATCGGTGTGTCCTCTCCTTCCCGCGAGGCAACCCGGGAGCACAGCGGGGCCAGTTCCCTTCTCGCTGGTTCCTGGAGGCTGCAGCGCGGCTCCACGGCACCCCGGTGTACACCTCCAATCTCTGGTCTCTAGGGTCCGCGCCGTGGCTTACCGTGGTGGCATCCATGGAAGACGGGCTGCGGACCCTAGCCACGGAAGCACCCGTCGATGTACACGACCGTGATGTCCATTACCTCTGGCGCTGGAGACGTGCCGGAAGGCCCGTGATGAGACACCATCTGGCGACATCGGGACACCTGGCTCGCGTCCTAGCCCTGGAACAGGGGCGGACGGAGCGTCAACTCACACAGTGGGACGGCGATGTTTCCGCGATCAGCGACCGGGCACGCCGGCTTCGACTTCTGGACCGTCCGATCCTTTCCGCCACCAGCTTGGAGGCATGGGCCACCTGCCCCTTCCGTTATCTCTTGGGCCACGTGCTGGGCGTGGCCGCACTGGAGCAGCCCGAGGAAGTGGCGACCATATCCCCCCTTGAGAAGGGGTCGCTCATCCACGGAGTTCTGGAGCGCTTTATCAGCACGGTGCAGGAGCAAGGAGGACTCCCGGCCCCCGGTGAGCCATGGGGCCAAGAGCACCGGGACCTGCTGCACCGGATCGCCCACCAGTCCTTCGCCGAGGCCGAAGCCAGGGGGGTCACCGGCAAGGCGCTCCTCTGGGAGCTGGAGCGGGAGGCTATCCTGTCAGACCTGGACGCCTTCCTGGCAGCAGATACCGCGCTCCGCGCCCGCTTCGGGGTGTCTCCCCACCGTGTGGAGGTGCGCTTTGGCCTCCAGAGGGCCACCGATGGCGAGCCCAGCCTGCCGCCTGCCGAGCGCGAAATCGCGGCCGTGGGGACACTGCGATTTCGCGGCGCCGTGGACCGAGTTGACCTAGATCCTACTGGTAAGGTCGCGCTGGTGCTGGACTACAAGACAGGCGGCACCAGAAGCTACGAGGTGCTGAAGAAAGACCCCGTAGACGCCGGGCGGCACCTCCAGCTTCCCATCTATACCCTGGCCATCCAGACAGGCCTGGGGGAGGAAGTTACTGTGCGCGCCGCCTATTGGTTTGTCAGCGCAAGGGGCAAGTTTGTAGTCTTGCCCCCCGAGCCAATAGGGCTGGCCCAGGTGGCGGAACGCTTCGATGCGGTGGTGGGCACCATCGCCCAGGGCATCGCTGCGGGTCTCTTCCCGGCCAACCCTGGTCCGGAAGACCGGGGCAGTTTTGCCAACTGTACGTGGTGCGACTTCGACACCCTCTGTCCCAGCAGACGGGACGTCCTCTGGGAGCGGAAGCAGGTCGACCCCCGCTTGCAAGCGTACCTGCGAATGCAGACTGTGGAGGGCGGCGAGGAATGAGCGACGCCTTTGTGCCTCAGGACCAGGAGGCCCGCCGCCGCATCCAGGAGGCGCTGGAGGAGAACCTTTTCGTGGAGGCTGGCGCCGGCACGGGCAAGACCTCCAGCCTGGTGGATCGCATGGTAGGGTTGGTAGCCTCGGGACATGCCACCCTGGACCGGGTGGCTGCCATTACGTTCACCGAGGCCGCGGCGGCGGAGCTGCGAGACCGCGTCCGGGAGGCCCTGGAGCGGGCAGCCGACGACGCGAAGCGGCCTGACCAAGAGCGGACCCGCTGTGCCAAGGGGGTGGCCGATCTTGACCGTTCCGCTATCCAGACTCTTCACAGCTTCGCCGGTAGTCTGCTGCGGGAGCGGCCCCTGGAGGCGGGCCTCCCTCCGGCATTCGAGACCCTTGACCAGATCGCCGCCGACTTGGCGTTTGAGGATGCCTGGGAGGCGTGGCTTGACAGGACGCTGGACGACCCGGTTCTCCAGCAGGCTTTGCGCCTGGCCCTCTCCCTGGGACTCAGGCTGGACCATCTCCACCAGGTGGCTCAGGCCTTCCACGCCAGCTACGACCTTCTGGCGATCGCCTCCTTCCCTGACACACCCTTTCCCCGGCCAGAGGCAGCGGCTGCCCTGGCCCTGGAAGCGTCTGAGCTGGAGCGCCTCTGCGCCTTTTCGCGCAACGGCGACGGCGACCCCCTGGCGGCCCACGTCCGTGCAGTCGTCGGCGTGGCCCGGCGGCTTGAGGGGATGGACCAGGCCGCCGCAGGCGCCTGGCGCGTCCTCGCAGAGGGCCTGCCCATAAAGACAGTGAAGGGAAACCAGAAAAACTGGGGGACCGATCCCACCTCAGGCTCCAACGCGTGCAAGGGCCTCAAAGACCTGCTGGCCCGACTTGACGATCAGGCTCGTGAGGAGTTGGCCGCCGTGCGGAGGGCGTGCCTCATGCCCCTGCTCCGGGCCGTGCAGGAATTCGTCCTGGACTACGCCGCAGAACGGAAACGCCAGGGCCATGCCCAGTTCCACGACCTGCTGGTGTGGGCCCGCGGTCTCCTGCGGGACAACCTGGAGGTACGAGACCACTTCCGCGAGCGCTACTCACACCTCCTCCTGGACGAGGCCCAGGACACCGACCCCATCCAGGTAGAGATAGCCACCCTTCTGGCCGAGGGCGTGCCCTCGGGCACGCCTCCTGAGGCTCGCCCTCGGCGCTGGACGGAGGTCCGCCTGGCCCCTGGGAAGCTGTTCGTCGTTGGAGACCCTAAGCAGTCTATTTACCGCTTCCGCCGCGCCGACGTAGCGGTCATGGCGCAGTTCCAGGCCCTCGTTACCGAGGAGCCTGTACGCCTGGAGCAGAACTTCCGCTCCCAGCGCAATGTCGTGGCCTGGGTGAACCACCTCTTTCAGGCCTGGATGCATGGAGACGGCCAGGCGACCTACGTCCCCATCATCCACCGCTGGGAGCCCAACACGGACCATCCGAGGCTCCCGTCGGTGTGGACTCTGGGTGAACCCTTGGAGGAGAGGTACGTGGCCCGGGTTCGCCGCCAAGAGGCCCAATCTATCGCCTCCCTGCTAAGGCGCGTCAAATTCGAGGAATGGCCGGTTCTGGACCTCGCTGCTACGGAGCGAGAGGACACAGAGTGCTTCAGGCCGGCGCAATTCAAGGACATCTGCATCCTCATGCCCCAGCGGACAGGGCTGCGCTCCCTGGAGCTGGCCCTGGAGGATGCGGATGTCCCATATCGCCTGGAAGGGGCATCCCTGGTCTTCGCCACGCAGGAGGTCCGGGATATCCTCAACTGCCTTCGGGCCATGGACGATCCCGCCGACCAGGTGGCGCTGGTAGCGGCGCTGCGCTCCCCGGCCCTGGCCTGCTCAGATGCCGACCTTCTGGAGTTTGTGGAAGCTGGCGGGCGCCTGGACTTCCTGGCCGAGGGGAACCCGGCCCAGGGCCCCGTGACTGAAGCCCTGCAGGTCCTCCGCCGCTTCCATGATCAGCGCCTGTGGACATCGCCAGCCGCGCTGATAGAGGAGTTTGTGCGGGAGCGGCAGCTTCTGGAGGCCTCCCTGGGTGCTCCTAGGCCCCGGGAGCGGTGGCGGCGCTACGCTTTCCTGGTTGGGCAAGCCCGCGCTTTCGCCGAGGCGGGAGGGCGATCCTTGCGTGCCTTCCTGGGGTGGGTGGCAGGTCAGGCGGAAGAGGGTGCACGAGTCACGGAGGTCCCCGTGCCGGAGGCCGACGAGGACGCCGTCCGAGTGATGACGGTGCATGGCGCGAAGGGGCTGGAGTTCCCCGTGGTCGTGCTGACCGGCCTCAACTTCGAACCATCGGCCAGGGTGGACAGCGTGCTCTTCGACCGGGAAAAGGGCGGAGCAGAAGTGAGGCTGGGAGCCAGGGACGCTCCCTTCCAGACGTCAGGGTATGAGGTCCTGGCCCAACAGGAGGAGGAGCTTGAACTGGCAGAGGACGTCAGGCTGATGTACGTGGCGGCCACTCGGGCCCGGGACCACCTGGCTGTCAGCCTCTATCGCTTGGTCAAGGACCAGAAGTCCAGGGCAGCGCTGATCGCGCACCACTTGGAAGGTGCCGATGACCTCTGGCAACCGGCCGTGGCGGATGAGGTCTCCATTCCAATAGCTTCTCAGGAGACCGAGGGACCGGTGCCGGAGGACACTCCAGAGGCGCGGCAGCAATGGCTTGATGAGCGAGTACAGTTGCTTCGTGAGCGGGCACGGCCATCGGCCGTGGCGGCCACTGCTCTGGCCCGGGTCGTCAAGGAGGAGGCGAGTGTCCCGGAAGAGCCGTGGCGCCGCGGGCGGGCCGGAACCACCCTGGGGCGGGCTGTCCACGCCGTTCTCCAGACCATCGACCTGGCCACCGGTCGAGGCTTGGAGGACACCGCTCGAGCCCAGGCGTCCGCTGAAGGCATCCCCCATAGAGAGGCCGAGGTGATCAGGCTCGTCCGCGTCGCCCTGGGGAGCGAAACCGTACATCGGGCCGTAGCCTCTGGGCGCTGGTGGCGGGAGGTCCCAGTAGCCGCCCCTGTGGGCGAGGCTGTCCTTGAAGGTTTCATTGACCTTCTCTTTGAGGAGGATGGCGACCTAGTCGTGGTGGACTACAAAACGGACGTCTTGGAAACACAGGAGGAGGTGGCTGAGCGGGCGGTGCACTACCGCCTCCAAGCAGGCGCGTACGCTCTGGCGGTTCAGGCCGCCACAGGGCGTCCAGTGAGGGAAGTTGTACTCCTCTTCCTCCAGCCCCGCCGGGAGGTCAAATTGCGGGACGTGCCAGCGTTGATGGAGGAAGCGAAGGCGGTGCTCAGGGGCCATCTAGTCTCACACTAGGAGGAGTCGCATGTCATCAGTGAAGACCGTGGAGCGTCTGAGGACCCTGCAAGACTTCCGCCATTAGCAGGGCAAGCAGGCTTCAGGGGTCGGGACGGAGACCATGCATCAGCCGAGGCCGTATTTTAGGTAGGAGGGCTCGGCCCCCTGTCTACTCGTCTATTGCCTCAAAATACGTCCGTTTGTTGCGCCGCCTAGACCCCCGTCTCTCCCCGTTGGCGAACACCCCGCAAAAGGTACCCCGTTTTTTTGCGCCGCCTTTTGTCCTT
>Ga0209515_10003401_pt1 | contig 22893 bp, 27 predicted proteins | sample Subgroupgradi54m_FD_187454 | JGI IMG/M metagenome (GOLD analysis project Ga0209515, IMG submission 187454) | Subsurface groundwater microbial communities from S. Glens Falls, New York, USA - GMW60B uncontaminated upgradient, 5.4 m (SPAdes)... ... | reverse complement strand
TGGTTCTATTTTAAGAAATAGAACTAATGCAACACAAAAAGTTGAATTGATAAGCAAATTAATAGCACATAATGTTGACAGAATGCAACATTATTTTTTGCTTATTCTTGAGGGTTGCACCAACGCATTGAATAAAAAGACTTAAATACTTTTTTGAGTACTTTCTTCAGACTTAATATGGTTTGTGATCATTTAGGAACAAGAGAAGAATTTGAGAAAGAAGGTAAGATATTTGAAACTTTAAAGTGCTTTTTTTGTGGTTATACTGATAAGAAGTATGTATGTAATTTACAAGATAGAAATCCAGAAGTTAATATAACCAGAAGTAATCCATTAACAATATATGATAGAATAGAAAGAAGATGGTATAATGATAGAAGATTATTTGGTGTTATAGCTAAAAGATTATCAAGTAAGGAAATAAAATTTAAAAAAGATTATATTTTTTCAGTATTAGAAGGGTTAATTAACAGTTATGGAAGTAAATTTTTAGATTTAGGTTACAATGTTCTTTTAGAGAATTGCAGGGTAAATGAGAAAAAAATATTTGAAAATGATTTAGATGTTATTGATGCAAGATTCCATTTTGGAGCAGAAGACAATACTATCATTGGTAATTTAACATATCATAAAGAAAGTTTTCTTGAGGATAGATTACTCCCTGAGGTTCTAAAGTTAAAGATAGATCCACAAGGTTTCTTAAGAGAAGACTGGAATAAATATCTTACAATAAAAGGGTTTGTTGAAAGGCATTTAAGATAGCTATCGACTTGTTTTAACACCAATCTTTTCACAGTAATTATTAATTGCACATTTAGAACAAAATGGACTTATAGGTTTACATATATTTTGGCCCCAACAAACCAATAAATCATTATAAATTATCCAGTATTTTTTAGGTAATATTTTCATTAGTTCGAACTCAGTTTCATGTGGATTTTTAGTTTTTATTAAACCAAGTCTATTAGATATTCTATTTACATGAACATCTACAGCTATGGCTTTCTTATTGAATGCAAGTGTAATTACAATATTTGCGGTCTTCCGGCCCACGCCCTTTAGTTTCATCAGTTCATCAAAAGAATCAGGAACCTTACTATTATAATTATCAATCAAAGTTTGTGAAATTTCTATTATTCTTTTAGATTTAGTTTTCCAATAGTTAACAGGAATAATTAACTTTCCTAGTTCTTTCCAATTTAATTTAATCATATCATAAGGACTATCTGCTTTGGAGAATAATCTTTCAGATGCCTTATAAGTTACCTCGTCTTTTGTTCTTAAACTTAGTAAACAAGAAATTAAAACCTTAAAAGGATCTTGTTCTTTTGAAACATTTGTAACTACAGGCTCTTTAAACTTTTTTGTTTCTTCTTTTAAAATAGAAATTATCTTATCTATTTTACTATCCAACATAGGTTGCACCCAATAAAACACCTATACCATAACCTGCTAATGCAGATAATGTTCCTATTGCTGCCATCTCAAATCCCTCCTTAAAAATATTCCCGATAGTTATTTTTGCTTTTACCATACCAGCAATAAATAAAGAAATAATTGAAATAGCTAATGATAGAATTATTCCTGTTTTTACATTAGTAAAGAAAAATGGAAGTAATGGAATAAAAGAACCAAAAACAGCAGAAAAACCAACTATTAAACCATCTTTTAATGGATTTTCATATTCTTCACCAAATAACCTTAATTCTTCTGACATCATGGTTTCAATCCAAACTTCTTTATCGGAGGTTAGTTTCTTAACAATGTTCTCTAATTCCTTTCCTCTAAAACCCTTATTATAGTAGATTCTTCTAACCTCTTCTTTTTCTTTTTCTGGCATTCTTTCTATCTCTTTTTCTTCTCTTTCCTTTTCTTTCTTATAATAATCCCTTGCTGCCTTTGAAGAGGTAAATGCAACTGCTCCCATGGAGATAGATTCTGCGAATGTTGCTGCTAATCCTGCTATTGTTACAATTTTAATATCATTTGTTGCTGCAGCTACACCTAAAATAACACCAAGAACATTAACTAAGCCATCCTGCCAACCAAGAATAAAATCCTTTAAGTTTGACCCGTGGTTCTTATGCTCTTCATGAATGTTAATTGGAATTATATCCCTTCTAGTCATTAGAATTTAATATCTTGGAGTTTACTATATAAATTTTGTTCTATTTAACAACATTTAAAAAATCTAAAACTATCTTAGTTAATATGGAGCTTATATGTTTTGATATGGATGACACATTAGTGGATGCGGATAAAGCACATGTTATTGCTTATGAAAAGGCCTTTAAGAAATATGGTTTACCAAAAGTTCCTGATAAAAAACTTAAGAAGATGTTTGGTAGATTAGGAAAATATATTGTTCATGAATTATTCCCTAAACTTAGCTGGAAAAGGATTAATGAAGTAATGGAAGAGAATCATAGGGTTATTCTTGAAGAATCTAAAAGATTTATAAAACCATTTCCAGGTGTTAAAACTGCATTAAGAAAATTACATAAAAAGTATAAGCTGGCTGTAGTTTCTAACGGTAGGCATAGTGAAATAGAAACTATATTAAAGACATCTGGAATTGATGTTAAATTGTTTGATGTAATAATTGGGAATGATGAGGTAGAACATGCTAAGCCCTATCCAGATGAAATATTTAAAGCAGAAAAAATATTACATATTAAAGCAAGCTACATGGTTGGAGATACACCTTATGATATTATAGCTGGAAAAAAAGCTAGGGTTAAAACAATTGCAGTATTAACAGGAAACCATACTAGAAATATGCTTGAAAAAGAAAAACCAGATTATATTATTAAAAGTGTAAAAGATTTACCAAGGACACTTAGATGAACTGGATAACCATAATAATTATAGCTTTAGTTTCATTTTTGTTAATGAAGCTTATAATTAAATCTACTAAGTTTATCTTTAGGACCTTACTCTTTTTAGTAATAGTTGCGGTTTTGTCTTATGCCTTAAATGAGTATAACTTAGATGAAAAATTATCTTTTTACACATCACCTAAATTTAATGAAACTAATATAGGATCCAATTGCAATAATACTGAAGATTGTATTAATTCCATGTGCATTACGGATTTATTAAATGCAACCTCTGGAAAATGTGGTATTTTAACAAATTCAAGCTGTGTACTTATTTTTAATAACACAAAAAGAATATTATCTTGTCCAGAATTAGCTAAGTCTAATTGTTTATAAAAGGTAACAACAGCAGCAAGTACACCACCAACTAAAAAGTCTTATGTGTGGGTAATCTACCTATTAATTTTAGTTTCTTTAGCAGTTGTAATTTACTTTGTGGCTAAAAAGAAAGACTTATTCTGAGTAAGTTTCTTATTATATATTCTTTATACGAAAACAATATAAATAGTTGTTAATAAGCAAAATTATGGAAAAGAAACGAGAAGAAGATACTGAAGAAGAATATGGATTAGATAAAGAAGAAAGTGAAGATGGTGATGTTTACTCTGAAAAAGGCCTAGAAGATTTAGAAGATGACGATGAAATAGATGTTGTGGAAGAAGGGTTAATGGAAGGCTACCATGAAGGAGGAAAACTTACTAAATGCGCTTATTGTGGTAGAATTTTATCAGATGCTGTGGATGAAGTATTTGAAGAGCTGGTTGGTGATAAGGTTTATAGATTCTGCTCTGCTGATCATGCTGAATTGTATATAACCCATAAAGGAAGAAAGCTTTTCAGGCAGGAACTAGAAAGTCTAAAGAATAAAAGAAAACTGGTTAAAGAAGTAAATGAAGCCGGGGTTAAGAAAAAATTTAAGACTAAAGTTATAGGTAAGAGATCTAAAAAATAATTATCTTTGATATATTTTTGTTAAGATTTTTATTTTCTTCACATCTAAATAACCAGAATTTTTACCTTCCATAACCTTTTCTGAATCTGCTATTTCTAATTTCTTTGGAAATATAGGACCATCAACAACTAGGGTATTATAACTTCCTCCTTCTCCTAGAACATTAAAACCATATTTTGTTGAAAGTTCTTTAAGTTCTTGTAATGTAGTTTTATCTATTTTCTTACCTAACCAGTCTTTATTAAAACCATCAGCAGCAATCTCAGTTATAATTATTTCATATCCTTTCTTTATCATTTCATTTAAAAGATCTTCTTCATCTAAACCAGTATGCGTTGCAAAAACCTCTATACCTAAAGAAAATAAAGCATTCCTAATACTTTTTATCTGAGTTTCTTGTAATCCAACACCTCCTAAAAGAACAGCATCAACTGGATTTTTTTCTACTATTGCTTTAACAATCTCAGCTTCTTTTATGGGATCTGCAATTTCACATGTTGCATAAATGTGTTTTAATCCAAATATGTTGGATAATTCCTTTGTAAATTCAACTGTTGCAAAATGAAATAAGAAACAATCTGTCCTATTTGGTTTTACAGATAATAAGTACTTAATATTCCACTTTTTTCTTAAAGCATGTTCTATTGCTAATGTTGAATCCTTTCCACCTGAATAAAGTATTGCTACATCCATATTAAAACCTAAGAAAAAATAGTTTATAAGCTTTGCTCCTTTAATGCTTTTTGTGCTATTAAAAGTTTAAGTATGTCATTTGTTCCTTCTCCTATTATACATAATAGATTATCACGTAAACATTCATGTATTCCAGTTTCATCCAAATAACCAGCACCACCATGTAATAATATGGCTTCTTTTGAAATTTCATCTGTATTTGTAGATGAGAAAATCTTAGTCTCTGCTGCTTTCTGACTAAAATCTAGATCAAGTTCTTTTAATCTTGCAACATAATATGTCATGGCCCTTCCAGCGTCAAGCTTAGTTAACATATTTGCTAGTCTTTCCCTTATTAATTGATACTCAGAAATTGGTTTACCAAATTGTACCCTTTCTTTACTATACCTTAAAGATTTATTGTATGCCTTTTGTGCAATCCCATTTGATATTGCAGCTATAGTAACCCTTCCAGAATTTAACATTTGTTTAAAATAATTTCCTGCTTGACCTTCTTCTCCAACTAAATTTTCTTTTGGAACTAAACAATTTTCAAGGCTTATTTCATTAGTTACTGAATTTTCCATTCCTAATTTTTCTAGATTTTTTCCTGTAGTTAAACCATTTGTTTCCCTATCAACAATAAATGCACTATGACCTTTATCTGTTTTCGCAAATAAAAAATAAACATCTGCAATACTTCCATTTGTTATGAACATTTTACTCCCGTTTATTGTATAATTATCATTTTCAAGAACTGCTTTAGTATCTAGATATTTCCCAACATCAGATCCATGGTTAGGTTCTGTTAAAGAGAATGCAGCTATTTTATTTCCATTTAATAAATCCCCTAGATATTCTTTCTTTTGCTCTTCATTACCAAATATTCTTATGCCCTCACAGCAGGTATTATGTATAGCAGCGCCCAGTGTTATTCCAGCACTATAACTTGCTAGAACATCAATTGCAAATATAGAAACAGAATAAGGCAAACCTAAACCACCATATCCTTCTGGAAATGAAGCAGAAACAAATCCTTCTTTAATTAGGGCTTTTACTCCCACTTTAATATTATTTTTATCATACTTAGTTAATTCTTTTTCTCCAAATTCACCTGCAGCATTTAATATATCACTATAATTTGCTAACTCATTTGTTTTAATGAATTGTTCTAGTTCTCTGCTAATCATTTTAGCCTCCTATTTTTCCTAGAATTAACATTGTTTTGTAATATATAATCTTTACCTTCTAAATTAGGTATTCATAAGTTTTTTAAATTAAGTAAAGTACAAGAAAATTATGACACAAGAAAAACTAGAAGAGATGCTTACGGTATCTAAGAGGCAAACAAGAAGCGTTGAAAAGGGTTCAGGGGATGAGTTTTGGATGACTAATAATTGTCTTTATTGTGGAAAGATCTTGCGTGTTACAGAAGCTCATCAAGGAAGTAGGCATTATCATTTTTTAAAGGATGAAACTTTTTATATTCTTAGCGGACAATTATTAATGGAAGCTTATGGTGGTGTTAAAGTAATGAATGCTGGGGATGTTTTAAGAATTGAACCTGGAACAGTACATAGATTTTCTAATCTAAGTTTAGGTGAACCAGCAGAGATAATAGAAATATCAACAGAGCATTCTGATACAGACACTTACAGGGTAGAGGGGACAGTTTCTGGACCAATACCAGAAGATGAACTTCTTGAGCTGAGAAAGAAATATTTAAGAGTAAATGAATAAAGCAATACTCTTCGATAGGGATGGAACAATTAATGAAGATCTTCATGATTACATCAAAAGTGCTAATGACTTTAGGTTACTACCAAGAGCTTACGATGCATTCCAGAAATTAAGATACTTAGAAGATTTCTTATTAGTTATATTAACAAATCAAAGCGGTATAAATAAAGGATTATATTCTTTAGGTGAGTTGGATAGAATTCATAGAAAAATGGGGGATTTATTAGGAATAAATTTTCATGGAATATACTTTTGTCCACATGCAAAAGAAGAAAATTGTAGCTGCAGAAAACCAAAGCAAGGTTTACTTGAGAAAGCTGTAAAGGAGTTAAGTATAGATGTAACTAAATCTTATTTAATTGGTGATAAGACTTCCGATATTAAGCTTGGGAAAGACGCTGGTTGCTATACTATCGGGGTTAAAACAGGCTATGGTGTTATTGATAAAGAACATGAAGTTGAACCAGATCTATTAGTAGAGGATTTATATGAAGCAGTAGACTATATATTAGCAAGAGAAAAAGTAAATTTAGCACCAAAAGAAATTGACTTAAGAAATGTTAAAAGATATTCTATAAAAGATAGAGAAAGTAAGGTTAAACTTGAAAATTTAATTAATTTAGACTTATTTAGATCTGGTGAGGTTTCAGATTTCCTGAACTCATTCCCAGATATTCTAGCTTCAAAGAATCTTAGAAAAATAGCAGATTCAATAGCTTACGCTAAATGTAAAAACAAAAAAGTTCTTTTTATGTTAGGTGCTCATGTTATAAAAACTGGTTTAAGTCCTTTGGTTAACGAACTTCTTGATAATAAGATAATAGATGCCATAGCATTAAACGGTGCAGGTATAATTCACGATGTTGAATTATCGCTTTATGGGTCTACCTCAGAAGATGTAATGGATAACCTTAAAGATGGAAGCTTTGGGATGGCTAAAGAACCTAATGATTTTATTAATAATGCAGTTTCAAAATCTAATAAGGAAGAGGGTTTAGGTTATATTATTGGAAAAAGTATTGTAGAAGCTAAAGCACCGTATTTGGATTATAGTATACTAGGAAAGGCTTACCAGTTAAAAATACCAGTTACAGTACATTCAATTATAGGTGCAGAAATAAACTACCAACATCCAAGTATGAATGCTGCAGCAATGGGTAATGCAGGCTATAATGATTTTAAAAAATTAATTGAAATTGTTTCTGGATTAAAAGAGGGTGTTGTTGTAAATTTTGGAAGTGCAGTTGTTTTACCAGAAGTTTTCCTTAAGGCATTATCAACTGCAAGAAGTCTAGGTTATAAAGTAAATAATTTTACAGCAGCTAATTTTGATATGATACAGCATTATAGACCCAATGAAAATGTTGTTAGAAGACCTACTGAGAATAATTTAAGTGGTAAGGGTTACAGCATAACGGGTCATCATGAAATTATGATGCCATTACTTGCAAGATTAATATTGAATAGAATTAGGGAATAAAAATGGAAAACATAGCTAAAAAATTAGATAAATTTTGTGATAAAAAGATAGTTGTTCTAGGTGACATAATTCTTGATAAATATCTAGTTGGAAATGTTACAAGAATATCACCAGAAGCACCCGTTCCTGTTCTAGAGGTTGTTAAAGAAACTTATTCATTAGGCGGAGCAGCAAATGTAGCTAATAATATTGTTTCTTTAGGAGCAAGGGCATCATTATTTGGTGTAATTGGTATTGATGATTATGGAAATAAATTAAGCGAGATTGTTAAGTTAAACTACATACACTTCTTTCCTTATTATGATGGAAGGCAAACTACTGTTAAAGTAAGGATGGTCGCAGGAACACAACAATTACTTAGATGTGATTATGAAGTTAAGAATAAAATTGATGAGAAAACAAGATTTTTTATTTTAAAAGATATTTGTGATGAAATTGATAATGCAGATGCTTTAATTTTATCAGATTATGATAAAGGTGTTTTAGAAGATCATCTATGCCCTGTTCTTATTAATAATGCTAAGGTTAAAGGAAAACTTATAGTTGCAATGCCTAAACCTTCTAACATAAATAATTTCCATAATGTTAATACTATTTCACAAAACCATCATGAGGCTGAGACTATTTCTGGTGTAAGTTATAATGGCTTGGAAAGTCTTATAAAAATAGGAGAAAAGATAACAAATAATTATAATACTAATAATGTTGTTATAACATGCGGTAAAGAAGGTGCATTTTTTTATAATAAAGAAGGGTATAAAATGGTGCCAACATTTGCAAAAGAGGTTTATGATGTAACGGGCGCAGGAGATACATTTTTAGCAGCATTAACACTTGCATTAGTATCTAATTTTAACCTAGAAGAAGCGTTAACCATAGCAAATCATGCTGCCGGAATAAAAGTGGGTAAGGTTGGGGTTGCTGCAATAACTTTAGATGAATTGAAGGGGTGTTTTAAATGAAAAGATTGTTGACCCTTGATGAAATGATTACAAAACTATCTTTTTTAAAAAGTGGTGGAAATGTAATAGTTTCAACCAATGGAGTGTTTGATATATTCCACTTAGGGCATTGTAAGTATTTAAAAAAGGCTAAAGATCTTGGTGATTTCCTGATAGTTGGTGTTAATTCTGATGCATCTGTTAAGAGAATAAAAGGCAAAGATAGACCTGTAAATAATGAGTATGATAGAGCAGAGCTTTTAACTTATTTGGAATGTGTAGACTATGTTTTTATTTTTGATGAAGACAACCCAATTAACTTTCTAAGAAGACTTCAACCACATATTCATGTTAAGGGTGGTGATTATAAAGATAAGCCAATAATTGAGGAAGAAATAGTTAAGTCTTATGGTGGAAAAATAGAATTAATTGATTTTGAAAGTGGTTATTCAACTACTTCAATAATTGAAAGAATAATATTAAAGGGAACTGGTAATGGTTCTTATTAGGTACGTAAAATTTATTAATGAGACTAAATAAAATTTTTAAAAATGGGAAAATATAAAATAATTTATGAAAGAGAAAAATGCATAGGCGCAGAGTCTTGTATAGACGTTAACCCAGAATTTTGGTCTCTTAACCAAGATGGTAAAGCTGACCTAAAAGAATCAAAAGATGTTGGAAATAGTGTTTATGAGGTTGAGATTGATGATAAGGATCTAGAGAAAAATATAGCTGCTGCTGATTCTTGTCCGATAAATATTATAACAATTATAGATAAAAAAACAGGCCAGAAATTGGCACCAAAATAAAATGGATCTTCCTTGGGGCGATGATAGAACAAATAAGTTTGTTACTAATGTAGGCTTAATTACGAGTGATGGTCCCCATGGCTCAAACATTATGGCTTGTGAATGGACGCATCATATTTCTTATAGTCCTGGCTTAATAGCGGTATGCATAAAACCAAATGATGCAACACATGCAAATATAAAAAAGACCAAAGAATTCGGTATAAACTTATGTGCTGTTGATCAATCTATAATGTCAAGCGTTGCTGGTGGTTTTTCAGGAAAAGATTATGATAAGATAACAGCCTTAAAGGAACTAGGTTTTGAATTTTATAAGGCTAAAAAGATTAAGGTTTTAATGGTTAAAGATGCTGCTGTAAATATAGAATGTAAATTAGTTAAAGAAATTCCTTTAGGGGATCATACTATGTTTGTAGGTGAGGTTGTTGAAGCTTCAAATAATACCTATAAAGAACCTTTAGCGTATCATAAAGGAAGGTATTGGTTAATGAATGAAAATGTTGTAAAACCATCCGATCAAGAAAGGCAAAGAGTAAAAGGTATAGTTGAAGGCTTTAAAAAGAAGAAATAAATTATGTTTTACACTTTTAGCTGTATCTTATTCTTATCATTATTTTTTTTAGAGATGATTTTTCTTTTGTTTATGAACTTATATAGATAAATTAGTATGATACCTATAATAATGGTAATAAAAATAAATTTACCAACATATTTAGAGGCGACTTCATAACTTTTTCCAAAAATGAAACCGATCATAGCAAAGGATACTGCCCAACTTATGCCCCCAATAATGTTGTAACTAAGAAACTTTAGGAAAGAAACATTTGTTGAACCCGCTACAAAGGGGGCAAAAGCTCTTGTTAAAGAATTAAATCTTCCAATAATTAACATTTTTCCAGTATGGTGGTTCATTAAACTCTTTGTCTTATCAAAATATTCCTTTTTGAAAAAGAAATACTTTCCATATCTTGTAATAAATGAATTTCCATATTCTCTGCCTAAAAAATACCCAATTAAGTCTCCTAAAATTGCGCCCAAAGCAGAAAAAAAAATAACATCTCCAATTTCTAAAACTCCAATTTTAGCCAAGAATCCTCCAATAATAACTATGGGTTGTCCTGGCACTAATAAGCCAAAAATTGGGGATGCCTCCAACATAGCTGCAAATAAAAGTATCAAATATCCCCAGTGATTCAATACTGGAAGTGGTAAATTTAATAATTTATCAATAAGCGACATAATGTATATAGAAGATAGTACCTATTTAAATATTAACTTTATAGCTCACAAAATAGTAATATTTTAAATACTAAATAATACAATAAATAGATAATGATAAACAAAGAGGTGTTTAGATGAAAAAGTTTAGTTTTTTTGTTTTATTGATTATTCTTATATTGCCAATTGTGAATGCTCAACAAACTATAGTAGCTGACCCAGGTATAACTCCAGACTCTTTTCTATGGGGTTTAGATAAGGCTTTAGATAACCTTAATCTCTTATTGACTTTTAACCCTACCGAGAAAGCTAGAAAAGGCATTGAAATAGCTAGGGAAAGGTTAGAAGAAGTAAAGGTAATGGCAGAAGAAAACAAGCTTGATGCTGCTGAAAAAGCCAAAGAAGAGGAACTCCATATTCTTTCAAAAGTCAAGGAAAGTATTTCTAATATAAAAGAGGAAAACGCCACAAAGCAGATAGAGGAAGAGATTGAGCTGGAAAAGGAACTGCAAGAGCACGAGGATGATGTCAAGGAAGTTAGCGATAACCTAAAAATAAAAATTGAGATAGAAGGAACCTTAAATGAGCAACAGAAAGCTTTGCTTAGCTCATTTTTGAATTCCCTTCAAAATAAGGTAAATGAAGTTAAAGTGGAGATTGAAAACAAAAAAGGTGAAACAAAGCTTAAGATAAAGCAAGAGACTGGTAAATCCGAGGAAGAGATTGAGGATGAAATAGAGGATATTGAAGAAGAGAAAGGGCTTACAGACATAAAAAAAGAAAATGCTAAGGAAGAAATTAAAGAAGTAAAGGCAAAATTTGAAAAGAATGAAACTGAAGAAAAACTAGAAGAGGAAGAAAAGGATAAAGAAAAAGACATTGAGAAGGGAGATGAAGGTAAATCTGGTAAAGGTAGTGAATCTAGTGGTAGTGAATCTAGTTCTGATGAGAAAAAAGAATAGGTGCCAAATTTCTATAGATAAAATTACTTAAAAACGAAAACTGCCCTCTTCTCATTTAGGACTTCAAATTTATTGAGTTTAACGTATGTCATTAAGCGAAATAAATATTCGTAAAAATAACTAATAAATTAAGAATTGTAAAAAGTAGATTTTATATTATGAGTAAGATTTGCAAACAATAAGTTAATAGCACTTAAAAACGAAACTTTTATAATAATCTTAACTATCAAAAATTTGTGGAAAAAATAAACTGTATTATTTCTAATTGGGATGAAATATATAAAATAGCCAAATCAACAGCAGATAAAATAAAAGAAAGTGGTTTTCATCCTGATATTATTATTGCAATTGCCAGGGGTGGTTTGGTTCCTGCAAGATTATTAAGTGATTTTCTTCATGTAAAGGATTTAGTATCATTAAAAGCAGATCACTGGGGTGTTACTGCTGCAAAAGATGGCCAGGCAAGGATTAGTTATGGAATTAATCTGGATTTAACAAATAAAAAAGTCCTTATTGTTGATGATATAACAGATACTGGACAATCTATGATGCTTTCAGTGGAGCATGTTAAAGCCTTAAATCCTCAAGAAATAAGAACAGCAGCATTATATCATTTAATAGATTCTAAATTTAAGCCTGATTTTTATGGTTATGAAAGGGATTGGGCATGGATAATATTTCCATGGAATTATAGGGAAGATTTGGTTAATCTAATAAATAAGGTTGTTAAAAAAGAAGAAAGGGAAGGTAAATCACATGATGAAATTAAGGCTGATCTTAAATCATATTTCAATATAGAAACAGAAATTTCAGAATTAAGAGAATTAATGGAACATATTTCTTATTTAGAAAAAATAAATAAGATTTGAAACTATATTTTCTAGGTAAATATCCACAATACATAAGTTATTTAAATGCTTTTTTGGAAACCTCTGTTATGGGAAAACCTAAAAGGGTTTCTATAGTTGGCTGTGGTTATGTTGGCTTATGTCTCGGTGCTTGTCTTGCAGACACTAAAAATTTCAAAGATAATTATGAAGCCCTTTATTTATATGATATTAACAGAAAAAGAATTGAAGACTTAAATAAAGGTATTATGCCTTTTTATGAACCTGGGTTAGAAGAATTAGTTAAAAAGAATTCTAATCAGTTAAAGTTTACTACAGATTTAATTAATACCGCCAATAATTCTAGTATTATCTTTATTGCGATAGGAACACCTACTGATGAAGAAGGAAATGTAGATTTAAAAGGTTATTTTAATGCTATTGTTGATATTGCTAGGGTTATATATGATCCTAAGATCATTGTAAATAAAAGTACTGTTCCTGTTGGTACTGCAGATGAAGCTAAAAAGCTCATATGTCAAAACTATACAGGTAAATTCGACCTTATTTCTAATCCTGAATTTTTAAGAGAAAGCACTGCAGTTTATGATACAATAAATCCGGATAGGGTTGTAATAGGCCATGAAAACTTTGAGGCTGCTAAAAAGATTGCAGACTTGTATAAAGACTTTAATTTTGATCCAAAGAATTTATTGTATACAGACATCCATTCAGCTGAGCTAATTAAATATGCTTCTAATTCATTTCTTTCAATGAAGGTGTCTTTTATTAATGAAATAGCAAGAATATGTGATTCAGTAGGTGCTAATGTAGAACAAGTAGCTTTAGGAATGGGTTTAGATCCAAGAATAGGTAATCGTTTTTTAAATGCCGGTATTGGCTATGGTGGTTCTTGTTTACCAAAGGATAATAGGGCTTTAATAAAAACTGCAAAGGATGTTGGATATGAATTTAGAATATTAAAAGCCACAGAAGAAGTAAATAAAAATCAAAGATTATTAGTTATAGAAAAATTAGAAAAAGGCCTTGGCAATCTTGAAGGAAAGGTTATTGGGTTACTTGGATTAAGTTTCAAGCCAAATACAGATGATATGAGGAATGCTCCTTCTTTAGATATAATAAAGTACCTAACTGAAAGAAAAGCAATTGTTAAGGCGTATGATCCAATAGTTAAATCTTGTAATGGAATTGCTATTGCTAAAGATCCTTATGAATTAGCAAAAGATTCTGATGCACTTGTTTTAGTTACAGAATGGCAGGAATTTAAGAATTTAGAATTTTTTAAGATAAAAGAGTTAATGAAGGGCGATGTTGTTGTTGATGGAAGGAATTTCTTAGATGCAAAATTAATGGAGTTCCGTAAATTTCAGTATTATTCTATTGGAAGATGAAAGTTAGAAAAGCTGTAATCCCTGCTGCTGGTTTAGGAACAAGATTTTTACCAGCTACAAAAGCGCAACCTAAAGAGATGATCCCTATAGTAGATAAGCCAGCAATTCAATATATTGTTGAAGAGGCTGTTGAATCTGGTATTGAAGATATTTTAATAATTACTGGTAGAGGAAAAAGAGCAATTGAAGATCATTTTGATAAATCATTTGAACTTGATTATCTGCTGAGAGAAAAAGAAAAGCAAGAGTTATTGGCTATGGTGGAGCGAATAGAAAAGCTGGCCAAGATACATTATATAAGACAGGTTAATGCTCTAGGCCTAGGTCATGCAATATTACAAGCTAAGTATCATGTTGGGAATGAACCATTTGCTGTTTTATTAGGAGATGATATAATGTCTTCTAAAGTACCAGCTACAAAACAATTAATTGAAGCTTATGAAAAATACAATAACCCAATAATCTCTTTACATAAAATACCAGTTGAAGAAATAAGCAGCTATGGCGTTATTAAGGGTGTTAAAGTAAATGATATTTATATTATTGAAGATTTAATTGAGAAGCCAAAGACTGAAGAAGCACCTTCAGATCTTGCAATATCTGGAAGATATATTTTGGATTCTGATATATTTCCAATACTTGAGGAATTAGAATTAAAATTAGATAAGAATAAAGAGCTTCAGATTACAGATGCTTTAAGATTATTAAATAAAAGAAAACAAATTTATGGCTATGAGCTTCAATCTAAATGGCATACTGTAGGTGATAAACTTTCTTATCTTAAGACCGTGGTTGAAATGGCTCTAGAAAGGGAAGACATTGGTGAAGATTTTAAAGAATATCTTCTAAGGCTTGCATTAAAAGTAGGAGAGACTAAACCCCTTAAAATCAGTACATGGGACTAAATTTACTTTTTCTTTGTTCTTGATAATAATGTTACAAGTTTGTCATCTAATTCTATTATTCTAGCCTCAAGAACATAAATTTTCCTTAAGCTGTAAGCAATACCTATAACTGCTCCAAAAGTAGCAAATAATACAACATTTTCAAAAGCCATATGATCACCCCTAAATTTTATTGGGGTATTCTTTTATTTAAAGGTTTCTAGTAAGCTCTGCATTTGTTAATTTAAAAGAAGTTAGCCAGAATTTCTTATGAATATGGTCTCGAGATTTGGATTACTTTTTTTGGTTTTAAAAAATAAAAATCAATGTTCAATAATAACCTCTTTCTTTTTTGCTTTCTCCAAAGCTTCGGCAATCAATGTTTTTTCTAACTCAATAATCTTTTGTGTTACTGGATTTTTGCTGTTTAATGTGTAAAGTTTTGTCTTGCCAAAGCTTCTGGTTATTTTCACAATACCATACCTTTTCAGTTCTGACCAATATTTGAATAATGATGCTCTGGAAATTTCAGCTCCCTTTGCAATATCGGTCTTGCTGAAGTCCATTCCTTTGTTGTCCAGTAAGAAGTCAACTATCTTGAATAGGGGCATATCTCCAGTTAGGTTTAGCAATAATGATTTTTCTTCCATAACTATTCTTATTGATAGAAAAGTATATAAATGTTGCTTTTCAAAGTCTATTTTGGTGGACTTATTATGTGGACAGATGGGCAAATTAAAGGAAAAATATTGCATAAATTGACACGTAAAGGAAAATTTGAACATAGTCACACTGCCCTGGACAATCTGCAAAAAGGTTTTCCACCTGACATGAAAGGCAGGACAAAGGAAATGTCAGAAGAACTGATTAAGGAAGGCATTTTGTATTTAAAGAAAACTAGTTATGGGAAACAAGTTTCAATTAATGTTGAGAAAAAAGAAGAGATAATGAAGTATATTGACGAATTTTTGAATATGGGGTAAAATAAAGTTTTGAAAATAATTGGCAAATTAATTTACACTTTAAAATATACGATTAACCTCATTATATTTCTTTTTAACGCTTCTTCTACCATCGCCAAGTGCAGCTCTTCTCATTTGTCCTTTGACTGTTTTAGGTGCCATTATTTAGTCCTACTATTTTTACTTTTCATGGAAATTTATTAAATTTTGATCTTTTTATACTTTACTAATTTTCTCTTTCAATTAAATATTCAGCAATAGAAGCAAAAGCTGGCCTTGTTACTGAAACTCCAATTGTAAATCCTATTATTGTTGTTAAAGCAAATCCTCTTAAAAGACCAGCACCTGCAAATAATAATGGAATCATTGCTACTATTAATGTTGCATATGCAGAGAATATAATAAAGAAAGCCCTCTTAACCTTTTCTTTCCAACTTAAATATTTATTAGCTTCTCTGGATAATATCTCATCAGTTATAACAATCTGATCATTTACACCAGTACCTACAGAAGCAATAATGCCTGCTATTGCTGCCAAATCAATATTCCATTGTATAAATGCAGCTATACCAAATATAATAAATATCTCACTAAGCATGGTTATTATAATTGGTATTGTTATCTTTAAGCTTCTATATCTAATATAAATAATTAAAGAAACTACAATAACAGCTAAAAATAAGACTAATAAGGCATTATTTATGAATGTTTTTCCAAGAATAGGCGAAATGCTATCAAGCTTTACTATTTCAATTTCTACTGGCAAGCTTCCTGTTATTAATACTGTTTGTAATTTATTCATGTTTTTAACAGCATTGTCTAAAGCACCCGCCCTGGTTGAACCAAATCCTGGGCCAGAAATTGAAATATCTTTAAGGTCTTTTCCCTTTAGATCAGCAGCTATATTTAGACTATCAACTTTTTTCTTATCTAAATAAAGATCTAGTGGTTTAGATAAATAAGAACCGCCCCTAACACTTGAATTAACATCAAGCTTGCTTGTTACTTCCGCATGCCTTTTTGCAGCTTCTTCGCTTAGTTTTATTGCGAATTGGAACGTGCATGCCCATTGATTAGGCCCTACTTGACTGCAGCTTCTTACCCCACTGCACGTACCATCTTCCCTGCAAACAAATGGTATATCATTTGCTCCACCAACAAATACAACATCCTCGCCTATCTTAGCCTCGAATTTTCCCTGTTTCCCAATTAATTCCCTAACCTCTTCTTTTCCTACACCAGCGATCTCAATAAGAACAAATTTATTGCCTTCTAAATCATCAGCAGCCCTTATTGTTAAATCGCTTAATCCATAGAGGTTTAGTCTATTGCTCATTACAGTTATTAAATCATTAGTATCTCTAACAGTAACTGTGCCATTTTCCTTTTTTGGCTTGATAAGAACTCGAGTACCCCCTTCAAGATCAAGACCCATCTTTATAGCAGTTGTTTTTTCAGGGGCTGCAGTAATCTCTGGTTTTTTATTTGTTAAATAAGTATATTTAGTTCTAGATGTTACTATAGAGACCTTTTTCTTTGGAAATAAACTATCTAAAAATTCATTATACTGTGAGATATTCTTAATTTTAACATTATTTATCTCCTTAACTATTGTATTAGAATAGATGTTTTCATAACCTTCTTCTACTTCTAAAATTGTAAGATTATCATCAACCTTAAATCCCATTGTGGTTGATACATTATACATTATTGTATTAAAGTTGGTTTTGAGCTTAATTGTTTGATTATCTGCTTCCAGGTACTTTAAGGCATTGTTAAATTCTTCAACTGTTTTAACACCCTTATCATTTATAGCAAGTATTTTTTCTTTTGGTGTAATACCTAAGCTAGCAATTTGGCTGCTTGATTCTACAGCTTTTACATTTATACCATCAGCAAATGGGTTTGGCGCTATTGATATAAGTGAAAATAATAAGAATACTATAAGTAATATTACCCTCCAATTAAGAAACTTGCTCATTATGTTTCTCCTTTTTGCTTACATATATCTTTAATAATGCAGCATTGGTAATCCAGGTATTAAACATATCAAATAATAATCCAAAAAAGATTATAAGGAAGATGTCTTTAAGTAAGAAAGAATTTGAAACAATATAACCAACAGCAACAGCAGCCATTGCAGTCAGCGTCATGGTCATTCCAGTTTTTATTGACTTAAATATACGCTCATCAACAGATCCTTCTTTTCTTTTAATTACATTTGTAGTTAGTAATATATCAGTATCGACAGAGTATCCTATTAAAAGTAATAATGCTGCAATTGCACCTGTTGAAAGCTTTATTCCAATTAAGTCTATAAGTGCAACTGTTTCTACAATATCAGCAAATGCAGACAATATAACAGCTAAACTTGGTACAGCAGTTCTAAATATTAAAAAGACAGCTATTGACATGAAGCTGAATGCTAAAGCAAGTGCAAAAATCATCTGTCTATAGAATGATTGGCTTAAGCTTGAACCAGTGACCTCTATGGAAAAGTTATCCTTGGTTAGTTTTATGTTTAATTTTTCCTCTAATGCTTTCTTAAAATCTTCTTCATTTATATTTTCAGTTTCAATTATAACACCTGTTTGTTTTTCACTGCCAAATTCTGTTAATCTTCTTACTGCAAAGTCAGCATTAAGTCTCTTTTTAAGATAATTTTCAAGATCTCCATAATCCTTATCCGTATATATGCTAGCAGTTATTCCACCCTTTAAAGAAACATCCCTTTCTATGAATTCACCTTTTTTAAGGTAATTTAAACCTAAATAAGCAAAACTAAGCAATAATATTAGTATAGGTATAATTAGGAGTTTCTTATATTCATTTACATAAAATTCTTTTACTTTTTCCCAAAGGCTCATTCTGGGTTAAGGCATTTTCTAGGCATTTAAATATTTTTGCACGGGTCGAATTTACCTAATGGCAAAACTTAAATACATAAATTTCTAGGTAATAATAAGTTTAAAAAGGGGTAATATGAAATTAAAACTAATCTTCTTAGTATTATTCTTAGTTATTTCTATAAGTTACGCCCAAGAAATTAGAAATCCCGAATTAGATTTTAACCTAACAAAGTCAATTTATGTTTCTAATGAATCTATCTTAGGAACAGCTATTATAAATTTTAAAGGGAATATAGATCCAAATCTAACCTTAATTGCTTCTTTAAATAATTTAAATTATAATAAAACATTAAAAGATTATTTAATCCAGTCTAATAAAAGCTTCAGAGAAGTTCAAGCAAAATTACAGGCAAGCAATCCAGGTAGTTCAAAGATTATTAATTTTCCTAATGCAGGTTCTAATTTTATAGCCTTCAGACTGCCAGCAAATGCAAGGGTAAGCAGAATAGATATGAATATTACTGGAGATGGTTCTGCTGGTGCCAATAGCAATGTTTCTATTGATATTGGTAATGATGGAACCATAGATTGGAAATATATAGGGGGGTTTAAAGGATTTTCTTCTGCTTACTATCAATCAGCTTCATTAGATACTAATGTGCAAAATTCATTTACTAATTTAAATGATAATATAACTTATTTGTGTGAAGCAATAGATCTGCCATTATCTAAAGATTTTAAGATCTTTGCAAATTACAAATATAATGGAACATCTACTTCTGGTGATATTAATGCAGGTATATTTTCATTAGAAGGAACCAGATTAACGGGCGGGGCAAATGCATGCGATTTACAAGAACCAACAAATGATGCTAACTGGTATTCTTGCAACTTTTCATATTCTATTCCATTTGGCGGGACTCAACTAGCATGTATTTACTCTAATCTTAGTGGTGCATCTTATAAGGTAGGAATTGATCCAACACCATCACAAACAGCCTATAAATGTACAGGTTCAGGAAACAGCATTACATGCAGTCAATTTAGCTTTGGGGATTATTTCATAAGGGTTCAGGTAGGAGATTATGAAACTGGAATTACTAGCACAGTAAGACTTTCAGGTTCAAATGTACAATCAAATAATCAGGCAATAGCAAATGCAATAACAGACTTCTTAAGCAGCTGCACCCAAGAAACAGATGGTTATTGTATAGTTCCTTTAAAATTCAGCTCTGCTAGCTCTGGAAGGTTAATATTACAGGATTTAATACTTACTTATGAAGGCATTGATTATAATTTAATGCATGATTTAACTGTAACAAATTCTTATATAACTACCATAGTGAATAATAACCTAACTAATTATTCTTTATTAGCTCCTTTATCTATATTCCCTCTTAAAGCACCCACACCTTCTGGAGATAGTTCAGTTTATACCTTAATATTAAGCTTAGGAAGTGCTTCAAGGTCTAGGGATATCAAAGTTTATAAGAACTTGGCAATACAAGAGGCTGAGAAAGCAGGTGAATTAACTTCTACAGTATTTGGCGATGTTAATGATGCAATTGATAAGTTAAATAAGCTTATAGCACAAAAAAAGGATTTAATAAATAATTTTGGTTTATCTTCTTATACAGATTCTAATTTAGGACAGTTATTAGATATTAAAAATCAAATTAATCTTTTAACATCAGCAAATATTACATTAGCAGAGAAGCAAACCAAAGCAGCTGAAATTGCATCTAGATTTACTACAATAGGCATAAACACGCCAACAAATATATCAATAGTTAATAATGTTAAAGATTCATTTATCCCTGAGCCAAAGGATTTAGATCAATATGTTGGTGATGATAGCAAAAAAGAGGCTTTAGGATATCAAGATAAGATTAGTGTTGAAGTTGATGCAACCTATCTTGTAATTCGGACTAGGGCTGGTGATTTAGGTAAGACGCATGTTAAGAAAAAGATAACTGCAAAACAACCAATAGATGCCTTTGTTTATGAAGAAATTCCTAAGAACATTGCAAGCGAGGTTAACAAGATAACATTTTCAGATCCGGGTTATGTTGTTGTTAATAATGATCCAGTTGTTAAATGGCCTGTTAGATTAAATGCCGGGGAATCTAAGGTTTATAGTTATGTTGTTGATGGTAACCTTGTTTCTTCTGTTCAGGATACAAAAACATTGGTTCTTACAGATAATCTTCTAACAAAAACTAAGGGAATTAAAGAAGAAAAAGAAAAATATAAATGCGGGGATAATATTTGTACTAAACCATTTGAGGATGAAATAATATGTCCGCAAGATTGTAAAAAAGCATCTTTTCCATGGGTTTATGTTATAATTGGAGTTGTTGTTATTTTGGTTGGGGTATTTTACCTTAATTTTTATCGAGGTAAAGGCAATATAAGAGAGCTAACTAAGATGCCATTTGCCTCAAAACAAGACTTAACTAATATTATTAATTTTATAAAATCTGAATTAAATAAAGGTGTTAAAAAAGAAGACGTAAGTAAGAAATTAATATCTAAAGGCTGGAATTCTGAACAGGTTCTTTATGCCTTTGATGAGGTTGACTTTGAAAAAGAAAGGGTAAAGGTAGAAGCAAAGACGCCTACTAAAAGTGTAGATTTACAGCCAGCAAAAGATTTCATAGAAAAGGCCTTAAAAATTAGGATGGACCAGGCTAAGATTAATAGTTTATTGTTAGCTAAAGGCTGGACTAAAGAACAGGTTGATTCTGCTTATAAAGAGACTTCAAAGTTAAAATGATCTTCACAAAATGCTTTATCTAATAAGTTATTGGAGTCGTCTATCTTTATTAAACTTAGAAAAAGTCTGGATGCTGTTCAGGTAGATTTAATTTTAGTTACTTATAAGTTATAATTAAATAGAAAGCTTTATATAGTGTTATGTCCTACTATTTAGTGGTATAAAATTAATATTTTAAGAGAGGATAAAAATGGCATTTAAAGCAAAAACTTACAAAAATAGCACTGAGTTAGCTAATTTATTAGGAGTTCCTATTTATATGTGTGATATGGTAGATGCTTCTCTAAGAGGTAGATTAAATGTTTTCTTGCAGGGTAATACTGGTTCAGGAAAGACACAATTAGTTAGGGATGTTATGCAATATTTTGGAGACAAATCTTTGTTTATTCTTGGAAGAAATGACATGGATACAAGAGAATTATTCCAGCAAGTTAATCCAGAATATTTAAGGGCTTTAAGGGAACAAAGAGATATTTCGGGGATGAGATTTAAAGATTTGACAGATAAGGTTAACTACCATCTCATTGCTGTAGATGAATTGCCAAATTGTGTTCCTGCTGTTCGTGCTCAATTATTTAACTTATTTGATGGTTTTATAGAGATTGACGGTAAAGCCTACCCTATTGGTTCTGGTTATAGTGTAGGAATGGCAACTGGAAATATCGGACAGCAATTTACAGAATCTTCAAATGAACTAGGAAGGGCTTTAAAGGATAGAATGCATTTGATTATAGATACAGATTATTTCCTTCCTCAGCCGATTGATACTTTAGATATGTTAGAAGGAGACAGAAATCCAAGAGTTAAATTTGATGAACAAGCAGAAGATAAAACTCATGAAGTTATAGGATCTCATAGAAAATTAAGAGAAAGAGAAGTTCCAGATGAGAAGTATATTATAGCTGCTTATCTGGTTCATGGATTGGATTATCTACCAGAAAGCTATGGTGGGAGCAAAACAGCTTTGAAATCAGGCTGGCCTAATAAGTTAGAAGGGCATCAAACAGGAGGTAATGAAAATTTGATATTGCCGGTTTCACCAAGAGCAGCTAAGTCAATTATAACCTTAAGCCAAGCTCTTGATTCTATAGTGGAAGAAAGGGGCCAAACTCCGGATTATATTGGCTCAATGATGACAGCATTTAAATTTGTTTCAGCATATTCCGGGGTATTAAATCAGGCTTTAGTAGACAGCCACCAAAACTATAATGGAAATCCGTATAAGGCAATGGATGCTGTTATTGAAAATGCTAGAAGAGAGTTTGCTGAACAAGAGCCTAAGATAATGGCTGGGTTTGAAATGGTTCAACAAGGAAGAAAGGATGAAAAAGTATTAGGTGATTTTAAGGGAAGCTGGGGATTCATGAAAAATATTCTGGAAAATCTAGTTGATAGGCAAAAATGAAACTAACAACATACTTTGGAAAACCAGTAGAAGGAAGCTATCAGAGATATTTAGATGGAATCAAAGATCCTGTACAAGGAAATACAATCCCAGGTCCAAGCAATATTCAAAATGTAAGTTCC
>Ga0209515_10003400_pt1 | contig 22893 bp, 21 predicted proteins | sample Subgroupgradi54m_FD_187454 | JGI IMG/M metagenome (GOLD analysis project Ga0209515, IMG submission 187454) | Subsurface groundwater microbial communities from S. Glens Falls, New York, USA - GMW60B uncontaminated upgradient, 5.4 m (SPAdes)... ... | reverse complement strand
AAATGATATTGCCACTCAGAATGCTCCGGTGAAGTAATTTCCATTAAAAAATTGGGGGTTAATCCTAATTTAACAAATAGGCACGCTTACTTCAAGGGGTTGAAAGAGTTTTTGGGGTCGGTTACATTTTAAGAATGGATCGGGTTATTAAAGGCAGATTTTGGGACAGACATCTGAAAAGAAAAAGAGAGACTTTGGAACAAGAGGCGAAAGCCTCTTTTTTTATGGGTAGAAAGGGGGTGAAAAATGGTTAGAGATAGAGATTCCTACGGTTCTGATCAATCACTAAGCACAGCGAGGAATTTGCCGGAAGGAACGGATAGGGGTGTGGTTATAGGGAATCCTGGTTCGTCGCGTCTTCTGGGATTTTATAGCGGAGGAGGAGAAGTCAGAGTTGCTATCGTAGAGCCGATTATGAGGAGGTTTGTCCCCTTGAGTAGAACGGGGCTTGAATCTTTGCAAATTGGCGATTTTGATAAATTTGCATCGCTTATCGATATGCTTAAAGACCCGGAAGTGGAAGCAACATCTGGTCTTAGAAGGGTAAGTGATTTGCCAGAAGGAGTTACGGGAGTGGAAACGGACTCAGAGTCGCCAAATCTAAGGTTTTTAGCAAAAGGGGGTATAGTAGGAGGAGTTGTGCTCGGAGAAAGGACGACCGAGAATGTGTATTTTATGATTGGGGAAATGGATGTGCTTAAACAGGTTGCTGGTCAATTGAAGCAGGCGGAAATGGCAGCTTAAGGTTTGTTGGGTGTAAAATCCAGTCATATTTGGTGATTATTACGATGTCCGCGAGTGGCTGGGAAAGTTTATTTCGCTTGTGTGGGTGAAGAAATCAGGGGTTGAGGCGCCTCAATAGGGATCATATCCAAGACTCTTTTTGCGATTTGACCAAAAGGAGCCTTGGCGCCTGGAAGGCTCCCGTCGGTTTTAATTTTTAATTTTTGATATGCCCATACACCACCGAGGAAACTACCCACAAAATAGTGAAGCTGGATACTCGTCCTCCTTGGATTTTCAATTTCTATTATGATTCCCGGCCCGGTTGAGTGAGTAAATCTGGCGTCATGTTCAGTTATAAAAGCGCTACGGAGGAAACTGTTTCTTTCTGGCAAATTACCTTGTTGTGGGGATAATGAAATATTGACGATTTTACCATTTTTGTCAGTACGAATTTCATCGAGTCCTAGTCTGTGAGGTAGCGGCACCGCCAGTTTTTATCGAAACTAACCGTAACCTTTTCCGGACTGTCTTTATATGGTACCGATATTTCATAAGTAAACGCCCTTTTACGTAAAAATTTTCTACTTATTATTTTCCGGTCGGGGTTTTTAAAGCTCTCAGATAGTTTATCTAGGTAATCCTCGTAAGGTTCTAGAGCCTGCCTGATGTTGGCGTGAGCTTCCCTTTGGCGGGGGCTTACTACAAAAGGAGCCCTTTCTAGTGCAGCTTCTTTTAAGGAGTGTAAGAAGGTGTGGTTTCTTTCTGGCATTATGAATGAAAAGAATTGTACCAATGCTGTCCTATAGTGTCAATAATTGAACTTAGAGACCCCTTAGAATACAATTCCACAGTATGTTTAAAAACTACTATCAGGCTCGAGACTGGCTGGAGGAATTTATTCCGCTGGTGTATGGGAAAGAGGAATTTGGACTTTCCCGCATCCAGCGACTTTTAAAACTTCTTGGAAATCCTGAGCGTAAATTTAAATCGATTCACATTGCCGGGACTTCCGGAAAGGGAAGTACGGCGTTTTATACGGCCAGATTACTGCAGGAAGCAGGTTTGAAAGTTGGGCTGCATGTTTCGCCGCATCTCGTAGACATTCGGGAGCGGATGCAAATTTTTGAGAGTCTAGAGTCTGGAGTCGAGAGTCGAGGATTAATGCCAATAAGTAAATTTCTTAGGTTATTTAACGGGATCAAACCCATTGTCGAATCGATGATGGGTTCGAAGGTAGGTTTGCCGAGTTATTTTGAAATTTTAGTGGCGGTGACTTTTAAATATTTTGCAGATGAGAAAGTAGACTTCGCGGTTGTGGAGGTTGGTTTGGGCGGAAGGCTGGACGCAACCAATGTTTTGACGCCTAAACTTTCGGTTATTACAAATATTGGTTTAGACCACACAGAAATATTGGGGAAGACCATAGAAAAAATCGCCAGCGAGAAAGCGGGAATTATCAAAGCGGGTGTGCCAGTGCTAACGGGGGCTAGCGGTAAGGGTTTGGGAGTGATAGAAAAAGTGGCTCGGGATAAAGGGGCCAAACTGGTGAAAGTAAGTACCCAGAAAGGGCCTGCCGGTAACCAATTTTTGGCCAAAACAGCCTTGGAAATCTTGAGAATTAGGGTTTCGGGAGCTTCGATGAAAAAAGCCTATGAGGTGGGTTTTGCGGGTAGATTCGAGGAGATTGAAAAGGGTGTGGTTTTAGATGGAGCACACAATGCGGATAAGGTTAAGGCACTTATAAATTGGACTTTAGATAACAAGGGCGCCAAGCGGATAATTTTAGTGGTCGCTTTTAAAAAGGGGAAGAATTGGAAAAAGATGGTGGATCTGTTGGTCAATAACTTGCCTGTTGACCAAGTTATTTCTACAGAATTTAACGCCGTGACTGATACGGGAAAGTTCGCGGCAGTGCCAGCGGAGAAAATAGCAAGGTATGTATCAAGTAGTAAGTATTATGTAGTAAGTGTCAAAACAATTAAGAACTCACAGGAAGCCGTATTTGAAGCACTGCAATCTAAAATCTATAATCCAAAATCTGAAATCTTACTAACAAGTGGCTCTCTTTATTTAGTTGGAGAAGTGCGGACGATGTGGAAGTTGCCAGAGTTTTAACAGTCTCCTGCTATACTTAGAGAGATGAAATTACTTTCTGATATTGATGTTTCCGGCAAGCGGGTGTTTTTGCGGGCGGATTTGGACGTGGACGTGAAGAACCAGGCTGATTCGGTGAGACTGCAAAATTTACAGCCGACAGTGAAGTATCTGCTGAAGCATGAGGCGGCGCGGATTTTAATTGCCGGACATATTGGAAGGCCAACGGAACCAGACCGTAATCTTTCCACTAAAAATTTGCTCGAATCACTCAAGAATATTTTAGGGCAAGAGATCTTCTTTCAAGAAAACTTTCAGCAGCAAAATGGGGGGAAGATTGTTCTTTTTGAGAACTTGAGATTTTGGTTTGGAGAAGAGGCGAACGAGAAAGAATTTGCCAAGCAGATGGCGAATTTAGCCGACGTATATATAAATGAAGCGTTTGCGGTTTGTCACCGCAAGCATGCCTCTATTGTTGGTCTCCCAGCGATTCTGCCGCACGCGGCAGGCCTGCACTTGGAAAAAGAGGTTAGCGAGCTTGGTAAGCTGTTGTCGAAGCCGCAGAGGCCATTTGTAGCAATAGTTGGCGGGGCAAAACTGGAAACGAAGATTCCGGTCATCGCCAATCTTTCCAGGGTGGCGGATTTTGTTTTGGTTGGAGGGCTGATAGCGAAAGAGTTCATAGTTCATGGTTCAGAGTTAATAGTTGGTCAAAACGTAACAACAGCGTCATTGACGGGAGACGGGAAGGATATTGATGAGAAATCAATCGATAAATTTGCCGAGGTGATAAAAAGCGCGAAGACTGTTGTTTGGAACGGACCGATGGGGTATTTTGAAGGCGGATTTGGTGTGGGGACAAAGGCGGTGGCACAGGCAATTATCAAATCCGGATCCTATAGCGCTTGCGGTGGCGGCGAAACGGTGGAGTTTTTGGCAAAAAACAGATTAATCAGTCGATTTTCTTTTGTTTCTTCCGGCGGCGGAGCAATGCTGGAGTTTCTGGCAGGCCGTAAGTTGCCGGGAATTGAAGCTTTAGTTTGAAGGTTTAGTGCCCCTCTTTTTTAGTGCTTCGATTTCGGTTTGGAGCTGGGAAAATTTCTTCTCCAGATCGGTACGGCTGAGGTAGTTTACCCTTTCCGGTTCGGAAATTTTTTCGGGGAGTACTTCCAGGAACTGGGCAATAAGATCGTAATCATAGGTTTTTTTAATAAATTCGAAAGCTTTGCCGAAAATTTCCTGGGCGTTGCTTTCGCCTAATGAATGGACTATTTCTTCGTAAAACGTGGAGTAGAGGGTTTTGAAGGAAGCTACCAGATCGGGAATATTCATTTTGCCGCCCTTAACTTCAATAGCGCCAAAGTTGATGCCTGAATCGTCGACAGTTATTTTTTCGAGCATTGTTCCTGCGGTACCAAGTTCGATTATGTGCCTTAAGCGGGGAACCCCAAGATTTTTAAGGATGTAGGTTTCCAGTTGTTTGATCCCAGTTTCAAAGAGATAAAGTTTTTGTGCCTGCTCTTGGAGAAAAATAAGGCGCAGAGTGATTGGAAACGAGTCAATTTTTATTTTTTTGGCGATTTCCTGGCGCAGAGCTTGCTTGGTGTATGCCCGTTTTATGACAGGCGGTTTATTTTTAAGAATAATGTCCTCGATTGTGAGATAAATTCTTATTGACCGGACTTCGCGGTCGGAAGTTTGCACGTCTTTTGTGTTCTCGTAATCTTTAACTTGAGTTTGGATCATATCTTCGACATTGACCATGCTTTCGGCATACGGGTTGACGAGGCTTTTTAGATAAAGAAAAAGCTCGTCTGTGCTTGTTGCGCCAAAAGGGAGAGCAGATTTATTTTCCCGCGGCAAAAGAATGTTGTTAACTTGTTCCCAAAGAGACATAATTTTTGTTTAGCTTTTGGTTTTGGAAAAAGTAAAGAATCCAAAGACCATCAAGAGAAAGCCGACAAGATTAATTAGTCTATGGACAATTGTTGGCTGCAAAAGGTCGGCCGTATGGCCGGCGGCCATAAGGGTTTTGGATAGGAAAAGCGTGTCCAAGGCGTGATTTACTGCCAAAACAAAAATGCCGGCGATGATAAAGGTCATGCCACGGCCAAAAAGGCCGCCCACAGCGGCTTTTATGGCTAGCCACATAGCGATAATGCCGATTAAGATGACCAATAGGTCGATTGCCAGTTTAAAATTTGCTGGTGTCATGTTTTCACCCCCTCTTTATAGTTATATTTGTACCAAGGGTAAATTGCAAGTAAATGAAGGATAAATTTACTTTGCGGGAGTGGCCGAAGGAGTGCCGATATTGACGGGAGCAACATCCAAAAGTTTGTCTTGCTTAGGGCTATAAAGGTAGGCTTTTTTGGCATTTGTGTAGATTAAAATCTGATCGCCGTTTTGGGCTTTTTGGAAGAATGGCTGGTCTTTAAGCTTGGAAACGTCGGTAATTGTGGCTAGCGTTGGTTCTTCTTTTTCGGGTAAATCAATAAACTTGGAAACTTTGGCGACGACGTCTTTAACTTGGTTTTGAGCAACCTGGTTGGGGTTTTTCTTGAGAGAATCGAGTTCTTTTTTAGTTTGTTGCCATTGTTGGAAGAGATAAACGGCGGCAGCGACGGCGGCTAGTAAGAGAACAAGAATAATGAGGGCTTTAAAACCTTTGGCGTTTTTCTTCTTTGAATTTATTTGGTCCTCTACGGCTTCTGGCATGTGTGGGATTTAATTTACTTCAAAGTTTATTAACAAGTCAAGAAAGCAGTTTAAATATTAGAGATTTGATTTATCAAGTCCAACGATTATATCAGCCCTCTCTTGCTTGTCTCATATAATCCGGTCAGTCTAAAGTGATACTTTATCCTGACCTAGGATTATTAAGAAATCGGCGTCCGGTTTTTGTTCACCATCAGGGAGATTGCCTTTATCAATACCTAAAGCTTGGCTAATTTCAGAAGCGTCTTGACCAGAGATAGAAACGATAAATGTTTTGGCGACATCTTTGCCTCTGGCATCACCGACTGAAATGACTTGGGAGTTTGGAACTTTTGTTTCGACTTCTTTTTGGTATTTTCTAGCAAGCCCCGTGGTATTGGTGCCGTTAAGAATGACAAATTTGGGTTTTTGGGAGGTATTGGCACCGGCCACTTGTCCTTGGGCTGTCGAGGGGGAGATAGGGGCGATATCAATTACTTTATTAATACCGGGTCTGTAAAGGTAGGCTTTTTTGGCGTTTGCGTAAATTAAAACCTTGTCGTCTTTTTTAGACTGGGCGAAAAACGGCTGGTTTTTTAATTTATCGGGATCGGTAACGGTGGTAACTGTCGGGTTTTCACCTTGAGGCAGAGCAACAAGTTTGCCGACTTTATCTATAGTGTTCTTGGTCTGGTCTTTAATAACTTCTTGTGAGTCGGATTTCAAGTTCTTGAGCTGAATTTGAGTTTGAGAGTAAAAAACAGCCAGAATTGCAATTGCTGCTAAAAGAATTATTAAGCCAACATGGAGTGGTTTAAGCATTGGTATTTTATTAAGTTTTTAGGAAGGGACCCATTTGGTATAGCAGGAATCGATATTAAGACTTACTTTATGGGTAAGCTCAATGTTCCCTGGGGAGAAACAACCAAAAAGAGAGTAGCAACTTGCTTTACACCTTCCCACAAGCACACCCACAATGCCTTAGATGATGCTATAGAACAAGCAGAGATCTTTGAAAAGCTACTAAAGTTTAAAAGTTGACACAAAGCTAGGGCATGATATAATTCTACTAGATGTCGGAATATATTCGACTTTCAGTATAGAATATGAACAAGGATTTATTGCTTACTATTTACAGCCGGCCAGCCACAGTTTTTACTTTAGACGAGATTTCTCAGGTCTTTCCAGATATTTCATATAAAAAGCTAAAAGATCGCATGTATTATTTTACCAAAGTAGGGAAGTTAAAAAGGGTAAAAACAGGAATTTATGCTAAAAATGAATTTAACCCGATGGAGCTTGCCAATAAACTATACAAACCCTCATACATTAGCCTTGAAACTGTTTTATTTAAGGGAGCGGTTGTCTTTCAGTACTATGAAAGGATTTTTGCGGTATCCTATTTGACTAGAGAGGTTGTGGTAGGGAATATCACCATTCAGTACCGCCGGATTAGAAAAGACGTACTAACTAATATAACAGGGATAGAGGAGATAGACGGTTACTTCATAGCAACCCTTGAGAGAGCATTTCTAGACGCTGTTTTTATCTACAAAGATTATTTTTTTGATAATCTTGGGGTTTTAAATTGGGATAAGGTATTTGATTTAATGCCTATTTATAAAAGTAAAACTTTTGATAAAAGAGTAAGAAGCTATTATAAAGACTACCAGGAGGACTATGGTAAACATTGAATTACATAGAGCAAACTTAATAGATATCTTACGGGAGATCTATTCAGATACTATTCTCAGAAATATTTTAGGCTTTAAGGGTGGAACTGCTGCAATGCTTTTTTATGGTTTGCCTCGAATGTCGGTGGATTTAGATTTCGATTTGCTTGATCCCAGCAAAAAAGAAGAGGTTTTTCAAAGGCTTAAAAAAATTCTTCCTAAGTTTGGAGAAATAATCGAGGCTGGGGATAAACGGTATACTCTATTTTTTCTTTTAAGATATAAAAAGGGTGAGAGGGGTTTAAAGATCGATATTTCTAAAAGGCCCTTAAGGTATGAATATACAACTAAAAACTACCTTGGCATATCAATGATTGTGGTGAAGGAACCAGACATGATTGCCGGTAAACTGGCAGCACTTCTGACGAGAAAAAAATTTGCTACACGCGATATGTTTGATCTGTGGTTTTTTCTAAAAGACGAATGGCAAATTGATGAAAGGGTACTCAAGGAAAACACTACTATGAATTTAGCTGAAGCGCTCGGGCGTGCTCAAGAAAAGATTAAAGCTGTACAAAAAACAGAGATTTTGGCAGGACTTGGGGAACTATTGGATAATAAACGGAAAGCGTGGGCGAAGGAAAAACTGCAAGATGAATTAATATTCCGCTTGAAACTTTATCAGAGGATAAACAGGAGCAGCAGAGAGCAAATATTAACTGATATTTCAGTCAGGTTAAGGGATAAATATGGGAAAGAACCTGGAATTTTTATTGACGAAGGTAAAGTTGTATTAGAAAATGCCAACGAGCCTGGTGCATCAGTTATTCCCGAAGAAGTGGCAGCTATTAGGGATGACGTGATTAGAAAATATCATCTATACTCATATGATCTTGCAAGCTCAGTACATAATGGGACTATTTTAATAGGTTTCTCTTCGAACTAGAAGTTAAAAAACCATACTTACAGAATTCCCGAGTTATCGCTAGATTATTTCGGAAAGTGAAGTGGAGTGCGGAGCGTGCGTTGACAAAAATATAAACAAGGTGTAGATTACGAACCATTAACTGCCCCAAGCGGGCAGTTTTTGTTGTTTTATGAGATTAAGTCCTCAGACTGAACAGGGACTTTTAGACGCGTATGATAATGCGTCTGATTTTCTGTTTAGGATTGATATGTTGGTTGCTAAATTCATAAAAGGGGTGTTTTGGATCTACGCCTTTTTCTTTGTTCTCATTTGGCCGATAAGCTTGTATATCACACTGACTATAGAGCACTCACTGTTTCAGATTTTGTGGGTACTTACAAGCGGGTTGGGTATAGTAGCTCTTAGTTCGTATTTAACTATGGTGTACAGGGGAGACCCTCACTTTTGGAAGGTCTCTTTGTTGCTGACACTAATTTTTTACTTTATAGCCGGGTATTTAATCAACTTTAGCCCAATACTCACTCTCATTGGATATAGCGTTCTCACGTTCCCGCTCTTGTATGGTATGTACTATTTGGGTTTCAATGATAAACAGCACGAACTTTTTTGTTTAATCAAAAGAGCAAACATTGCGAAGTTTGATGAGGCAATAGCAAAATTAAAGACAGAAGAATCATTTCTAAAAAAGTCACCATTTGAGAAAACAGTGCAAAGTTGGTACTGGTCGATGATTAAATTCAGCCATTTATAGCCTCCCCAAAACCCTAGTTGTTAATCTACTTCTTCCCAATCCATATTGGTAAACCCTTGCTGCATAATCTGCTTTCTTGTTGCGAGCCAGAAATGGATTTTGGGGTGATCATTCTCATTGAGTTTGTTTTGAAGATATCTCTGCAGCCTAATTAAAGCACCCATGTCAGGCAGGATAAAAAGGAGGGTAGGGAAGGCGGTTTTAGTTTGATCCTCCCATTCACTGCTAAAATATAGCTCAAAATACCCTTTGATAACTTTGTGGAGAAGATAGGATCTGGTTCGGAGCATGCTCTCTGGGACTATGTGGAGCAGATATTGCTTTGTGTTGCCTTTACTTTTTCTTCTGGCGATGTAGGCATTAGGAGACAGCTCTTTTAGGAAGTTATATTTAGAATCAGCAAGGGAGTAGTCAGACTTGGTATAAAAGGTCATGGTATCAGCTGGTGTGGTATCGGACAGTAGCTGCAAATAAATATCAGCCAGGAGAAGGCTTTGGACAATAAACTCATCTGATCTTTTATTTTCCCGGTAGAACTTATGGAGAAATTTTTTATCAACTCCATCCTGGGTTTTTAAAAACCTGATCCCATTGATTCCCAGGTGGTAAATTAAGGGCCTTGACTGTTTGTTAACAAACCCTAAGTCGCTGTTTTCAAAGTAGTCGTTTTCCACTGCCACAATGTAGTTTTTCAGTGTCAAATCTTTCAGCCAGGCATTTATTCTTCTTTTGTCTTTATGATTAAACAGTTTCTGTACATGGGTTCTATTTAGGAATCTGAATTGATAGAAGAGTTTAGGTATTTTTTGCTCTTGAGTGGTGATATAGGGGATTATCATAGTTTAATTTTGAATTGATTTTTATTTAGTCTTTTTCTGTCTTTTTTAATTTGTCTTTTATTGACTTTCTTTGCCAGTCTACTAACCAATGCCTACCCCAACCTACTCCCTTCTTGGTAGGGAGTAAGGTAACGATTTATGAAAAATCAGCTTTGAAAGTATCATTTATTTGTCCACCCTGCGAGGACAATTTAAACCTTGTGTATTTTACTTCGTTTGTGGCCATTTTTAGAAAAGTTTTTTGTCTGTTTTTGTTTTCCTTTTGATGTCTGACGTTTTGTTTTAATGCCAAACAACGCTGCAATCTCTTTTTCGACTTCCTCTTTTGGCCTGGCATAGTTTTTCCTGGTATTTTGGATTATTTTCTCTGCCATCTTTTTATTTACCTCTCCCTCAAATGGTGCTGTTTCCCCTGAAAAGGCATCTTCTGATTTACTACTAGTTGTCTTCATGTAAAAATGATGAGGATCTAAGTTGATAATTGCTCCTTTCTCAACCTCCGGCTCCATATAGGGAAGGATAAACCGCTCATCAGCTGGTCCTGTTTTTAAAACAATTAAAGTGTCGGTATTGGTGGCAATGCCCTCAAGCAACCCCTGGTCAATAATTTGGGCGATGTTTTGGTGGGAGAGGATAAAGTAGACATGGTATTTTCTCGCCTCTGAAAAGATATCGACAAAATGCTCTGTCGCAAAGTTTTGGAACTCATCAATATAGACAAAGTAGTCATGGCGATTTTTCTCCGGAATCTTCTCCCTGGCGTAGGCTGCAAGCTGGATTAAAGAGGTAAATAAGGTTCCAAAAAAAGCGGATCTTTCCTCACCCAGTTTTCCTTTGGAAAGGTTGACTATTAAAATCTTTCCGCTGTCCATAATTTCTGAGATGTTAATACTGGATTCTTTTTGAAGAAGGATATAACGGGACCTGACGCTGGTGACAAACTCTCCCAGCTTATTTGTCAGTGGCGAGACAATATCTGCAATCTGATGTTTGCCGTAGGATGCAAACTCCTCCTGCCAGAACTGTTTTAAAATTGGATCTTTGATATGGGGAATTACTTCTTTGCGGTAATCTTGGCTGGTTAAGAGTTTATGTATGGCAATAAGGGATAAAAATGGTGTCTGGGCTATTCCTGGTTTTATCTGAAGTGCAGTTAAAGTGGCATTTCGAAGGATATGTTCCATTCGCTGTCCCCATTTATCAGGTGGGGTTATTTTTTGAAAGACAGACATTAAGCAATTGGTGATCTTTTCATGCGCCTCATCTAAATCTTCAAAAGTTGTTCCGGGGGCTAGGATATTTAAGCCCACTGGCCACTGTCCATCAGCCGGATTAACGTAGATGACATCTTTGGCTCTGTTTTCAGGGACCATCTCTATTATTTCCTCAGCTGCGTCACCATGGGGATCAACAAAACAGACCCCCTTGCCATTGGCTATGTCCTGCAAAACCATGCCTTTAATAATGGTGGTTTTTCCAGATCCGGTTTTACCAATCATGTAAGTGTGGCCTTTTCTTTGATCGCCGGATAACCCAATTGGTGTAATCTCGTTTCCATAGGTGTTTAAGCCGATTACCACATCAAGATGAGAATCTGATCTTTTGATCGACAGGGGAGCCGGAAGATCTTTACTTTTATGTTTTACCAGTCCTTCCACTTTATTAAGATCAGTGTTGGGGAAGTGGTAGAGATCTGCCAGTTCAGAAGCAGAAAGAATTGGGTTTGTACCGCCCCCAAAACCTCCTGGAAGAGACCTACTTTTAAAATTTGCAAACCTCCGGTTTTGGACAAAAGAAGAGGGGAGCATACTTGATACCGATATGAGGGATTGATAAGAGGTGGTGAATTGGCCAAGCGAGGCAGTAATAGAATCAGCTCTTGATTCAAATTCCAGCTCATTTTCTGATGCAATTAAGATCCTTATTGAGGTTTCAAAAAGATGTTGGGAAGCTTTCTCCCTGACTATCTCTGCTAACTCTTTTTCAAAAGGATCAGAAGTAGCATGAACCTCAATCTTTGGAGTCATTAAAAATGGTATGTCTTTCCTATTAGAATCAAGGAAAGCCAGTATCATACTCCATACAAACAGCCCGGCAAACTTGAGGACTCCAAAGATTACTTTAAGCAGAATTATTGGAATCTTTAAAGGCCAAAATGATGATGTCAGCCGGTCCAGGGCCGAGGGTTGCAAAAGAGGGGTGAGTGGTTCCCCTCGGGATATTGCCAGCCTTATTTTTCTAAGGTGTGATTCTATCTTTGATTGGACAGAGTGAATAATGGGAGTGGTAACAATTTGGAAAGCAATCAATTCTCCCAAATCAAGTTTGGTCATAGCACCAATGAGAAAAGAGATAGGATCATGCTCCTCAAGGACTTTTTGATCTTGTAGGGGCAGGACAAAATCAGCTCCGAGCTTTAGTTCAACTACTCCCCAGGCAGAATCCTCAATCTGCCCGTCTAGTCCGGTTAGATAATCCTCAACCTCTTTTACTTTGAGTCCCGGAAGAAATGAGATAAGAGTGTGGTGCAGTAGTTCCGCTTCTTTCTTGGGGACTACCAAAACAAATTGAATTCCGCTGTCTCTACTGGAAACAATTTCTAAAGAGTAGACCTTTTTATGTTTGATCAGACTCCGAAACCAGCCCTGTTTCTTAGCCCGGGTATTTAAAAGCTTATATAGTTGTTCTGTGGCGTAAGCGGATTTAGTGATGTTAGAGGGAAAAGTTAACTCAAGAAATGCTTTTTCCTCTGTTACCTTATTAAAATTAAACCTTCCTAAAATGTGGGGTAAAAACCCAGGGCCTTTTTTGACCAGAATGATAAGCAGAAATATAAAAAGGAGTGGCACTAAAATGGTTAATGAGGGAATAAGCAGCACTAAAAGTGAAAGCCATAGAGGGGAGAGGTGGATTGATTGAACAAAAGGTAGGGAACTAAAAAAGTAATACAGATTTAATTTTGCTTGGATCGGGAGAAAAGGGAAATTAAGCAGTTGCTGCAGGAGGTATAGATCAAAAAGAGACGCATGACCGCTTTGTATCTGGTGAATGAGTTGCAACATCTGAAAATCAGCCGGAGTTTTAGGGACAAAGTTGGGCGGAATTGTAATTGATGGAATCGGATAAGGACTTGGATTCATACTCTCTCCTTTTAGGGCAGAGAGCAGATTATAAAAGCGGATCAGAATATATCAGACCGGATGGGTAATGTAAATGGTTTAGAATGGGTCGGTACTCATTAACGTGTGGAAGACCTTTATGTATGAGTAAATAATGCACAAACACTTTGTAAAACCGCCTCTGTAGATTTTGGAGTTAGTTGGCCAACAGCAGTCCTTATGATAGTGGTATCTGCCGTAAACAATTTATCCGGCCTCGCGAAACTTTCAACCGGTAAACTGCCCTTAGCAAAATCGGCTGACTTAAGACTAATTGCTATTTTGCTCGTATATGGCTTTGAGGTGATTTGGCACAAAATAAGATTTTCGAATTCAACATTTGCCAGTACAAGTGCAGGACGTACTTTTTGGCCTTTTAAATTGGAGAATGGGAACGTAACCAGAACCACACTGCCTACTGCAAACTTGCCCACGCGTCATCCTCTTCTGGCCGGTTCCAATCAGTGGTAAGTATTTTCTCAGATAATAATAGCGGAGCGGCCACGGGCCTACTTTTTACTGAGGCTGCAATAATTCGAATTTCACCCTTTTTTACCTGCAGCTCGACCTGATTGCTAAGACCGCTTTCATTAAGAAGTGGTTTGGGTATACGCACCCCGCGGGAATTTCCGATAGCAATTAGTGTTGTAATCATGTAATTACATTGTACATACAGATAATAAATTTGTCAATAAACTGTGAAGGACTCCTAGATACCGTACAGTTGCACTCCCTTCTGTTGCAAATAATTAATAACATACTCACCAGGCGTTTTGTAGCCTAGGCTTTTATGGAACCGTCTGTTGTTGTACTTGTCGTTAAATAGGTCACATCGCCTGTTAATATCCTCAAGCCTGGGCATCAAGTCTGCTTGATAGTTAAAGAATTCATACTCAGCTGTTTGGATAAGACGTTCGGCTCTTGAGTTCATCTTAGGTGTGTGCGGATGATTAAAGTAGTGTGCAAGATCTAGCTGTTGGCACTGCTTGTGGAAATTTAAAAGATATTCCGGGCCATTATCAATGTTGACCGCAGCGATTTTGAACGGGAAATAATCAATCGCTCTTGTTAGAAAATCAGCAGCGGACAGTGACGAAGCATTGGCATAGCACCAGGTGTATGCGTATCTTGATTTACAATCAATAGCCACAAACAAGTAAAATCTTCTACCCAAAACATATAAGTGCTTGGTGTCAATTTGCACCAGTGACCCTAAGTCCTTTTCCTTAAGTTCAACTGCTGCTTTAATCCTGGCAATCTTGTAGTTTCTGTGTTTTCTTAAAGCTACTGCGTGTTGGGTATTCCTAAGTTCGATATGCCTGTTAATGATCTTTTGAATAACATTGTGGGCAACCTTAATCCCCTGACGCCTCAGCTCTTCGTGAATTTCCCACTTGCTCATTTCAGGATCAGCAAATCTAATGTCATAGATTTTCTTCAGTTTCCATGAAGGAGTAGTCATCTCCCGCAGCTTATGTGGTCTTCTGTTACTCGTATCGTCTTCAAGGGTTCTTAGATTGTATGGTTTAAATACCCTCTTCCAATTATAGAAAGTGTCTCTGGATATGCCAAAGTGACGGCATGTAAGGGAAATATTCTTACCATGGGCCTGATACCAATCAAACCAATACAGCCTCTTAAGCGCAGCTTTAGATAAATTAGCAGACTTAATTTCTTTTAACGGAAATATTCTGTAGGCTCGCATATACGAGCCATTGTACCGACCTTTCAAGATACATCAACTGTACTGAATGTATCGGGTCCTAGACAGAAACTAATGCGGTTTCGGTACATGCCTAAGTCATTCGTCAAAGCTGGCGGATTGGGATTATGACGCGGGTCGAAGTGGTGGAACCTTTTTTTCGGAGTTGATACCACATTTGTCATTGCGAGCCCGAAGGGCGTGGCAATCTAAAAAAGGAGATTGCTTCGTCACTCTATTCCTCGCAATGACATGAAGGATTGATTCCATTGCTTTTTTTTGCTAAAATTCACTCCACGACGCGGGGTGGAGAAACGGCATCTCGGGAGGCTCATAATCTCCAGAAGTGGGTTCGACTCCCGCCCCCGCTACTATAGGAGATCTTCGAGCTGTCTAACTCACGAATAGCTTGATAATACGGGCTAATTTTGGTGTTCGAATAGCCCGGATAGCTCCAGAGCAGTCCAAGTGGGAATATCGAACACAGCAGAACTCTTTTTTGCTCAAGGTCTGACTCGTAGTATGTTTTAGCTATATTTTCGAATTTGTCTTTAATAAACTTGGTAATTGCCTCAAGATTGTATTTATTTATTAAAGACTCGTCCTTAGTTATCTGAATATCTTTAATTCTTGCTTCAAGAAGCCTATTTTGTTCTTTGAAGACGTCATCAGAATATGTACCTGCCAAATTCTTTTCAATTAAGGCCTGACGAAATTCGTAGAGCTTTTTAAGCTCAATATCGGCTTGGTCTTTTTTCTTTTGTAAATCCGCCACTCTTTGATAATAAGTTTTCCTTATATATGCATTAAGAAGTTCCAGCGTTTTGGCTTTAGGAGTAATTTTCTCAAGCATCGAAAACATCGCATCTTCTATGTCTCCAACCGGTACAGACGATTTACCGCACCTCTTTTTACAAAAATAGTAAGCATATTTTGAGTGTTTTCCTTTACTCCACGCCCCCGTAAAAGAAGTACCGCAATTATTGCATTTAATTATTCTCCTTAAGGGGAACTGCTCGTTGTCACGGTTCCTTCGTGCCATAGGTGCGGCAATGTTAGTGTTTCTGCCGTCTAAGACAGCCTGGACTCTGTAATATAGCTCTTCAGTAATCATAGGTAAGTGCTGCCCCTGTACTTCTTGTCCGTATCTTCTTGAAACTACTTTTCCGGTATAAAATTTATTCTTGAAGATACGGCTTAACGTTTGCATTCTTATCGGGCATGTTTTATCTCTATATGTTTCTCTTATGCCTTGTTTGTTTAGGATTGTAGCCATTTCAAGTAAAGTTTTTGTACCAGTTGCCATCAGTTCCCAGGCTGCCTTCATTTTGTCGAAGGTTTTAGGGTCATTTATGATGTACCCGTTTTGATTTAGATATCCAAGTGGTGCCTGACCCGATGTTAGACCTGCAAGAAATCTTGCCCGTAAGCCATTTTTCGTTCGTTCGCTCCTGACGTCGTTATCCATCTGGGCAAAACCGGCAAGCATAGTCTCTATAAATCTTTCCGTGGGGCTATTCCCAGTGGGTTCGGAAGCAGATATTAAAGTTATTTCATATTCTGCCAGCTTTTTTCTTATTGCCAAGTAGTCTGCTATTTGGCGTGAAAGACGATCCAATCTGTAAACCATTAAAGCATCAATATCTCTTCGATTTTTTCGACAAAACTCCAAAAGTTCAATTAGAATCGGTCTTCCCTTTATGGTTTTAGCTGATCGTCCCTCCTCTCTAAAGACCTTAATAACTTCTATCTGGCGGCGTTCGGCCTCTTTAAGACAAATACTTTCCTGCGTATCGAGGGAATAATTATCTACCTGTTCTTCCGTAGAAACCCTTAAATATAGAACCACTTTTTCCAGTGCCTTGTTACCAAATTCAAGCTTTACCATTTTCCCCTCCTTTTAAAACTTCTCTTAATGTTAAGCCATTGAAAATTTGTCTTTCAAAGATATCAAACCAACTATTTAATAAGTATTGGGTTTCGTTTATAAATACGCCTAGCTGTTCGTCTGATGTGTCATTTGCCACCTCTCCTAATATTCTTCGAGCCTGAACAATTTTGTCTTCATCTTGAGGAGTAAATATCGCAGAGAGTGCTTTTTCTAAAGTTTTTTGGGGATTGATTGCAGGTTCTGAGGGCTCAGTCTTTTTAACAGGGATATTATTATGCAAGATATTATTTACTGTCTTTTCTTGATTGAATAATTGTAATTCTACAGCTTCCATAATCCTGTTTAATCTAAAATAATTGAGGCTAATATCACACTATACTGTGATTATATATCTGTGCAAATTATGTGTCAAGAGGTAAATGAAGCTAGCTTACGTGTGAAATAATTTTTCCAGGTAGGCACTATTTAAAAGGGTAGCCCTCGGTTCCGCCAAAAGCTTGGAGAAAATTAGTATTTCTACAAGCTATTGAATTACCTAGGAATATTTGATAAAGTACTGTTCACTTTCTCTGTTTCTGCCCAAATTATATGGGCGCAAGTCCCTTGCCGACGTTTGTTCCTCACGCCGCTGTTGAATATCAACAGCTACAACTCTTGCATCAGTTACAAACTCACGCAGTATCAACAAGTCAGGCCCCCCTGCTACTTTTAATGTTCCTGCCTATTCCTATTGAGTGGAGGCTTGCAATATATAATTTCTTTGCTAATCTTCCCCTGCCTCATCTCTCACCAGCTCTTGCCACTATCCTTATACTTGCAGGCCCCATCTTCTTCCTAACATTTCTATATTTTGCAGTTAAAGCACTACTCAATATCACAAAAATTACTAAACCATCCATTTTTAGAATGTTTTCAAAGGAAGAAAAAGAAAAGACATTCCTAGAACTTACCTTCCCGGCTGACACAAGCAAATCCGCGTATGCAACAGAGCAGCTATATAAAACAATTCACACGGTAGCCCAAAGAAGCGAAGGTTTCTTTTCCACTAGGAAAACATTTTCTTTGGAAATTGTGTCAAGCCGAAATGATGGGATCAGATATATCATTGGTGTCCCAACGGCTGATGCAGACGTTACGCGCAGAACATTGATGTCGTATCTTCCTGGGCTTGCAATTTCTGAAATTCCTGATTATCTAAAAAATATTCAGCTTATTGATAGCACTGTAGCAACCACTGCCAAAGAAGATGGAAATAGTAGGTCGCCAACGGCCGCAAAATCACTTGGTTTTATAGAGTTTACTCTTTCTGATGACTTTGTACTTCCTTTAGAAAACCAAAAGGCGCTTGGGACACATGATTCCATTGCGTTTCTGGCAGGCAACATGACAAAACTTGAAAAAGGTGAACTTGTCGCCTTCCAGATTGTCACAAGCCCGACACTTAGCGGGAATGTGAAGAATCATATGCAGAAGGTAAAAAATACGATTTATCAGGGAAAACCATTGACTCCGGTACTATTTAAAAAGGGTATTCTTCCATTTCCTCTCCCACCGATACTGTTATTTATTCTAAGCCCAATTCTTTGGGTGATAGTTTCTCTTTTCAAACTTATGGTTCATCTTCCTCACTTGGTTCTTGATCCGAATGGCCCGCACGCAAAATCCTTTTTTGATTCAAGCTCAAAAATTGAGCTGCAAACAATTCTTAATCCATATGAGCAGGAGCTTGGAGCGGTTGTCAAAGAGAAACTGTCGCAACACCTGTTTGAAACGTCAATCAGGCTTTTTATTATGACAAACAGCAAAGAAGAATTTGACGCCAGGCAAACCGGACTTATCTCCTCATTCAGTCAATTTACAAGCCAGTATCAATTACTCGCGCAACGAAAGATGACATCCCTTCCTTTTTTATCTGACCGTACATTTGAAAAACGCCTCAAAGATTTTTATGAGCGCAGACTTTCCGATAATAATCTTATCCTTTCTTCCTCTGAGATTTCCGACCTATATCATTTCCCGAATATGGATATAACAAAAATCGAAGGGCTCGTAAAGAGCAAGAGCACCGAGCTTCCAGCGCCAAGGTCAATGAAACGGGACGACGCTGATCTTGACGTAATTGTCGGAAAGAATACTTACGGAGGGGAGCAAACACCAGTAGGACTGCGCAAAAAGGATCACAGACAGCACACCTACATTGTTGGCAAAACCGGTATGGGAAAATCAACCATTATTGAAGGCATGGCGCTTCAGGATATCCAAAGCGGTAAAGGGGTTTGTGTTATTGACCCGCATGGAGATATGGTTGAGCACTTACTAAGCTTAATTCCCAAGGAGAGACAAAAAGATGTTATCTATCTTAATCCGTTTGATAAACAGTTTCCCACAGGTCTAAATATCCTAAATCCCGGTACAAATTATGAAGACATTGAAGAGCAGCATCGAAGAACTGCAGGAACTGTTATGTCAATATTTATGAAAATAACGCCGGAAAAGCACTGGGGACAACGTATGGAGCATATTTTAAGAAATGCAATTCTTACAACCCTTCAAATAGGATCTGGTAGCGCACATACACCATATATATCCCTTCTCACAATCCAAAAGCTTTTAACAGATGACATATATCGAAAGTCTGTTACGAGGTCGCTTTCAGATCCAATCCTAAAGCAGTTTTGGGAGAAAGAGTTTAAGCTGTTTAGAAAAGGCCAGCAGGGAGATATTGTCGCGCCACTGACTAATAAAATTGGGGAATTTATTACCGATCCACTTTCCCGATATATATTGCTTCAAAAGGATAGTACCATCAATATTTCAGAAATCATGGACGAGGGGGAAATTCTACTCGTCAATCTTTCCAAAGGAAATTTGGGAGAAGAACGAAGCGCATTCTTTGGAACAATAATTATTTCCCTTATCCAGCTTGCAACATACGCCAGAGCACAAATTCCCGAGCACAAGCGCCGTGATTTCTTTGTCTACATTGATGAGTTCCAAAACTTTGCAACCCCTCACTTTATGGAACTTTTCTCAGAGGCAAGAAAATACCATGTCTTTTTCACCCCCTCTCACCAAAATATTGCCCAGATTGATGATCCAAAGGTGTCAAAAGTGATTAAAGGAAACAGCGGAAACTATATAACGCTTAAAGGCAGCCCTGAAGATGAGGAAGTTCTGCTGCCCATTTTCTCACGGGAAGTAGAAAAAGGACAAATCGTAAATCTTGCCCCTTATCATTTCTTTATGAAAATAACAAACGATGAGAGCGAAGATGCCTTTACCGGAGTTACGATACCGGTAGAAGGTAATGGAAACAGCAAAACGAAAAAGGCTATTATCAAATACTCGAGGAATCACTACGCCACACCACGGGAAGAGGTTGAAAAACAATTAAAGCAACTGTTCCAGACAACAACCGGCAGGAAAATAAAAAAAGCGTCTAAAAGTAAAAAGTCCACAAAATCACCTAAGATAAACGGGATAAAACATGAAGCACAAGTTGTAAAACGGTACTTGGCATAATTGTCGTACCCATTGTCGTTGATGTTAACGACAATAATTGAAAGATTATGAAGCCAAATGTAGGTAAAGATGTGACACCTACCCTTACAAATACGGAGTATATTATACGGTTGGGCATGGCATAAACACCTAAAACTTACAAAGAGAATAGTATCTCTATGACAACACCAAATATAACAAACAAACAAGAACAAATAATAACTCTTATACCCCGATTCAGATTCTTAGACAGAACCCACATCCAATCCTTTTTACATCACAAAGACCAAGCACGAATCAACAGATGGTTAAAAGACTTAACAGAAAAAGGATACCTCAGAAGAATATATGACAATCACATTATTGGCAAAAATAGAAGAGCCGCGGTCTTTTCTTTGGGGAATAATGGGATCAGATTTATTAAAACACTGGGAATATACGATGCGGCGTTTATTCACAAATTGTACTTTGATAAAAATAGATCTGATACGTTTATTGAGCACTCCCTAATTGTTGCCACGATGTGCACTGAATTTAAAAAGAAAAACAGTGACATACTCCACTATGAATATGTAACCGAAAGCGATATGTGCAGTGAAAATAACCCATTTTATTTTCTTAAAACAAGTGTGCTGGCAGTTGACCTAGTTTTCAGCAAAAAAGAAAAAGGAGGGAAAACAAAATATTTTATGCTTTCATATTTTGACGCAACCCTTCCGCGCTATAGACTGCGAAAACGGATAAGAAACTATCAAGAATATTACTTTAGCAATGACTGGGAGAATAATACCAATACCCTATTTCCTACAGTGTTATTTGTGTTTCAAACAAAAGAACGTATGATCTATGCAAAACGGTATACAAAAACAATGCTTCAAGAAGATAAACCCGACGATTTATCGATCAATTTTGCGACAGCTGACGACGTACGAACAGAAGGTGTGACTGGAGGGATTTGGGAATAAACCAAAATAGGAGAATGAAATCAATATGGGGGAATAAATATCGAGAGTGTTCACGGTAAGGGAACGATCGTGTGTCCAGGATGGTAATTTTGGTCAAAGAAGCCTGAATTTGTTGACAGGAAACCATCTATCTATCATGATAGATACGGCGTGAAATACCTAATTTTTCTCTTCTACTACAGCCTCATTATTAGTATCTTAATTTTTTTATGGTCCATATTTAAATCAGCTCAACCAGAGGGTTTATTATTCACTATACTTATTCTGCCAATAGGTTTGTATTTCTGGTTAAGAATTATCAGGGCAAGCAGCAGAAACGCAAGCACTTCCGATTCCGATTCTAAAGCCGAAAATAAAATTGCAACCCCGCTTCTTTTGTCGTTTGTTATTCTTTTGACTTTATTTGTAAGCGCCTTTAGTATTTATTCTTATACTTTTATTAGGGCGAAAAATGACGCTTTAAGAGGTATTACCAGTAGCGGGGAGCAAATCAAAAATCTCGAGGCGAGTAACCAAGAGTTAAACGCAAAAATTGACGGAATTTCTAAAGCTCTGAAGGGGAATAACAACGGAAGTAGCCAAAAAGATGTTTTAGGGCTATCTAAGATTGACACCACTGCCGATTTCATAAAAAAACTTACAGGTGATGCAACCGCTTCGGCGGGTTTGGGTTATGTAACGATAAAAGATAAAAGCTGGTCGACACTGGATGTTTATGAGGGAAATAACCTTGCCTCGAAAGTTGTTGGCAAAATTCGCTACGGACAAAATTATAGTTATTTCTTAAATGATAAAAATTGGTATTATTTAGCTTTTGATAATGGAGAAGGGTGGGTAGACGGAAGCTATGTCAAAGTAGCTGGTAATGGGGCACAGCAATGAAGCTAGACGGCAGATTTCTTCTCTATTATTGTACAATCCTGGTACTTTTTATCACATTAATGGGTTTAATATCCGCCCGAGATATTCAAACCCTTATTACCCAGATAGTTTTTTTACCAGTAACGGCTTTTTTAGTTCTTACATCTTATAGGGAATTCAGACGATTAAGAATACTTGGGAATCAAAGTTATTCAGGAACTGCAATTTCCCTGACAAGCAAGAAATTTATTTTTTTCATCATACTTTTTGTAATTTTGGTTGCTGTCGGTTTTGTTAACCTGCAAAGCGGAGAAAGCAAAAATTCACCATTTCCGGATATTAATCTTAACCACGCCAATACTCAGGTGGTAGTGAAATCAACGCCGGAAGCTTCAAAATCAGCAAGCAGAAAGCTTGTAAAAGTCAAAATAACCGATGGTAGTAAGTCTGCCAATATCAGGGAGGAACCGGCGACTGGCTCCAATGCTATCGGTTTGGCAAATAACGGTGAAGAATTCGTCCTTATTTCTAAGGAGCCCGATTGGTACAGCGTTGAACTTCCAGACAAGCGCAAAGGGTGGATTTATAAGAGCTATTTAGTAGAGGAGTAATCTTTTTATGAAGAAGCTTTTTATTTATTACAGTTTTGTTCTAGTGACAATTATGACTGTTATGGGTTTCATTGGGGCAAAATCCATCTCCCAGCTTGTGAGTGCCGTTTTATTTTTTCCGCTGATGGTTTACTTTTTCTCTTTGGCGATGCCAAGAAGGAACAGGGTACTAGTTATTCCCAAACCGGTATCTGCTAATTCCGGTAAAGGGCCGGAGTCTAAGGCAAAGGCGAAGAGCGAAGAACCCATAAAACTGGATAAGCTCAAAGGTTTTGACGTAGACAGAAGAATGTTTATCAAGCTAATCGGCTCTGCCGGCTTGACGCTCTTTTTCTTTTCGATATTTACCAAAAAAGCGGAAGCGGCATTTTTCGGAAGTATGCCGGGGCCGGGAACAGTGGCGGTCAAGGATTCAACAGGTGCCATAATTGACCCTGCCATCAAAGCGCCGACAGACGGCTACAAAATTACGCAACTTGATGATTCAACACCCGCC
>Ga0209515_10003399_pt1 | contig 22903 bp, 21 predicted proteins | sample Subgroupgradi54m_FD_187454 | JGI IMG/M metagenome (GOLD analysis project Ga0209515, IMG submission 187454) | Subsurface groundwater microbial communities from S. Glens Falls, New York, USA - GMW60B uncontaminated upgradient, 5.4 m (SPAdes)... ... | reverse complement strand
TGTCTACTACTACTACTACTACTACTAGTGTTATTACTGATTGGTATTATCTCCGCAAAAACAAAACGAGATTTCCCGCGGCGAGCATTATTACCCCATTTATTTTAGAGGGCAAAATTATCGGCGCTATAGAAATATTTCGTGATATCACCAAAGAACAAGAGATTGACCAAGCCAAGAACGAGTTTGTTTCCCTTGCTTCACATGAACTTCGTACTCCTTTAGCTGCAATTGACGGGTTGGTTTCAATGATTTTGGATGGTGAATATGGAGCAGTCAATAAAGAATTGATTCAGCCCTTATCTGATGTAAACACTTCCAGCGAGCGGCTTATTCATCTGGTAAATGATCTCTTAAATCTTTCCAGACTTCAGGCCGGGAGACTAAAATATTCACTTTCTGAAGCTGATATAAAACCTATTGTAGAAGGAGTAGTCAAAATGCTGCAGGTTATTGCGGAATCAAAAGGATTAAAATTGTCAGCTCCAAATATAAATTCAATAACCATTCTGTCAGATATTAATAAAGTAGAACAAATTCTTGACAACCTGATCGGTAATTCTATAAAGTTTACAGATAAAGGAAGTATTGTTTTATCAACAAAGCAAGGGGCGGATAAAGTTATTATTTTTATAACAGATACAGGTATTGGTATTGGGAAAGAAGATCTGGAAAAGCTATTCGGGAGGTTTGAAAAGCTAGAGTCAGGGCTTGGGAGGCCTGCGGGAACTGGGCTTGGTCTTCATATCTCAAGAGAGATGGCCCGCAAAATGGGAGGAGATGTTTGGCTTGAAAGATCAGAGAAAGGTATTGGGAGTACATTTGCGCTTTCCTTACTAAAATCAAAAACTCCGTTAGCGGAAAAAGTTAAAAGTGAAATAGAAGCAGAAGCTAGAGCAAATCCTGATCAAAAATCTACTTGATTTTTGAGTTAAAATCTGTGTTAAAATGTAGTTATGATACCTAAAGTCATACAATTCAGACCAGCTCTTTTCTGGGATACAGATCCCAAGAAACTTGATATACAAAAACATTCAAAATATATTATCGAACGAATCATGGATTTTGGTAATGAGGATGACGCTCGGTGGATGAGACGGTACTACTCCAAATCGCTCCTTGCGGAGGTAGTAAAAAAATCAAGAGTTTTGGGTTCAAGCAGTAGAACATTATGGACATTACTCACCAGCAAATAAAACTTAGCCGTTCTCATATACCCACTACCACTAAAACAGCGCTTGATCTGTTATCAAAGCAGGATTGGATAAGAAAAAATGACTGGTATTTAGCAGGAGGTACAGCATTAACATTGCAATTCGACCACAGAACATCTGTTGATCTCGATTTTTTTACTCATCATAAAAATTTTGATGCAGAACTTATTTCAACGGCGCTGCTTCCCTATAGATGGCTTATAACACGAACAGATAAAGGAACATTGTATGGTGAATTAGGAGAAACGAAAATCAGTTTTATTGCCTACCCGTATTTTGTTCCGAAGCAGCCATTTATTACTTACAAAGGTATAAACATTCTCGATGCGCGAGATATCGCAGTAATGAAAATTATCGCAGTCAGTCAGAGAGGAAAAAAACGGGACTTTTTCGATCTCTACTGGTACATAACTAAGCGAGAACCATTGCTTAATATCATTAGGCGTGTAGCCGTTCAATACCCAAATCTTGAACACAATTATCACCATATTATAAAAAGTCTTATGTTTTTTGAAGAAGCAGAAGAAGATCCGGAGCCGCAAATATTCTTTGATGCAACATGGGAGCAGGTGAAACAACATTTTAGAACAATAGTGCCTGATGTGGCAAATAAACTTCTTTGAAAAATGAAACTTGGATTAAAATCTGATACAATAAAGTAAATGTAAGATATGGCAAAAATATTAATTGTTGATGATGATGCACTTTTGGTGCGGATGTATCAGAAGAAACTTGAGAACGACGGGTATATTGTTGCAACTGCCGATGATGGCGAAACAGCCCTTCAAAAAGTGCAGGAGCTTAAACCCGATCTAATTCTTCTAGATATTATGATGCCCAAAGTCAATGGTCTTCAGATGCTTGCCATTCTCAAAGAAGACAAAGAAACGGAGAGTATTCCCGTAATTCTTCTAACCAATGTGGGCGGTTCTGATGAAGATGTTAACAGGGGCCTTGAGCTTGGAGCAGTTGCCTATCTGGTCAAGGCCGGAAACAGGCCTTCAGCGGTTGTTGCAAAAGTAAAGGAAATTCTTGCAGGCTACGTACGTGAAATTCCCAAAATGAAAATAAGCCCTTAAGCCTCTATCTGCTTTTGAATGAAACGCGAGAGAAAATACGCCGGAATAAGAGAGAGCACCATTAAAATAACGCTTCCCAAAAATGTAAGCTGGATAGATTTTTGCGCGGTTTCCAAGATTGTTGTTTGAGGCTTTCCCACATATAGCATTCCAATTGTCGCATTGTTAACGGTTTTCAAAGGAGAATATACGCTGTAATAGGGCTGGTTCAGAATTTGTAATGGCTCTGCATATACCAAACCTTCAATTAGCACTTTCTTAAGAACTTTAGAGTTGGCTTCTTTTGTGCCGATTGAGCGGGATTTTCCATCCGGATCTACAAATGTTGTTGCTGCCCTTATATTATCAGCAAAAACCGATGCTTCAAGTCCGGTTAGTGCTTTGACTCCATCAACAAAAGCGTTATCAACTAAAAATCCTGTCATAACTACGCCTACAAGTTTTGCTGAATCACTTGCATTTCGATTTGGAATTCCAGAAGTTCCCTTAACTTGTACAGAGGGAGCAAGAATTCCGGGTATTGACATAACAGTACTTAAAGAATTATTATTTAAAGCGTTTTGTATTAAGGAGTCACTTGCCAATGTATCTCCTATATTATTTCTATTTTCCGCCCGCATTAAAACTTCACCTGTCGCGGAAGTTACAACGAGAAAATTAGTATTGTGAGCGATTAAAAATTGAGAAGTTAACGCATATAATCTGTCGGAATTTCTTTGGACAACAGCTTCATATATATTGCTATCTCCGGAAACAGCGCGCGCGCTTGTCAGCGCTTGCTGTTTGAGACCATCAAGCGCATATTGGAGTACATTTACATTAGTTTTAAGATTAGATAATGTATCGTTCTCAAGATTTTTCAGAAGAGAATAGGTAAATATGAATGTTGTGATAAGAAATATAGAAAGAAACGATATTATGGTAATGAAAAAAAGCTGAACATTCAAACGAAAACGCGTATAACCATAAACCCATGTTCCCAGAATTACAAACCCTATGAGTTCAAATATGTGCGCCGCAATCCAGATAAGCCCGTAATCTGCAAGAATCTTTGACCAAAATACTATCGGAGTACTCTTGATAAAGAAAGAAAAGGAAATAAATTCGGAAATTGCTAAGAGAAGAAATGCGTAAAATGCCGGCCGCAGCTGTTTTTCATATCCTCCTATTGATCTTCGAAAATACACAAAAGATACAAAAAGCATAAAAATTGCAGAAAATGTTGTTGAGATAGTACTTACGATACCAAAAGGAAAAAAAACTGTATTTTGCTGCAGATTGTTTTGAGGCTTATTGGGAGCTTGGGAAGCAGGTTCAAATAGTAAACTTGCTAGAATAATTAAAAGTCCAAGAGTTTTACAGATTTGCAAAGTTCCAAGAAGCAGTGGCGCTTGAATTGTTGTTGCGTGAATACCATATGCAAGAGCCAGAAGAAAAAATCCCGCACTTCTTGCGATAATGGTCTTATGCTTTTTGTCTACCTTCCATGAATCAAAAAAAAGCCATCCTGCCGCAAAAAATACCAGTGCCCCAAAAACAGTAAGAGCAAAGTGAATGTTAGCAAATAAAAACTGATATAACATTATTATTTAATCCTATGGTAATTGATTTAACTTTTCAAGTATTACATTTGCATCCAAAACTCCGCTTATGACTTCGCGAATTATGCCTTTTGAATCAATAAAGAAATGCTGGGGCAGGATTGTAACGTTATAATTGCTTGCTAAAGAGCCAAATTCATCCACCAGATAAGGAAATTTGTATTGTCCGCGCCTCATAAAAATATCCGCTGTTGTTGGACTTTCCTGAACAATAATTCCATGAATTGATTGATTGGCAAGAATACTTTGACTTGCATAAGACAAGATTAATGCTTGATCTACGGCATGAGGTGACCATGGAGCAAGAAAGGTCAGAAGTACTTTTTTACCTAACATTGAAGACAAAGTTACCGGATTATTATTTTTATCAGGCAGAGAAAATTGCAGTGCCTGTGTTGGTTGTGTTATCGGCGCTTGGCTTGTAATCTTTTCGCCTTTTTGTAGTACAGATAATGTTTGCGGTTGAGAAATTGGAGGGAAAGAAAAAGTAATGTTTCCAATAAATGGCAAAGTTAGATTAATATGAGGTTTTGATGCTAGCGGGAGGTCAAAATTAATAAGAGAAGTTTTTGAAAAATCCAATATTTCACTTTGCAATGTATGGAATCCAGGTAAATTTGCTTCGATATAATATCGGCCTCCCGGAACCATAAAGCTATATGTTCCATCAGACGAAGTTGTGAGGGGATTTTTTTGTCCAAAACTTTCCCCATCCCATAAAACCCATGTTTTTGATGTAGAATCAAAATAGAATACGGAAATTTTTACGTTTGCAAGCGGCTCGCGCGTTGTTAACATATATACTTTACCTGGTTTTTCGACCAGAATGGTTTGTAGTTTTTTTTCAATTTTGTTAAAAGCTCCATCTTGAGCTGATAACACAAGGGGATTCTCTCCGGCAATCTTAAAAAGTAAGGATGCGGACCATAAATTTGTTCCTTGTATTGGATTTAATCTATAGGACTCATTGTTGGTACTTATACGTGCCTGCGTAACGCCTCCTTTCAAACTCAAGACCATAGTAATCGGGACACCGGAGACAGTCTGTATTTTTCCATCCGGATTTGGAGTCAGCGTTTGGTTTCCAAACAGTGCCATTGTGCCTCCTAATGTTGGAGGAATAGTATCAATAATAAGCGTATAGGTTTGTGATTCGCCAATGTTGCCTACCGCGTCTGTTGCGCGTGCGACTATAGAATAATTTGCGTCCTCAAGGTTTTTAAAACTAAAACTGAATGAATTATCTTTTACGTCTGTTGTAAACCATGTTTTTTTATTATCATAAGACACTTCAACTTTTGAAATAGTTGTCAGATTTGATACGGTTACTGTTCCTGAAATCGTTTGAGTTTGATTTTTTGTAGGAACTTGTGAAATTGGTTCAAGGAAAACTGTTGGTTTTGTTGTTATAACAGTAACATCAGCTGTTTCATATAGATTTTCTTGAGTATAGATATTTGAATTACTTTTAGCCCGAACTTGTATTGTATGTTTTCCTTCAGAAAAGCTTGGAGTCGTAAAAGTAAAGGTTTCGTTTCTGCTGTTGTAGGATTTATCAATAGGACTGGCTTGCTGCCAATTTGGACTGGTATCGATTGAGAATTCAACCGCTTTAATTGTCCCTTGTTCGATATTTGCTTTTCCAAGAAATGTTAATGACGCTTGATTAGTCGGGTTGGGACTATATGGGTTTAGAACAACAACAGGGTAGTAAATTGACGGTGTTGGGGTTGGGGTAAGAGTAGGAGTAGGAGTGGATGTTGGGCTTGAGGAGGACGAAGTTGGCGTAGGCGTTGCCGTAGGTCCGGTTGTTGGCGTGGGCGTGGAGGTAGGCTGTCCGGGAGCAAGAGTTGGCGTGGGAGTTGGAATGGGGGTAGGGGTGGGGGTTGGAGTTGGTGTTGGGGAAGGAGTGGGAGTAGGTGTTGGATTAACTACAACAATGCCATTAGTAAGCGTATATGTTGAGCTTGCGCCCAAAGTGCATGCATTATTCGAATACGCAACAAAACTGGCATTATAAGTACTTGCACTTGCAGGGGCTGTAATTGTAAACGATTCCGAGTAGGTACCGACTCCATTATTATTGGGAGTATCAACACAGGTAGTAACTCCGTTTACTGTCCATGCGGTACCTTGCCAATTTGCGCTATTGTTATTGTTTGTTGTTACATTTACTAAAGCAGTTATGGAAGCTGAGGGAGCAACTGTAACGCTGCTTGAACCATTGAGAGTTACGGAATTAATTGTCCTGTCTGCGTAAATGGGAGCAGCAATCAAAGTGAAAACTGGAATTAATAGGATAAAAGCCGCAATATATTTTAGGCAGAATTTTAACATAAAGATTTTAACCCAAATTTAGTATACTAAAAATAAAGAGAAAAATACTATTTATCTGAGCCGATAGACAGAATCGAACTGTCATCGACGGTTTACGAAACCGCTGTTCTGCCACTGAACTATATCGGCAACCACGGATATTGTAACAAAATGGAGTTATTATTCAAAGCCCATTTTCTTGCCCCAAAGAGGAGGATTTTTTGTCCATTCCAAGATCATTTTTTTATCTTTTTCCTTTATGTATCCGGATTTTTCAGCGACTTTTACAATAGTTGGCAAATCTGTAAGAGAGATAAGAGTTATGTTATTTGCTTTAAAATTTTCATAGGAAGCTTTCATTCTATAGGTAATTATAGAAAAGATATATGAAGCTTTCCCGCCTTCTTTTCTAATAGCTTGCACGGTTTCCTTGGAACTTTCCCCTGTTGAAATAAGGTCCTCAATAACCGCAACTTTTTGTTTTTTATCAATTTTTCCTTCAATCTGGTTTCCTTTTCCATGATTTTTTGCTTTGCCTCTGACATAGATCATTGGCAGATTAAGTTTGTCTGCAATCCATGCCGCGTGAGGAATACCGGCTGTTGCAGTTGCGGCAATGACATCAAAAGGCCCAAATTTCCTAAGCTCTTTGATATAAAAATCCCTAATCTTTTTTCTTTCGTTAGGATTACTTATGAGAAGCCGGCAGTCCGTATAAATCGGGCTAAGTATTCCTGATGTAAATTTAAAGGGTTTTTTAGGATTTAGACTGACTGCATTGACAGAAAGTAGTATTCTAGCTACTTTTTCAGAATTTCTGTTCATAATTTATCTGTATCTATTTATTTCCTTCTTCAATTTTAGGGCTTCTTTTCTGGCTGTCTTCGCAAAGTCTTTTCCATTCGATGCAAAGATTATAGATCTAGAAGCCGATATTATCAAGCCGGATTTTTCTTTGGTAAGCCCATACTTAAGAGTATTCTTTAGATCTCCGCCCTGAGACCCAATGCCCGGAATTAAAAAGAACATTTCAGGTGCAATTTCCCGAACTTTTTGTAATTGTTCCGGCCACGTTGCTCCCACCACCATGAGACAATTTTTGTAGGTTTTATTCCAAACGACTATTCTTTTAGCAATCTCCATGTAAAGAGGAGTTATGTTTACTCTTAAGTCTTGAAAGTCCGATGCTCCCGGATTTGAAGTTCTTGCCAAAATAATAATTCCTTTATCGCGTCTTTCTAAAAATGGTTTTAACGAATCAAGTCCAAGAAAAGGATTAACTGTTACTGCATCTGTTAAATAAACATCAAATACTTCTTTAGCATATTGTTCTGCAGTAGATCCTATGTCTCCTCGTTTTGCGTCTAAAATTACAGGAATCTCTGGGTACTTGAGGTGAATATAGGCAATGGTTTGAATAAGAGCTTTAATGCCTGCTAAGCCATTGGCTGCGTAAAATGCAATTTGAGGCTTATAACAACAGACGAAATCTGCTGTCACATCAATAATGGTTTTGTTAAATTCAAAAATTGGATTTTTCTTTTTTAGAATATGTTTTGGAATTTTTTCCAAGTGTGGATCTAGTCCCACACAAAGCAGCGAATTATTTTTCTTAATTATATTATTTAATTTTTGTTGAAATTTCATAAGCAAGATAGGGGTTCCACATGGCACCGGTTGCTGATTGGACTAGATCTGCACCAGCTTTTCGATATTCAAAATAATCTTTTGGCGTCATAACTCCTCCAACCCCAATGATCGCAAAATCTTTTTTTAGTTTTTTTCTAATTCTTGCCAATCTTTTAACCATATCTATGCCTGCCCACTTGATGGCCTTTCCGCAGACTCCACTTTTCAATCTGTTTGGGCCTGGAAGAGCTTGATTTCCATTCTCATCAACTATTGGTGCCGCAATTGTATTGATAGCTGCAATTCCATCAACAAATGGAGATATTTTAATAATAATTTTTTCAAGAAGCTGGTTTTGATCTTTTGTAAAATATCCTATTTTTGCCAAAAGTTTTTTTTTGCCGATTTTATCTCTAGTTTTCCTGCATATTGCTTCAACTGCCTCTTCCGAATAACAAAGCACTCCTTCATTTGCCACATTCGGGCAAGATAAATTTACTTCTATAATTTTTGCTCCAGTTTTGGCTGCAAGGCTTGCAGTATGGGCGAAATCATTATAATAATCTTCATCGGAAAAACCTTTGCGTATAGTTCCGACAACACTTGCAACTAATAATTGACCTTTTTTAGCATAATTTATTGCTTTTTTCATATCCTCCTGCCACATTTTAGGACCTCTAGATGGATTGCCAAAAGAATTTGTAATACTGTATTCAGCTGGTTTTTTATTAGATTCTGTTTCTCCCAAAAGAGGTCTATTAGATTTTTTGACAGTAAGATCGCCGTCAATCTGAACAAACAATACGTTTGGATATAGATTGCAGTCAAACGAAACACTTCGCTGTGTTTTATAGTGAACTACGTCAAACCCAAAATCAAATGCAGCTTTGATAAATTTACTATTTAAAAGAGGGCCGGCAGGAATTCCAAAAGGAAGATTAACTGGAAATCCTAAAAAACTGTATTTTGGTTTTGTCCTCTTGAAAATGGGTTTTTTTAGATTTTTGAGTCCGATTGGGCCAAGGTCGAAATTCTGATCATAGGTTTTATAAATATTGTACAAAGAAGAATTCATTTCAGCTTACTCTTCTTCTGTGTTTTGTAGCAATTTTTAGCTCCAAAATTGCTTTGATGAGTTCCCCTTGCGCAACTCTAAGGTCATTGTCGGATACTTTTTCACTCATTAATTTTTCAGCCCGCTTTTTTGCCTCTTGAGCTTGAGCTATTTGGATATTCTCTGCTTTTATAGCGTAATCTGCCAGAATACTTATTTTGTTGTTATTAATTTCCAAAAAACCGCCCATAATCGCAAGGGACTGATTAGATGAGCCTTTTTTGACAATTAATTCACCAGGATTTATCTGCGTTAAAAGATTGATATGGTTGGGAAGAATAGCAATTTCACCATCAACAGTTGGAACAACTACTTCATTTACCTCGTCTTTGTATACTACGTTTTCGGGTGTAATTATTTCAAGAATTAAATTCATTAGCCTTTTGCCTGCGCTCCTTTTTTTACTGCTTCGTCAATTGTTCCAACCATATAAAATGCAGATTCAGAAAGGGAATCATGTTTGCCATCCAGAATTTCCTTGAATCCTTTTACGGTGTCCTCTATTTTTGCATATCTTCCTGGCTGGCCTGTAAATATTTCTCCGACAAACATCGGCTGACTTAAGAATTTTTGAATTTTACGCGCTCTGGCAACAGTTAATTTGTCTTCATTGGATAATTCGTCAATTCCCAAAATGGCAATGATATCCTGAAGATCTTTGTATCTTTGCAAGACCTTCTGGACGCCTCGTGCTACATTATAGTGTTCCTCTCCGACTACGTTTGGATCCAGGATTCTTGATGTTGAGGCCAGGGGATCAACAGCAGGATAAATACCCTGTTCGGCAATAGATCGTTCCAGATTGATTGTGGCGTCAAGATGGGCAAAAATAGTAACAGGAGCAGGATCAGTATAGTCATCTGCGGGAACATAAACTGCCTGAACTGAAGTAATAGAGCCTTTTTTGGTTGATGTGATTCTTTCCTGAAGCTCCCCCATTTCAGATGCTAATGTTGGCTGATATCCGACAGCTGAGGGCATTCTTCCTAAAAGCGCAGATACCTCGCTTCCGGCTTGCGCAAATCGGAAAATATTGTCAATAAAAAGCAAAACATCTTCTCTTTTTTGGTCTCTAAAGTACTCTGCCATGGTGAGCGCAGTTAAGGCCACACGCATTCTATTTGCCGGAGGTTCGTTCATCTGGCCAAATACCATAACAGTTTTGTCCATAACTTTTGCTTCTTTCATTGCAAGCCAAAGATCATTTCCCTCTCTGGAGCGTTCTCCTACTCCTGCAAAAACAGAATGTCCCTGGTGTTCCATTGCAATGTTTCTAATTAATTCCTGAACGATAACCGTCTTGCCGACGCCTGCTCCTCCAAATACCGCGGTTTTTCCTCCTTTTGTAAACGGAGCAATAAGGTCAATAACTTTAAGCCCTGTCTCCAGAATGTTGGGTTTTGTTTCCTGATCTAGTAAAAGCGGAGCCTTGCGGTGGATTGGATTGTATGAAAGATCTTTATGTTTGTAATTAAATTCTTTTCCGTCAATTGCCTGACCTAGGACATTAAAAATTCTCCCAAGAGTTGGAGTTCCGACAGGTACTTTAATTGGAGAAAAAGTACGCTTTACTTTCATTCCCCTATAAAGCCCGTCTGTTGGGCCCATGGCAAGAGTTTTGACCTCTTTATCTCCTATTGAAAATGCAACTTCAAGCGTCAGCTTTTTGCCTTTCACATCAACTTCCAAAGCTTCATGGATGGAGGGTGGAATATTTGCAAAACGCACATCAACAACCGGTCCTGCTACTCTAATAATAATTCCGTCATTTGAATCTTTTTTATTCATAAGCGTAGGTGAGAGCTGCTCCTCCTATGTCTAATATCTCGTTTGTAATTTTTTCTTGACGTCCCTTATTATATAGAAGCTGCAGGTCGTCAACAATCTCAAGGGCATTGTCTGTAGCGCCTTGCATTGCTACCATTCGAGCTGCTTGTTCTGATGCAAAACTTTCCAAAAAAGTCTGGTAAATATTCATTTCCAAGTAGTGTTTCAGAAGGGGAGGAAGCAATTTTTCGGGAGCTGGTTCAAAAAGAGTAAAAGAATTAGATGCCGGCACTTCTTTTACGAATTCAATGGGAAGAAGATTAATTATTTTAGGTCGCTGAGAAAAAATACTCAAAAAACTTGTTGATATAATCTTGACATTTCCTACTTTTTTGCTCAAAAAATATTCGTCTACAATTTTAGTAATCGGCAAAACCATATCAAAAGACGGAAGAGTAGTGCCGAATTTAAATGAAGCAATTAACTCTTTATTGAGATTCGCAACTGTCGTTTCTGTTTTTTTTCCAATTGTTAAATATATACTATCTTTGTTTTGTGCATCAAATCTTATGACCTCTCGAATAAGGTTTGTATTAAGAGATCCGCAAAGACCTTTGTCAGGGGATACTACGAGAACAAGATTCTTTCCGCCAGCTGGCGGATTTGTTTGTTCGTTTTTGGTCATATATGGATGAGTGAATTTATCGCCTAATTTATTTGAAAGTCCTTGAGTAATTGTAGACAGCTTTTCTACGTATGGTCTTGAGGCCAAAGTTGCATTCTGTGCTTTTTTAAGCTTTGATGCCGCAATCATTTGCATTACCCGGGTTGTCTTGGAAACATTTTGAGCCGCTCTAATTCTTCTTTTTAAGATTAAAAGGTTTGCCATAATTTATTCAAAATTTATTCAAATCTTTTTTTGAACTCTTCAACCATTTTCTTAATTTGTTTTAATGTTTGCTCTGTTGGTTTTTCACCTGTTGAAAGAGAATTTAAAACTGCCGGATAGTTTTTTTTAGCAAAGTCATGAATGTCTTTCTCAAATCGCGGGAAAGATTCAAGAGGAATGTCATCCATTAAACCGCTTGTTACAGCATAGATACTCAGAACCTCTAGATTCTCCGTAAGAGGTGCAAATTGAGGCTGTTTAAGAATTTCTGTTAATCTTTTTCCTTGGTTCAATTGCTTTTGAGTCGCAAGATCAAGCTCGCTTCCAAGCTGGGCAAAAGCTGCAAGAGAATTATATTGGGCAAGTTCAAGCCTCAATTTATTAGAGACCGATTTAATTGTTGGAGTTTGAGCAGCCCCTCCGACTCTTGAAACAGATTGTCCGACGTTAATAGCAGGTCTTATTCCAGAATTAAACAAATCTGACTGTAAGTATATCTGCCCATCGGTTATAGAAATAACATTGGTTGGAATATATGCGGATATGTCATTTGCTTGCGTTTCTATAATGGGCAGTGCTGTTATTGATCCTCCTCCATTTTGCTTATTTAATTTAACAGATCTTTCCAAAAGTCTGCTATGAAGATAGAAAACATCTCCCGGGTATGCTTCGCGTCCGGCCGGACGGCGTAAAACCAAAGAAATTTGTCTATAAGCCCAAGCATGTTTCGTAAGATCATCGAATACCACGAGCACATCTTTTCCAATTCCTAAGAAATATTCTGCTATTGCCATTCCTGCATATGGAGCAAGGTATTGTAGAGATGCCGGATCTGATGCGCTTGCGCAAACTATTATGGAATAGGAAAGTGCGTCCTCTAGAGTTAACCTGTCGATGACCTGAGCAATCGTACTTCTTTTTTGCCCTATCGCAACATAAACGCAAATTACAGGTTTCTTTCCGCCAGCTGGCGGATTTTTTTGATTTATTATCGTATCGATTACGATAGCAGTTTTTCCCGTTTGCCTGTCTCCAATTATAAGTTCTCTTTGTCCGCGCCCAATCGGAATCATTGAGTCAATTGCTTTAATGCCGGTCTTTAGAGGCGTATTTACAGGTTCACGATCAACAACCCCAAAAGCTATTTTCTCCAAAGGCATATTTTTACCCTTTTTTATTTTTGGTTTGCCATCTAAAGATTCTCCTAACGGATCTATTACCCTTCCAAGTAGTTCTTCCGAAACATCAATTCCCAACATTTCTCCTGTTGTTTTTAAGCTGTCTCCTTCTTTTACACCGGATGCTTCTTCGAGAAGAATTATTGAAGCGTTATCTTCGTCCAAGTTTAATATAATACCGCTCCCTCCGTTTTTGAAAATTACTTTTTCTCCCATTATTGCGCGGGAAAGTCCGGAAGCAACAATCACCCCATCGGTATTTTTTATAACTAAGCCTACATTTTGAGTTTTGGAGTCCTCCCCAAAAGTCATAAGCCGTTTCTCCAGATTTTGTATAATCTTGTCGTTATCAATCATAGTTTTGTTCTATGTAATTTAGGATTTTGTCAAGAGAATTCTTCAATGTAAATTCATAAACTATGTCATTATCAATAATTTCCATCCCCAACATGAGAGTTGGATCTTTTTTAAATACAATTTTTTTATTTGGAAAAAGTTTTTCAAATTTCTTTAAGTCTGAATTATTCATGGGGCTTGAGATAATAAGACTTTTCTTATTTTCCGTTAATTTCAACGCGTTTATATATTTTTTTAAGTCAGATTTGCTAAGAAGTGTGGCTATTTTATTGACTTTATTTTGATTTAAAAAGTCATTTTTATAACTGTACACAACAAGTTTATCAATTTTTTTTGAGTTCATACATTTAATTTATTTTCTTAATTTTCTTTAAAGCATTTGATACAACTTCTTTCTGTTCTTTGGAAGAAAAAAAATCGCTTAATGCTTTTTGAAGAAATGACACTGCAAGCTTACTGGTATTTACTGCCAATCTTTTTTCCGCCTCCAGGGACTCTCTTATTATTTGATCCTTGGCCTGATTTAACATTTTTTCAGTCTGTTTTTTAGTGTTATCATTAATTTGCTTGGTTATTTCTATCGCTTCTTCTTTTGAATCTTCAATAATTTTTTTAGCGTGCAATTGAGCGTTCTTTAAAATGTTTTTTTCTTCAATTACAACTTTTTCAAGCCTTATTCTCGCTTCCTCGGCTTGTTTCAAACCTTCCTTAATTGTTGTTTGTCTTTTATTTAATAGTTCCAGTATAGGCTTGTATAGAAACTTTTTTAAAACAAAAAAAACAATTAAAAAATTAATTATTTGTGCAGCCAATAGTATTGGATTTACTCCAAAATTCTTTACTATTTCCATAATATTATTGTTGTCATTCTGAGCAAAGCGAAGAATCCCATGAGATCCTTCTCCCGACGCTTCGGGATCAGGATGACCTCGCTAAGGCGGAATTATTTTCCGAAAGCAAGAATTAGTGAATAAATTGCGATTGCTTCAGCAAATGCCATGGCAAGTAACATTGCGGGTAAAATTCTTCCCGAGGCCTCAGGATTTCTTCCAAGTGCTTCCATTGCTTTTGAACCAATAAAGCCAACTGCTAATGCCGGGCCTATACCTCCAATGGCGATGATTAGACCTCCCGAAATACTAAAATTCATATAACTTTTCACCTCCTTTTAGTCGTATTAAATTATTTTACACGAAAGCCTTAATCCATGCAATCCCTATAAATTTAATGAGATTCAGCATGAGATGTTGTAAGGATTGCCATAAAGACCATAGTTAGCATTGAAAAAACCAAAGCTTGAACCATTCCAACAATTACTTCCAGAAGAAGAAAAGGCAAGGGAAATACAAAAGCAAAAATAGAAGAGACAGTTAATAATACGACCTCTCCGGCAAAAATATTCCCAAATAGCCTAAAAGAAAGAGAAACAACTTTTGTAATCTCGGATATAATTTCCAAAATACCAATAAAAAGATTGATTGGATTAAGAGAAAAATATCGGCTGAGATAATTTTTTATACCTATTGTTTTGATGCTGAGTGCGTGCGTTGCAACGGCTGAGACTAACGCAAGACCCAAAGTCATATTTAAATCGCTTGTTGCTCCTCGAAAAAGAGGAATGAGTAGACCTTGCTCACGGATACCTATTGTTCCGACTCCCGGAATAAGACTGCTCCAATTTATGAGTAAAATAAATAGGAAAAAACTCATAAAATAGGGGAAAATTTTTGAAGCAGCTTTTTGAGCAACAGATTCAGTCAGACTATAAAATGTTTCAATTATAGATTCCATTGCATTTTGAAAGGGATTAGTAGGAATGAGGGCTAGTTTTTTGGAAAGATAGAAAACTCCGCCTATTATAGCGCAATCAACAAGCAGCGTGTCCAAGATTGTATTTGTAATTGGAAATGATCCAATTTGAAAAATTGTTTCAGGTGCGAATGATGCCATGACTAATTAGATTGTAAATGTAGCCTCCCTATAAGTCAAGAAGAAAAATGATTAATTTTTGAGATTTCTTCTGAATATTGTCAGTTCATCAGGAGTGTCTGAGTACATCTGGCCAATGACGAAGAAAAGAGCAGCGCTTAAAGTACCAAACGATACACCTCCGGCCGCCAATCTTTCTAGCATGGTCGGTTATAGCAAGTCTTTAGCTGTAATTGAGGAAGTCCTCTTTATATAGTCCTGAAATCTAGTTGACCACTCTTCCCCCAACTTACTATCTTTGTACTTGAAATACTCCCATCTCGGACTCTTCGGCTCATCAGGTTCCTGAAAAAAGAGATGTTTCTTATTAGCGATGCCGTAGTGTTGCTTAGGCATAACACTGGCCCAGTAGAGAGACAGCCCTTCAGGATATTTCAATGCCAATGCAACCAGCTTAGAATTCCTTTCCTTCAAATTTTTTAATGCGTCGTCCCTCCCCTTCACATCCGGGTCCCCATGAAAAGCAATATAGATTTTACCCTTTTGTAAAATAAGTTCCTCACAACGCTGGATGACTTCTGCGCCGTCGTAAAAATCGGGGCTCAACGCACCTGCCATTACTTCAAATGTCTTTGGTCCTTCTTCTTTGCTAGCGCGCGCAATCAGAGCTATCACTCGCTTCTTACTTTCACGACTATCTCTTACAAGCTCTTCCTTGCTCACAAAACCTAGGAGGGAGAATAACCCTAGGGAGGGTATCTTAATGATGAGTTTAGACCTAGCTCCCTCCGCAGTTTGAACCATCGTACTATACTCTCTCTCCATATTAACCTGACAATATCACAGGCAGAGCTTTAAGTCAATACCCGTAATACAAAAATGTCATGAAATATGATTAACTTCTGATATTTTTTCAGCGATGATTGTTGGCTTGTCATTTTTGGTATCAAGGTGCCCTTCAATAATTATTACCGAGTCTCTCGTCAGAATGCTTTTGTGTTGTTCAAAGATTCTAGGAAAGACAACGCATTCAACAGAGAGTCCTTTCTCATTTCCAATTACCAAAAAAGCCATTTCATTATTGTTTTTTTTGGTGAATATTCGCCGCGTTGATTCAATAATTCCTCCAACTTTTACTTTTGTTCCTTCTTTTTCCTCGGTAAGAAGCTCAATCTCATGCGTGATTAATGATTTTATATGCAAAAGGTTATCCAGTTGAGGATGAGATGTGAGGTAAAGTCCGAGAAATTCTTTTTCAAATGCCAGTTTCTCATTAGGAGAAAAATCTTCAACTTTATTACCGATTGACTTATGAGACGGTTTTGTCTCATCGCTATCGCTGAAAAGACTTGTTTGCCCTTCCTCTTCTTGTTTCTTTTTTTTGTAAGCCTGTTCTGCAATCTGCGGATATACAATAAGAAGGCTTGCTCTATTTCCGAATAAATCCATGGCGCCTGCTTTGATAAGACTTTCAACTGTTTTTTTGTTCACAGGACCCAAATCCACTCTAAAACAGAAATCTTCCAAACTTTTGAAAGCGCCTTTTGCTCTGGCGTCTAAAATACTTTTTATTGCTGCCGTTCCAACGTTTTTAATTGCAGTAAGCCCAAATCTAATACTTATCTTGTCTTCTATATCAAAATCACTTTTGGACTTATTGATGTCTGGAGGAGATACTATAACTTTGAGCCTTTTACATTCGGCAACTGCTTGAGCAACTTTTTCATTTTTTGCAGGTCCTGTTGTTCCGCGTGATTCCGCAGTAAGAAGTGCAGTCATAAACTCAACTGGAAAATGTGCTTTAAGATACGCCGTCCTAAATGCGATCGTTGCGTAACCTGCAGCATGTGCCTTATTGAAACCGTAGCCTGCGAAAGGCTCAAACAGAACCCAGAATGCCTCCGCATTTTTTCTCGTCATTCCATTTGTCACACATCCCTCTACAAATTGATCGTGCTGTTTTTTCATTTCGGACGGAATTTTTTTACCGATTGCCTTCCTAAGTTTGTCTGCTTCAAGCCATGAATATCCGGCCACTTTTATTGCTGTTAAGAGGACATCATCTTGGAAGGTTATAACTCCGTAAGACTCTTTTAGAGTGTCAGCAAGACGGGGGTCGGGATATTTTATGAGAGAGGGATTATGTTTTCTTTTTATAAATTCTGGGATATTTGCCATGGGACCTGGCCTATACAAAGCAACCATTGCCTGAAGGTCAAAAATCGAAGTTGGCTTTAAGTCTTTAATATATCTTCTCATGCCGCTTGATTCAAGCTGAAAAATACCAGTTGTTTCGCCACTTGATAAAAGTTCGTACGTTTTCTTGTCGTCATAAGACACTGCTGACAAATCAATATTTTTCCGTTGATTATCTTTTATAAAACGAAGTGATTCTTGAATAGTAGTTAAGTTTCTAAGTCCTAATAAATCAATTTTCAAAAGTCCCACTCCGTCCTCTCCAACTGTGTACATGTCATATTGAGTTATGATTTTTTCTCCATTTGTTTCTTTTTGAAGAGGTGTATATTCGGTTAAGGGTTTATCAGCAATAACAACTCCTGCTGCGTGCATTGAGGCGTGTCTTGCAACCCCTTCGAGCTTTTTAGCCAAATCTAAAAGTTTTTTTGTTTCCGGTTCTTGCTGATAGGCAGCTCTTAACTCCGAACTTTGTTCCAATGCCTTGTCAATTGTCATTGCGTGGCCTTGCCAGCCGGGCGGCATCATTTTAGAAATTCTGTCCGGACCGGAATACGGCATACCAAGGGCGCGTCCCGTATCTCGGACCGACCCTCTTGCTTCCATTGTCCCAAAAGTGATTATCTGGGCAACCTTATCGCGTCCATATTTTTGCGTGACGTATTCAATAACTTCGTCGCGCCTATTATCTGCAAAATCTAAATCAATATCAGGAGGCGATGGTCTCATTGGATTTAAAAATCTCTCAAACGGGAGTTTGAAAAATAATGGATCAACGTCAGAAATACTTAACGCGTAAGAAACAATAGAGCCGGCATTTGAACCTCGCCCCGGACCAACTGTAATGCCGTGAGATTTTGCCCAATTGACAAAATCAGCGACGATTAGAATATATGTTTCATATCCTTTTTTAAGAATTACCGACAATTCATATTCCGCTCTTTCTCTTATCTCTTTTGTAATTTTCTTATATCTTTTTTTAAGTCCCTCAGAAACTTTTTCCTTAATATATTCGGCTGTGGTTTTGTTATTGGGTACGCTGAAAATTGGCATGATCCACTTGCCTAAAGTTATGTCTACGTTACACATGTCTGCGATTTTACCGGTATTTTCTATAGCCTCAGGTATCTCAATAAAAAGACCTTTCATTTCCTCCTGGCTTTTTATATAAAAATCAGGAGAAGAAATCATTGAAAGTTTTCTATTTTTTGTGTCTATTGTGGTTTGGGTCTGGATACACAAAAGAATTTCTTGCGCTGAAGCGTCAGTTGCTCGGATATAATGATTGTCGTTGGTTGCGACAAGAGGAATGCCCAATTTTTGAGAAAGTTTTATTAATCTCTCATTTAAGACATCCTGATCTTTAACATCAATATGTTTTTGGAGTTCCAAATAGAAATGGTCTTTTCCAAATATTTCCGAAAGTTTTTCTGCTCTTTTTCTGGCTGTTTCTTCTTGATTTTGCAAAAGAGGTTCTGAGACATAACCGTTTACGCAGCTGCTTAAACAGATCAATCCTTCGTGATATTGAGTCAGAAGTTCCATGTCGGTTCTAGGTCTATAATAATATCCCTCAAGGTTTGAAATAGAAATTATTTTCATTAAATTTTTGTAACCTGCATTGTTTTTGGCAAGAAGAATTAAGTGGTTCGAGTCGGTATCAACCCCCGCCTCTTTATCATTACGTGTTCGCCTTGCAACATAAATTTCGCACCCAATTATTGGTTTTATTCCTTCCTCTATACATGTTTTGTAAAATTTTATTGCACCATACATATTGCCGTGATCTGTAATGGCAATCGCTTTCATGCCCAGCGTTTTTGCACGGCCAACCATTTCCTTTATTTTTGAAAGGCCATCTAAGAGAGAATATTCACTGTGATTATGAAGATGTACGAAGTCTGCCATGTTTTTATTGTAGCACTTTTTTAAGTTTTTCTTTAACTTTATTTGCGTCTAGTTTTTGTTTGGAATTTCTCATAACTTGTCCCACCAAAAACATAATTGCATTTTCATGTCCCGATTTATAATCTTCTACAGCTTTGGAATTTTCCTTCATAACCTTATTAATTATTTCTCGTAATTTATCCTCGCCTATATCGTCTGTTTTTTGGGAAGATATAATGTTTTTAATTAACTGGGCGGGAAGAATATTTTTGATATCTATTTTTTTATTAATAATAGTATTGGCAATTTGTTTCAGACTAATCTGATGAGGTTTTCCAACTTTTACAGATTCTTCAAAGTAATTTGCTAAACCAATTTGCCTTGTTAGGATTTCCGCATCGTATTGTGAGAGATTGTAAGATTTTATAAATCTAATAAGTTTTGCGTCCGGTAACTCTTTAATTTGTAATTTGTAATTTGTAATTTGTAATTCCGATAAGCGTATCGGTGGGATATCCGGTTCCGGGAAATAACGATAATCATTCGCTTCTTCTTTGACTCGCTGAGTTACTGTTTTTTGTTTATCCTCATCCCATCCCCGAGTTTCTTGCACTGGAATTTTTCCTTCTTTCAAACTTTCAGTCTGTCTTTTAATCTCGTATTCAATTGCTTTTTCTACAAAACGGAATGAATTTATATTCTTCACTTCAACTTTATATATTGGTAATTTATTGTTTGTAGTAAGGGAAATATTTGGTTCCAAACGCATGTTTCCTTTTTCCATGTCAGCGTCCGAAACATTTAGATAGCGGACAATTTGCTGAAGTTTTTTTAAATATTCAACAACTTCTTTTGCATTCTCAAAATCCGGTTCCGTAACAATTTCAACAAGCGGTACTCCTGATCTATTAAAATCAATTAACGAATATCCTTCGTCATTTTGATTTTTGATTTTTGATTTTTGATTTCCAAATTGATGCATCAATTTGGCTGTATCCTCTTCCATATGAACACGTGTTATTCCAATTTTTTTGCCATTTGAAAGTTCAATAAATCCTTTTTGACAAAACGGCTCATCGTATTGAGAGATTTGGTAACCCTTTGCGAGATCCGGGTAAAAATAATTTTTTCTGTCAAATTTGGAAAATAAAGGAATTTTGCAATTTAAAGCAAGACCAATCATTATGCACCAATCAATTGCTTTTTTGTTTGGAACAGGCAATGCTCCGGGAAGTCCCAAGCAGACAGGGCAGGTATGCGTATTTGGTTTTTGTCCAAAATGATCAGCAGAACATCCGCAAAACATTTTGGATTTTGTTTTCAGCTCCACATGTACCTCTAATCCTATAACTGGTTGATATTTTTTTATATTCATAAATTTTTAAGTCTAAATTACAAGATGATTCGAATCATCTAGTCAAACTCATAGTTTGGGTTTTAATTTTCTCCATATTTCGTTTTTTGTCGCTTGTTCGTAAGCGCATCCTATTTTAAATAAAAGTTCTTCAGAAAAATGAGGACCAAGAATCTGAAGTCCAACTGGTAAGCCTTTGGATGTAAATCCAATAGGAATTGATAATCCTGGAATTCCTGCAAGATTCGCTGTCACAGTAAACTTGTCAGATAAGTACATTTTAAGCGGATCGTTTATTTTTTCTCCAAGTTTCCAAGGGGGTGTTGGAGATACTGGAGCAATGATTGCATCAACTTTCTTAAATGCTGTATCAAAGTCTTGTTTGATTAGCGTTCGTACTTGCATTGCTCTTTTATAATAAGTATCGTAATAGCCTGCAGACAAAGTATATGTCCCTAACATAATTCTGCGTTTTGCTTCGTCCCCAAAATTCGCTCTTCGCAAGCCATATCGAATGCCATCATATCGGGCTAAATTTGAAGAAACCTCTGCGGGTTGAATAATGTAATAACACGCAATGCCATATTCTTGGTGAGAAAGAGAAACGTCCGGAATAAAATCTTCTATTTCAAGATCGTTTTTAAATACGTTATAAGCTTTTGCCAATAAGTTAAGAGTCTCGATTTCTAATGATTTGGAAAGAAAATCTGGATCCACACCGATTTTTATTTTGTTTAGAGGCTTAGCAGTATATTCTTTTTCAAGAGTTGTCGCGTCCATCGGGTCTTTGCCAGCTGTCACATTGAAAAACAAAGCAGAGTCTTCAACTGTTTTTGTAAAATGACCAATAGAATCCAAAGAAGATGCCATTGCAACTATTCCGTATCTGCTTACTCGGCCATAGGTCGGTTTAAGACCAACTATATTATTGAAACTCGCCGGAAGCCTGATGGAGCCTGCCGTATCTGTTCCGGTTGAAGCAATGCACATGTCTGCTGTTAAAGCCGCCGCAGACCCGCTCGAAGAGCCCCCTGGTACGTAATCTTTGTTCCACGGGTTTTTAGTTGGACCGAAATCGGAATTTTCACCGCTTGATCCATGAGCCCATGCATCCAAGTTGGTTTTCCCAAGAATAACAGCACCGGCATCTTTTAATTTTTTAACAACAGTTGCATCATATTGTGGAATATAATCTTTCAAGACATTTGACGCAGCTGTAGTTTTAATTCCTTTTGTTAAAAATAGATCTTTTAATGCAATCGGAATTCCAAGAAGAGGTAAATCTTGTCCGCTTAAAATTAATTCATCTGCTTTTTTTGCAGAATCTAAAGCCTCCTTCTCGGTCACGGTAATAAAGACGTTTAAATCTTTATTATATTTTTTTATTTGTTCCAGACAAGCTTTGGTAAGTTCAACAGACGAAAACTTTTTGTTCTTCAGTCCAACTTTTGCTTCCTTAATTGTTAAACTGTTTAAATTCATAATTTATCATTAATCCTTAATTTTTAATCATTCCGTAAGTATTGCTTTTACTTTAAATAGACCGTTGTGTTGAGATTTTGCGTTGGACAGAGTTTCTTCTTGAGAAAGTGACGTAGCAGTTTCGTCTTCGCGGGTTACATTTTCAAGTCCTGTGACTTGGGAAGTTGTTTCAACATTTTTCGTATCAACTTCTTTTAATTTCTCAACATAGGAAAGTATGTCTGACAGTTGTTTTTCAAATTTTTTTTCTTCAACGAGGTTGAGCGGAAGATTTGCTAATTTTGCAACATGAGAGGCATCTATTTTCATTAAATCATTATATCTTTATATTTAGTCTTTTAGCAATTACATTTCAAGCTTTGGTCTCTAGAGAATCGTTGGGAAGGAGGGGGACTGATGGCAAAAGTTATAGTTGACAGAGAAATTTATAAATGACAAAATGAAAATATGTTAACAAAAAAGGATGTAAAGGATATTAAAGATGTCGTGGTTCATAGTTTGGGTGAGTTTTTTGAAAGCGTTTTAGCTCCGTACTTAGACCGTGAACATAAGGAAAATCAGAAAGAGCATGAAGAAATAAAAGTAGAGCTTGGTGATAAGATAGACTTGATTAATGAGCATCTTAAAGACCACGAAAAAAGAATTGCAAAATTAGAAGACGCCGCTAATGTTGTTTAATTTTTAACTTCTGAAGCATATTTTCCTTTGCTTTATGTTCAAGAGAGTCATCAAGGGAGGGAAGGTTGACCTGTCTGCCGGCAGGCGGGCATTTTTTTTCAAAGGCAAGTTTGATCAATAAATCTGCAAATTCTGGATTTTTTGGCAAAATTGGACCGTGGAAATAAGAGCAAAAACTATTTTTGTAAATTGCCCCTTCGGTTTTGTCAATTCCGTTATTTCCAAATCCTTTA
>Ga0209515_10003398_pt1 | contig 22905 bp, 21 predicted proteins | sample Subgroupgradi54m_FD_187454 | JGI IMG/M metagenome (GOLD analysis project Ga0209515, IMG submission 187454) | Subsurface groundwater microbial communities from S. Glens Falls, New York, USA - GMW60B uncontaminated upgradient, 5.4 m (SPAdes)... ... | reverse complement strand
CGCGCCGACACCGGTGGCCCGCAGCTCGGCTACGGCGACCCGGCCATGCGCCCGGTGCTCGAGGCGCTCGAGAAGGTGGCGCGCACCTCGGCGACGGTGCTGCTGCTGGGCGAGAGCGGCACGGGCAAGGAAGTGGCCGCACGCGCCATCCATGCGCAGAGCACGCGCCGCGGCCGGCCGTTCATGGCGGTCAACTGCGCTGCCCTGACCGAGACCCTGCTCGAGTCGGAGCTGTTCGGCCACGAGAAGGGCGCGTTCACCGGCGCCAGCGACCGTCACCGCGGGCGCATCGAGCTGGCCGACGGCGGCACCTTCTTCCTCGACGAGGTGGCCGAGCTGCGCCCCGAGCTGCAGGCCAAGCTGCTGCGCGTGCTGCAGGAGCGACGCTTCGAGCGCGTGGGCGGCACGCGCACCGTCGAGGTCGACGTGCGCTGGATCGCCGCCACCAACCGCGACCTGCGCGTGATGATGGACGAGGGCCGCTTCCGCGAGGACCTCTACCACCGGCTGGCGGTCTTCCCGCTGCGTCTGCCCGCGCTGCGCGAGCGACCCGCCGACATCCTGCCCATGGCGCGCGCGCTGCTCGCGCGCATCGTGCACGAGCTCAAGCGGCCGCCGCTGTCGCTGTCAGCGGGCGCCGAGCGCCGCCTGCAGGTCGCGCGCTGGCCGGGCAACGTGCGCGAGCTGGCCAACGCGCTCGAGCGCGCCGCCATCTTGGCCGACGGCGATCAGATCCGCGAGGACCACCTGTGGGTCGAGCCCTCGGCGGCGCGCGCCGCGGTCGAGATCAAGCCGCTCGCCGATCTCGAGCGCGAGGCCATCGTGCGCACGCTCGAGTCGGTGGGCGGCAACCGGCGCCGTGCCGCCGAGCTGCTCGGCATCGGCGAGCGCACGCTGTATGACAAGCTGAAGCGTTTCGGCCTCGAGTAACCGACGTAAGGCTGCTCGCCGTCGGACGTGCGGTCCGGAAGGCCGCACGGGCGCAGCTCCCGCAGACGGCCTGCAGAATCCGCAGGCGCGCGAAGAAAATGCATGCGCGGCGTGTTGCAAGCGTCGAAGCTTGCGAGGGTTTTGGCCGTCGGACCAGCTGGCGTCGGCGGCACGCGCGGTGCATATAGAGCGCGGGAAAGGGATTCACAATGGCTTTCAAGACATCGGCTCTGGTTCTGATTCTCGGCGGCGCGCTGGTGGCCTCCACGGCCGAGGCGCAGCAGCGTGTCCAGGTGCGCGATCACTCGCGCCAGGGTGGCGGGCAGGACAAGGGCGGCGAGCGGGGACAGCATCGCGAGCACGATCGCGACCATGACCGCGGCGACCACGATCGCGGCGACCACGATCGCGGCGACCACGATCGCGACGGCGATCACGATCGCGACGACCACCAGCGCGCCGACTACCCCAGCAACGCTCCGCCCGCGCCGCGCCTCGAGCGACCCAAGGCGCGCCGAGGCTTCGTCTACCAGGCCGGCCGCTACGAGTGGCGCAACGGCGCCTGGGTCTGGACCAGCGGCCACTGGGAGCGCGAGCAGTCGGGCCGCCGCTGGCGCGACGGACGCTGGGAGCAGCAAGGCGACCGCTACGTCTGGATCGACGGCTCGTGGGAGGTCGTGGTCAACGTCGACTACCCGACCGCGCCGCCGCCCGCGCCGCGCGTCGAGAACCCGCGCCCGCGCAAGAACTTCGTCTGGGTCGAGGGCAGCTACCAGTGGCGCGATGGCGCGTACGTCTGGATCGACGGTCACTACGAGCGCGCCGTGCGCGGCAAGCGCTGGCGGCGGGCGCGCTGGGACCAGCAGGGCGACCGCTACGTCCTCGTCGAGGGCACCTGGGAAGCGGCGCCCGACTATCCGACCGACGCGCCGCCACCTGCGCCTGCCGAGCAGCCCGCGCCGCGCCAGGGCTACCTCTGGGTCGCCGGTCACTACGACTGGCGCGACGGCGCTTACACCTGGACGGCCGGGCACTGGGAGCGCGAGCAGGCCAGCCAGCACTACGAGGCCGGGCACTGGGAGCGTGAGAACGATCGCTACGTCTGGCACCCGGGCGCCTGGATCCAGAACTAATCCAAGTCCAAGCCTGATACGAAAGGTCCGAGATGCGCATGCTCTATCGCTGGCTCCTGGTCGTCGCCGTGGCGGGTCTCGCCGTGGTCGGCTGGGTCTATTTCCGACCGCACGCGGGCGCCGCGACGCCCAAGTGGCAGAGCGCCACCGTCGAGCGCGGCAAGATCGTCTCCAAGATCACCGCGACCGGCACGGTCTCGCCGCTCAAGACCGTGCAGGTGGGTAGCCAGGTCTCGGGCCGCATCCTCGAGCTCGCGGTCGACTTCAACTCGGCGGTCACCAAGGGCCAGGTGATCGCGCGCATCGATCCCCAGCTCATCAAGGCGCAGGTCGAGCGCGCCCAGGCCAACCTGGCCGCGGCGCGCGCCGACCAGCTGCGCGCCAAGGCCCTGGCCACCGACGCCGATCGCCAGGCCGCGCGCGCTCTCTCGCTGGCCGAGCGCAAGCTGGTCGCGCAGTCGGAGGCCGACACCGCCGCCTCCAACGCCGAGGCGGCCCGCGCGCAGGTCATCGCCGCGGGCGGCTCGGTGCAGCAGGCGCTGGCCGCGCTGCACCAGGAGCAGCTCAACCTCACCTACACCACCATCTACAGCCCCATCGACGGCGTGGTCATCTCGCGCAGCGTCGACGTCGGGCAGACCGTCGCGGCCAGCTTCTCGGCGCCGACGCTGTTCACCATCGCCGAGGACCTGAAGAAGATGCAGGTCGACTCGAGCGTGTCGGAGGGCGACGTGGGCAAGCTGCAGCCGGGCATGAAGGTCTTCTTCACCGTCGACGCCTTCCCGGGCAAGACCTTCCCCGGCGCGGTGCGCCAGATCCGCAACGCGCCCACCACGGTGCAGAACGTGGTCACCTACGACGCGGTCATCGACGTCGACAACCCCGAGCTCGAGCTCAAGCCGGGCATGACCGCGAGCGTCACCTTCCTGGTCGGCCAGCGCGACGACGTGCTCAAGGTGCCCAACGCGGCCTTCCGCTTCCGTCCGCCCGCCGACGCCATCGCGGCAGCGGCGCCCGCGCGCCCGGCGCCCGAGTCACCGGCGGCGACCGCGACCGCCTCGGCGCAGGACGCCAGCGCCGCACGCGCCCGGCCGGATCGCGGCGACCGCTCCGACGTGCCCCGCAGCCCGGGTCGCCCCGAGGCGAGCGGCCGCTGGGACCATGCCGACAAGCCCGATCGCAAGACCGTCTACCGTCTCGACGGCGACAAGCTGGTCGCGGTGAAGGTCAAGATCGGCCTGTCCGACGGCACCAGCAGCGAGATCCTCGAGGGCGAGCTCAAGCCGGGCGACGCCGTGGTGACCGACGCGGGCGGCGGAGCCGGCGCGAGCGCACCGGCCAAGCAGGGTGGCTCGAGCGGCGGCGGCGGTCGGCGTCCGCGCGGGCCGGGGTTCTGATGGCGGCGCAGCTCATCCATCTCGAAGGCATCGCGAAGACCTACACCATGGGCGACGTCGAGGTGCGCGCGCTGCGTGGCGTGTCGCTCGACATCGCCGAGGGTGAGTTCGTCGCGGTCATGGGCTCGTCCGGCTCGGGCAAGTCGACGCTGATGAACATCCTCGGCTGCCTCGACAAGCCGACCGCCGGGCGCTACCTGCTGGGCGGCGACGACGTGTCGAAGAAGAACCGCAACCAGCTGGCCGAGATCCGCGGGCGCACGCTCGGCTTCGTGTTCCAGAGCTTCAACCTGCTCACGCGCACCAGCGCGCTCGAGAACGTCGAGCTGCCCCTGCTCTACACCGGCGTGCCCACGCGCGAGCGGCATGCGCGCGCGCGCGTCGCGCTCGAGCGCGTCGGCCTGGGCGACCGGCTCGACCACCATCCCGCGCAGCTCTCCGGCGGTCAGCAGCAGCGCGTCGCCATCGCGCGCGCGCTGGTGGGCAGCCCGCGCCTCATCCTCGCCGACGAGCCGACCGGCAACCTGGACTCGCGCACCAGCATCGAGGTCATGGCCCTGTTCCAGGAGCTGTCGCAGAGCGGCATCACCATCGCGCTGGTCACCCACGAGCCCGACATCGCCGCCTACGCGGCGCGCGTGATCGTGGTCAAGGACGGCCTGGTCCGCTCCGACGAGCGGCAGGCGCCGCTGGCGGCCATCGTCCCGGCCGCGACGGCGGAGGCAGCATGAGCCCGTTCATCATCCTGCGCGTGGCCCTGCGCGCGCTGGTGCGCAACAAGATGCGCTCCTTCCTGACCATGCTGGGCGTGGTCATCGGCGTGGGCGCGGTCATCGCCATGGTCGCCATCGGCGAGGGCGCCAAGGCGCGCGTGCGCGCCACCTTCGCGTCCATGGGAACCAACCTCCTGGTCGTGCAGTCGGGCTCGAGCCGCAACCAGGGCATGCGTGGTGGCTCGGGCTCGTCGCCGTCGCTGACCTGGGCCGATCTGGCGGCGATCCAGAACCCCGACGAGGTGCCGGCGGTGCGCTGGGCCGCGCCGCAGCTGCAGTCGCGCGTGCAGGTGCTGGCCGAGGACCAGAACTGGAGCACGCAGGTCGTGGGCACCACACCGACGTACTTCGACATCCGCAGCTGGCCGATGGCGCGCGGTGCCCGCTTCACCGACTCCGACGCCGAGGGCGGCACCAAGGTCATCGTGCTCGGCCAGACCGTGGTCGACAACCTGTTCGGCAAGGGCGCCGACCCGGTCGGCCAGGCGGTGCGCGTGAACAACGTGCCCTTCACCGTGGTCGGCGTGGCGGCCAAGAAGGGCCAGAGCCCGTTCGGCCAGGACTACGACGACACGGTGTGGATCCCGGTGCGCACCTTCCAGGCCAAGATCCAGGGCGGCCTGGGCAACTACATCGCTGGCTCGATCTACATCAGCGCCGCCAACGACACCTCGCGCGCCGAGGCGCAGGTGTCGGCGCTCCTGCGCGAGCGTCACCACCTGGCCCAGGGCGCCGACGACGACTTCTCCATCCGCAACCTGGCCGAGATCGCCTCGGCGCAGCAAGAGAGCACCAGCACCTTCACCACGTTGCTGGCCAGCATCGCGGCGGTGTCGCTGCTGGTGGGCGGCATCGGCATCATGAACATCATGCTGGTCAGCGTGACCGAGCGGACGCGCGAGATCGGCATCCGCATGGCCGTGGGCGCCAAGCCGCGTCACATCCTGTCGCAGTTCCTGGTCGAGTCGATGGCGCTCGCGATCCTGGGTGGCGTGCTCGGCGTCGGGCTGGGCATCTGGGCCGCGGGCAAGCTGGCCGCGCAGTTCGACTGGCCGACCGTGATCCGGCCCGACATCGTGATCATCGCGGTGGTCTTTTCCGCCGCGGTCGGCATCGGATTCGGGCTCTACCCGGCGCGCAAGGCGTCGCGTCTCGATCCGATCCAGGCATTGAGGTACGAATGAGAAGGTTTCTCGTCATCGTGGCCGGGCTGGCACTGGCCGTTCCGTCGGCAGGCGCAGGCGCGGGCGCGCAGGAAGGCCGCACCGTCACGCTGGCCGCCGCGCTCGATCTGGCCAGGGCCCACCAGCCCGACGTGCGTGTGGCCCAGGGCGCGGCGCTCAGTGCGCGCGCGGCAGCCGAGCGGGCGCGCGCGCCGCGCCTGCCCACGCTCGACGCCAGCGCCTCGTATGGCGTGGGCGCGGGCAATCCCGGCGACGTCGGTCGTCCGCGCCACTCCACCCGTCTCGGCCTGGACGCTGGCTGGCTGCTGTGGGACTTCGGCGAGACGTCGGCCTCGATCGCCGCGGCCGACGCGTCGGCGGGCGCCGCCGACGCTGACGCGACCCAGGCCCAGCTCGACCTGGCCCTGTCGGTGCGCAGCACCTACTTCGCCACGCGCGCGGCCAAGGAGCTGGTCGGCGTCAAGCGCGACACGCTCACCAACCAGGAGCACCACCTGCAGCAGACCGAGGCCTTCGTCGAGGTCGGGCGGCGCCCGGAGATCGATCGTTACCAGGTGCGCACGCAGGTGGCCAACGCGCGCCTCGAGCTCATCCAGGCCGAGAATGCCTACGAGGTGGCCAAGGGCCAGCTGGCGCGCGCCATCGGCGATCCGGGCGCGGCCGACTTCGACGTCGCTGACGAGACCATGCCCGCGGTCGAAGGCGAGGACGGCAGTGACGCCACGCTCTACGCCGAGGCGGTGCGCGCGCGTCCCGACCTGGCCGCGCTCGAGCGCTCGCGCCAGGCACAGGCGGCGCAGCTCGACGCCGCCCACGCCGCCTTCATGCCCGCGCTGAGCGCCTCCGCCGGCGTCGAGGCGGTGCCCCTGCGCACCGACGCCGACGCCGCCTGGGGCTGGAGCGCCGGGCTGCAGCTGACCTGGAGGATCTTCGACGGCGGCGTGCGCCGCGCCAACATCCACAGCGCCGAGGCCAGTGTCATGGTCGCCGACGCCCGCCGCGAGGCGCTGGCGCAGAACGTGCGCGTCGAGCTGCGTCAGGCTCGCCTGGCCGTACGCGCCGCCAAGGCGGCGCGCGCCGCGGCGCAGGAAGCGAGCGCCAGCGCCACCAAGCAGCTCGAGCTGGCCGAGGGCCGCTACACCGAGGGCGTGGGCAACGCCATCGAGCTGGGCGACGCGCAGGTGGAAGTCGCGCGCGCCTCGGCGCAGACGGTGCAATCGGAGTACGACCTGGCCACCGCGCGCGCGCAGCTGCTGCACGCGCTCGGACGCTGACGCGGCTGGGCGCGGGTGACACCTGGTGACGGTCGGTGCCTTCGGGAATCGTCCGGCGCCGACACTCGTAGCCAGTGCACTGTTCACAGGGTGCTCCTGATTTCGCGGCGTTAGCGACGTTCCGGCCCGGCACCGAAGTTGCTCTGGACCTCCGCATCTTGGAGGCTCCCGTGAAATATCTCGCGCATCTGGTTCTCGCCTGTTCGCTCGTCCTGTTCGCCGTTCGCCCCAGCTCCGCCGCGGATACTGGCAGCAGTAACCTCGCTCCCAGCCCCACCGCGATCGTCTTCGAGGCCGTCGACGGCGTGAGCACCGGCGGTGACTTCATCGTGCGCATCGAGGGTCTCGTGCAAGGCGAGGCCGAGCCCCGGCAGCTCAGCTTCCGCGTCAGTACCGGCTCCGGCGGGAACGGGAATGGACAGGGGTCGGCGGCAGCCGAGAATTGTCACCGGGCGGCGATGCTGGTCTTGTCGAAGCCCGGCCGCTACCTGCTCGTGTTCGACAATCACGGTAACAGCAGCGTCTACGACTGCCAGATCACGCGCCGCTAGCCATGCGCAGCTTCCTTCTCTCTGCCACGAGCGTGACCCTCGCCGCCAGCCTGGCGCTCGCGTGCGATCCGCCCCAGCCGGCGCACTTGCCGGACGCCGGCCCGAGGCCTGACGCGACGGGCATCATCGATGCCGACCACGACGGCCACCTGGCCGCCGACGATTGCGACGACTCGAACCCGAACGTCTGGAGCAACGTTTCGCTCTTCGCCGACGTCGACCACGACGGCCGCGGAGCGGGCGAGGCGATGCCAGTCTGCATGGGCATCGACCTACCGCCTGGCTTCGCCTACGCCAGCAGCGACTGCGCCCCCGACGACACCCTGCGCTGGCAGCTCCTACCCTACGCCTTTCGCGACGTCGACGGTGACGGCGTGACGGTCGCTGCTTCCGCCACGATCTGCACCGGCGACACGCTGCCCGCGGGCTACCTCAACGTTGCGCACGGTGACGACTGCGACGACACCAACGCCACTCGATTCGTCTCGATCCAGCTGGCGGTCGACGAAGACCGCGACGGCATCGGGGCCGGCGAGCTGGTGCCCGTGTGCACCAACGGCGGCCTCGTGCCCGGCTACTCGACGACTCGTGGCGACTGCGAGCCGCAGGACATGACGCGCTGGCAGCTCCTGCCGTACTCCTTCCGCGACGTCGACGGCGACGGCGCCGGCTTCGCCCAGCCGGGCATGATCTGCAGCGGCAACTCCTTGCCGCCCACGTACCTGACCAACGCCAGCACGCTCGACTGCGACGACACGAATGCGGCGTTGCACCTCAACCGGATCCTCTTCGTCGACTCCGACGGCGATGGCGTGGGTGCCGGAACCAGCCAGCTGGTCTGCACCGGTGACACGATCCCGGCCGGCTTCGCGACCTTTGGCACCGACTGCGCCGCCGACGACGCGACGCTGTGGCAGATGCTGGCGTACGCCTTCCGTGACGCCGACCGCGATGGCTACACCGTCGGGCCCGCGGGCAGCGTCTGCGCGGGCAACGCGCTGCCGCCCGGCTTCACCAACTTCACCAGCGGCCCCGACTGCGCCGACGACGACCATGCGCGCGCCATCACCATGACCGGCTTCGCCGACGCCGACGGCGATCACGTGGGCGCCGGCCCGGTGCAGTCGCTGTGCACGAACGGCACCCTGCCCGCCGGCTTCGCGGCCACGAGCAGTGACTGCGCACCGGCCGACGCCAGCGCGTTCCAGACCCTCGCCGCGTTCCGCGACGACGACGGCGATGGCGTCACGCTCGCCACATCCGAGAACGTCTGCACCGGCGCCGCGGTACCGCCGCCTCTGCACGCGGCGCGCAACGGCAACGACTGCAACGATGCCGACGCGACGCTCTTCCGTAACCTCTCCATCTACCCCGACCGCGACGGCGACGGCGTGGGCACCACGCCGCGCGAGGTGCGCTGCCTGGGCACCGCGCTGCCCGCCGGCTTCTCGCTCTACGGCGACGACGTCGACGATTCCGACCCCACGCGCAACGCAGACCCCGACGACGACGACGACGATCTGATCGTGACTCTTTAGGCAACCACAGGAGCATTGCAATGAAACGCCTCATCCACATCGGCGCCGCGCTCGCCGTTCTCAGCGTCGCCGCGGAACCCCGAGCTGGGGCCACTATCAACCCGTCCCCCACCGTCACCTTTGAGGCCGTCGACCGCATCACCGCCGGCGGCACCGAGGAGTTCTTCATCGGAGGCCTGGTCCAGGGCGAGACGCAAGCACGAACCATCCTGTTCTACGTCAACGACAGCGAGACGCGCGAGGTCTGCCGGCAGTTCGCCCTGCTCGCGCAGAGCAAGCCCGGTCGCTACCTCCTCACGATCGACGTCGCGACCCACTACGTCTGCACGCTCGTACGCCGCTGACGCGCCACGCCCGCCCCGCTACGCCGGTGCCACCGGCGCGTCGAGCGAATGAATCGTGATGTGCACTTCCCCCGCGTCCTTGCTGCCCGGCACCATCCACAGCATCAGGTTCACCGGCACGCCTTCCTGCGAGCGCAGCCGCAGCACGCGCTGCACGGCCACGCCTTGCGCGTGCACCGCGCGCAGATCCGCGGCGAAGCCCGGGTGGATGTCGCACAGCCGCGCGACTGCCTCGTCGCTGCCTTCCACGCGCGAGTCGGAGTCGCCGGTCAGGAACTGGGCGAAGGCACGATTGGCCGCGACCACCGTCGAGTCGACGTCGAACGCCGCCATCGGCAGGGGTGACATCTCGAAGCCGGCGGCGGCGCCCATCTTGCGCTTGTCGATCACCGGCGCGGCCACCGGGCCGGTGGTCGCCCCCCGCGCCGCCGCGCCGCCGCGCCGCCGGCCGATGCCGAGCATGTCCATGAGCGTGCGCAGCTCGTAGATGAACGCGGCCATGTCGCGCTGACGCTGGTTGGGGTCCTTGGCCAGCGCGCGCATGATGAGCGCCTCGGCGCGCTCGTCGAGGCCTTCCTTGAGGTACTGGGTCAAAGGCGGCGGCGGCAGGCGCACGTGCGCGTCCATCACCTGCGCGACCGAGCCCTTGAAGGGCAGCTTGCCGGTGACCATCTCGTAGGCGAGCACGCCCAGGCCGTAGATGTCCATCGACTGCACCGGCGAGTGGCCGCGGATGCGTTCGGGCGCCATGTACTCGGGCGTGCCGTCGATCATCGCCGACATCTTGCCGCTGTGCACGCCGATGCGGGCCAGGCCGAAGTCGAGCAGCTTGACCATCAGCTTGCGCCGGTCGGTGCCGGGCACGGCGCAGAGCAGGATGTTGTCGGGCTTGATGTCGCAGTGAACGATGTTGCGCTTGTGGATGTAGAGCAGCGCCTCGGCGCACTGCAGCAGGATCTCGCACGTCTGGGTGAGCGGGAAGCGGCCCTCGCCGCGCAGCTTCACCGACAGCGGATCGCCGTCGAGCAGCTCCATGACCATGAAGGCGCCCAGGCGCGCGTCCTCGCCGAAGTCGATGATGGACACGATGTTGGGGTGCGACAGCGACGAGGCCAGGCGTGCCTCGCGGTAGAACAGCGCGCGCGCCCGCGTGTCGCCCGAGAACGCGGTGCGCATGAGCTTGAGCGCGAACGACTTCTCGAGGCGGCGGTGACGCACGCGGAACACGCGGCCCATACCGCCCTCGCCGATGGGTTCCTCGATCTGGTAGCGGCCCGCGACGATGGTCTCGTCGAGCAGGTCGGTCGAGTCGTTCATCGCCGTCGGGTCGTCGGGCAGCGGCAGGGGCGCGATGTCGCTGTCGCTCATGGCGCGGTGACGCGTCGACGTGGGCGGCAAGCCGGCGTTGGTCGGCTCGTCGGCGAAGGTGGCCTCCGGTGCGTCGGCGTCGCTGGTGGTCGTCTCGGTGACCATGCGACGGCTCGCGCGCGCAGTCTCACGCGCCGACGGTGGTGGCGGCAGCGGCGGGGGCGGCAACGGCGGCGGCTCGTCCGCGACGATGGTGTCTTCCAGCGGCCGCAGGTTCAGCAGGCTGATGCCGCCCGAACTGGCATCCCCCTGACGCATGTACGCGAATCGTAACACGTTTGCGGCCCGCGCTTGCTAGACTTCGTGGCTGTGAAGAGGCAATGACGAGGCGAGTCCTGCTGCTGCTCGGCGTGCTCGCGGGCCTGTCCGCCAGCGCCGGGAGCGCAGCCAAGGCTGCGGAATCGCCCACGCCCGCACCGCGCATCGAGCTGTGGACGATGGGCCAGGGCGAGGACGTCTTCGAGCGCTTCGGCCATGGCGCGCTGTGCGTCTTCGACGCGCCCGACGAGGACGGCCTTTGCTACAACTACGGCACGACCAACTTCCGCGACCCCGTGGACCTGATCTCCCGCTTCCTCGACCACGAGGCAAAGTTCTGGGTCTCGGTGGCCCCGTCGGGGCGGACGCTGTCGGAGTACGCCGCCGAGGACCGCACCATCTGGGTGCAGGTGCTGCCGCTCACCGACGCGCAGGCGCGTGCCCTGGCGGCACGCCTCGCGCTCGACATGCTGCCCGAGAACCGCACCTACATCTACGACCACTTCGTCGACAACTGCACCACGCGCCTGCGCGACCACATCGACGCGGTCACCGGCGGCGCGCTGCACACCGGCGAGGACGTGCCCTACGGGCCGACCTGGCGCGACATGGTGCGGCGCGGCTTCTCCGCCGAGCCGGGCGTGCTGGCGCTGACCGAGCTGCTGCTCGGCCGCTTCACCGACGGTCATCCCAGCCGCTGGCAGGCCATGTTCCATCCCGACGTGCTGCGCGAGGTGGTCGCCGAGCGCCTGCATGTGCCGCCCGAGCTGGTGGTGGAGCGCCAGGGACCGCCGCTCATGGCCCCGCCCGGGGCCGGCCGGGGCTTCCTGGTGTGGATCGCCGTGGTGCTGGCCGCGGTGGCCGGATTCCTGGTCGCCACCGGCCAGCGCGTGCTGCGTCGCATCGGCCTGGTGCTGGCGGGCTTCGTGCTCGGCGTGCTCTCGCTGGTGGTCTATCTGCTCTGCTTCTACTGGAAGATCGTCTACCTGCACGGCAACGAGGTGGCCCTGGTGCTGGTGCCGACCGACTTCGCGCTCGCCTTCCTGGGCGGTCCGATGCTGCGCACGTACCTCGACGCGCGCCTGGCGCTGCTCGCCGTGTGCACGCTGCTGGTGTGGACCGGCGTGCTGTCCTCGCCGCTCGGCCCGGCCATCGTGCTGGCGGGCTTGCCGCTCGCGTGCATGCGCGCGGGCCTGGTGGAGCGTCCGTGGCGGGCGGGCGCGGGCGCGGGCGCGACGTGAGAGCGGAGGCCCTTCCCTAGCTCTTCGCCTTCGGCGCGTCCGCCAGCCGTACCACCAGCACCGAGCAGGGAGCGGCCTTGACCACGACCTCGGCAGTGCTGCCGAGGAGGAGCCGCTTGAGGCCGGTGCGGCCGTGCGTCCCGATGCACACCAGCTCGGCCTTGTGCGTCTCGGACGCGTGCACGATGGCGCGCGCGGCGTTGCCTTCGACCACCAGGCTCTCGCCCTCGGCGCCGAACTGCACGAAGGCCTCGTGCAGCTTGTCCTTGGCCATCTTCTTCAGCTGCGCGGTGATCTCGGGCGCGCGCGTGGCCACGCCCACGCCCATGATGCCGCCCATGGGGTCGACGATGGCGGTCTCGCCCTCGAGGCAGTGCATCATGGTCAGCTTGCCGCCGCGCCGTTTGGCTTCCTGCACGCCTGCCTCGAGCGCCGGCAACGCTGGATCCGAGAAGTCCGACGCCGCCAGCACCACGCCCGTCTTCGCCGACGGGCGCGCCACCAGCACCGCGCAGTGCGCGTAGCGGATGATCTTGTCGGCCACGCTGCCGAGCAGCGCCTGGCGCAGCCCGGTGTAGCCGTGGCTACCGACCACCAGGAGGTCCACGTGGCGCTCCTCCGCCAGCTGCACCACGCGCGCGTAGGGCACGCCGTCGTCGACCAGCACGGTCACCGAGCTGGCCTCGCGCCCGGTCACCGTGGCCACACGCGTGCCGACCTCGGCCTGCGCGCGCTCCATCAGGTCGGTCAGCTCGGTCGCCTGCCCGCTCGCACGCTGCGGGAACAGCGGGTTCGAGCGCATCGGGTTGGCCACGATGTGACAGACCTCGAAGGTCGCACCGGCGGCGACCGCCCACTCGTGCGCCTGGCGCAGCGCATCGTCGGCGGCGTCGCTCAGGTCGGTGGCTACGAGGATTCGTCGGGGACGGAGCATACCGCCACTATCGCTCCGGATTCGACGGAGCGGCTAGTGGGGCAGGAGATCGGACCGGAGCGGGACTAGTGGACGGCTTCGGACTTGCCGGACGCGCGCTCGGCGGCTTCCACGCGCGCCTGCGCCCATTCGAGCTGCAGGCGGGCGATGGCGAGCTCGGGCGGAGCCATGTTGCCCTGCTTGAGCAGCTCGGCGGCCTTGGCGGCGGCGTCGCGGGCCTCGGCCACGTCGACGGCCTCGGGCTTGAGCGCCTTCTCGACCAGCACGATCACGCGGCTGTGCGCGCCGACCTGCAGGTAGCCCTTGTCGACGGCCAGGATGTGACGCGTCTGGCCGTCGCGCCAGCTGAGCACGCCGGCCTTGAGCGCGGCCAGGAGCGGCACGTGCCCGGGCAGCACGCCGAACTCGCCGATGACACCCGGCGCGGTGACCTCGTCGACGACGCCCATGGCCACCGGGCCGGCCGGCGTGACCACCGTGAAGGAGATCCGACCCGCCGCCGCGGCAGCTGCGTGACGCTCGAGTACTTCGCTCTCGGGACCTGCGTGAGGGGCGGCCATGACCATCAGCCTTGCTTCGCCAGCTCGTCAGCCTTGCGACGAACGTCTTCGATGGTGCCCTGCATGTAGAACGCCTGCTCGGGCAGGTCGTCGTGCTTGCCCTGCACGATCTCCTCGAAGCCGCGGATGGTGTCCTTGAGCTCGACGTACACGCCCGGCGTGCCGGTGAACTGCTGCGCGACGAAGAACGGCTGCGACAGGAAGCGCTGGATCTTGCGCGCGCGCGACACGGTCAGCTTGTCGTCTTCCGACAGCTCGTCCATGCCGAGAATCGCGATGATGTCCTGCAGCTCCTTGTACTTCTGCAGCACGCGCTGCACTTCGCGCGCCACCCGGTAGTGGTGCTCGCCGACGACCAGCGGCGACAGGATGGTCGAGGTCGAGTCGAGCGGGTCGACGGCCGGGTAGATGCCGATGGCCGCGATGTCGCGCGACAGCACGGTGGTCGCGTCCAGGTGGGCGAACGCGGTCGCCGGCGCCGGGTCGGTCAAGTCGTCGGCGGGCACGTAGATGGCCTGCACCGAGGTGACCGAGCCCTTGTTGGTCGAGGTGATGCGCTCCTGCAGGTTACCCATCTCGGTGGCCAGCGTGGGCTGGTAACCGACGGCCGAGGGGATACGGCCGAGGAGGGCCGACACTTCCGAGCCCGCCTGGGTGAAGCGGAAGATGTTGTCGACGAACAGCAGCACGTCCTGGTTCTCGACGTCGCGGAAGTACTCGGCGACGGTGAGCGCCGACAGCGCGACGCGCGCGCGCGCGCCCGGCGGCTCGTTCATCTGCCCGTAGATGAGCGCGGTCTTGGTGAGCACCGACGCGCCGTCCTCGAGCTTGGACTCTTCCATCTCGTGCCAGAGGTCGTTGCCCTCGCGGGTACGCTCACCCACGCCGGCGAAGACGGAGTAACCGCCCTTCTTCTTGGCCAGGTTGTTGATGAGCTCCATGATGAGCACGGTCTTGCCCACGCCGGCGCCGCCGAACAGGCCGATCTTGCCGCCGCGGCGGTAGGGTGCGAGCAGGTCGATGACCTTGATGCCGGTCTCGAACGACTCGACCTTGACGCTCTGGTCGACGAAGGGCGGGGGCTGGCGGTGGATGGGCATGAACTTCTTGGCGCCCACCGGACCGCGCTCGTCGACCGGCAGGCCGACGACGTTGAGGATGCGGCCGAGGACCTCGCGGCCGACCGGCATCATGATGGGATGGCCGGTGTTCTTGACCACCATGCCGCGCACAAGGCCGTCGGTGACGTCCATGGCGATGGCGCGGACCATGTGCTCACCCAGGTGCTGGGCGACCTCGACGGTGAGGTTCTCCAGCGTGTCGTCGATGGCCGGGTTCGACAGCGTGAGTGCGGTGCCGATCTCGGGCAGGTCGCCGGCCTCGAAGGTCACGTCGATGACGGGACCGATGACCTGCGCGACTTTGCCAACTTGGGCGCCCTGGTTCGTGGTGGTTGCAGTTGCGGTCGCCATTACGGTTTCTCCTACCGGATCGGAATTGCGGAAAACTAACCCTTGAGCGCCTCGGCGCCGCCGATGATCTCGAGCAGCTCCTTGGTGATCGCGGCCTGGCGCGCACGGTTGTAGTCGAGCGTCAGCCGGCCGATCATTTCCTTGGCGTTGTTGGACGCATTGTCCATCGCCGACATCTGCGCGCCGAAGAACGAGGCCACCGACTCGAGCAATGCCGACAGCGTCTCGACCTTGACGTACATGGGCAGCACGCGGTCGAGCACGGCCTGACGATCGGGCTCGTAGATGTAGTCGACGGGCGCGGCGTTGGCGGGCAGCGCCTGCGGCTTGATGGGCAGCAGCTGCTTGATCTGCACCTTCTGCGAGATGGCGCTCTTGAACTCGTTGTAGATCAGGTAGACCGCGTCGAACTTGTCGTCGAGGAACTCGGAGACCACCAGCTGCGTGATCTCCTCGGCGCGCGCGTCAGCGACCGGTCCGGTCGCGCCCGCGAGCTCCTTGAGCAGGTCGTGCTTGCGCCGGCGCAGGTAGTCGCGGCCCTTGCGGCCGACCGAGACGACCGAGATCTTGTCGTGCTCGTGCTTGTGCTCGTAGATGTAGCGCTCGGTGGCGCGGTTGATGCTCGAGTTGAAGCCGCCCGCCAGGCCGCGATCCGCGGTCATGGCGACCAGCAGCACGCGCCTCTGCGGGCGCTGCACCAGGAGCGGGTGGGCCTCGGTGCCGGCGCGCGCGGCCAGCTCGCCGATGACCTCTTCGAGCGCGCGCGTGTACGGGCGCGCGGCGTGGACCGCCTCCGAGGCGCGGCGCAGACGGGCCGCGGCGATCATCTTCATGGCGCGCGTGATCTTCTGGGTGTTCTTCACCGAGATGATGCGCGCGCGGATGGCCTTGAGGCTCGGCATGGTGCTTACGCCTTGGCGTCGACGACGAACTGCTTGCCGAAGGCGGCGAGCGCGTCGCGCAGCAGCGACTCGGTGTCCTTGTCGAGGTCCTTGGAGTCGCGGATCTTGTCGATGATCTGCGGGCGTTGGCTCTCGAGGTACGCGAGCAGCTCGGTCTCCCAGCGGCGCAGCGCCGAGATGGGCAGGTCGTCGACGTAGCCGTTCAGGCCGCCGTAGACCAGGATGACCTGCTTCTCCATCGACAAGGGCGCGTACTGCGGCTGCTTGAGCAGCTCGGTCATGCGCGCGCCGCGCGCCAGCTGCTGCTGCGAGGCCTTGTCGAGGTCGGAGGCGAACTGCGCGAACGCGGCCAGAGCGCGGTACTGCGCCAGCTCGAGGCGCAGCTTGCCGGCGACCTTCTTCATGGCCTTGGTCTGCGCCGAGCCACCGACGCGCGACACCGAGATGCCGACGTTCACGGCCGGGCGGACGCCGGCGTAGAACAGGTCGGCCTCGAGGAAGATCTGACCGTCGGTGATGGAGATGACGTTGGTGGGGATGTACGCCGAGACGTCACCGGCCTGGGTCTCGATGATGGGCAGCGCGGTCAGCGAGCCGGCGCCCAGGGCGTCGGACATCTTGGCGGCGCGCTCGAGCAGGCGCGAGTGCAGGTAGAAGACGTCGCCGGGGTACGCCTCGCGGCCGGGCGGGCGGCGCAGCAGCAGCGACAGCTGGCGGTACGCGACGGCCTGCTTGGAGAGGTCGTCGTAGATGATGAGCGCATGCTTGCCGCTGTCGCGGTAGTGCTCGGCCATGGTCACGCCGGTGTAAGGCGCGATGAACTGCAGCGGCGCGGGGTCGGAAGCAGTTGCCGAGATGATGGTGGTGTACTCCATCGCGCCGGCCTGCTTGAGCTTCTCGACCACCGAGGCCACGGTCGACTGCTTCTGGCCGATGGCCACGTAGAAGCAGTAAACGTTCTGGCCCTTCTGGTTGATGATGGTGTCGACCGCGATGGCGGTCTTGCCGGTCTGGCGGTCGCCGATGATGAGCTCGCGCTGGCCACGGCCGATGGGGATCATCGAGTCGATGGCCTTGAGGCCCGTCATCATGGGCTCGTGCACCGACTTGCGGGCGACGATGCCGGGCGCCTTGATCTCGACCTTGCGGATGACCTTCTGGTCGATGGGGCCGCGGCCGTCGATGGGCTGGCCGAGCGCGTCGACCACGCGACCGACGAGCGCGTCGCCGGCAGGCACCGACACGATGCGCGAGGTGCGGCGCACCTGGTCGCCTTCGCGGATGGCCTCGAAGTTACCCAGGAGCGCGACGCCGACGTTGTCCTCTTCGAGGTTGAGCACCATGCCCATGACGGTGGCGCCGCCCTTGCCGCGGAACTCGAGCAGCTCGCCGGCCATGGCGCCCGCCAGGCCGTGCACGCGGGCGATACCGTCGCCCGCGGTGAGCACGGTGCCGGTCTCGAGGACCGCCACCTTCTGGTCGAACTGCTCGATCTGCTTGCGGATGATCTGGCTGATCTCTTCGGCCTTGATCTGCATGGCTCCGTTTCCGTTCCGTTCCTGTCGCCCGGCCGCGCTGGGCCGGACGTTCGTGGCTGAGATGCTATCCGAGACGTTCTTTTGCCGTCGCGATGCTAGCTGAGAATCGACTCACGCATGCGCTCGAGCTGCGTGCGCACGCTGCCGTCGTACACGGTGTCGCCCAGCTTGGCGACCACGCCGCCGATGAGCGACGGGTCTTCCGCCTTCTCGAGCGCCACGTTCTTGCCCGTGGCCTTCTCGAGGGTGGTCTGGATCTGGGCCAGGTGCTCGGCGGGCAGCGGGCGCGCCGAGGTCACGGTGGCGCGCACGCGGCCGACCTTCTCGTCGACCATGATGCGCAGCTCGCGCGCGATGGCGGGCAGCACCTGCACGCGCTCGCGGTCGAGCAGGAGAAGCACGAAGTTCTTGGTCTCGGTCGACACGCCGACCTTGGCCAGCACGGCCTCGAGCACGGCGCGGCGCTGCGCGCGCGGGAACACCGGGTTGGTCAGCGCCTCCTGCAGGTCGCGCGAGGCCGAGTAGGCCGCGGCGAGCTGCTCGATCTCGGCGCCGAGCTTCTCGTGGGTACCCTTGTCGATACCCACATCGAGCAAGGCGCGTGCATAACGGCGCGCCAGAGAACCTGAAATCATGGCCGGTACTCCTTCGACTGCTGCTGCGGTCCAGGCTGCGTGAGGGCGAACGGCGACATCTTGTGGCTCAGGCCCTCGGCGTGCGTGCGCTGGCCAGCTCGCCGATGAACTGTTCGTTCAGCTTGCGGTGGTCGGCGTCGGTGGTCTTCTCGGTGAACAGCTTCTCGGCCACGGCGATCGCGGTCAGCGTGACCTCGCGCTCGAGCTGCTGGCGGACGCGTCCGATCTCGGCGGCGATGGTCTGCTCGGCTTCCTTCTTCATGCGCTCGGCGGTGCGGGCGGCCTCGGTCAGGATGCGCTGCTTGTCGTGCTCGGCCTCGGCGCGGATGCCCTCGACCAGCTTGGCGATCTCGTGGTCGAGCGAGGCGACCTTGCGGCTGTACTCGTCGAGCTTGGCCTTGGCCTCTTCGCGCAGGCGCTGCGATTCCTCGAGCAGCTTGGCGACCTCGTCGTGGCGGTCGCGCACCATCTTGCTGATGGCGGGGGCGCCGTACTTGCCCACCAGGAAGGCCACGATGGCGAAGTTGAACAGCGCCGCGAGGAAGGGCGCCGGCATCTTGTGGTCACCCTTTTCCGGCTCGTACTTGCCGCCGTGGGTGTCCTTGTCGCTGTAGTGAATGTTGGCGAAATTCTGCACGGGGTTCTTGGGCGCGTGGTGCTCGCCCTCGGCCTCACCCTCGCCGCCTTCGTGGCCCTCGGCCGCGCTCTCGTGGCCCTCGCCCTCGGCGGCCGCAGCCACCTCTTCGGCGGGCGGATTGTCAGAGCCGTGCTGGGCGCGCGCTGGCGTGGCCAGCAGCAGCGTGAGCGCGATCGGCGTGGTGGCGATCCAGAGCGCGCGACGGACGCCGCGCCATGCGGTGCTTTCGCGAAGGGTCATGACTACGCGACCTCCCGGCCGAGCACCTTCTTGAAGATGGTGCGAGCGATCTCCTGTGCGCGCGGCTCGAGGCTCTTGCGCGCTGCATCGGCCTCGACGCCGAGCGTCTGGCGGGCGCCTTCGATCGCGGTCTCGGTTTCCTTGCGCGCCGCGTCGGTGATGTCGCGCTCGCGCTCGGAGGCCTCGTTACGCACCTTGGCGCGCTCGTCGTTGGCCTTGGTCTTGGCCTTGGCGAAGCGGGTCTCGTAGTCGACGATCTGCGCCTTGGCCTGGTCCTCCATGCGCGAAGCTTCCTCGCGCGCGCCTTCGATGCCCTCGGAGCGGGCGGCACGCATGCGCAGGAACGGGCGGAAGAGGAAACGGCTCAGGATGAGCGCGGTGAGAATGAAGACGCCGAGCTGGATGAAGACGGTGGAATCGAGATCGATGAGCGGTGGGTCTTTGGCCGCGACGGCCAGCAGCAACGTTGGGTTCACCGTGGTCTCCAGACTTTCGATGCCTTGACGAGGCAGAAACCCGACAGGCGCGGTGCTGATAACATCCGGCTACTAGCGTGTCAATGAGGAAGGAACGTCAAATCTCTCGCAACGATGCGGCAATATTGCGGTCTGAGCGGCAGAATGCCGCGCGCGCTGGTAGGCGGGCCGCGCGCGCGCCGGGAGTGACGAAGCGGGCCGCTACGGGAGCGACTTGGGCGGCGGCGGAGGCGGCGGACCCGCCGAGCTCACCGGCCTGGGTCTGATGGTCCCGTCAGTCACGCCTTCCATGTACGAGCGACCCTCGAAGATGACGCCCTTGTCGACCTGCAGGCTCGGGGTGGTGATGTCCCCGCGCACCCTGCCCGGCGCATGGATCTCCACGCCCCGCTTGGCCCTGATGTTCCCCACCACCGAACCCTGGATGATGATCTCGCCGATGTCGATCTCGGCGTGAACTTCGGCGCCTTCGCCAACGACGAGCACGTCGTCCGAGAAGATTTCCCCCGAAAGCTTCCCGTCGATCCTGACAGTGCCTTCGAACGTCAGCTTCCCCTCGAACTCGCTGCCTCGTCCAAGCAACGTATTGATCTCACCCACAGCCTCGCTCCGGTGCGGAACAGCCATAGCCACCTCCGCCCGCCACCGTACCATGGGGACGGTGTTGCCAAATTAACTTTCGGCGCTAAGTCCGCGATACTCGGAGTGACGAGCCGGTCGTCCGCTTGTTGGCGCTATCGGCACTCCCGGCCCAGCACCACGCCGTGAGCACCTCGGCCTGCGTTGCGAGGCGTGCGACCGCGGCATCGCTGCGATAGAGGAGATGGCTCGCGCCCGCGCAGGTGAGTCCCAGCGCTTGCGCCATCTCGGTCTGTGCGCGGCCCAGTCCGCCGGTCCATACCAACAGCGCAAGCCGGCGCGCGCCGACGGCACGGCGGTCACGTCGTCGAGAAACCAGGAAGTCCACAGACACGCCCATCATGTCTGCCGCGGCCGTGACGACCGTCGTGACGTCACCTGGCCAGCGCGGGCGCAGCGGTGTCGAGTCCGTCGCCAGGACGTCGTGGCGTCGGCGCGGTGACTCCTCGGTGCTGAGGGCGCCATCCGTGATCCGCACCGGCGCTCCCGCCGCGCGACGGCTCTCGCGCAGAGCATCGGTCGCGTCGCCCGAGAACGCATCGTCGCGCCGGTCGCCCATGCGCTCCAAGGCGAAGGCGTGGAATGCGTTGCGGCCGGTGTGCGTGGCGTCGAAGCCTGAGTAGTGCAAGCCGTGCTCGACCGCGAGCCACGTCGGGGCGGGCTCGAGGCCGAGGTAGGCGCGGTGCGATGTCCACGTGGTCTCGGCCGCGTCGGCGGCGACGCCGGCGCGCACGGGGTTGTTGTGAATGTACGCAAGGGCGCGACTAGCATGTGCGTCGGGCACAAGGTTGGTGGTATGGCGCTCCGCGAACACCGGGCCCAGCCGGTTCTGGGTGCGGTTGAGCCAGTGCGCGAAGCCGGAGTGCACCGAACGAACGAGGCGGTCTGATGGCGCGGCCCCGGCGCGGCAGAGCAAGTGCACGTGGTTCGACATGAGCGCGTAGCCGAGCATGGTCCAGTCGCAGCGCCCGAGGGAGCGGCCCAGGCGGCAAAGGTACTCGCTGCGTTCGTCGTCGCAGCGAATGCGGAATTCGCCGTTCACGATGCGGGCAATGATGTGATGGAGGGCGAGTGGAGCAGAGAGTCGAGCCGTGCGTGCCATGCCGAGGATATCGGCGGGAGTGGCGCGCGGTTTCTTCTGAGGGAGCACCTTTCGGGGGCGCACGTGATTTCGAGGACTTCGACGCGAAAGTTAAATTGGCAACACCGTCCCCTTAGGGGGTCAGGTGGAAGGAGAGGGAGGCGTCGTAGGTGGGGGACCAGGTGATGGGTTGGACGGCGGGCTTGTGGCCGCGCAGGCGGACTTCGACACGGGCTTCGATGAAGGGGTCGACGGAGGGGAGGGTCAGGGGCGTGTGGCCGACGGAACGATTATTCAGGAACACCTCGGCGCCGGTGGGCTCGCTGGTGACCGTGAGGCGGCCGAGGATGGGCTTGAGCGAGGCGATGACCTTGACCTGGCGCGCGTTGTCGGGGATGGCTTCGTCGCGGAGCCAGGACTCGTGCTTGGCCAGCTCGACGACCAGGCGGTAGGTCTTGCCCGGCTGGGCGTCGGCCCACGTGAGCGGCGTGACACCCGGAAGGGCGGCGCCATCGATCTTGACGGTCGCGCCGGCCGGGATCGAGATGACCTCGATGGCGGCCACCGACGGCGGTGGTGGAGGGCCCGTGCGCACCATGGCGACCACCGCGGCGATGATTGCGATCGACGCGGCCACGCCCAGCGTCCACCAGATGAGGCCGCGGCGGCTGGGCGCCAGCGTCATGGCGAGCGCCTCATCGGGTGCGTAGGGGTCGTAGGGCAGGGGCGAGGCCACGGGCCAGGGCGGCGGCGCCTCGGGTTGCGGCGCCCAGGGCGCGGCTGATGGATCGTCGGGATGCGCCTGCGGGGCCATCGGCGGCGGCGGCGGCGTGGGGTAGGGCGGGACGAGCGGCAGGCTCTGCGCCGGGTCCGGAGACGGCGGGGCGCTCGCGGCTGGCTGCGTCGTCGCGGCGGATGGCTCGGGCAGCGCGGGGATGGCCGGATCCGAGGGCACGCCGGAGCGAGGCGTGCGGCGCGAGACGCGCCGAGGCTGCAGCGCGGACACCGCCGGCGCCGGGTTGCGCGCCTCCTGGATGGGCGAGAGCGGGGCGACCGACACCGGCCGCGCGCGCGATTTCTGCCGTGCCGTCGGGACCTCGAGGAGCTCGTCCTCGTCGTCGAGGCCGCGGTCAGTCGCGAGCCCCGTGGGCGTGACCTGTGGTGGCTCGGGTGCGGGTGGCAGCGCCATCCGGGCCGGTGTCGGCGTCGGCGTGACCAGGCCGACGTCGAGGCGCGTCGGCTCTTCTTCGGCACGCTCGTCGGTGGTCAGGCTGGGACGCGGCCGCGCCGGCAGCGGCCTGGCCCGGTTGGTGGGCGGGTCTTCGTCGAGCAGACGGTCGAGCGCCAGGTCGCGCTCGCGATCGATGGTGTCGTAGGCCGGGTCGTCGGCCAGCTCGTCGTCGTAGGGCTCGTCGCTCACCGCGGGCGGCCCGCCGAAACCGGGCGGGTCGGAGACCATGGTGGCGTCGGACTCGGCGGGCGGCGTCCGGCGAGGCGCGTCGATGCCCGCGCCAGCACGCGTGGTCATGTCGGGCGCACGCGGCGTGCGCGACGGCAACGAGGACGGTCGCAGCGTCTCGGCCGCGGCCGGGGCCTCGCGTGCAGGCTGCGGACGCACCACGGCTGCACCTGCCGGCCGCGCCGCCGCGCCTGGTGGCAAGGGCGGCGGCTTCGTGCCGGAGGTCGCCGCGGGTCGCGCGCCCACCGTCGCGCCTGCGAGCGGAGGCGACGCGCTGGCCCGCATGCTGCGATCGCCAGCAGATGCCGCAGTCCTGGCCGCGAGGCCGCCCGCGCCTGGCT
>Ga0209515_10003397_pt1 | contig 22905 bp, 21 predicted proteins | sample Subgroupgradi54m_FD_187454 | JGI IMG/M metagenome (GOLD analysis project Ga0209515, IMG submission 187454) | Subsurface groundwater microbial communities from S. Glens Falls, New York, USA - GMW60B uncontaminated upgradient, 5.4 m (SPAdes)... ... | reverse complement strand
TCGGGGGCGCATTTCTTTGGTTACTTTCTTTGGGCGTTCTAAAGAAAGTAACACCAGGGTGCAGGGGCGGTAGCCACCCGCAAGTTGAGTTAATACACGACGATCGCGCGGAGCGCGAAACAAACCCAACCCAACCCAACCTGTATCATGCACCTCCCATGCAAGCCGACCTATTTTCAAAAGCCTGCGACGCCCTGTATGAACGCGACTGCCAGGCGAAACATGACGCCACGCAGGTGCTCAGGCGCGAGTGGGACGCCGGCGTACTGAATCATGAGAGCAGCGCGACGCCAGTCGATCCGATCGGCGATCCCGGTCGCCCCGAGCGGCCGATATTGGTCTCGCCGCGCGATGTCGAAAACCGCTCGATCGCTACGCCCGAAGGCCGTGCCGCGTTAATCCACGCGATCACGCATATCGAATTTAACGCCATCAATCTCGCGCTCGACGCGGTGTACCGTTTCCGCGACTTGCCGCGCGAATACTATGGTGATTGGCTGCAAGTGGCGGCGGAGGAGGCGACTCACTTTTCGTTGTTGCGCGAGCATCTGCGCACGCTGGGTTACGACTATGGCGGTTTCAGCGCGCACAGCGGGTTGTGGGACATGGCGGTAAAGACGGCGCACGATCCGCTGGTGCGCATGGCGCTGGTGCCGCGCGTGCTTGAGGCGCGTGGGCTCGATGTGTCGCCGGCGTTGATTGCGAAAATGCGTTCGTGCGGCGATCGGCGCGCGGTGGAAATACTGGAGATCATCCATCGCGACGAAATCGGTCACGTGCGCATTGGCAATCGCTGGTACCGGTATCTGTGCGAACAACGTGGACTCGATCCGCTCGAGACGTTCCGCCAGTTATTGAACGAGCACGGGACGATGCGGCTGCGGCCGCCGTTTCACGATGCCGCCCGGCGTGCGGCCGGCTTCAGCGAGCACGAACTCGCGCTGTTGCAGGAGTTGGCGGCCAAGCATTGACAACCGTCGTGCGGTGGCACAAACGCCGCTCGATTGCGCTCGCTGGCACCGGGCGCGGGATCTTGGTGTGGGATGCCTTCGGCGCGTATGCCAAGCCGGAGTTGGGAGCGTTTCTGAATAACGTGAAGCAGGTACTGAAGCGCGAACAGATGTAACGGCGTCTCAGCGTTCAGGCCTCGCGCTGCGCGGTGTCGGCCAGCATTTTGCTGACCCACGGCAGGAACACGTACGCCGGGAAGTGCAGGAAGAACGTGAGCAGAAAGTACGATTCATAACCCATGTAGTGCGCGCCGAAACCGGAGGCGAAGCCGGCCAGATGGCGCGTGAGCGCGAACAGCGACGACAGCAGCGCGTATTCGGCGGCGGAATATTTCTTGTTCACGATCGCCATCAGGAACGCCAGGAACGCGGCGCTGCCAAGGCCGAGTGCGAACGATTCGATGGCGCTCGCCGAGTAGATCACGACGCGATGCGTCAGCATCAAGTCGCTCGGTGAAACACCCGCATGCGGAATCGCCGAGGCGGCCCAGACGTAGCCCAGGTTGGCGAGCGCCTGCGCCAGCCCGAGCATCCACAGCGCCCGAAATACACCCACGCGGTCGATGAACCAGCCGCCCGCGACACCGCCGGCGATCGACAGCCCGAGCCCGATGTTCACCGACACCGCGCCGATCTCGGCGTCGGTGAAGCCAGCGTCGACCCAGAAGGGCTTGACCATCGGGCCGAGCGCCACGTCGCCGAGCTTGTAAGTGAGCACGAATAAAATGACCGGCAGGATGTAGCGGCGCTTTAACATCTCAATGAGCGCGGCGAACAACGGCGCCGAAACGATCTCAGTCTCACCCTGCTTTGCGATCGGTGCGCGGCGCAGCACCAGCATCACGGCGAGCGAAATAATGAGCACCGTGCCGACGATGCCGAGGCCCTTCGCGAGCGAGGTGCGCTGTGGCAGCAGCGGCGTCAGCAGTTCTACCAGCCCGGCGTCGAGCATCCAGCCGATGCCGATCAAGACCACTGCGGCAACCAGCAGCCGGACAAGAAAAAATCGTTGTGGCGGAACGTGGACGTCGGCCTCGCGCGGGGCGGCCAGACACACCAGGCCGAGTGTCGCGACGATGGCGGCGGACAGTGTGTACGCGCCCGGCCAGGTGAGATAACTGCTCAGCATCAGAATGACGCCGGCGCCCAGAATACCGACGCGGTACATGCCCAGGCGCACGCCGTTGGCCATGCCGAGCTCGCCCTTGCCGAGCAGCTCGACGGTGTAACCGTCGATGGCGATATCGTTGGTGGCGGAGAACAGCGCGTACAGCGCGATGGTGATTTGTACCGGCACGCCGAAGTCGTTTTGCACCGCGATGAACAGCAGCAGCGCCGACATGCCGAGGTCGACCGCCAGCATCCAGCGCCGGTGATTACGGTAATAGTCGACCGCCGGGGCCCAGAGAAACTTTACCGTCCACGCCAGTCCAAGTAGCGACAGGAAACCGATTTCGCGCAGGTCGACGCCCATGCGCCGGAAGTACACGGGCATGACATCGTAGAAGATGCCGAACGGAAAACCTTCTGCGAAATAGAGGATGCCGACCCAGAATAACTTCGATTGGAATAATTTCGATTTAAAGATTGTCGGCCGTGCGATCACGCTTGCAGTCTAGCCAGCGTGCCGGGCCGGCGCAACGCCGTTGCCGATGTACTAATAAATTATCGGTGTCAGGTCATGTTAAATTGGCGCGCTATGATTAACCGCATGGAATCGCACACGTGAAACGACGCAGCGTAGCGGGTGGCGTTGTGCTGGTCTGGTTTGTCGGTGCCGTGCTCGCCGCCCCGGTGGCAGACGAGGCCATGGATGAAAAAGGCGTGCCCGGCATGCGCGCCGTGCGCATCGAGGAGTCGGTGTTCGACGGGCGCGCGATGGTGTACGAGACCGGCACGCACCACGAACGCAGTGTCCTGCTCGTGCACGGAATCGGCGACAGCGGCGCGCGCGATTACCTGAAACAGATCCCTTGGCTGGCGCAAAACTTTCACGTGATTGCGGTTGACCTGCCCGGGTTCGGGCAGTCGGACAAGCGCAACGCGCTTTACTCGCCCAGGAATTACGTCGCCTTTCTCAAGCACGTGGCCGATCGTTTCGCGCATCGCTCGTTTATCCTGATCGGCCATTCGATGGGCGGCGTCGTCGCGCTGCGCTACGCCGCCACGTATCCGGATGATCTGGAGCGGCTGGTGGTGGTCGATGCGGCCGGGATCCTGCATCGCTACGCCTATGCCAGCTACCAGCTGGACCAGTTCGGCACCGGCACCAGTTTTCTGCCCGCGCCGGTGAATCCGGCGCGCGGGATTGCCGGCATCGTGCGCAAAATAATGGGACACGCCGAAACGCGAAACCTGGTTCCAGCGACGGTGCTGCAAACCGCCACCACGCGTCAACGCTATCTCGGCGGCGATCCGATCCGCATCGCGGCCCTGGCCATGGCCGCCGACGACCTGAGCCAGGACGTGCAGCAAATTGCCACCGAGACCTTGCTTGTGTGGGGCCGCAAAGACACGCTGGCGCCGCTGCGCACCGGCAAACTGCTGGCGCAAGTCTTGCCGCACGCGCGCCTGTCGGTGATCGACGATGCCGGCCACGAGCCGATGATCCAGACGCCGGAAGCGCTGCGCGCAATCGTCGAACCGTTTCTGTTGCAGGGGCTGGAAGCGTCGCCCGCGCCACCGGCCGTGACGTTACCGAAGCACGGCGTCGTCACGTGCCGGCAAAAGCGCCAACTCGTCTACGAGGGCGAATACGACACGCTCATGCTGACCAACTGTCACGACATTCTCATTCGCAACGCGCGCGTACGCGCGTTAATCATGGAAGATTCATCAGCGAGGATTGAAGACAGCCAGGTCGGGGGCGGTGAGGTCGGCATGAAGCTGCGTAGTACAATCGTCGAAATGACCGGTGGACGCATCGACGGTGATGTGGCGATCGTGGCCACGGCCAGCCGTCTCGACCTGGCCGGTGTGACGGTAGAGGCGAAGCAGGCCGTGGTTCAGGCACCTGCATCGTCCGAGATTGTGTTTTCAATGTCGCAGGTACGCAGCCCCAAACTGAATGGCACGGCGCATGCGTTTTATGCGCTGGAGGACGGCGGGGCACTCTAGATCACGGCCGCTCGGCCGTGGCTTACGAATTCAACGGTATCAGCGGCTGACCGAGCTTGTGCAGCATGGTGTTGATCGTGACCTGCTGATTCTCGAGGTTCTGCTTGGTCGCCTCGAGTTCATGAATGCGTCCGGCCAGGTTGTCGAGGTTCTCGTGCACCTTCTTCAGGTTTTCCAGGCGGTGATCCATCATGATCTTGTGCTCGCGCACCTGCGCCAGGATCGGCGCCATGATGGCCTTGCTCCAGGTGCGCGCGCCGGTGTTGGTGTCGCCGAAGATTTCGCGTACGCGCGAGACCAGCGTAATGAAGAAGCGCTGGATCACAAAATGCTGCTCGGTCATGACCATGATCGGACTGCCGCGAAACGCCTCGGCCTCTTCGTATAGCTTCTGCAGCTGGGTGCGGTAGTTCAGCAGCGAGAACGCCGCCGGTTTGATCTTCGCCAGCCCGTGGTCGCTGTGGAATTTATTGTAGATCGCCTGCACCAGCGCGCGGATCTGCTGGCTCTGCTTGTTCGCTTTTTCCATGCCATCGAGCGCGCCGTCGAACAGCGTCTTCATGCCGATGCGCAGGCCGTGGGTGGTCCAGGCCTCTCGCATGCCGCGCCGCGCCTTGTTCATCAGTTCGTCGAAGGCCTCGATCGCGAGGTAGTCGAGCAGCACCTTGATCTGGTCGGTCAGCACCGCACGCGTGGTCTGGAAGCTCGCCAGTGTCTTGTCGTAGGCGACCTTTTCCTGACGCATGCGCGCCAGCAATTCCTGGATCGCGGCTTGGCTCTTGCCGGAGAGCGCTTGCAGTTCCGCGAGCTGGGTCGAGACGGCGCCCAGACGTGCGTCGATCATCGCGCCGGTGGTCTCGATGATGGAGCCGGCGTCGTGGGTGATCTTGTCGCGCAGCAGCTTCTGTTTGGCCGAGATCAGGTCGTTCGAGAGTTTGATTTCGAGCGCCGGCAGGCCGCTGCGCGCGACCAGGGAAATATCGTTCTTGATCTTGCCGACCAGACCCTTTTGCGCCGACACCGGAAAGACATGCGCGGCCGGGATGCCGAGCGCACGCGCGGTTTCCTGCACCTGGCGGGCGAGCGTGGTCTGGATCGCATCGGGCGTTCGCAGTTCGTCCCACAGCGCATCGATCTTGTTCAGCGCCGCCAGTTGCGAATTGCCATTGGTCCGGCGCGCGGTGCAGACGTGGTTGGCCCACACATCGAGATCGGATTTCGTGACACCGGTGTCGGCGCCGAGCACGAACAGTACCGCGTGCGCGGCCGGGATCATGTTGAGCGTCAGCTCCGGTTCGGCGCCGAGGGCATTGAGGCCGGGTGTATCGAGAATGACCAACCCTTGTTTGAGTAACGGGTGCGGGTAATTGATGATCGCGTGGCGCCAGGTCGGGACCTGCACCTTGCCATCGGCGCCCATGGCGAAGTTGGCGTCGGGCCGCATCGGGTCGTACAGGCCAAGCTCCTCGGCCTCGCGCGCGCCGACGGACTTGGTGCGGATAATTTCCTGGAACGAGTCGATCATTTTTCTAGGGTGATCGACGTCTAGCGGAAGCACGGTCCAGCCGACCGGCTGGCGCTTGTGCTCGCCGATGGTCGTGTGCGCCTTGCGCGTCTCGATCGGCAGCAGCTTGATGCATGGCGGAAAATCGTCATTCCACATCAGCTCGGTCGGGCACATGGTGGTGCGCCCGGCATCCGAGGGCAGCAGGCGCTGTTTGTAATCGGCAAAGAAGATGGCGTTGATGAGCTCGGTCTTGCCACGCGAGAACTCGCCGACCAGCGCCACCGTCAGCGTGTCGGAACGCAACGCATCGATGAGTTCGTAAATGCGCAGGTCATCCTCGCCGGTCGCCAGGCCCTGGTTTTCAACCCAGGTCTGGTACTCGGCGATGATTTCGATCAGCTCGTCGCGCCAGTGCTTGTATTCGCCCAGTCGTTTACTGAAGGCGTTAGCGGCAAGCGGCAGCCTGTCTTTAATGGCGAGTGCTTCCATTCCCGGGACCTCCAATGGCCCGGAATCGTTAATTCTCAGTAGGAAAGCGGGACAGTCTTATTTATAGGTTTAGCCCAGACGGTCTCCGGGTGCAAAGGATATATTGGGAATAATGGCGAGTTTCAAAGCTTTGTCAGCGCAAGCGTCGCTGGCAGGCGCCGCGGCGAGTGGATTCGGACCCGTTTATGGCGTGCGGTCGATCCGTGTTCCAGTGATACGTCGCCCTTTGGCACCCCGAATTCCCGCGCCAAAAGGGTTTGCAGGGCTTCGTTGGCCTCGCCCTCGACGGGCGCGGCGGTCAGGCGAACCCTGAGCCCCCGTTCAGTAATACCGGCAAAGCCGGCACGGCTGGCCCGGGGCTGTACATGCAGCTGCAATATAAGGTCGGCGCCGTCCCAGCGAAACCACGGCAATGGCAAACCCGACCTCGCGTGGGTCACGGTGTCTGGAACGCGAGGCGCTGCACCAGCATGATGCCCAGTTGCAGGGCCACGATGACGGCGATCGGGGACAGATCCAGTCCGCCAATCGGTGGTATCCAGCGCCGCGCCGGCCGCATGAGCGGTTCGGTGAGGCTCAGTAGCGGGCTCATGATCGGGCTGCCGCCGTGCGGGGCGATCCACGAAAGCAAGACGCGTGCGAAAACGCTAACGAGGAACACCTGCAGCGTCAGCACCAGCAGCTCGATGACGGCCAGGACCGCGATGTCGGTGAGCGATGGCGATATGCCCGCAAGCGAGACGATTAGAAAAAGCTCGGTGCCTTTGAGTAGAAGCAACAGCAGCACCGAGGCAATGTCGATGCCGAACAGGCCGGGCACGATGCGCCGCAGCGGCCGCAGCACCGGGTTGGTCAAGGCCACCACGAATTGTGCGAGCGGGTTGTAAAAATCCGCTCGCACCAGCTGAAACAGGAATCGCAACAGCACGGCGAACAGGTACAACTCGAAAACGACTTTGATGATAAACGCGCCTGCTTCACTCAAGAAACCGTTCATGGATTTTTTCCGAAAAGATCGCCGAGTTCATTGGCACGCCGCACCGCGGCCGCGACCGCCTGTTCAAACATCTGCCGGATACCGGCCTGCTCCATCACCTGGACGGCCTGCTCGGTGGTCCCGCCGGGCGAGGTCACGCGCTTGCGCAACAGCGCCGGTTCTTCACCGCTTTCGAGCGCCATCTTGGCGGCGCCGACGGCGGTTTCCAGGGTCAGCAGTCGCGCCTGGGCGGGATCGAGTCCGGCCTTGATCGCGCCTGCTTCGAGCGCCTCCATGACCAAAAAGAAATAGGCCGGCCCGCTGCCGGAAAGTGCTGTGACCACATCGATCAACTGTTCGTTTTCGACCCAGACGGTGACACCGACCGCACGCAAGATCGACTCGGCCTGGTCGCGCTGCGTTTCGGTGACGCGCGCGTTCGCGAATAACCCCGAGGCGCCACTGCCTACCAGCGCCGGCGTATTCGGCATCGCGCGCACCACGGCGAGGTTGCCGCCGAGCCAGCGTTCGATGTCGTCGATGCGCACGCCGGCGGCGATAGAGATCACGAGCGGGCGTTTGTGTTGCACGGCGGTGGTAAGTTCGGTCGCCACTTGGCCCAGCACTTGTGGCTTGACGGCGAGCACGAGGATATCGGCGCGCTGCGCCACATCCAGGTTGTCGCGGTGGACGCGCAGGCCGAGCGCCTTCTCGATCCCGTCACGCTGTTGTTCATGCGGATCAGCGAGGATGAGGCGCTTACTGCCCCAGCCGTTGCGCAGCAGCCCGCCGGCGAGACTGCGGGCCATATTGCCGGCGCCGATGAATCCGACCAGCGGCTTTTCCGTTTCAGTGGTGAGAGTGGTCATGGTTATGAAAACGATTTGTTGTCATCAGTTTATTGATTCGGCAGGTAAACGCCACAATACGTTGCGAGCGATAAGGCCGATGGTATCGATTTCAAACGTGCGTGACGCAGGTCGAGACGAACGTCCGATCGAGGCAGCGCGGCACGATTTCTGCGATTCGAGTGCCGCTTGGCCGATAAAAGACTGAAATCGCCGGCAAATTGGTTGCGGGACAAGGCGAAATATACTAAGAATCAATAGCAAGGCGTCATAAAAAGCCCTGTTTCGCCACCCAGATCCGAATAACCGGGAGACTTCATGGATATCGCCGAGTTACTGGCGTTTGCATTCAAACAGAACGCCTCCGACTTGCACCTGTCATCCGGCTTGCCGCCGCTGATCCGGGTCGACGGCGATATCAAGCGCATCAACGTAGATCCGCTGGACGATCGCACCGTCCACAACATGATCTACGACATCATGACCGACAAGCAGCAAAAGGACTTCGAGGAGTTTCTCGAGTGCGACTTTTCGTTCGATTTGCCGAACATCGCGCGTTTTCGCGTCAACTCGTTCAACCAGCTGCGCGGACCGGCGGCGGTGTTTCGTACCATTCCCTCGAAGGTGCTCACGCTCGAACAGTTGAATGCGCCCGAAATCTTCAAAAAGATTTCTGATCAGCCGCGTGGCATCGTGTTGGTCACTGGCCCGACCGGGTCGGGCAAGTCGACCACGCTCGCGGCGATGGTCAACCACATCAACGAAACCGAGCACGGCCATATTCTGACCGTGGAGGATCCGATCGAGTTTGTGCACCAGAGTAAAAACTGCCTGATCAATCAGCGCGAGGTCGGCAAAGACACGCTCGGGTTCAATAACGCCCTGCGCAGCGCGTTGCGCGAAGATCCGGACGTGATTCTGGTGGGCGAATTGCGCGATCTGGAAACGATCCGCCTGGCGCTGACCGCCGCGGAAACCGGGCACTTGGTGTTCGGGACGCTGCACACGTCCTCGGCCGCCAAGACCATCGACCGTATCGTCGACGTGTTCCCAGCGGCGGAAAAAGATATGGTGCGCGCGATGTTGTCGGAGTCGCTGCGTGCGGTCATTTCGCAGTCGCTGCTGAAGAAAATCGGCGGCGGGCGCTGTGCCGCGCACGAAATCATGATCGGCACGCCGGCGATCCGAAACCTCATCCGCGAGGCCAAAATCGCGCAGATGTACTCGGCCATCCAAACCGGCCAGAATGTCGGCATGCAGACGCTTGATCAATGCCTGCTGGACCTCGTGCGCTCACGCCAGGTGCATGTGGATGAAGCACGCACCTATGCCATGAACAAAGATCTCTTTATTTCCGCACCCAGCGCCACTGCGACCAAGCACTCATGAACTTCGCCGATCTGCTGAAGCTGATGAAGCACAAGAAGAGCTCCGATCTCTTCATCACTGCCGGCGTGCCGCCTTCCATGAAGGTCGACGGGCGCATCCAGCCGGTCACCAAGCAGGCGTTGACGCCGGAACAGTCGCGCCAGTTCGTTTACGGCATCATGAACGAGCAGCAGCGGCGCGACTTCGAGGCGCACAACGAGTGCAACTTCTCGATCGCGCACCAGGAAGTCGGCCGATTCCGCGTCAACGTCTTCATGCAGCAGAGCCGCGTCGGCATGGTGCTGCGCGTCATCAACACCGATATCCCGCGCTTCGATGACCTGCACTTGCCGAAGGTGCTGGCCGACATCGCGCTCACCAAGCGCGGCCTGGTGTTGTTCGTCGGTGGTACCGGTTCCGGTAAATCGACCTCGCTCGCCGCGATGGTCGGTTACCGTAACGAGTATTCGTACGGTCACATCATTACCATCGAAGACCCGATCGAATTCGTGCACGACCACAAGAACTGCATCATCACGCAGCGCGAAGTGGGCGTGGACACCAATTCCTATGAATCGGCGCTCAAGAACGCCATGCGCCAGGCGCCGGACGTGATCCTGCTCGGTGAAGTGCGCGCGCGCGAGACCATGGACCTCGCGGTGCAGTTCGCCGAAACCGGCCACTTGTGCTTGACCACGTTGCACGCCAACAGCGCCAACCAGGCGCTCGATCGCATCATCAACTTTTTCCCCGAAGATCGGCGCGACCAGCTGCTGATGGATTTGTCGCTGAACTTGAAGGCGGTGATCTCGCAGCGCCTGATCCCGATGAAGGGCGGCAAGGGACGCGTGCCGGCGGTGGAAGTCATGATCAACACGCCACTAATTGCCGATCTGATCATGAAAGGCGAGGTCCCGGGCATCAAGGAGCTCATGTCGAAATCAGGCGAGGCCGGCATGCAGACGTTCGACCAGTCGCTGTTTACGCTCTACGAGGCTGATCTTATTACCTACGACGACGCGCTGCGCAACGCCGACTCCATCAACGATCTGCGACTGCGTATCAAGCTTGAGGGCAAGGATTCAAAGAACCGCGAGCTCGGCGAATCCATGCGTAACGTGACTTACAAATAGACAGAAAGGAGTATCGCTATGAAGCTTCTCGTGAATGGCCGTACCGGTATCAATGCATTAGGGATGATCGCCGCAGGCGCCGCCGCCTTGCTCGTCGGGTGCTCCAGCACTCCCACGGGCACGACGTCCGACACCCTCGGGTCCACGACCAATGGTGTTTCCAAATTCGTTTCGTCGACGACGCCGGATTCCAAGAAAAGCGCGTTCGTGAACGACCGTTTCGAGGCGATTCGCTTTGAATCGGCCAAGGGCGAGGGCGAAAACGTCGAAGCGCTGGCGGCATTGCTCGGTGAGCAGGACCGCAAGGCGTTCGCGAGCTGGATGAAAACCAACTACCAGCCGCTGTTTGCCGAACTCAAGAAGCCCGATGAGTTGCTGACGCGGATTCAGCAGCGCCGCGGTATCAGCGGCTGAGCTGATCGCGACATAACCTGCTCACGAAATAAAAACGCCCGCTCACCGGAAGGTGAAGCGGGCGTTTTTTTATGCGACGTCAGACTGAAACAGGTATCGGGTCAAAACGGCAAAAAGAGCTGACCTTCCTGGGCAATTCGCATCGTCCACACCAAAATGGTTGCCGACAGCAAACCCAATACCAGCCAGTTGAATTTCCGCTTCTCAAGCACCATCAGACGCATCACCCACCTCCTTTGTTAAGGCCAACCCGCTCAAACTGTCTGACTCTACGCTAGCCCTTTCCGTGACGCGCGGCAATGACCGTTGGTGCCGGTCGATGGAAATCTCGCAGGGCGACCGGTTCGCCTCCTTCCCCTGCCAGGGGAAGGGATGAGAATGGGGCGCGAACTGCTCCAGCCTTGTCGTCCGCAAGAAGTAAGGAAGCCGGGCGCGATGTTTAAGCCACCTCGAACACGACCTTGCCGCCCACCAGGGTGTGCGTCGCACGTCCGTGCAGCGCCTGATCGTGAAACGGGGTATTGCGGCCGCGTGATACGAGCGCCTCGGCATCGAGCGTCCAGCGAATGTCGGGGTCGAACACGCACACATCGGCGGTGTCACCGACCGACAGTTTGCCCGACTCAATGCCGAGAATCTGCGCCGGCTTGCTGGTGAGTAGGGCGATGGCGGCGTTCAGGTCGAGCAGCTTTTCGTCCACCAGCTTCAGCGTCAGCGGCAGCAGGGTTTCGAGCGACGAGATGCCGGGTTCCGATTGCGCGAACGGTGCGAGTTTGGCATCCGGTTCGTGCGGTTGGTGATCGGAGCAGATGGCGGTCACCACACCATTCTTAAGTGCTGCGCGCAGTCCGTCGCGATCGACCGCTGAACGCAGCGGGGGGCGTACGTGGCACTGCGTGTTGAAGCCGCCGATGTCGTGCTCGGTCAGATGCAGATGATGCGCTGTCACATCGGCGCTCACAGGCAGCCCGCGTTTTTGTGCGGCGGCGATCTTCTCGATCGCGCGCGCGGTCGACAGGTTGCAGAAGTGCGCACGCACGCCGGTTTGTTCGATGAGCGCGAGGTCGCGCGCAATGGCCGCGGTTTCGGCGGCTTCCGGGATGCCGGGCAGGCCCAGGCGCGTGCTGACTTCGCCCTCGTGCACGCAGCCGCTGCCGCGCAACCAGGGGTCTTCCGAGTGCAGGAAGATGGTCAGATCGAAGGTCGCGCAGTACTCCATGGCACGACGCAGCACCAGGGTATCGATAACGGGATGCAGGCCGTTGGTGAAGCCGACACAGCCGGCCTCATCGAGCGCTTCCATGTCGGTGAGCAGTTTGCCCTCGAGGCCCTGGGTGAGCGCGCCGAGCGGATGAATGAAGGCCAGGCCGAAGCGCCAGGCGCGCGATTGGATCATCTGTGCCATCGCCGGCGTGTCGATGACCGGATGCGTGTCGGGCGGGCAGCACAGGGTGGTAATACCGGCGCTCACCGCGGCGCGCGTTTCCGATTCGATGGTGGCCTTGTGTTCCAGGCCCGGTTCGCGTGTGCGCGCGCGCATATCGACGAGCCCGGGACAGACGATCTTGCCCTTGGCGTCGATGGTGCGCGCAGCCTTGAAGTCGGCCGGCGCGGTGCCGACGCCGGCGACGAAGCCGAGATCGTCAATGTAGAGATCTTTCTGCGCGTCGATGCCGTTGGCCGGGTCGATGAGCCGGCCGCCTTTAATATGAATGCCCATGCGCGCCTCGTTCAGGTTCGTCTTGCCGGCGGTTCTTCGCGCCCGCCCAGTATCTTTGCCATCACCGCCATGCGCACCGCGATGCCGTAGGTGACCTGCGGCAGAATCACCGAGCGCGGGCCGTCGGCGACGGCGGAATCGATTTCGAGGCCGCGGTTCATCGGGCCCGGGTGCATGACGATGGCATCCGGCTTGGCGCAGGCGAGTTTGTCGGGCGTGAGGCCGAAGACGCGGAAGTATTCCTGCTCGCTCGGGATGTGTGCACCCTGCATGCGCTCGCGCTGGATGCGCAGCATCATGACCACGTCCACATCTTTCAGACCCGCTTCCATGTCGGTGTAGGGAATGACGCCGAGTTTTTCCACCGCCGTCGGCAGCAGCGTCTTCGGTGCGATCACGCGCAGCTCTTTCACGCCGAGCGTCGTGAGGGCATGAATGTCCGAGCGCGCGACGCGCGAGTGCAGGATGTCGCCCACCAGCGCGATCTTGAGATTCTCGAACGCACCCTTGTGGCGGCGGATGGTAAACACGTCGAGCAGGCCCTGCGTCGGGTGCGCGTGGCGGCCGTCGCCGGCGTTGATGATGTGCACGTTCGGCGGCGAGTGTTGCGCTATTAGATGCGCGGCGCCGGATTCGGCGTGCCGCACCACGAACAGGTCGGTACGCATGGCCTCGAGGTTGCGCACGGTATCGAGCAACGTCTCGCCCTTGCTGGTAGAGGAGACCGAGACAGCGAGATTGATGACGTCGGCCGACAGACGCTTGGCCGCGATTTCAAATGTGGTGCGCGTGCGGGTCGAGGGTTCGAAGAACAGATTGACGACGGTCTTGCCGCGCAGCAGCGGCACTTTCTTGATCTCGCGTTCGCCGACGGCAATGAACGACTCGGCGAGGTCGAGGATTTCGAGGAGGGTCTGACGGGAAAGGCCTTCAAGCGTGAGCAGGTGGGTAAGCTCGCCGCTGGCATCTAATCCAGCGGCATTAAACGGAGCGCCTGTCGTCAAGCACCGACCTCCTGGAGTTTGAGTGTGAGTGGCTCGGGTCCGAGCAGTTTTACGTGCTGGTTCTTGGCCAGCTTCATGTGGCTACCGACGACCTGGGCTTCGATCGGCAGCTCGCGACCGCCGCGCTCGATGAGCGCGGCGAGCGTGATCGAGGCCGGGCGCCCGTAGTCGAAGATCTCGTTGAACGCGGCGCGGATGGTGCGGCCGGTGTGCAGCACGTCGTCGACCAGAATCACGTGGCGGCCGTCGACGTTCACCGGCAGGTGCGAGGCTTTCACTTCCGGGTTGAGGCCGACGCGCGTGAAGTCGTCGCGATAGAACGAGATGTCGAGGCTGCCGAGCGGTTCGGACAGGCCGAGGCGTTTGTGCAGGCGTTCGGCGACCCACACGCCACCGGTGTGGATGCCGATCATGAGCGGCTTGCGCGCCAGAAACGGATGCAGCTCCTCGACCATGCGGCCGAGGGTGGCGTCGATGTCAATTTCCGCTCGCGTCGTCATTCTTGTTGCCGATTCCGTCCGTCGAAGCTTCGCTGTCGAGGAATGCCTGAAGAATCGTCTGCGCCGCCACCTTGTCGAGGCTGCCTTTGTGCCGGGTGCCGGCGATCCCGGCCGCGTACAAGACATCCTTCGCGGCGCGGGTGGTGAGGCGTTCGTCCACCATATGAATGGGCACATTGTAACGGGAGCGCAGGCGTTCACCAAACGCGCGCGCCGCGCGGGTCATGGCCTGGTCCGAACCGTCCATATTTAAGGGCAGTCCGACGACTAGCGCGTGCGGGCGCCACTCGCTGACCAGCCGTTCGATGTGGTCCCAGTCCGGGCTTTTATCGGCGCTGACGCGCACGGTGGCCAGTGCCTGCGCCGTGCCCGTGTGCGTCGAACCTACTGCGACACCGATAAACTTGCTGCCGAAATCGAACCCGAGAAAGACGCGCGCGCTCAAGCGTGGCCGGCCTCGGAAGAAAGCATCGCGAGGTCCACGCCGGCGAGATTCGCCGCCGCCTTCCAGCGCTGTTCGGGCGGCAGCGTGAACAGAATCTCGCTCGCGACCGGGGAGTTCAGCCACGAGTTTTCGGTGAGTTCGCGCTCGAGCTGGCCGGCGCCCCAGCCGGCGTAGCCGAGGGTGACGATGTAACGATCCGGGCCGGCGTTATGGGCCAGCGCTTCGAGAATATCGCGCGAGGTCGACACGCCGATGGTGTCGGTGATCGGCATCGTCGCTTCCCAGTTTCCGAGCGGCTCGTGCAACACGAAGCCGCGGCTGTTCTGTACCGGCCCACCGAAATACACCGGCATCTCGGCGGTGTGCGGCGAGTCGCCGGTCTCGATGCCAAGCTGGTCGAGAATCTCGCGCAACTTGAGATGGGTCGGACGATTGATCACCAGCCCCATCGCGCCTTCGCTTGAGTGCTCGCAGATAAAAGTCACCGTGCGCGCGAAGTTCGGGTCGGCGAGCGCCGGCATCGCGATCAGGAGATTGTTGGAAAGCGATGAGTCGGTTTTCATTCCCATAGTATCCGGCAGACGAAATCCGGAACTCAAGCGCCGCCGATGTGTGGTCACCGTCGTTCGTTGCCACGATGCGGAGAAACGTATGCCGGTGTAAGGGCTTAGTTGAACTTCACGCGGTGACTGGCTGTCTGTTTGGGAAGCAGGGGCTCGATAAATTTGCACCGCGGCGCGGAGCGTCGGGTGGGTTTATGTCCTGAGCCCACGCTTCTTTTAGTGCGTTGTCGTGTCAGGGTTTCGGTGTGCGTAACCAAGAGCTCCTTCCCCCTTCAAGGGGGAAGGCAGGAATGGGGGTCGAAGGCGTGAGCCTTGCACGATGTCTGTTAGCGGCGTGCCAGCAGGATGCATTTTACCCCACCCTTCCCTCCCCTGAGAGGGGGAGGGGAAAATTTGCGGCGACTTTAGTATTCGCTGGCAGTGAGGATTTCGTTGAACTTCCAGGTGCGGGTGATCGAGAGCTCATCCGTCTCACCGCGGAATTCGCTCGGGAAGGTGGCAAACGGTGCTGCGAGCTGCACGATGCGCACCGCCGCATCGTCGAGCAGCTTCTGGCCGGACGAGCGCATCACCAGCACTTCTTTAAGCGAGCCATCGCTGCGCAGTACGACATCGAGCACCAGGCTGCCGGTCAGTCCGCGGCGCTTGGCTTCTTCCGGATAATTGAGGTTGCCGACGCGTTCGACCTTGGCGCGCCACGCCTCCATGTAAGAAGCGTATTTATATTCCTGCGTGCGCGCGTTCAAAAACTTGCGCCGTGGGCGCTGCTGGAATTCCTGCCACTCACGGCTGATCTCGGCATTCAGGCGCGCGCGCTCCGAGCGCAGTTCGCTCGGTGTCATGAGCCCGAGTTGCAACGGCGCTTCGCGCGTCTCTTTCTTGTCGAGTCTGGCATCGCGTGCGCGCACCTTGGTGTCGGACTTCTGGCTGAAGAGGTCGAGCACTTCCTGCGTCGAGCGTGTGCGCGACTGCGGCGTGGATTGAAACAGCGGCAACCGTCGCTCGCCGACTTCGCGCACCGGCAGTGGATTGCGCGCGATGTCGCGCTTGTCGGAATCGCCGCCGCCGTCCTGATTCACCTGCGCCAGAAAGTCGGCCTTGTCCGGCGCGTGATCGGATGCCGTTTGCACCAGCGTAATTTCGAGCGTCGGCAACGCGTCGATGCGCAACAGTTGCGGAAACACGAACGCCATCAGTAGGATCACGATCATGTGCCCGAGGATGGAACAGAACAGGCTTACGCCCAATCGATCGTGATTGGCGAGCGCCGGGATCTGCTGGACGTAGGTGAGGACGCGTTGCATGGCTAAGACAGGATTATATCTACAGTTGGCTCTGTTATTTAGATGTCCCGGGTAACGAGGTGTTCGCGCCCATGCAGGGCCGAGCTGCGGCTAGGTCGAAAGCATCCCGCTACGGCGCCGCAACAGTGCGACCTGCCAGCAAACGCTGAATAAGAGTAACTCCATGCCCGCGACGGCAATGCCCGCCAGCACCGCGGACTTCGCGAACAACGGTAGCGTCAACACATCGAAGGACGAAAACACCGGCGCTGCCGCTAGCAGCGCACCGATGACCGGCAGTGCGAGCAACGTCGCCAGTAACAGGCCGCGTTGCAACGGAGAGAACGAAATGGAAAGCCGCAACGTTTGAATAGGTGCGGTACGCAACCAGCGCCATGACCACCGCGTGAGCAGGCTCAGGCCGAGAAGCGTGCTCGCGTGTTGCAGCAGTTTATATAGTGGGACGTCATAACTCGCGACCGAAAACAGGTGCGTACGGAGTAGCGGTATGGCGAGCACGCCGGGACCGTCGCCGTGCGTAAACGCATCCCAGGAAATATGCGTCGCTGCGCCGACACAAAGCGACACCAGCACCGCCGGCCAGGCGATGCGAGCCAGCGGTATCGCGCCCGCGTAGGCCGCGAGGCGCGTCGCCACCGGTGTCGGCAGCACACTGAGAACAGGCTGTTTGATCAGAAAATGAAACAGCAAATACATGACGATGCCCGCGGGCAAACAAAACCAGAACAACCCGGCGAAACTGTGGCCGTTACCGCGACCGACAGCATGCGGAAACAGGTACCAGAAATCGGGCGTCATGCTCCCGATCACGAGCGCAGAAAGCGAAGCCCAGCGGCCGAGCGGGCGTAGTAGAGGGACAGCGGCGGCGGGGTGAGCGAAGGTGAAGGGCATCGGTTAGGCGTTGCGCACGGGGCGTTTGGTTTGTAGACCGGTGTAAGGCGCTTTTGGTTTCCCCTTCTCCCACCGGGGGAGCAGTTCTCCCTCTCCCCTTGTGGGAGAGGGCCGGGGAGAGGGGTGAGGTTGTTCGCCCTTACGGGCGATCGTCGAGTAATAAATCAACTCGCGGGTGGCTACCGCCCCTGCACCCTGGTGTTACTTTCTTTGAACGCCCAAAGAAAGTAACCAAAGAAATGCGCCCCCGAGATGGCGCGACCACTCCCACCCACCCCACGCGTTTGGGGCCGCGCGGTGCTCACGGCGCCTCCTGCGCCGGAGCACAGTCGCACGCATCCTTGCGTGCGACCCCTTCGGGGCGCTAACCCAAACACGTGGGGTGGGTGGGCGCGCCATACGGGGGAGTTAACTTTGTAGAACGGCTACAGCAACTGCAACGACCACCACGTTGGGGTTCGCTGCGCTTACCCCAACCTATGGGCTACAACAACAGTCGCAGCACTCCATATAGAAATGCTATGCCGATTCCGAACGCAACAACGGTTATTGCGATTGTCGAATTTGGATATTCGTTGGTGTTTGGCAAATCCCACTCGTGGTGACATGAACGACACTTCAATGTCGCCCAGCGGAAGAACAGCGGAATCGCCATCAGATGTACCGCGATCATCGCAGACTTCCAGCTCATTTGGTGGCGACTGATGTCGGTCGCATGGCAGCGGGGGCAGGCAATTTTTTCTTCTTGTTCTTCCTGTAACGCATACTCCCCGCGATCATGCTCGGCGATGATTTTGACGGCACGTTGAGCGTGGCTGGGATGTACGTAGATTTTTATGCTGGTCATCGCCAGCGCAATGTTCCATTCGAGACCCACGTGGTGCTCATGAGCAACAAACGCCGGTATCCCTTCGACCTCCAGCCGGCCGCGGGCTAAATGGGCGTCGATCGCGGTTATGTAGGTGGCTATGCGGACGAGCATCTCTTCACCTTAAAATAAATCTGTCCCGGATTTTTCTTTTATCCGTGGTAGGGATATGGGAGAGTGGGCACGCTGTACGGAATACATTGCTTACTTTAACTTAAGCCGAATGGGATCAGTTACATGGGAGATATAATGAAAAACACTCTTAGTTTCTCGAAAAGAAGCGCTTTGTGTGCGATGGGGGCCTCTGTCTTGCTGTTGTCGGGTTGCGCACTGAACATGCAGGTGCCGGTGAAGGACCCGGTTCCTTCCTCATCGCAGTATGTCAAAAACGCCGGTGTTGGACCTATCGCTTTATATTTTAGTGACGGGCAATCTCCGAAGGACAAGGCCGCGCTGGTAACGGGCCGCATTCCGATGCAAATGATGTATGCGGAAAAGCCTTTTGATGCCGTGCCATGGTTAGCGACGAACACCGTCAAGGAGATGGTTGCGCGCGGCCTTCCCGTTCAGTTGGGTAAGGACGCCAACGGCGCCAATACCGTGTTGGTGAAGCGCATCCACATTGAAAATCGCCGTGTGAGCGGTTTTTCGCCTTTCGAAACGTTCACCAGTTTGAGTGCGGATGTGGTGACCAGCAAGGGCACGCAGCGCATCACTTCTTTTGTGAAGCGTGGCAAGGTGCCGGTGTGGTCGTTCAATGAAGTGATCGACCCGACCTACAACGACGCACTCAATGTGGTAACCAAGGAATTGGCTGCAAAACTGAATCAAATCCTTTATGGCGTGGCGATCAGTGATGCACAAGTGAACGCACTGATTTCCAAAACCAGCACGGACCCGGTGAACTTCAGGGATGTGTACGAACTCGGTTTTGGTAACAATCCGCTGGCTATTCCGGCGTTGGTTAAATTGAGCACGCATTCAAGCGATGAAGTTATGCAAGCAGCCGTGTCCTCGTTGGGTATCCTGCGTGCCACCGGCCAATTCGATTTGTTAGTCAAGGCGAACGAGAAGAAAGGCGGTTCTTGGGAAGACCGTGCCATTGCGCTGAAGGCAATCGGCGATCTCGGCACCCCGGAGGCTCGCGCTTACCTGCAGAAAGAGGGGGCCAGGCTCGAAAAGTTGACCGACTCGGAATCGATGCGCACGAAGGAGTTAATCGCGCTTTACCCGTAGTAGCAGCGCTACCAGCTGCGTAGGTGGGGTTCCATTGTGCCCCACCTACGCGCTTTTTTTGTTCTACCGTCGCAGAATTCCAGAGACGCTACGTGCTTGCGCGTCGTGACGACGCCAATCGGCTTTCGATGACATCCATGAGTTGCCCCGCAATATCCAGTCCGTACAACTTATCCAATTCGCGGATGCACGTGGGACTGGTGACGTTAATCTCGGTGAGATAGTCGCCAATCACATCCAGCCCGACAAACAACAATCCATCTTCCCGCAATCGTGGCGCGACTTGCGCGCACAACCAGCGGTCGCGCTCGGTAAGCGGCACGCCGACACCCTTGCCGCCGGCGGCGAGATTGCCGCGTGATTCGCCTTCGGCGGGGACACGGGCCAATGCATAGGGCACGGGTTCGCCGTCAATGACCAAGATGCGTTTATCGCCGCTCGCGATTTCGGGCAGATATTTCTGTGCCATCGTGAAGCGCGTGCCGTGCTCGGTCATGTTTTCGATCACGACGGTGGTGTTCATGTCGCCGTGGCGCAGGCGGAACACCGAGCGGCCGCCCATGCCGTGTAACGGTTTCACGACGATCTCGCCGTGTTCTTTCAGAAACTCGCGGATCAGGCTGGCTTCGCGCGTCACTAACGTCGGCGGGGCGCACTGCGGGAACCAGTTGCAGTAGAGCTTTTCGTTGGCGTCGCGCAGGGCGCGGGCGCGATTTACGACCAGTGCGCCGCGCGCCTCGGCCTGCTCGAGAATGTAAGTGGCGTAGATGTATTCCATGTCGAATGGCGGATCCTTGCGCATCAGGATCACGTCGAGCTCCGACAGCGGCGCGCTGTGTGCCTCGCCGAGCTCGAACCAGTGCTTGGCGTCATCGAAGACGCGTAGCGCTTGCGAACGGGCGCAGGGCACGTTGCCGCGCAGGAACAGGTCGTTCAGTTCCATGTAGCGAATGGTCCAGCCGCGCTTTTGCGCGGCCAGCAGCATGGCGAGCGTGGAATCTTTTTTGACGTGGATGGAGCCGATCGGGTCCATCACTACGCCCAGGGTGCGCGTCGTTGCCATGGGCGCGGGCGTTAGGAGACGTTCGCGGTCAGGGGCGCCGCGCCGCGCGCGGGGCGTTCTACCGATTGCAGGACCTCGCGCTGTTCGCGCGCGGCAGCAAGCGTGGCCAGGCGCGCGATGACGCCGTAGGTATAGAAGCGATTCGGGTTCGCGCCGGGTTTGCCTGTCTGCGGGCAGCTGCAGGGTTCGGCGAAGGCGAGCGGCTCGAAGTGCGCGCCGGGGCTGTTCAGGTTTTCGTCGGTGCCGCGTTCCTTGTGCACGCGGTAGAAGCCGCCGACCACGTAGTGGTCAATCATGTACACCACCGGTTCGGCCACGGCGTCGTTCAGTGTCTCGAAGGTGTACACGCCTTCCTGCACCAGCACGTCGGTGACGACCTGGCCTTCTTTGGTGTGGGCCATCTTCGTGCGCTGCTTGCGATTGATCTGCTGTACGTCGGCGGCGCTTTTGACGGTCATGATGGCCATGCCGTAGGTACCGGCGTCGGCCTTCACGATGACAAAGGGCTCGCGATCGATGCCGTGCTCGCGGTATTTCGCCCGCACGCGCTCGAGCACGTCTTCAATGTTGGCCTCGAGGCATTCCTTACCTTCGTTCTTCTCGAAATTGATCTTGCCGCACTTGGCGAACAGCGGGTCGATGAGCCACGGGTCGAGCCCGAGCATTTTGGCGAATTCGGCTGCGACGGTGCGGTAATGCGCGAAGTGGTCGGACTTGAGACGGTTCGACCAGCCCAGGCCCAGCGGCGGCACGACCGACTGCTTGAGGCCCTCGAGAATCGCCGGGCGTCCGCCAGAGAGATCATTATTAAGGAGCACGAAGCAGGGCTCGAAGTCGCCGACCTGGATCTTGTCGCCGTCGCGGGACAGCGGCTCGAGCAGCAGTGAGCGCCCCGACGGGAGATCGACCTTCTTCGGTTCGCGCAGATCCGGCAGCAACGAGCCGATGCGCACATCGAGCCCGGCCATCTGCATGACCTCGGTCAGGGCCGCCAGGTTCTCGAAGTAAAAGGTGTTGCGGGTATGGTTTTCCGGCACCAGCACCACGCCGCGGGCAGTCGGGCAGACGCGTTCGGTTGCCGACTGGATCGCCTGCACGCACAGTGGCTGGAAGGCCGGGTTCAGGTTGTTGAAACCGGCCGGGAACAGGTTGGTATCGACCGGCGCGACCTTAAAACCGCTGTTGCGCAGGTCGACGGAGCTGTAAAACGGCGCCGGCGTATCGCGGAAGCGGGCACGGAACCACTGCTCAATCGCTATCTGGTTGGTCAGCAGCTCGGTTTCGAGTTGCTGCAGTGGCCCGGTCAGGGCTGTGGTCAGACAGGGAACGGCGGTCGGCTGTTTATCTTGCATGGCGGGGCCAAATGTCCGGGTTGGAGAGGAATGGTAACGTAAGTCTGTGATCTGTCGCTAAACCTTACACCTTGATGGCATGGTTCCTGCTCTAATTACACAGTATTTGCGTCGATAGGACGCATTAATGCGGGGGCGAAGAACGTAGAATCTGCGTTCACGCGCCGCATGCGGCTCGTAGACTATATTAATTGGTAAGGTGGAGTGGGGGTGCGGTTCGTGGATTTGTGGCAGCGTTTGTGCTAACAAATCATTGCGGTAACGATAGAATCGCACAGATTACATTACAAACCGGATTTTCGCCGTGCACACAACCGCGCATGCCCAAAGCACCGACGATGGATCGATGAGGACGGACGTGACCATCAAGGTAATGATCATTGACGACAGCAACACCATTCGCCGCACGGCCGAAGCGTTACTGAAGAAAGCAGGATACGACGTCCTGACGGCAGCGGATGGATTTGAGGCGATGTCCATGATTACGGACCATCAGCCGGACATAATTTTCGTGGACATCATGATGCCGCGGCTCGATGGCTATCAGACGTGTCAACTTATTAAGAGTAACAAACGTTTTCGGGATATCCCGGTGATCATGCTTTCGAGCAAAGACGGGTTGTTCGATCGTGCGCGCGGACGCATTGCCGGCTCCGAGGAGCACGTCAATAAACCGTTCACACAGGAAGAGTTGATTGACGTAATTCATAAGTATGTGCACTGAAGATTGACGAAAACCGACTCGCTTGAATTTCAAGAATAGGCAACTGGAGCATTCGTGATGGCCATAAAAAATGTACTCGTGGTGGATGATTCACCGACCGACTCGCATCTGTTGAGCGAAATTCTGAAGAAAAATGGATACACCGTGGCCACGGCCTCCAGTGGTGAGGAAGGTATCGCCAAGGCCAAGAGCAGCAAGCCGGACTTGATCCTGATGGATATCGTGATGCCCGGTATGAGCGGCTTTGAGGCGACGCGCGCCATTACGCGCGATCCCGATACCGCCGGGGTCCCGGTGATCATCTGTTCCACCAAGGGACAGGAAACCGACAAGGCCTGGGGCCTGCGCCAGGGCGCCAAGGATTATCTGATCA
>Ga0209515_10003396_pt1 | contig 22905 bp, 24 predicted proteins | sample Subgroupgradi54m_FD_187454 | JGI IMG/M metagenome (GOLD analysis project Ga0209515, IMG submission 187454) | Subsurface groundwater microbial communities from S. Glens Falls, New York, USA - GMW60B uncontaminated upgradient, 5.4 m (SPAdes)... ... | reverse complement strand
GAGCCATGCTGATAAGATCTTATGCTGCAGTCATTGCAGCAATAAAAACTGTATACCCGGTAGCATCAGAAGCTACTGGGAAAAATTATGCGTTTCTTCATCGCCCTTGAAATACCGAGTGAGAATTTACCGACCTTTCAAGCTATTCAGCAATCTTTGCATACATTAATTCCTCAATCAAAATTAACTGATTTAGACAAAATTCACCTGACTTTAGCTTTTTTGGGGGAACAACCGGATGCTTTAAGAGATAATTTAACTGAAGTTATATCAAAGGCCGCGGAAAATATCCCCTCTTTTGCAGTTACCCCGGCCTATATTGATGGCTTTCCCAATTTGCATCATCCCAAAGTTTTATGGGTGGGAGTAAAAGGAGATATTGATAAAGTGCTAATCATCCGTGAGCGGGTTAAAGATGGACTGGAAAGTTTACACCTGCCGGTTGATGAAAGAAGATTTATTCCTCATGTCACTATTGGCAAGTTTAACAATAATTTTGAAATTAATCGGGGATTGGAAATGGAACTGGAAAAACTAATGACCCAATCTTTTGATCCAATTACTATTTCTTCTATTAAACTATTTGAATCTATCCCCAGCGGCTCTTTCCATAGACACAATACTCTGTCGGAAATTAATCTTGATAATAGTTAGAATACGCTGTATCTTTTTGCTTCTCAAGGCCAAGAAAAGTCATTATTTTATTACTTACCCGAATAGACATTATTAAGGTTGGGTCAATTTGTACTGTATATTCACCTGGTCTTTCAGTGGCTTTGACATCAGGGCATCGCTCTTTACCCCATTTATTTGTAATTCTGCAAAATTCATTCCAGGTTTGTAAATCATGTTGGCTAGAAACTCCACCAGGTATTCTTTTCATTGCTTCTGTCCATTCGCGGAAACCTACAGTTACTACTGATCCTTTTTCTCCCAGTGCAACAACATAAGCCCAATCAAAAGGTTTAAAGCCTATTCCCGGTCTATGCTCTACCCTATGAGGAACCTCTGTTATTCTTCTTTGTACTTCCTCCCCCCCTGAGCTGTTCTTCTCGAAGCTTCCTCCCTTACCTCTACTGTGTCTCCTTTGAAAATCAGAAGAAGGTGTGCTGCGATCCCAGTAAAAATCTCTTGGCGGAGTTCGTCTCCCTTCGGGGGATAAATCTTCAAATGATCGTTGTGGATTTGCTTCTTCAAGAACAGCTATTTTTGCTCGTGCATTTTCAAAAGTTGGCTCTATAAGTCCTTTCGCTTCTTCCGGAAACTTGTAGCGTACCAAGCTAAAAAACCTATACTCTAATCCACTTAAAGTCATGTAAGGGAAAGTTTCTCCGTTCTTTCGTGCATATTGAATAAACAATGCCTCTCTTGCCTGTTCGTCTGCTCGCAAATAATCAATGGCAAAGAAAACTACTCTATCTTCATCTTTTGCCATTGCCCATTCTTCATCAATTGCCTTCAATCTAGCTTGTGCACCGCTATCATCTTGCGCTGCTTGGGCTTCCAGTTCCAACCGATCTTGAACAGATACAAATTCATTGCGCTCGCGCACATATATATCTCTATCTGGCCAAAAACGTAATCTATCTTTCTCCTTGTCAATCCAGGCTATTGAACGTGTATCCTGATCCCTATGAAAAAACCTGATAACTCCTTTTCTTTGCTCTTTTGGCACTACATGTACAACTTGTACAACTACCCTTTCTTCTCCCTCGAAAACAGATTGTCCTGATTCAATAGAGTCTTGTTCATGAACCACCCCATTTCTTCTAGCCCAATCAAGATATGAATCAGAACGTCTATTTAATCTGACTATTGTTTGATCAACACCATGATGTTGCTTTCTATAATCTTCAAAGAATAGGTCTCGTTCAGCTGTATTAGTACAAAAATTGTCAACAACGTAGTTTATAGCCCTGTCTTCATCTGCCATTGCCCAGTCTCTTTCTGATAATTCTTGAGGTGAACTACGAAACGCGTGCAATCCCACCAAATAACTCCTTCTTTTCCTACCTTGTGAACCACCAATATTTATAAAAGGATCATTACCAATGGTTCCTTCTATACCTGGTCTGAGGGTAACAGGTAGCAGTACATCAGTACCAGAATTTGCATTTCCTAAATGTAAAAATTGTGTAACTCTTTCCGGAAATCTCATAATAAACAGCAGAATAGCATAAGACTAGGTGCTTTTCAATTAGTTACTCTTCTATTTCTCTAAGTAATATATTTCCTTTTTATAACGGAAGTCCGAAAATTGGAACTGCCCCTTCCCGTCCAGTAACGCTTGATAATCATTGCAATCTCTACAACGACCTTGATCTTCTCTTATACAAACCCAACTTCCCTTTCCCAAAGCCTCCTTCATCTCTTTTCCTTTTTCAGTTATCCACTTAAGCTTATCTTCCAGTGAATCCAAAACAATTTCCCTGGGTCCATCATCCCGGTCCAAATACCAATAAGCGGCCGAAGTGACGTCTCTATCTAAATTAGCTTCAGCCAATATGGCATAAATATAAAGCTGCAAGGGATCTTTTTCATCGTTAGCGCTGGTTTTAAAATCGATCACAAATAAACTCCCGTCCGGCTTTTCCTGCACATAGTCAAAATTGCCCATCAGTACCATATTTTCCAATAGATTGTATTTAGGAAAAGTTAAACGCGGAGCACTTTTACCCAGAACTCGCCAATTTTTATAAAAGTTTTCCAATATAGCCAGTCCCCGTCTACCAAAATTGCCTTCATCTTCAATAGATGCAAACCCACCTTTTTTACCTCTAAACTTAAGCCAGAGGTTTCTGTATCTGGCAATCAACTCAAACATCGTTGGCGTATCCTGTTCTTCTAAAAACCACTTAATGGCGTCATGCACAGTTGAACCTAAAGCCAGATTGGGCGAGGCAACTTGCAACTTAAAACCTCTTTTAGGATCCCTGTAGATATTCTTTAAATAGTATGACCTGGGACAGCTTAGAAAATCCTTTAAAGAAGTATAGGAAATATAAATAGCGTTTTTAATGAATGGTTGTTTGGTTTGAGTAATCAAAAGTTAGTTACAAGACAAGGCTTTCAAACATTGAGTTTTACTATCCCCGGTTAAACTATTACAGACACTACATTTATCCATAATAAATAATCTTTTTGTCCATTACAAAAACCATTATACATATTTCTAATGCATGGTCAAGCTGTTAAAATAACGTCCATGATTATATTGGGTATTGAAACTAGTTGCGACGAGACAGCTGCAGCGGTTTTAGAAAGAAAGAATGGCCGGATACAGATTTTGTCCAATATTGTGGCATCCAGTGCTTTGCTACAAGCTAAATATGGCGGGATAATTCCGGAACAGGCAGCTAGAGAACAACTGAAGTCAATTATACCTGTTATCACTGAAGCGCTACTTCAATCTAATCTCTATCCTCCAGCTATTGATGCAATTGCCGTTACTTATGGCCCAGGGCTAATTGGCTCATTGCTGGTAGGAACAGAAACAGCTAAGACTTTGGCAACGACCTGGAGCAAGCCATTAATACCTGTTAATCATTTACTTGGACATTTTTATGCTAACTGGATTTCTTCGAATCCTCCCAGCTTTCCTTGTATTGGACTATTAGTTTCCGGAGGACATACGGATTTGGTGCTGTTTAAGAATCACAATAAATATGAATATTTAGGCGGTACCAGAGATGATGCAGCTGGCGAATGCTTTGATAAATGTGCCAGACTTTTAGGTTTGTCTTATCCAGGAGGACCGGAAATTAGTAAACTAGCCACGCAAGGGGACGCCTTGAGGTTCAATCTACCCCGGCCGATGATCAACTCTAAAGACTTTGATTTTTCTTTTTCCGGTTTAAAAACAGCATTGGTAAACGTAATCAAGTTGAGCGAAGGGAGAGACATCGTAGTTTCTCATTCTGTTAGCCCGAAGGGCGTATTTGAGAAACCAGATGGCCGACCGAGCAAGACTATTGATAACCTCTGTGCTTCTGTTGAAGCTGCCATTGTAGATGTGCTGGTTACAAAAACTATTGCAGCGACCCGAAAGTACGATGTTGAACAAATAATGGTGGCAGGCGGAGTAGCAGCGAATCAGAAGTTAGTCGACAGGTTACAGGTTACAGGCAACAGTTTGAAAATCAAAATCACTATACCACCGGCAAATCTTTGCACGGATAATGGGGCGATGATTGCTGCAGCAGCTTTTTTCCTAAAACCAATTGCTGATCCTCTTAATGTTCAGGCTAATCCTGCTTTAAGTTGGTAAGCTTTTTAAGGTAGAATAAGGGTATGGAGAAAACATACAACCAAACTGAGGTAGAGAAAAAATGGTACAAATTCTGGGAAGAGAATGGGTTTTTTAATGCCGATCCAAATTCAGCTAAACCACCCTATTCACTGTTAATTCCCCCACCTAATTTAACCGGTGAACTGCATCTTGGCCATGCCATGCAACATTCAATATTAGATGCCATTGCCCGTTTTAAAAGAATGCAGGGGTTTGATGTTCTCCTTTTGCCGGGGGTGGATCATGCCGGAATCCAATTTGAGGCAGCTTTTGAAAAAAAACTGGCTAAAGAAGATCTTTCCAAGAGAAAATTGGGCCGCGAGGAATGGTTAAAAAAAGCCTGGCAATTTAAAGAAGAGATTTACAATTCAGTTTCTTCCACCTGGAGAGTGATGGGACTTTCAGCCGACTGGTCCAGAGAAGTTTTTACTCTGGAACCCAAGCTACAGCAGGCGGTTTTAAAAGAGTTTCAAACTTTTTGGGATGAAGATCTGTTATATAAAGGCGCCTATATTGTCCAGTGGTGCCCTAAAGATGCTACTGCTATTGAAGACGTTGAGATGGAGTATGAGGAAAGAAAAGAAAAGTTATATTACTTAAAGTATGGTCCATTCACTTTAGCTACTACCAGACCGGAGACTAAATTTGGCGATACTGCTATGGCTGTAAACCCTAATGATAAAAGATATACCGACTCTATCGGAAAAGAGTTTGAGATCGAGACCTTAGCAGGAATAAAGAAAATGAAGGTAGTGGCAGACAAAGCTGTTGATCCTAAGTTTGGCACCGGTATTATCAAAGTTACTCCTGGACACTCTTTTGTAGATTACGAAATTGGCAAAAGACATAACTTAGCTATTATTCATGTCATTGATAAACAGGGTCGTTTAACAGAAGTCGCTGGCAAATATGCTGGAATGAAGATAAACGAGGCAAGAGAAGCAATGCTTCCAGAATTAAAAGAAAAAGGGATTTTAGTTAAAGTTGAAGACTACACTCACTCTGTTCCTGTTTGTGAGCGGTGTAAAACAGTGATTGAACCACTGATCTCTGAAGAGTGGTTTGTTAAGATGAAAACCTTAGGAGAAAAAGCGCTTAAAAATATCACTAAAGTTAACTTTGCTCCTAAAAATTACCAGAAAATCCTCAGTGACTGGATTAAGGAAATTCATGACTGGTCAATTTCCCGCTCCCTTTGGTGGGGACATCGAATTCCGGTTTGGTATTGTCAAAAATGCAACCCAAATCATCAAGTAACCAAAGCTACCGGGCTAGTGATCTCTTTAGAAAAACCAACTAAGTGTCCTAAGTGCTCTGGGACAGATTTTATTCAAGATGAACAACTACTTGATACCTGGTTTTCCTCCGGGCTTTGGCCAATGGCCACTTTGGGCTGGCCCGACTCCGCCAAGGCTTCGTCGGGTAAACCCGACAAAACTGTAGAGTTTAACAAATATTTTCCCTGGGATTTTGAAATCTCGGCTCCGGAAATAAAATATTTATGGATTGCCAGAATGATTATGTTATCTTTGCATTTTACCGGTCAAATTCCTTTTAAAAATATGTTCTTCCATGGCATGATCAGAGATCTGCAGGGAAGAAAGTTTTCTAAGTCTTTAGGTAATGGCATTGACCCAAATGAACTAAGAGCGCAATGGGGAACTGATGCCACCAGAATGGCTTTATATAGTTATTCTATTCCCGGAAGAGACGGCAGAACCTCAAAGCAATTAATGGATGAACGGGGTAAAAATTATCGCAATTTCAGTACTAAAATTTGGAATATAGCCAGATTTATAATTGAATTAAAACCATCTCCCCCTGTCATTCCGAACGAAGTGAGGAATCTTCCCAGCCCGGAAGATCCTTCGCTAACGCTTAAGGATGACAAGAAAATTATAGAAGAACTTAATAAAACTATTGATTCTGTAACCAAAAACCTGGAAACTTTCCAGCTACATCTAGCTACAGAGGCTTTGTATGAATTCATTTGGCATCAGTTTGCAGATAAATATATTGAATCTACTAAAGAAAGGCGCGCCGAAGCCCAACCGGTTTTAGAATATGTTTTAAAAACCTGTTTGGAACTTCTGCATCCATTTATGCCTTTTATAACTGAAGAGTTGTGGCAAAAATTACCTCATGAGGGAAAGAGTATAATGTTGACTAAGTGGCCGTCAGCTAATTTATGATTGAAACACTAACACAACCCGCTCAAACAACTGAAAATACTGCTCCACAAATCAGGCGTAAATATGTGTTAACGTATTTACTCTCTACCATAGGACCTTTAGCAAAAGAGTCTATTGAAGAATTATCATTTCACTTATACGGTAATGCTGCTATAAATTTAGTTCGTCCTTTAAGAGAAACCTGCATTTCGGCCGGGTTAATTGATAATTCAAGAAAATATCGTGATCCATTTTTAGATCATGTTACACCCTGGTACAAACCTGAGGAGATGGAAAAGGTGCTCAGTCTGGAACCTCTTGGCCCGGATGATTTACCCCGTGGTTTAATTGATTGGGAAGCAGGAGAGGGTACTGCCCAACCTCTGTTATATGAGCTTTACCAATTAGAGAGTTTGGGTGAAGTCAGGGTAAATAGAGATACCGCATCTTCACCAATTTTCCAGGTAACTGCCGGAGGAATAATGCATTGCTCAGCTTTAAAAGTTATAGTAGAAAGTTTTACCGATCAACCGGGATATAGAAAAGCAATATTATTAGCAGGAAAACATAACACAGACATTTCTATTCCTAATGAAAATTAAATTTACGGATTTACAGCTACGAAAAATTTCCGACATTTTAGTGGTAATTGGTGAGGTAATGTTTGCAGTAATAGTAATCCCATACTTTCTGGATATCCAAAATAAAGATGGCAGAATTTTATTTGTAGGATTATTGGTGACTGCAACTAGTTGGGTATTAAGTGTTATAATTGTTCAGAAAGCTAAACTATGAGCGATATATTAATGATTTATCTGATTGTAGCAATATCCCTTTTGGCAATAGCTATCCTGGTTTATCCCAGTTTACGCGAGCGCGAACGCTCCAAATCCAAAAAATAAACTCGTTTTAGTCATTTGCTTTTGTAGATATATTTAACCCAAAGTTTTTTGAAAAAGGGTAGGCTTAAGGTTGATAAGATGAACCCAACTGAGGGAACTATGGCATTGACCCATGGATTTACTATTCCCACTGCCTGCATATAAAGACCGATTGCAAAATAAGTTAAGCCCACCAGGACAATCCGCCTGGTCAGTGAAGTCTCCCAGGCTTTATAAGCGGAGCTTGTCAGTGACGCTTACAGCTTGCTGATTTGTATCTTTAACCTGATTATGAGATTCTATTTCCTTAATTCTATCTTCCAGTTGTTGAATATTATCCATTGGCTTGGGGTTTTGCTTAAGCCTTCTTTTTAGAGCGTCCCCGGACACTGGGGTAAGCTATGATAGTCACAACCAAAAGTAAAATGGCTACAATCAGGTAAAAAATCATAATATCGTTCATTTTTTAAGTCCTTTCACAAACCATAAGCTAACTACCCAACACATTACACTAAGTAATAATCCTAATATTAACATCTGCGGGTTAAGCTGGTCAACTTTTATAAGAAAAGGTATCACCATTGAACCAAAAACTATTCCACCTATTAAGATAAATATATCTGATAACTTCTGTAGTTGAATTGAAGTAAGTTTAATCACAAAATTATTCTAGCACAATACAGAATATAGAGAATTTTTGTCAATTTGTGCCTGGGATTACCGCAAATTAAACGCATTTACAACGCAAATTATTCTTCTTTTTTGTCAGCCAAAGGCTGATCGTCCTTTGGACGAGGTTCTTCTGCCGGTGCTTCACCTTCAGCTGCTGCCTCACCTTCCTTCGGCTCGCCGGAGCCTTCGGCGGAGGCGGCTGCACCCTCCTTGTCCGCCGAAGCTTCAGCGGAGGCGGATGCTCCAGCTTCAGTTTCAGCTGCAGCCGCAGCTTGTTCCGCAGCTTGCTCTTCCAATAGCTTCTCGGTTTCTGCAGAAACAGCCGGAGCCAGTTTGGCCACTACTTCTTCAGCATCTGCATGAACAGTTAGCTTTTCTCTATCAAGGATAAGTTGTCCGATAGTGATGGCATCACCAATTTCTTTAAGACCGGAGATATCCACTTCCAGTTTTTCAATCAAATCAGTTGGAAGTGCTTCTACTTCTACTTCATTTAAAGTTTGCAAAACAATGGCCTCTCCCAAATGCACTTTTTCCGGTTGTTCACCAATTAGTTCAATTGGTACCGGCACTTTTACTTTTTCTGATAAATTAACCTGATAAAAATCTACATGAATCAGATCTCCGGAAACCGGATCATGTTGCACCTCACGGATTAAAACCGGCCGGACTTTTTCCGCCCCGATTTTTAAATCAATTAAACCGGTTTCACCGGCCTGATGAAAGGTTTTTAGGAAATCCGCTTTGGTCACCAAAACATTTTCACCATCAACCCCTTTGCCAAAAACATGGCCAGGCAACTGGCCTTCTTTTCGCAAATTCTTAACTTTTTTGCCAAGCAAAGTTCGCTCATCAGCATGTAATGATAATCTATCCATTGAGGTTGTAATTTAACACATTCAGGGTAGCTTCGCAAGGCTAAACTTTTAGCTACCCGAACCAAACCCATAGTATTCTCACGTGCGACAAAATATCAGGCCAGTCCCAGCATTATTACACCGGAAAGTAAAATCAGAGCACCGATTAAAACTTGTATCCTTTGTCTAAGTTGCGGAATTTCCTTAAAATAAAACAGTCCCCATAACACTGCTATTAAAACAGCTGATTGTGTAACCGGGGTTCCTTTGGCAAGCCCCAGTATGGATACTGCTATCACTCCCAGTAGATTACCCAAACTCCAAATCCCTCCACTAAAGGCAGCTGCCACTGCTCCTTTTTTTTCAAAGTCAACTTTGTTGACAAAGCCAATCGCTAAACCAGTCAGGACAATTCCCAAAGACATGGGAAAGAAAAATACCTGGGCGGAAAGATGACCCAACTTTAAGGGGGTCAGCTGGGCACCAAAAATAATCCCGGAAAGAAGAGCCAGGGCAATCCCCTTTTTAATATTTTTACTATTTCCCTCTCCCACCATACCAACTAAAATAACCCCTATTATAATTAGAACTATTCCACCAATACCACCTGGTGAAACTGACTCATGAAATACCAAAGATCCCCATAGAACCGATGTTAGAATTATCACGCTGACCCACAAAGGCATGGCTTTAGAAATCCCTAAGTTCTCTACTGCCGAAAGCGACATGACATTGCCAATTGCCCACATAAATCCGGCTGCTAATCCATAAAAGTTTAAATTTATGGAGTAACCTAAAATCGGAGAAACAATTAGAGCAAATCCAAAAATTCCCAAACACATTATGACTTGAAACTGCATTAAATTCGTAGTTTTTGATTTTTTAAAAGGAACAATGTATGTACCCCATGCCAATGCAGCACCAATGGCTGCTATAAAACCGAAATTATCCATAGTTTAAAGTATAACAGGATGGTGGAAGATTATTTGGTAAATTGGAGTTCGAAGCTTCGATTTTCTGATAAATCTGTTTGGATGGTTTGCTCCTGCGGAGCAATTACTCCATTATTATTAGACAGTAGTTTCATATTTAATGGGTAGGTAATTTTCCAGGTAAAAGGGTCTTTTAAAGTTCCTGCTTGTTTAACTACATCCAGCCGGTAGCTGGCTTTTCCATTAACAAACTGCAAATTAGCAGGCAGATGATAATCTAACACCAAAATCTTTTGCTCTTTGGGAGCCAGTTCCAGCAGGAATGATAATCCCAGTCTGCCATAGTCGGCAAAACTTTCAATACTGCCGGTTATATCTTTTTCTCCCCACAAACCTCTGACCAGTTTGGCTCCGGTTGGTAAATATACTCTCATGGAATTTTTATATTTTCCTGCCGGAAAAGCACTTGATGGACTGCGGTTGGTATAGGAAATCCTAAGTCTTTGGCTTACTTCCCCCTCTTTACCAATGGTGGTTTCCAAACCTAAACTGCGGTCTAAATAGTAATTAGCTTTATTAGCGCCTAAATTAGCTTCAACCGGAGCCAGGAAATCCAGAGTCTGCTTTGTTTGTCCAGTTGCCGGACGCGGCATCACAGCCGCCCAATCTTGTGAGACAAGATAGGAAAAAAGTCCGGGGTCATCCAGATAGACACTGACATGTTTTTGCTGCAGCGATTTAGCCAAAGAGGAAACTACTCCTGGCCAGTTTTGATTGGGTAGAAAAAACAACTGATTAAATAATCCCTGAGTTAAGGCGGTGAGGAAACTTTTCTTAGCCTGGGATCCGGGGAAAAAACCCACCTCAGAATGAGTAATAGCTTCCTGAAACAAATTATTCGCATTAATTTTTACATTATAATCAGGCAGATCCAATGGGCCTAAGACCGATAAAAAATCCGATACCGCTGAGATATCCAAAGCAATAACCCCTTCCACTCTTTGGCCTGTTTCCTGATTGTAAAACCACTCTGCTTGCCTGGCGCTGGTGGGAAAATCCGGTTCCCAGTTAGAATCCCGCAAAAAATAATCTTTTTGATCCAAATATTGCTTTATTTCTTTAGGCGGTTCAACATGCAGCTTTAATTGCCCGTCAATGGCATATGTATCATTAACTTCCATTTTCTTTAACTTCCCTCCTTCAAAACTAACATTGGCAAATGATCCGATAAACCCCCCACCCGGCCGCAATTCATTATTGTTTTGTAAAAGCACCAGATAATTTCTATGACCCTTACCAATTGCCTCGGGCAACAAAACACTAAGGGCTCTGGCCTTTTGTACCAGAACCGAATAAGCCTTAAGCTTATCTTGTAAACTACTCACCCTCCCCTTTAACACCCCTGGTATACTGGATTTAAAATCGCTACTGCCCAGGATAGCAAAGGCTTTGGATAAATCTTCATCTGAGGAAGCCAGATATACTTTGGCCTGATCAAAATAGTTGGTGGGATCATCAGTTAACTCCCCGGTTACCGATCTTACTGCCAGATATAATTGCTGGATCCCTAAAATGGTGCTTTTGGCCGAATCTACTGAAAGTGTGGCTAATGTAGAAAGATTATCCCCCAGTTCAAACTGAGCACTTAAAATATTGGTTTTTCTAATCGGATCCAGTGAACTAAAAATCGCATTGGCTACCACTACTCCGTTTTGGGCTTGTTCAACTGAGAATAAACTTTTATCAAACTCCCCTTTTCCCAGACTGTTGATGCCTTCAGTTAACTGATACCGAAAAGTTAGCACTCCCCAGCCAAGTTCTAGGGCCGGCCAGATTAGACCATAAGCTATTACTGCCAGTGCTATAACCAGCATTACCCTGGAGTAGATGCTTTGAAATTTAAATTTCCCCTCCCCTTGGCTTTTCTTCATTTCATGTCTGCTGACTGTTGACTGTTGACTGTTACCTTCCTTCAGTCCTTCCAGTTCCCCGGCCTTTTTAATTTTCCACTCCTGATCTTCTGCTGCCTCGCTTTTACCGGAATCCACTTCTTCCAGATCTTCCAGATTAATTTCATTATCCTTGAAATAACTCAAGGTTTTTCTTAAACTTTCAACTAAGTTTTCCTTGGGGTGCCAGTGCAAAAACTTAATGGTCTTATCCAGATTTGGAGTAGGCCACGGAGGAAGCTCCTGCGGTTTAAATTTTCTATTTTCATGCCAGATCGGATCCAGTAGAATTTGCTTAATTTCCGCCACCTTAATCGGCGTTGGTAGCACTCCGTCAAAAATTTTCTGGGCAGTGGCCCCGGCAAAAATACATTTGATGGCCAGTTCCACCCCGTCATCTATATAAAGCGCTCTGCTGGAAAAATCCAAAGACAGCTCTTTTTGCAAATCTCCGGTTAAACTGCTATGGATTAACCGCGCTATTGGATCGGCTTTATTAAAATTCATTCTTGGCCCAAATAAGGAACCTATTCTTAAAATTCTGGCATTTAAATTATGCTCTCTGGCAAACCTGGCTACCTCTGCCTCAGCTTTTTTAAGCCATTTCAATTCAGCGGTTACTTCCTCACCATAGAGGTCAATTGAGGATAAAAACAGTAACCTGCAAGCTTTCTGTTTAAACAGTTCCAGTATTTTTTGTAAATGGATCCCTTTGGAGCTGGCAATGAAAATATAGTCCAGTCTGTCCAGATCAAGACTTAAATCCTGGGCTTGTTCAATAATCAGGTGAAAATTTTTATTCTCGGAAGCCTCTGATAAGTTATTTTTTTTACCGTAAGTAAGATCATCTACTCCTACTACTTGTATTCCTTTAGCTAACAGCCGGTCCACCAGATGAGATCCAAAAAAGCCGGCAGCTCCCACAACTAAAGCCACCGGAGTGTTTCGTGCAAGCAGGATTCGTTTAAATTTGTTGCTATCTTGGGCAATTTCGTCCACGCGTAAATATTAGCACTACTGGAAACCATTGCAAGAGTACGGAAAGGTGACATTCTATGTCATCTATTATCTAAAGCCTCATTGGCCATGCGGTCAGCATGTGAGTTCTGCTCCCGGGGGATGTGTGTATAGATTACACCACCCAGTTCCAGAGCCAGAATCTTGATTTTTTCAATAATTGGCTTTAAATGCTCGCTTTTTATTTTAAAACGTCCGGAAAGTTGTTGTACTACTAATCTGGAATCAGCAAATAAATGTAATTGCACTTTATCATTTCCGTAATTGTGTTTAACCCAGGTCATGGCCTTAATTACTGCGGTATATTCGGCAACATTATTAGTAGTTTCGCCAATATACTCCCCTTCTTCGTGTAAGAGTTTTTTGTTTTCATCAGCCACCGTAAATCCATACGAGGCCGGTCCGGGGTTTCCGCGGGAGGCACCGTCAGTGAATATTATTAATTTCATCTTTTGAAAAATAATACTACCACCTGCATAATTAAAATCAAATACTCGGAAATTACTGTAGTCCAGGATGCGGCTATAAAAGAGAGCGTTGGAATGTAAATAAAATTTAGCACCACATTAACCAACAGGCCAATTGAATAAATTAAAAACATGATCTTATATTTACCTTTAGTTACCAAAAACCACATTAACAAAGATGATAAAAAGTAAGCCGGAAAACCAAGGGAGAGAATTTGTAAACTACTAACTGATCCACTAAATCCACCTCCGGTTAAAAGTTTAATAATCAAGGGGGCTAAGAAAAAGGTAACTAAACATCCAAGGCCTGCCAGACTGACCAGTCCCAGTGCTATCAGCTTAATTCCTTTTAAGGACTTAAGCATTAAAGGATAATAGGCATTCATAATAAAAGTAGGTAACACCAAAGCTGACTGGAAAACTGAATAAGCCACATTATAAATTCCCACATCAGAAACTCCCTTAAAATAAGCAATCATAAAACTATCAGCTCTAAAATAAACCACATTAACTGCCAGGGTTGCCGCTATTGGCCAGGAGGATTTAAATAAATGGAGAGTATATGGCAGAGAGTATATAGGAAAGACAGAAGACAACAGTCTTTTTGCCAAATAGATAGCAAAACAGGCAATAATTATCCAACCTAAAAGATGACCGAATAAAAGATAAGACACCGGGAGATTTCCTTTTATGAGAAAAATAAATACTCCTAAACTAATTAAGGTACCGCTGCTGGATGCCAAAACTGATAAGTCATACCGTAGTTTACTTTGAAAAATTAAATTACAGGTGGTAAAAATAGCTGAACCGGCAATGGCCAGACAACCAAACAAAACTGCCTGAGAAAATAGCGAGGTTGTAAACGGCCAGAAGGGAAGTAGTCCAACTGCCAATGCAATCAGCACTCCGGACCACATGATTCTTGTCCCCAGCAATTTGCGCCAAATGTCTGTTGACTGTAGACTGTGACCTGTAACCTCTTTCAGTACAAACGCATTAAACCCAAAATCCGCCAGCAGATAAAATATAGCCAGATAAGTTAAGGCCAGTGTAAATACCCCTGTACCTGTTGGTCCATAATTCCTGGCAACTAACCCCAGCATAATAAATGTAGAGAAAGAAGTAACCACTTTTCCCGCCATTTGCCACAAAGTCTGCTGGGAAATTTTTAAGAATTGCCTCATGCCTCTAATTTTAGCATGGACATTGATATTCCCCATACCAGAAAAAGCATTCTGTAACCCTGGGGTAAAGTTAGGAAGTAATGATCGAACATTCCCAGGAAGAGGATGACGAACCAGGGTAATAAATTGATAACTGATAACTGATAACTGATAATTCTTTTGATGGGATACCCAATTAGAATTATTAACCCAAATAAACCTATTACCCCTGTTTCTACCAAATCTAATAGAAATATATTATGGACCGGCTGCAGAAATCGACTCGGCCCAGCTAGCAATTGATCAGAGGCAGCAATGATAAAGTTATTTAAACCAACTCCAAAAACTGGACGTGCAATCCATAAATTAAATGCAATTGATATTTGTTCTTCGCGCCTTACTAAAGATAAAACATCAAAATTAAAAACAGAGGAAAATCTGGTGTATAACACCGGAAGCAGTAGTAACACTAACAAAAGTATCAGCACTCTGCCTTTTTTCTTAAAGGTCAGTAAGGCTGACCCTAACCCGGCAATTATCGCTACTCTGGAAACAGTTAACAAAAGCGTGAGTCCGGCTAAAACAACTGTCATCCCGTATTTAATACGGGATCCATATAATAATTGTATAGATTCCTGCTTTCGCAGGAATGACAGAAGAAGAATTGTCACAATCATAAATCCGGCTAATACATTAGGATGAGGAAAAGTTCCATACGGCCTTAAAAATTCCAATCCATGATAATCAAATTTAGCAATACCCGGAGTAGACAGGGTAAAACTTCTTTCCCCTAAAATCCAAAATCCTAAAGTACCCCCTTTAATAAATTGCAATATTGCTAAAATGGACTCAAATAAAACAGAAAATAATATCGGCCAAAATAACTTTGAACTTTGAACTTTGATTTTTGAACTTGCCAGATAAATTCCAAATAATCCGCAGATTACATATTGTTCCAATCTAACCAATCCAGCTGCCAAATTACTGCTGCCAAATAAAGATATGCTTTGAGTTAGGAGGAAAACCAATACCAGATTTAGGGCTGTTTTATTAATATGTTTTTTTTGCAAAAGAAAAACAGAGAATAATGATACCACCAGTAAATCCCAAAAATAAATAACCGGGGACAGATAATCAATTGGTAAAGAATAAATAAAACTAAAACTTGGCCAAAAATGTTTGCCAAGTTGAGTTGGAAGAAATAGGACAGTCAGAAAAAGAAGGATTTTCTCTAACTTTTCACTTTTCACTTTTAACTTTTAACTTTTAACTTTTAACTTAATCACAATATGCCGATCCCGACCTTCTCCCACACTTTCAGTTTCCAGACCTTTCATTTCCCCAACCACCATATGAATGATCCTTCTTTGCCAGGAAGACATTGGCTCCAGATCCATGTCCTTACCTGATTCCAAAACTTCCTCACCCCATTGTTTAGCCTTCCCAGTTAACTCCTCTTCTTTTTGTTTTCTCCAGTCTGACACATCTAAAATTACTCTTTTAAATTCGTCTTTTTCACCAACACCACGGGACATCATTTGGTTAACCAAAAGTTGCAATGATTCTAAAAATTCTCCTCTGGCTCCAATAAGCCTACCGGCATCTTTGGTATCAATTGACACAAAAAAGCCTTCAGCTTCTTCTGCTATTTCATAAGAACCCTCAAGCAGTAGTAATCCTAATGTATTGTCTAATATGTCGCTTAATTTATTCTCCATAATTTTAAATTTTAAATTTTAAATTTTAGTTCCGCTAACTATGTTAGCGGCCCCTCCCCATCCGGAAATCCGGTATTGCTGAAAGATTCCCATTATTGTAAAGGTATTCCAGTAAAATGCAAGCCCCACTGGAAATTGAAAGGCAAAATAACCAATCATCACCGGCATCAAATAGGTCATCTGGCCCTGCATGGAAGACATCGCTTCTTCCATTCCTTCTTTTTGTTTTACTTCACCGGGCTTATCATCTTTATAGATTTTTAAAGGTTTGGCCGGGGCCATCATTTTAGATTGGACAAAAGTCAGTCCTCCGGTAATAACCGGAATTAACAAAAGCCAAACACCCTGGCTGGTAAAATGCGACGGAGAAGCAGCTAAATTAAGGCCAAAAAAAGATTGATCAGGAGTAGATGAAAGGTGTAGCCAATTATTGTATAACACTGAATTTATTCTGCTTAAACCGCCCCCGGCAAGCTGACTGGTTTGAGGCACCACATTTAAAATTGATTGATATAAAGCAATAAAAACCGGAATTTGGATCAAAGATGGCAAACAACCTCCGGCCGGATTTACCCCATGTTCTTTGTAAAGAGCCATTTGGGCTACGGATAAAGCCTGCTTATCATCTTTGTGTTTTTTCTTTAATTCATCCAGGTGTGGTTTCAAAGAAGCCATCTTCTTCATGGATTTCATTTGCGAAGCAGTAAAAGGCCACACCAGAAATCTGATAAACACGGTTAAAATAATAATGGCAAAGCCCAAAGCCCCGGGGATATGGATCAGGGAAAGCAGTTTATAAACCAGAATTAACAAATTAACAATTGGTCCGAAAAAGATAGTATTAAAAATTGATCCAATAAGTTCCATAGTTTAGTTTACCCTGAGCGAGCATAGCGAGTCGAAGGGTTCCATGGATTACAGGTCAGGATTCTTTTAAATCCCATCCTCACTCCTTTCCATGCTCCGTATTCTGCTATCGATTGTTTGGTATATTCAGAACAAGAGACCGGATATCTGCAAGCTCCACCCGGAGCAAAAACGGCCAATACTCCGCGATCGAAAGACAAATAGGCTTGATAAAATTCAATTATTCTAATTAATAATCTTTGCATTTTTTAAACTTTGCTCCAGATCCAAAAGAACCATAGGTGATTTTACACCAATGATACCGGCTTTGGGAAGGGCTACTATATTTATATTAGTTGGTAGTAGGTAGTAGGTAGTTTGGAAAGCAGTAGCGGTAAGCCTCCTGGCTCTGTTTCTTGAAGTAGCATTTTTAAAGATTTTAGTGGAAGTTGCTATGCCAACCCTGGCAATCTTATTCTCTCCTTCTTTAAAAAAGAGTCTGAGATATTTGGTGTCTAGTTTTCGACCAGCAGCCACCCATTTGAAATCTGTTTTTAAATTAAGGCGGGAAGTCTTAGGCAACATGAGTACCTATACTGCTAACCTCGATCTTCCTCTGGCTCTTCTTCGTTTTAACACTTTAGCTCCACCAGAGGTGGCAGTTCGAGCCCGGAAACCGTGCTTTTTAGCTCTTTTTACTTTCTTTGGTTGATATGTTCTCTTTGGCATAAGTTAATTTATTTGCGCTTGGAGGTTTTAGAAGCTCTAATGCTTCTATCCACTAAAATTAGAATGCCAAAAGCAATCGCTGCTAGCACACCAAATACAGTAAACGAATTATAGAATTCAACTAGGTTCATCTTTACTCCTTTTCAAATTCCAGAAATTGCCGAGATAAAACTATAAACAGTATAGCAGCTATCAAACCCTTAAGCAATGCCAGTATTGTTAAGGAAAGAGAGCTGCTATTTATCGGCGCCGTTACAAAAGCACTAATAAAGTAAGCCTTAGCAATATCTAAACAAAAATCAGAAAGTATCCGCGCCAGTTTTGAATCAATCATTCTTCCATTGTAGCAAATGTCAGTAAAACTTGATCTAGTTTTTAATAGTTCCGCTCTCTTTACTTGTGGATAACTTTTCCACTAAGATCCTTTTCCATGGATAATTTACGGCTTTGGCATAAATTTTTACAAACCATTAAATCTGAAATTAGCCCGGATAATTTTAAAGCTTACTTTCTAAAAACGCTTTTAAAATCTGTTCATGAAGACAAAATTACTCTAAGCGTTCCTTCAGCCTTTATCTTAGCAACTTTAAACAGGGATTATAAAAAAATAACTGAAGACACCTTTGGAAAAATTACAGGCAGGAAAGTTACCGTACAATTCGATGTTAAGGAATTTGAAGAAAGTCCAAAAGAACAGGAAGAGGCTTTTTTTAAACCAATACAACAACAGCAATCTTACTTGAATCCCAGGTTTACCCTGGAAAATTTTGTAGTGGGACCTTCTAACAATGTGGCTTATGCAGCGGCAGAAGCAGTGGTACAAAACCCCGGCACCTCCTATAACCCGTTATTTATTTATGGGGGAACCGGTGTGGGCAAAACTCATTTAATGCTGGGGATTGGTAATGCCATATTAAAAAAACGTCCCAATTCCAAAGTTAATTACTGCTCTTCAGAAAAGTTCACCAATGATTATGTGGAAGCTTTGCAAACCAGACAGTTCGGGCTGTTCCGCAGCCGCTACCGCAACACTGATATCTTACTAATTGATGACATCCAGTTTTTTTCCGGTAGAGAGGGCACCCAGGAAGAATTTTTTCATACCTTTAATGAACTGTCTTCCAAAAACGCCCAAATTGTGATTACTTCCGACCGGCCTCCGCATGAAATTGCTAAAATTGAAGACCGTTTAAAATCCCGGTTCCAGGGAGGGCTGATGGTGGATATGCAGATTCCGGATTTTGATACCAGAGTAGCCATTTTAAAAAATAAGTGCCTTGAACAGCACATGGTTTTACCCGAGGATTGTTTAAATTTGATTGCCGACTCTGTGCACTCAAATGCCAGAGAACTGGAAGGAAAACTAACTCAGGTTCTACAGTCTTTAAATTCCAAACACCAGGAACCGACCCTGGAAAATATTAGAGTTCTTTTGGGTAAAAAAAATGAGGATGACATTGCTACTCTTACTCCAAAACAAATAATGCTGGTTGTTTGTGAATATTTCAATATTAAACAAACAGACTTAACCGGACCAAGAAGACAAAAAGAGTTGGTTTTACCAAGGCACATAGTTATGCACATCTTATCTGAACAACTCAAACTACCGGTGGAAAAGATCGGGGAGATTTTAGGCGGCCGGGATCATACCACTGTGATGCATGGCCGGGATAAAATTAAGCGATTAATCGTAACTGATCGGGAAGTTCAAAGAACTTTGATCGAGGTAAAACAAAGATTGTCGGCCTAGTCTTATCCACCAAACTAAGCCATTTATCCACACACTTTTCCACAAAAAAATAATAGTTACTCACACGAAATTCTCCCAAAAATAGCCTCAAAAAACTCCTTTCCCACAAATCCACACCACATATTATTACTACTATTGTTATATATAAGAGAGTATAATCGAACACGTAAGTGGATAAACTAATATGGAATTAAACTGGTGGATTATAGCAGTAGTAGCTTTACTTTTGACAGTAGCATACTTGTTTGGTAGACTTTCCGGCAGAAAAACAACAGACATTCCAACTGATCTGATTGATTTGTACAAGGGAGTACAGGAACTGCCGTCCAGAGTGTTACAGGTTATCAATGGCTCGATCAGCCCGCAAAAAGGCCGGATGGCAGAGCTACTGACCTATGCTGAACTTCGTTATGATTATGATCGGATTATTCCACTGGGTGCGCCAATTGATTTTATTGGAATTAAAAATGGGGACCGGATTGATTTTATAGAAGTTAAGTCCGGGCAAAGCCATGTCTTGACAGAAGAGGAAAAACATATTAAAAACCTTATTGAGTCCCGCCGTGTTAATTTTCGATTGATTAAAATCACCGAAGACGAAATTGATAAGTTTGTCACCGCCCGGAAATTATGAAATTTACTATTCTACAACAAGATTTACTGCCAGCGCTTTCGGCAGTAGCCAGGTCAGTTGGCGCCAGATCTACTTTGCCGGTTTTAGATAATATTTTGCTTTCGGTTGAAGGGAAAAAGCTAAAGCTGGCTGCTACTAATTTAGAGATCGGAGTGGTGAAATTTATTCTGGTAAAAGAAGCTATGGAGGGAGAAATAACTGTTCCGGCCAAAACTCTGGTGGAGCTGATCTCCGGTTTGGGTCAGGCCCAGGTAACAATTGAGTCTGAAGCTGAAGTTTTAACTATTACTTCTGGTTCTTTTAAAGCCTCGGTTAATGGTATTGCCGCAACGGAGTTTCCGGTAATTCCGGCTGCAACTGGTGCGGAAGTCAGCTTTCCTAAAGAAGTATTTTTATCATCAGCAACAGTTTTATTTGCCGCAGCAGTGGATGAGGGCAGGCCAGTACTAACCGGCATTCTAACTGAAGTTAAGGATTCAAAATTAGATTTTGTGGCTACTGATGGTTTTAGATTAGCCCACCGACAAGTTCCACTTGCCCTGAGCGAGCGTAAGCGAGTCGAAGGGTTGAAAACTTTAATTCCCAAAAGAACTTATGAAGAAGTGTTAAGGATTATTTCCGAACAGCCAGTGGATGAAGTTAAAATAGCCACCTCGGAAAATCAAAATCAGGTAGTGTTTACTCTGGGAGAAACCATTGTTTCTTCAAGATTAATTGAAGGGGTTTTTCCGGCCTGGGAAAAGATTATTCCGGTAGAAATTATCGGCCGGGCTCTTCTGGAAAAAGAAGCTTTGCTTAAAGCCATAAAGCTGGCTGGGGTGTTTGCCAAAGGGGATAATGTGCTGGTAATTACTACTAAAAAAGGAGCTTTAAATTTAAAATCTTCAGCTAAAGAACTGGGTACACAGGAAAATGAAGTAGAAGGCAGTATTGAAGGTGAGGATTTGCAAATTGCCTTTAATACCAGGTTCTTACAGGATGCGGTTTCTAATATACCGAGTATTCAAGTAATGATGGAATTTTCCGGACCACTCTCTGCAGCATTAGTCAAACCGGTTGGCGAAGAAGGACTGGAGTACATTGTTATGCCAGTAAGGTTAAGCTAAACGCCGTTATAAGTAACGGTGCGGAAATGAAAATCCTTACTCTGTCCCCATGCGCCCGCCCCGTCAAATTTAGTGTCAGGACCAATGGACAGAGTATAAGACATCCCTAGCTCTAATGGTTTGGTAAAAGTAATTATGCCGGTTTTGCGGTCAGATGAAAGGGTAATTTTAAAATCCACCTTTGGTTCCATTTTTACCTTAAATTCTCCAATATTTTGCAAGGGTTTATTAAAAGTAATTTCAATCGGATCATTAGCTGAAACTATCCCATCCATTAAAGGATCAGGCTTAGTGGAAACTATCCGGGCCGAATTATCCTGGGAGGCAGAAGTTGTATTGTTTGGCGATTGATTAACCGGGCCTGTTTGTTTTTGGGAACTTTTGAAAAAGAAAAAACCAGCGGAGATGATAATAATTACTCCTGTTATAGCTATTAATTTCTTAATCATAAACTCCATTGTAACCCAAAAATAATGTCATTGCGAGGTTCTGCACGAAGTTAGGAATTATTGGTTGACAGATAAATCTACTTTATATATAATAGATTGTATGAATACAGCAACAGTTAATTTTAAAACAGAACCGGAGATTAAAGAGCAAGCACAACAAACAGCTGAACATCTTGGTTTTACCTTGAGTTCTGTATTGAACGCTTTCTTGAAACAGTTTATAAGAACCAAAACAGTACACTTTTCCAGTAGAGAACAGGAAGTGCCAACACAGTACTTTCTTGATGCAATAAAAGAAGCAAAGAAAAACTTAAAAGAGGGTAAACACTCACCAGTATTTAAAACAGGAGAAGAAACAATTGCCTGGCTTGAAAAACAGGGTATATGAATGTTGTCTTAGACCCCGCCCTTTACAAGAAACTTAAAAAAGTGGATGTACGAATCAGAAAAGGCTTCAAAGAAAGAATAGCGATTTTTCAACTTAACCCTTCTGATCCAATTCTTGACAATCACCCACTGGAACGGGAGCTCACAGGATATCACAGTATAGATATTACTGCAGATTACCGTGCGGTATTTGAAGAGTTATGGGAAGGAGAAGAAAGGATATATTATTTCTTCCTTATTGGAACACATGAAGAACTGTATGGTGAAAGAAATTAAAAAATCCTCTAAACATAATTAACCCAAATATCTTTTTCATTAGCCAGGGCTACCCATAGGCCTTTATACTTTTTATAATCGTAGCAGAAAACCCTGCTTTCTTAAAGCAGGGATGAATGCTAAAACGATTACAGTCTTCCGCGGACAATACAAAATCTGGTAGAGGAAATGTTTTCTGCTACTTCTTGTAAACTTAAGAAAACTGCGGACTTACAAATCGCGGAAGTTTATAAATTCCGCTCCAATCAATTGCTTTCATGCCTTTAATTATAGCATAGGAATTAATAGAATTTTCTGCATCCCCTTTTTGTCATCCCGCCGAAGGGCGGGATCCAATTAAACATAACACCACAGAACATGAATTCATAAATTTACTGACAGGCGAAATCAGATGCTAACCAGCCAGGATCACAATCGGTTACAGTTGTTCTGGAGCCTGGGTGCATATTATCTCTGATATCTTTTCCTATAGTGAAATGAACATGATCTATTAAGGTTTGACCAACATGGGTATTAGTCGGATAAGTTCCATTCAGATTCAACCCAGTAGTAGCCATATGTAACATATCCAGGGTCCAGACATGACTCAAGGGTTGACCGGAAGTAGTGGTTC
>Ga0209515_10003395_pt1 | contig 22911 bp, 22 predicted proteins | sample Subgroupgradi54m_FD_187454 | JGI IMG/M metagenome (GOLD analysis project Ga0209515, IMG submission 187454) | Subsurface groundwater microbial communities from S. Glens Falls, New York, USA - GMW60B uncontaminated upgradient, 5.4 m (SPAdes)... ... | reverse complement strand
ACCGAGAATCTCTAGTGCTCCGCCATAATTTGTCTGCACGAGCGCTCCCACGGTGTACTCCTTACCATTTAGAGTAATCAAGCGAGATGAAGTGCCTATTCCTCCTTTCCATGAGAAGGCTCGCGTGCCTGTACCCGCACCAACGCTCCCTACTTCAAAATCTTTTTTACGATTTTCATAAGCGATCCTGACATCATTTTCTGAAATTGAGTTTTTGTGAATGTTGTTTAGTATGCCGTCATTGCATTCCCCTACGAAAGTATTTATGCTTTGCTCTTTTTCTAATTCCTCTTTTGAAATTATAAGATTTACCATTCCTTGCATGACGATTCCGACTGAAAGGGTAGTAGTCAGCGCAATCGGCACCTCGAGAGTGCCTAATTCCTCTATCTGGGAGATACCCGCAACTTTACCGGTCCCGTTGCCCGCATAAAAAGCGGCTGGAATTTTCTTCTGAAATAAATCTGGGACTCCTGGATCAATAATGGTTATGCCTGTCCGTGTTTCACTGCCCTCTATTTTTGTTATGTGCCCGACTGCTACTCCATCAACATCTGCGATGGAATGCAAAGACCCAGAGTTTAAAAATCCGACTTTAAAATCGTATTCGAAAAATCTTTTTTTATTGATATTAGAATTCATATTAGTTGATCTAGACTATACAAAAGTTCGTTGCTGGGCGCTCTCCTTGAAAGGAGAGCGCCCAGCCGATATTAACCGATTACTAGATGGCGAATGGCACCACCGCCATATCCACCATCCCGTGCACCCGCCAGAGGTGCGATGGCACGGCGCAGCCGTGGACTGAAACGAGTTCACCGTTCACGCTCCACGGGCGGGCGAGGATTCGGCAGGAGAAGAGCTCGGGAAACCCGGTCTTCACGTTCATGACCGGTAGCCGAGCAGTTCCTGGATCAAGCCGACGCTGGACGATGAAGGGCTGATCCAGGCGGAGCCTCTCATCAATCCAGTCTGACCACTGATCTCGTGTAATCCCCTTTCCCATAAGGACCCCGTAAGACCGCGATGCCAGGTTGTTGGCGCCACAGATCTTGAGGACCATGTGGTCCCGCGCTTCCTGCGAAAGGCCATACCTCAACTCCCTGAAGCTTCCGATCTCGTAACCCTTCACGGCAAACGGGTATGAAGCAACGCCCTTGCCATTCACGATGTAGGAGTGAGGGAGAACAGTGTCGAGGATCTCGAACATCTCGGGGTCTAACGACTTCCGATAGAACGGTTCGTGGCTTCGGAAGATCGAGAACCATGACTTGTTTCCGAAATGGGCGAACTCCGGGATGAGACGGACCGATCCTGCGTGAGCTGCTACGACGACATCCGCTAGGCGACCTCTTGTCTCGAAGATCGGAAACTGCCGCCAAATGGTGCCAATTCGTTCATCGTGGAGGCACAGATCTCCAGGAACAAACTCGTCGCCGAAAACGTACTGCCCTTCGTAATGCTCTGGTGACCGAAATTCGATTTCCTCGAGCCGGTCAGTAGTGAGCATTTCAACCGGATATCCTAGTCGCCTCATGTGTCCCACGAGCCATTCCGTTTCCGGAATGTAGCACTTGCTCCACTCGTGAGAAACCAGGAAGAGAAGTGACCCTTCCTGGCATAGCCAGTCGAATGCCTGCTTCCACCGATCCTCATTGATGCCATACGTCGCATCGATATGGACAAGCTCCGGCATGCCGCCGGGCATCTCGTCGATCTCTGAAGCGAAGGGCAGCCCGTTTCCTGTGTAGTGAAGATCCGGCCGACCAACCGAGAAGTTGCTCACGTTCGGCGAGAGGTAAATCTCCGAGAGTGTTGAGTTCTCCGGCAGATCAACCCCAAGCAAGAGGAGTTCCCTCAAGCTCTCGTCCTTCCGCAGAAGCTTGCCGCTGGCACGTTCGAAAGCACGCAGTGCATCGAGGATTTTGCCAAGAAGCTCCGCATCGCATTCGATAGGTTCCGGTACGACTCGGTACCAGCTGATCTTCGAGCCGGGCGGGAGCTCTGTCGCGAAGGCCTTATCGGCAATCGCGGCGGCGAGGTCTGGTCCCTTGTTCAGACGAGAGATCGTGTCGTAGATGGTGCCCGGCATCAGCACGGGTACTGGCACCTCTTCGGCAGCTCTCGCCTTTCCCCACGGGAACTCTTGCCTGTGGAGCTGACGCTCGAAGTTGCGGTAGAAGTCAGCGTTCAGCTGCCTCGCGCAGCGAAACGGATCACACCCAGGATGCACCACGACAGCCCACTGTGCACCCTGCGCCCAACCCGGCAACGGAACTCGCCGTGGTCGATTGATGCAGGTGGGGCTGAAATGCCCTTTTCCTGCTCCCGAGTCAAGGATGACGACGGCGGAAGCTGGTGAAATCCCTGATGTTGCGAAGAACTCCTGAACTTCCCCGATGGAGCGGAAAACGAGACGCTGCTGCTCCGAGCTAGGGAACTCAAACAATGCCTCGATTACTTCCAAACTCCTGGGGTTCAGCACTTCCCCCTTTTCCTCGATAAGTGTGAAGATGACACGGGGTGTTTCAAATACCCCCTGAAGCCGTGGCAGTGTTAGCATGAGCTTACTTCTCCTTTCTTTCTGCGGTAATGGACGTGAATGAGCTTGACGCTATCGATCCCAAGAACTTGCCAGAACGATCGACTGACTTGTGTCATGATCGTCAGAATTGAGCCACCTACTCTCCACTTTGCAGCGTTTACCCTGGTAAATGAAGCTGTCACCGATCGTGAGATCCGATGCCCTCATTCTCTTGCCATCCGGCACTCGAGTAACTACAGTATCAAACCCTATATATTCCATTCCCATGATGACACCTCTTTCCATCTAGTAGACGTTAAAGGACAACATCCAGTCCCTCTTTCTGGAACTGGTGCAAATCTTGCCTATGACTTGCATCAATCCCCGAAAATTAAACCAGCCTCCTTTACGGGGAGGCTGGTTCTTGCTTTCTAGGTTTTTGATACTTCTTTTCCTATATGTGCATCAAGCCGGCCTTCCCTTGGAGGTTCCAGATCTTAAGCATAAAGTGGTACCTAGAGCCGACTATATTCATACTTTGTTTCAGGATAAAACAGTGAGGAAAGATTGTCAAATAATTGCTGTGGATAAGCTAAAGGCCCAGAACTTGGGCAGTTTGTTTAATTAAGCTTAATGCCACTGGTGCAGATAGAAGACTGTGTGTTGCTACCCCATTACCGTCTTTAATTACCCAAGGTTCCTCTAAGATTTCGATCTCTTTAGTCTCAGGATGATATTTATACTTATAAGTTGGAGTTAACTCGTAATCATCCACGTATTCGAGAGCATAAGAGGCAGGCAAGGAATTCCTTAAATATATTTTTTTGACGCCTTCTAAATTTAAGAGCTGTCTAAAAACCTGATCGTCAGCTTCTAATCTTTCTCGGATTGGCCCAAGCCCCAGCTCATCACCTTCTTTCGGCACCATTCTTACTCTTTCACAAGAAGGATTATCACACATCAGGTAAAACTCAGTTAAAGATTCTTCGTAGCCGATATATTTAGTGGGTAGTAGGGTCAGATTTCTAGAGGTTTGGCACTTGGGGCAGATTCGGCGGCTTTTGATGCGAGCTTCGATTACTGATTCGGGTAAATCAATGAAAACAAAAAAATCCGGATCATCTCGATAGCCGATAAGCTCTTTCAGGAACAAGGAGTAGCTAATTTGGTCTAGGGCTCGGGGAAATCCATCAATAAATATTGCTTTTTTAGATTGCTTGCTAATCTCATATTTAATCAGAGCCAAAATAAATTCTGAGGGAATTAGCCGCGATTGGTTTTTATTTAGGAAGGCGCCTAAAGCGTCTTCCAGTTTCATAAATCCTCGGTAGTTATTTTCGAGGAACGCAATCAGTTTATTCTTCTCTTCAGCGATAGAAATACTTTTATGAACGTCCCTCACGAGATCTCCGACAGAGAGGTGGCTAATGTGATTTTCTCCCACCACCTCCCCAAATAACTTTGAATAGGTCCCTTTGCCGGAATTCTTTTTGCCAATAAGATAGGCAACGAAGGTATTTTTCTCTAAATATTTTTTGAGCTTCTCGATCTCAGGACCGGCTTTCGCGATAAAATATTGCTTGCGGTCATTTGGATCGTTGAGATTAAATTTTTGGGTTACTCCTTTGATTTTTGTTTTGAAAATAGGAAAATCTACGCCTTTCATTGTTATTTATAGTGAGCTTGTCGAATCTACTTCTTTTTCTTAATCTCTATTCCTAATTCATCCAGTTGTTTTTTATCGACTTGGGCGGGGGCGTCCATGACCGAGGTTCTACCGGAGCCGGTTTGGGGAAAAGCTTGAACTTCACGGAGATAACTTTCGCCCGAGAGAACCATCATATTCCGTTCCACGCCGTGAGCAATGCCTCCGTGAGGTGGAGCACCGAATTTAAATGCATCAAGCATATGACCGAATTCTCGCTCTATCACTTCGTCTTTATAGCTCATCACTTTGAAAACAGCTTTCAAAATCTCTGGCTTATTAGAGCGGATACTTCCCCCTCCTACTTCCAAACCGTTGCAGACTAAATCATATTGACTAGTTAAAATTTCTTCTACTTTTTCTCCCTTAATTAACCAGTCGATATGTTCCTCTTTTGGTTGTGAAAATGGATTATGGGTAAAAGTCCAATTACCGTTGTTAATTCCATATTTATCTTTTTCAAAAAAGGGAAAATCAACTACCCACGCATAAGCTAGAAGCCCCTCTTTCTTGTCGCTTTCACTTCTCAAATCAAATTTATCGGCGCCGAATTTATCCATTGCTTCCCTGTAGGTGACGACAGGGAAGGGCTTTTCTTTGATTTTATATCCTAATGATTCGACAACTGAAGTGATCATCTCTTCGTCCAATGTCATTACATCTTCTCTTTTAACAAAACTCATTTCCAGATCAATCTGGCTATGTTCAAATCCCCTATCGGCTCTTAAGTCCTCGTCACGAATGGCTTTGGCAATTTGGAAATATCTTTCAAAGCCGGCAATCATAAGAAGCTGCTTGTACTGCTGGGGGCTTTGTGGAAGAGCAAAAAATTTACCGGGCTGGAGTCGTGATGGAACAATAAAATCCCTTGCTCCTTCCGGAGTTGCTTTGGTAAGAATTGGAGTTTCTATCTCAATGAAGTCTTTCTTGAAAAGGAATTCCCTAATAAGCCGGATAAATTCGGAGCGAAGCTTAATATTCTTCTGGAGGCGCGGGCGGCGAAGGTCTAGGTAACGGTACTTGAGCCGTAGCTCTTCGTTTATTTCATAGCCGTCGTCATCCAAAGGAAAAGGCGGGGTCTCTGCTTCATTTAAAACCTCAAGGGACGCAACAGCGATTTCGCATTCCCCTGTTTTTAAATCTGGATTCTCCATTCCGGCTGGTCGCTTGATCACTTTGCCCCTTACTCGAATTACCCACTCCGGACGTAAAGCGTCAGCCAGCTTATAGATATCACTAGTTTCTTGAGGAGCCTGCCCCGCACCGTGCTTGCTCTGGTGTGGGGTAAAAACAAGTTGGACTATTCCTTCTCTGTCTCTTAAATCAATAAAAATAAGCTTGCCGTGGTCGCGCCTTCCGTCCACCCATCCGTAGAGCTCGACTTCGCGGTCTACCTTTTTTACTACTTCACTCGATAATATCCGCATAAATTTATCTTGAAGTATAGTAAATTTCTGGATAAACGGCTATTTTGGCGTCTCTGACTTTTAACTGGACAGTACCATTTTCGTCGGTGCGGTAAATGGCGCTGCCAATCGACTTTAAGCGGTTAAGAGTTACTTCAGTCGGATGCCCGTAGCGATTCTTCTGTCCTACTTCGATTACTGAAATTAGGGGACTGGCAGCAGCAAGAAAATTATCTCCGGTAGCGTATTTCGACCCGTGATGCCCGACCTTCAACACGTCAACATTTAATTTACTAACCCCTTTTGATGATAGTAAATAGTTTTCGGTTGGGAAGCCGGCATCGCCGGTATAGAGAGCTTTTATGCCTTCACTTTCCAGTTTTAAAACAATGCAGGTATCGTTTAACTCTTTGCTGGCCAACAATCCGTCGCTTGGAGCTAAAATTTCCAGTTGGTTGTCTTTATATTTAATTACGTCTCCCTCTTTCACTAAAACTATAGGGATTTTCTTCTGCTTTAAAAGGTTTTCAAAATTTTTCCAAGTTTCGGTCTCCCCCTCTCTGCCAGTGGCGATAAAAGCTCCGACTTTGTACCGCTCGATTACATTGGAGAATCCGGCAAAGTGATCAGTTTGGGGGTGAGTCATGACTAGTAAATCTAAGTAGCGGTCGTCGGTCGGCAGAGTTTTGGCAAGTTCAAGCAGAACTGACTTATCCGGTCCACCGTCAATTAATATTTGAACTCCGCCCGGCAGCTCAATAAGCTCGCTGTCACCTTGACCGACATTTAGGAAATAAAGATTTAAGTCGCCTCTTGCGCCAGTTATAACTTGATGCCAGATAAAGAGATTAAAGCCAGCTAAGAGCAAAAAACTTAATGACCAATATCTCATAGCTCAAAATGAAGTTTGTGAATAAACCCATTACTAAAGATAGCTCATAAGAGACAAAACCGAGAATTGCGGTGAGGAATCCGAAAAACATAGTGAGGGGAATAAAAGTGAGAATTAAAATATTAGCCATTAGGGCCGTCGGCGAAAAATAACCGAAAGTGGTTAATAGAATCGGCGCAACGGCTACTTGGGCAGAAAAAGTTTGTAAACCAGTCTTTTTAAGTTCAAAAACACTCCCCTCTTTATCTTGCCATCCCAACTGCTTTTCTAGATAAGGAAAAAGATAGACGATTCCCAAAAGCGCAGCGAAGGAAAGCTGGAATCCGACATCAGATGCTAAAAGTTTTGGATTAAGGATGAGCATCACAAGAGCAGTAATGGTGACGGCGTTTCTAAAGCTGTAAAGACGGCTCTGTTTTTGGGCCAAAAGGACAATCATCCCCATGATGCCGGCTCGAATGACTGATGCTTCGCCGCCGGTCATAATGACGAATAGGGGAATGACAAACAAGCTCAAATAAAAAGCCCAGCGTTTCCTGAAAAAAAGTCCGAGAATGCCCATTAGAGTTAATCCAATAATTGAAATGTTGTAGCCGGAAAGAGCAACAATGTGAGTGGTGCCGCTTCGGTTTAATTGTTTTTTGAATTCGGGGGTAAATTCAGCGCGCTCACCGAGGAGAATACCCGACATTAAAGCCGCCTGCTGGGGCGCCAGGACAGCATTTAAATTGGCGATTAGCTTTTCCTTGAGTTGAAACAACTTGGTTTTAATCAGGTTGCCGTTATTACGACTTACGATACTCACTTCCGGAAAAGAAACGATATTCAAACGGCCGGTGGGTGATTTCATAATCTCTCCTTTTATTTCCAGTAAGTCGCCGTAATGAAGATTCCTAGTCGGTTGGGCGTATATCCGCGCTTCCCCTTCGTATGGCGACCGAAGCCGCACATCAACCTCTTCCGTTTTTAAGCCATGAGTCGGCTCCCTAACAACTTCTCCCTGGAAGACGATTTCCTTGTTAAAAACTATGCTCTCCGATTGGAATGCAAAGTAAAAGTGGTAATAGAAAAACCCAAGGAAACTGATGAAGACAAAAACAGCAACAAAGAACTTATTAAGTAAACTGACGATCGTTGATTTACTTAATAAAATCGGTAGCGTAAATCCTGAAATTACTGAAAGGATAAGAAATAGCCAAATATTAAACTCCAAGCTAGCAGCGCCGACGCCTAGGATAAAGAATAGCGCGACATAAAAAGCTATATCATGAAGGCGCATTAACGCGATCCAAAACTACGAATACATCCGAATCCACGAATCTCAATATCTCTGCTTCTCAAGCTTTTGTAGATTCGGATAAATTTGTAGATTCGCATCGGTTGCTATTAGTAGCTTGGAGGAATTTCTTTGACGCCCGATTTTAAATTCACAATTCTTACGAGAGCGTATAAGAGAGAAGAGAGACGATTGAGATAAGATCGGAGTTCCGAATTAACTTCAACTCCCCCCATTTCTAAGTATTTCACTACCCTTCTCTCTGCCCTACGTGAAACTGCCCGCGCGTAATCAAGGAGGGCCGAGAGCTCTGTTCCGCCAGGCAGGAAGAAAGTTGATATCGGGGACAATTCTTTTTCGATGCTGTCTATAATACTCTCAACCGCATCAACTTTTTCTTGGGAGATAGCTTTATCTGCGCCGGCGATTGCGGCCTGAACTATAAAAAGGTTTTGCTGAACCTGTTCCAGAATGTCCGACAGAGTTTGACTTCCGATCTTAATGTTTGCTTCTCGGGCTTTGGCTTTAGAGAAACCCAAAAGTGAATTTAGCTCATCAAGCGCGCCGAGGGCTTCCGTCCGCTCTCCGCTTTTGGAAAATCTGTCCTTTGAGCCAAAAAAATAAGTATCTCCCTTATCGCCTTTGCGAGTGTAGAGCATTCACTTATTATACCACCGCCCAACATCTCACCATCTTGGCTATAAAGAACAGCTGATTAGTAGAGATGCCAACAAAAACTTTTTTAAACTCTTTCGTCATATTCCCTAGTGTCAGTATTAATTTTTATCATGTCGCCTTCTTCAATGAATAGCGGGACACTGATTTTTGCGCCGCCTTCGATGGTTACTACCTTAGTGCCACCCTGGGAAGTATTACCACGAAGGCTGGGCGGAGCGTGGGTTACTTTATAGTCAGCCTTGATGGGTAGTTCGATATTGATAATTTCTTCTTTCTCGTCCTTGATGTGCTTCAACGCTACTACCTCCATTTCCGGCTTTAGGAGACCTGCCTTTTCCTCGAGGGATTGGGACCGAATAAAAAAGCGATTACCCGGTTTACCCGTTTCATGGAACCAATATTCATCCCGGCGAGCGTAAATAAACCTTGCCTGCATCTTGCGGATTTCAGCTTCACTAATTGAATCTCCTGCGCGAAAATTTCGCTCTAAGACAGTTCCGCTTTTCAAGTTCCTGATTTTAGTTTGAACCACTGCTCCGCCTCGGCCGATATGGGAGTGACTTAGAGAGAGTACAACGTAAGGAGCGCTATCAATCACTATAAAGCCCCCTTTCTTGAGGTCACTCGCTCCCAGTGCCATTTACGGATTTCTCGAGTACTTCTTTTAATCTTGCTTTATCAATTGGTTTTCGATACTTGTCATTCTTCTTCGGGGGCGGTTGATTGGTAAGGATATCCAAACGCTCTTCGCCCCGCCGCTCGGCTTTCTGGTCGACTCCTCCGGCCTCAGACGACCACTCACTGGCAATTTTCTTTTCTACTATTGATCGCGGAGTACCAAAGTGCTGTCGGCTGTTTTCAATTATTAAATCGGCGAAGGACTCTGGAGGAAGAGGCCTTATGTCAGTTGTCTCGGCAGAAAAGGGCTTGGAAGCAACCCCGTCTATCATTAAGCGGATGTAAATATTACGGTTTGGTAGATTAACTAGGTCACTAGCTTCAAAGGTAGGAGCAAATTCCTTCTCTAAAAATTCAGCGTCTTCCGCGCCGGTTCTAAAAAGAACCATTGTTCCTACATTGCCAAAAATTGCATCTCTAACTTTAGAGTCCTTGTAATCCCCTAACTGACCAATATACTGATGAGCCAAAACTAAACTCAAGCGATATTTTCTGGCTTCCGATAAAACGTTAACAAACGATTCAGTGGAAAAGTTCTGAAACTCGTCAATGTAGAGATAAAAGTCGCGCCGTTCCGCTTCGGGCATATCAACCCGCTTCATAGCAGCCAATTGGAGTTTTGTAATAAGCATGGCACCCAGGAGTGCCGAGTTATCCTCACCGATTCTTCCCTTTGAGAGGTTAGCGAGTAGGATCTTACTTTCATCCATTACTTTCCGAAGATCTATAGAAGAATGCGGCTGGCCTAACACATTCCGGATTAAGGGGTTGGAAACAAACTGACCAACTTTATTTTGAATGGCAGCAACGGCTTCGGTTTCTAGTCGCTGGGTGTAGCGGGCAAATTCATCCGTCCAAAAAGATTTAACAACTGGATCCTGGAGATTCTGAACTATTTTTGCCCGATACTCTCGATCGGAGAACATTCGCATGATTCCCAGAAGAGTTGATTCCGGATACTCCAATAAGGCAAGCAGGGTATTATTTAGAATATATTCCATCCTGGCCGACCAGACATCAGGCCAGACTTTTTTAAACACCCCCATCACCCCGGAAGCCACCAAGTGACGATGCTCGCCGGCCACAGTTTCAAGCGGGTTAAAAGCTATCGGGTAGTCGATGTCGGCGGGATTAAAGTAGATGACATCGTCAGTCCTTTCTTCAGGAATAAAATTGAGGATTTTTTCAACGAATTCACCGTGAGGGTCAATAAGCCCCACTCCCCGGCCGGCTAAAATATCGTCAATAATCATGTTCTCCATCATGCTTGTCTTGCCAGTCCCAGTTTTTCCCACAACATAGATATGACGGCGACGGTCATCGGTCTTGATGCCAAAATCAACTTGCCTGTTTCGGAAGTTAGTTCTGCCTAAAATAGTTGTATCTTTTTCCATTGCTGCCATTACGACAATTTTACTCCTCTACTATCGGTAAGTTAACAGGGGGCTCGCCTTTTCTTGTCTCGAGCACCCTTAACTTAGCGGCAGTTACCGTCGCCAACGGCGGATGATAAACCGTTGCCAATTCTTCGGTATTTAAAATTGAGGTTTTCAGTTTAAGTCCAAAGCGGAATGGCGGAGGCTGGGCAATATCTCGGTAAAGATAGTGTTCGTATAGAAGCTTCTTTCTTCTTAGAAGATTAACCTTTCGGTTGAACAAACGGCTCACCTTGGTGATGATGGTGATTGTTTTCATGTTCGGCTTAAAAGCATTGAGGTTTAAGGTAGCGAACTGATTAATCGCTCCGGCGACGGCCGTAACGTTCTCCCCTGTGAACTCACTCTTCTTGTCGACGTAGATAAACCGGAGAGTCGCATCAAAGGCCAGTTTGGACATTTTACCTTCTATGGCTTTGACTATGTCCTGCTTGCCGGGAGTTAACCTGTCCGGCACCGAAGGGGTGCTACCCCCTTCCGCCCATTCCGGGTGAGCCATGGGTGCTTTGAGTAAATTTCCCAGGAATTCTGTCATGGAATTTATATCTAATAATTTTTTGCCACCACTGCCTTTTCCGGTAAGTGCGTCTACCGTTCCTTTGGCAATGGCCACCCACCCGGGGCCAACGGGGCGAACCAAAAGCTGGAGCCAAACTAGTTCATCATTTCTCAGGTTAGAAACAACCTCGGTGATGGTGGCTAAGGGATCAATGCTCTTTGCTTCCCTTGCCTCCCCTGGCCTATCGTACTGAAATTCAAATTCCAGGTAGGTCTTAATAGGATAAGCATCGTCTCTGGCAAGCACGTAATCAGTTCCCCAGATATCAAACTCCTCATTGGGAAGATCTCTCGGCAAGACGGCAGTATAGTCCTCGACCTCTTCAACTTCTGCATCCGGGTACTGGGAGAAAAAAGCGGCCTCAACAAGCTTTCGATATTTTTTCGGTGTACGAATGTAAAAATGAACCCCGTGGGAAAAGCCGGCAATCTCAAGGGAAATCCAATCTTCTACTTTACCCTGAAACCAGCGCTCGCGCCGCTTGATTCCCTGGCTATAAGTGCCGTGGAGTGAAGTAAAAACCTGCTCCATTGATTTAATGGATTTCAAATTATCTTTGGGGATTCTCACCTCGAGAATTACCCATTCAATGGAGTTAATATACTGGTTGATTTTAGAGCTAAGCCACCATCCCCGCAAAACGATTACCATTGCCACGGGGATTGGCAGCCACCAGAGGCCTAGTAAAATTTCAGCCATTTAAGGTGTAGGTCCCCCTCCCCACCAAAACAAAGCGGGGATCTTTGATCAGCTCGTTATGAACTGTTGCCGGGGCCCGTTCCTTATGACTTATTTTGTTCACTAATTCTGCAATCTCCCTAAAGTGAATAGGCCGATGCTCTTTAACAAGGACCAAATGAGCTTTGTCCCGAACTGTTTTGGGATTGACCTCTGGCCAATGATCAGCGCCTAAATCACCATAAGGACCAACCATGAATCTTTTGGAAATAGAAACGTGATCCACAATCACAGTATCCGGCAGGTTAAACTTTGAAGCGGCAGTTTTCAAAAACTTGTCAAAGTCGTGTTCTTTAATTTTTAAAAGATGAGAAACTAAACTTTTGGCGGCATCGTATGCTTCAACTTTATTGTACCAGCACGGATGCCATTCTTCATTGCCTTCGGTGATGGTGGGCTCGCCCAACACTCGCGCTAAAAAGTGAAGCTTGTGATTGAGCTCTTCTTCTCCTTGGGAATTTTTCTTAAGAAGAACGGCAAAATCGCGTGCAACCAAATCGGCTCGCCTCAAATTACCCGTATCATCCAGGTAGCTATGGATTAACTCCGAGAGCCGGATTAGCTCGGCGTCATTCTCGAGCCGCCTTCTTATGGCTGTGAGGGCCGCGGCCTCTATTTGCCTTATCCGCTCTCGAGTAAGGTTATACTCATTACCCAAATCTGCCAGAGTTCTTTTGCTGGGAACACCTAGGCAATAACGGTTTAGGATAATGGTTTTTGCCCGCTCGTCCGGAGCCTGAAGAGCGTCCTTGATCAGCCGGTCGATGTCTATATTTCCTTTAATATTCATTTTGCCAAAAGGGTACCATTTCAAGGATAGAATGTCAATTCTTACCCCTTCTCCCCCACAAAGCAAGGAGAGGACTTCCCACAAGGATTGAGGAATAGGTCCCAGCAATGATACCAATTAAGATTGTGAGCACAAAGAGCTTGGTTCCGGTAGGACCAAAGAAGTAGATGGCCAAAAGCACCAGGGCTACCGTGAGAGAGGTGTTAATGGAGCGGTGGAGGGTTTGCATAACACTTTTATCAATGATTTCTCCAATTTTCATCTTATCCCTGAAGAGGATAAGGTTTTCCCTGACTCGGTCAAAAACCACGATGGTGTCGTGAACCGAAAAACCCATAACAAAGAGAAGAGCGACAACAAAGTTTGTGTCGGCGGTGGCGCCGATTAACTTCCCTAGAAGAGCAAAAATCCCGGCTGGAATAATAACGTCGTGAACTAAAGTAATGAGAGTAATCACACCGTACTTCCAGGAGCTGACCGGCCGAGAAACTTTTCTAAATGCAAAAGCAACGTAGAGCGAGATGCCAAGCATTACCAAGCCGATCGCCCAAATAGCTTTTCGCTTTAGCTCTTCGGAGATTACCGGGCTAATAGTTGAGAAGTCCTGGCTTTCTACTCCTTCGCCGAATCTTTGCTTTAGCACTTGGAGATAATTTCCCCTATCAGTATCGCTAATTTCTTTGAGGGCAAGGGAATAACTTTGATTGGAAGCGTCATATGAAACACCAACCTCCCCGACACCTAAATCCCTGCTAAATACTTCTCTCACCTGGGCGGAGTCGGCATTAGGAATTTTAATCTGCCAAAGGGAGCCGCTTGTAAAATCAATGCCCAGCTTGAAGCCGAAAGTAGCAATGCCGACGGCGCTTAAAATCAGGATGGCGGTTGAGCCGGCAAGAAAATAATTTTTGTGTCTTAAAACCCAATTCATGATTCGTTTTTAGTAAATAATCTCAACATTGTTCGGGTGACGAAGATGGCGGAAAACATGCTGGTTAAAACACCTAGCCCTAAAGTTAAGGCAAATCCTTTAACAAAACTAGAAGTAAGATAATAGAGGATGATGGTGGTAATAATAGTACTCACGTTAGAATCCCTGATTGAGGGCCAAGCTCGACGGAATCCTTCCTCAATGGCGGCCGCTTTAGTCATCCCTTTCTTTAATTCCTCCCTAGTTCGCTCGAAAATAAGGATATTAGCATCCACGGCCATACCGATAGAGAGGATAAAACCGGCAATTCCAGCTAAAGTCATGGTGAAATTAGGAATCAGTTTAAAAAGCGCCAGAGTAAGAAAAGTGTAAATTACGAGAGCAAGAGAGGCGAAAATTCCCATCCGGCGGTAATAAGCGATCATAAAAAGAATCACTACGAGGGCACCCGCAAGACCGGCAATAATTATTTTCCTTAAAGCGTCTTCAGCGGTGGTCGGGCTTACAGTCCGCTGATTCACCTGTTTAATCGGAGCCGAGAGGGCGCCGGCATTGAAGCGTTCAACCAATGTTTTTGCCTCCTTTAGGACCTGATCTTGAGAAGTATTGGTGCCAAATGTGATCTGGGCCGGACCCTTAATTTCCTGCTGAACGACTGGGTCGGAAAGCAAGCTATTGTCAACAAAAATGGCTAAGGGCTTGCCGACATTTCGGGCCGTTATCTGTCGGAATAATTCTGTCCCTTGCTCATTAAATTCAAAGTTGACTAAGGGGCGATTTAAACTGTCGAATCCCAGGGTCGCTTTGGTTAAGTAGCGGCCGGTAAGTTCCGTTTGGTGATAATCAACCTTATCATTTTCCTTGATTTCCTCGCGAAAATCCAAAATGGGGGTAGCGCCGATTTGATTAATGGCTCCCTGAACGTCCTTTACGCCGGCGAGATCAACGAGAAGTTGATAACTGCCGCCTTTCTTAGCAATCACTACTTTTGGCTCGGCCACGCCGAAGAGGTTGACTCTTTTTTCAATCACGTCTTTTAAGCCATTTACCGCTTCATCTCGTTCCCCTTCGGGAATACCGGTTAAATCAACCAGATAAACGACGCTGCTGCCACCAATCAAGTCCAGTCCTAAACGCCAAGGTAAAACTTTATCCCCAAGCGGTTTGGGAGAAACAAAAAGAGCCGCCAAGACGGTCACGAAAACAATAGTCACAAAAATAAGCTGGCTCGTCTGCCTAGATTTCATAACTTAGCTGAAGTATGAAGTAAGAAGTACGAAGTATGCAATTTCTTACGGACTAGCTTAACAGGTTTTTGGGCAAATTGGCAAATTGGAATATCTGCCTTAGTAGCCCAGCACCTTTCTCCGCGGAGAAAGGTGCTGGGTCAACCTAAGATTCTAATTTCATTTCATAAAGATTAAATTTTTAGGTTGAATTTTAACTTGTATTAAAAAGCGAAACGGACCACTGCCAGGTGGTCCGTTGAATTGATAGTTTCAGCGCTGGCACGCCATTTGAGGTGCGGCGAGATCAAACTGCGACAGGCTCTCTCACAATCTCCTTGAACGTGAGGAGCTGGACTCTATCGCTTGGAAAGGGAAAGTAGTCGCTGTTGCTGCCTACTTGCTCACTGAACGGATCGTCACACACCTTGAGAGGCAACAAAACGTTCTCGCGGCCATGATGCAGCACGACATGCCAGCAACCGCTGTAGCGCACCCTGTCACCAGTGCCACAGCTATCGAACCTTACTTGTTCGGTCGCTAAGCAGTAGAGCTTGCCGTCGTGGGTGAATTCATCACCCACTTCCAGCTCGCGAACCACGATGAGACCCGCCTTCTTGCCCTCCGTCACGCGAGTGACGCATGTATCGAACTTTATTGATTGCACGACATCTCCCTTCAGGTTGGATAAGAACTGATGGAATTAGTTCGCAATTCCACTGAACACCATGCCACTTTTATATATTTATAGCAAGCGTTTAAAGACTAGATTCCAAAAGAAGTTAATATTCAGGGGATTATAGGACAATAAGCCTATGCTTTATTTAAAAATGTTTATAAGTTAGGATTCTCATTAGCGGACAAAGCCGCGTCGCACCTTGAAAATCCGCGTCGTGGTTGAAGTTCAAGAATCTGTCACTCGGAACGAAAGGATTGTAGCGATGAGCCTTACCGACCACAGCACTCATTATGGGAAATGGGATGAGTTTGCAGGCTCTTGTCCTGATTGCATCACACCTTTCAAGCCTAGGTATTTCGTCGGGGTGAGCGTCCACGGCTGCGAGGGAATCACACAGCTGGCTTTTCGATTGATCGAAGACCCTCATGGTTGGTGTACTTATCTCTGGAAAGAAAATGGTGAAGATAAGTCATCGGGCCAACTAATGTGCTATATGGAAGAGTGGTTCCGACCTCTCACAGAAGAAGAAGTTGCTGGACTTCAGAAACGGTGGCCTGAGCAGCAACTTCTGTTCTATGACAACCGCAGTTTCCCGCTTAGCCCAGTCAGCTGAGACGAGATCAATACCAGATCTTCACAAGAGAGGTGACCGAGTGCTCAATCAGCTTGAGTGCTCGGTCACTCAACCTAAGTACTTAATTCAAATAAGAATTTAGGTTGGGTTTTAGTAAAATCTTGAAAATTAGGTAAGAAAATAGTAATTTACTTATACTTCCGCCCGTAGCTCAACTGGCAGAGCAGCAGCCTTTTAAGCTGACGGTTGAAGGTTCGATTCCTTCCGGGCGGACAAAAATTAGAATATTTATTTGTCAAAACATAGTTGCCCTAGTTTTAAACATATCTTTAAAACTAGATTTTAACCTAGGGCAACTTAAAAAATTGACAATAAGCCCAAGCTCTTTTCGTAGAGAACATCTCGGAACTCAATTATCGAGGTTTAACCTCGATAATTAATAATTAACCCTTAGAGCCCAGTAGCTTGCTGCTGGGCGACTTAACCCTGTTTCCCTAATTCCCCCTCCAAATCCTCAAGTATTTTTTTGACTTTGGAATTTAAGTGTTTTGGGGTCGTTACCTTGAGATGAATCACCAAATCCCCTTCCGAGATTATTCCTTCACCCTTAACACGCAACTCACCGCCCAGCTCAAACCCCGGCGGAATTTTTACCTTAATCTCTTTTCCATTAAGCGTGGTTGTCTTGATTTCTTTTCCGAGTAATACATCGAGAAGATTAATCTCCGCCTGGCGATAAAGATCATTCCCGCGGCGCTCAAAAATCGGATGGGGTTTAACTTTAACCCTCAAGTAGAGATCGCCGGCGCCGGCTTGCCGCTCGCCCGCTTCCCCGATGCCCTTCACTTTAATTATCTGGCCGTCAATCACCCCCGGCCGAATATCAATCTCTGCTTTTCTTTTACCCTTAACTCGGCCGCTGGCATCACAAGCGGCGCAGGGCTCTTTTGGAATCTGTCCCGCACCGCGGCAATGTTTACAAGTAACTACTCTAGAGAATTGGCCGAAGAAACTGTTGCGATCTTCTCTAATTTCCCCTCGGCCCCCGCAGTAATCGCACTTTTTGAGTCCCGCCTTTGACTGGTAGCCCACGCCGCCGCAAGTTTTACATTCCACTAAGGCGCCGTAATCAAGTTTTAAAACTTTGCCTGATTTAGCCTCTTCAAGAGTAATTTCGGAAACAAGCTCCAGGTCGGCGCCCCTCACGTAAGTGCGGCGTTTTTGCTTAATACCCAATCCCTCGAAAAAGGCATTAAAAATATCCTCCAGTTCAGAGGCATCCTCAACTCCGCTAAAATCAAAATCCCAGCCCCAGGCCCCGCCGGGAAAACCGGCACCAGCGCCTGTGTCAAATGCTCGGCCGAACTTGTCGTATTGCTGCCTTTTTTCCTCGTCAGAGAGGATCTGGTAGGCCTGGCTTACCTCTTTAAATCTTTCGGCGCTACCTCCCGGCCTATCCGGGTGGTACTTGTGTGCCAAAGACCTGTAGGCCTTTTTGATTTCCTCTTTTGTGGCAGTTTTTTTAATTCCTAGTATATCGTAGTAGTCACTCATTTAGACTCTTTGCAAATTTTATTATGCGATTACTTATCCAATAATACAACTTCTTGACTCCTGTCTTTTAGATCAACCGAGGCAAAATTAGAGATCAAAACTAATTGGTAGAGAATAAATACCAGTAAGGTCAAAGGGAGAGCAATCAAAGACTCGATGCTCTTAACCGAGAGAAAGATAATTCCCAAAATAATGAGAGTCCAATAAACCTTGGCCTCTGGAGTGAGAGTATTAATTTTAAGCTGAAGCGCTTGATACAGATTACCCGAAACAGATCGGCCCAGATCGATTTTGGTGCCCGCATATCCCTCTATCTCTTTTGTTAATTCGGCCACTGATTGGCTGATGGCCTGCCCTTTAAGAGGTGCCGGCAGGCCCTTCAAGGCACTATTAGCGCCCAAGCTGCGCTCGGCTAATTTAGCGAAGAGGACACCCGTCTCCATATCGGGAGAAAAATCTTTAACATAATGTCGAGCTACCGGCGCGACGAGGACATCAGTGAGTTGTTTTACGCCTTCTTCGGTAAGAGTGAATTTGCCAGTGAGAATCATGGAAACGAATACGAAAATTACAACCGCCGTGAGCGAGAACCCTATGACTGACCTAACAACCCTCGATATTTTTATTTTTAGGGAGTCCCCCAACTCATCTTTACCCCGTCGGCCGGCTAGAAACAAAAATAAAATTAGAAATCCGAAAACGACAAAGTAATAAAAAGATATCGCTTCGTAAAAGAATAAGGCCCAAGCCAAGCTGTTCAAAACAACAGCGGTCGTTAAGTATTGGTCGGCGTTAGCCAGAAGAATCACCTGCAAGACAAAAAGAGAAAGAAAAAACAAGAGCGCTAAAACCCCGAAGACGATTGCCCCTTGGCTAAAAAGAAAACTATTAGCGAGGGCGGTAAGAGTTGTGACGCCTATAACGATATAGATTTTGGGAAGAGCCCTTGACCCAGATCCGGGATATCCGGCTCCTACCTGAGAGACATTGACCATTTTATAAAAGAGTAAAACTAATCTTGCGACGCATCTCCTGACGCGTTCTCGCCTCCTTCAGCGCTTTTATCTTTATACAACGCTTCGCCAATATGCGAAAGCGAGTTAGAGAGCTCAGTCGTTCTCGTTTCAATAAGTGTTTTTTCTTCGCCGGCTATTGCTTGACGCAATATCTCGATTTTACCGTTAATCTCTTCTTTTACGTCGACCGGAACTTTATTACCGCCGTCACGAAGAGATTTTTCGGCTGTGTAGATCAGGGCTTCGGCTTGATTCCGCGATTCGGCAAGCTCTTTCTTTTTTATATCTTCCCCGGCATGCGCTTCGGCGTCTCTGCGCAAACGTTCCACTTCTTCTTTACTTAGGGAAGTCGAGGCCTCGACTTTCACTGACTGCTTTTTACCGGTGGCTTTATCATGAGCGGTAACATCAAGAATGCCGTTGGCATCAACATCAAAAGTAACCTCAACTTGAGGCATGCCCCGAGGAGAAGGCGGGATGCCCTCTAGGTGAAACTTGGCCAAGGTTTTGTTGTCAGCAGCCATTGGCCGTTCACCCTGGAGAACATGAATCTCTACCGTGGTTTGGTTATCAGCGGCGGTGGAGAAAATCTGGCTCTTAGCCGTGGGGATGGTGGTGTTTTTTGGAATAAGCACAGTGGAAACGCCCCCCAAAGTTTCAATTCCTAAAGAGAGGGGAGTGACGTCAAGCAAAAGCACATCTTTAATGTCGCCTTGGAGGATACCGGCTTCTATAGCGGCTCCTTGTGCAACCACCTCATCAGGATTAATCCCTAAGTGCGGTTCTTTGCCAAAAAGGTTTTTAACGGCGTCTCTCACGGCTGGCATGCGGGTCTGCCCCCCGACCATAATAATTTCATCAATATCTTCAAGTTTTAAACCGGCGCCTTTTGGCGGAGCCGCGGTTACGGTAGCTTTAACAAGTTCAATCGATTTCTCAATATATTCTCGGACTAACTCCTCTAATTTCGCTCGAGTGAGCTTCATTAAAAAGTGCTTTGGCCCAGAAGAGTCGGAGGTGACATAAGGAAGATTAATCTCCGTTTCAACCGAAACGGAGAGTTCATGCTTGGCTCGTTCCACGGCTTCTTTTAACCGCTGGAGAGCCAGCGGGTCTTTCCCGAGATCAATCCCCTCCTGCTTTTTGTATTCTGCTACCAGATACTCCAAGATTTTCCTATCAAAATCATCACCTCCTAGATGAGTGTCGCCGCCGGTGGCTTTTACCTCAACTGTGTTCTCGCCTACTTCAAGGACCGAGATGTCAAAAGTACCACCGCCAAAATCATAAACCACAATTTGCTCGTTCTTCTCTTTATCCAGGCCGTAGGCCAGGGCCGCAGCAGTCGGTTCGTTAATAATCCGACGGACCCTAAAACCGGCAATCTCTCCGGCGTTTTTGGTGGCTTGCCGTTGAGAGTCGTCAAAATAAGCGGGGACAGTAATTACCGCTTCTTCTATTTTTTCCCCTAGTTTAGCTTCAGCATCGGCTTTTAATTTCATCAGAACAAAGGCCGAGATTTCCTCCGGCTTATGCCATCCACCGGAGGCAGATTCTCCCATCTTGATTTCTACTCCTCCGTCAGCCGATTCTCGAATATCAAAGGGCAGCCATGCTTTATCTTTTTGAACTTCCGCATCAGACCATTTCCTTCCGATTAAACGCTTAATGGAAAAAATAGTGTTTTTGGGGTTAGTAACCGATTGCCTTTTGGCCAGTAGTCCCACTAACCGCTCGCCTGATTTGGAAACGGAAACTACCGAGGGGGTAGTTCGCGCTCCCTCGGCATTCTCTAAAATGCGCGGCTCGCCGCCTTCAATAATAGCCATCGCGGAGTTCGTAGTGCCTAAATCAATACCAAGTATTTTGGGCATAGTTTCTACTGAATTAATTTCTTAGCGTAGTTTATCGGTCGACAAATTCCCATATTTGCAGGAATATCTGCAAACTTTGATTGATTAGTCGGATCGGTTTGAATTCTATTAGAAATTCTGGCGCTTGCAATACCAACCACTTCTCCGGTCTCTTTCAAGAATACGGGAGAGCCACTCGAGCCGTTATTTATGTGTGTATCTGCCATCAAGAAGTGCAACGACTTATCAGCACTCCTTCTTTTTATTGAACTAATAATACAATGATTGGCACTCATAGTAATGCCGAAACCCATCGCAAGAAGCTCGGTCGCAAGAGGATATCCCAGTAAAATCACCTCATCTCCTTCCTTAACTCTTTCTGCATCGCCAATGGCCTGGATAGGAATAAATACTTTGTCGTCGATATTCTTTATTCTCATTAGAGCTACATCGTTTTCTTCATCTATCTTCAGGAGCTCGACTCCAAATCGTTCGTAGTGAGTAACACTTTCTTCTGTTCTATCAGGAATTTGGGCTTCGAGGTATTGCCTTTGATCTTCAGGAATTTCCTTATAAACATGGTGAGACGTTATAAATTTTCCATCGGCTGAAACTATAAATCCGGTGCCGCGAATACTCAATTGGGTTTGGCTATCTGGTCCAGGGATGACAATTCTAAGTAGGATAACTGAATTTTTATTTTTTTCAATTATTTTTGAATTTTCCATTTACTATCAATTCTACTTTCTATTCGCTTAATCAATTGGGGCAGGCCCTTTCCTTCTATCATTTCACGCTGACCTTTATCCAAGAGCAGGAAGAAATCATCTTCCTTAAAGTGTCTGATATGCTCTGAAAGTTCATCGTAATCTACTCCGCAGGGCAAGACATTAAATTTATGAGCCGTACTGCTTAAGTTGAAATCCTCTTGGTCGTCAATATAGGTCAAGACACTAGAGTTCGCAGGATTTACTTTTATGACGCATTCATCAACCATGGCTAATATTGCCTCGCTAACAGGCTGGGTAGCAGAAGAACTTTTAAGCTGTTCATAGCCGCCTGAAGTTATATATAGCATGGAGGATGAAGAGACAAACCAGTTATTAAATTTTTCAGGAGTACGGTTAAATTTTTTGGGTAGCCCTGGGCTAATAATTTTAGGACCAGATAATTCCTTAAAATCTTTACTTGAAAGAGGTGTAAGGAATGCATTGCCCTCCTTCTCCATATAATATACTCCCAAGATGTTGCTGGTTTCTTCAATACTGTACTTATTAATTATTTCGAACTTAAATTTTTCTTGCATTCTTTAATCTTACCCTTTATAAACTTTAACACGTACTGGTCTAATGACTTTACCATGTAGTGTGTATCCAGCTTCAATCTCTTCTGCAACAGTGCCGTCTTCCTTGCCCGCCGTAGCACCGGCGGAGGCGGGGCCGCCTTCCACAACGCTGATGGCTTCGTGATGATTGGGGTCAAATTTATCTCCTACGTTAACCTTTATTTTTTCAAGCCCCCGGCGTTTTAAGATGTCTTCAAATCTACTTTTAATCAGGTAAATACCTTTCTCCGCCGCTACTTGTTTCTCGAGAGTTGCTAGGGCTAAGTCAAAATCATCAAGAATGGAAATTAACTCTAGTATTAAGGACTCACTGCCGAACCTGGCTACTTCTTCCAGCCGCCTTAGCTCATCTTTTTTGTAGTTGATGAGGTCGGCTTTAGCCCTCTTCCAGCCGTCTAGATATTCATCTTTTTCCTTGGTTAGCTTCTCTATTTCCTTCTTCGATTCTATCGTCTCGTCAACCTCGCCGATGAACTCTTCTTCTTTATTTTTTTTATCAGCCATAAGAATTTTTCCTACTGCGACATTTAATCAAAATAGAGGACTGACGTCAAGAAAGGTAAAAGTTCAACAAGATATAATCCTCTATTATGTTTTTAAAAAAGAAAGAAGCCGAGGGGGATACCAGACGGTACCCCCCCGGCTTCAAGAACTTCTTCGTGCGCTCGCCTAGCCGTGCTGTCTGGCGGCGGTACCGACCGGATCGTACTTTGAGACTCGACGTGACTCGACGACCCTCTGCCGCCGATGTGCATCCCCTGACTTGAAGGGATTCGAGCCCCGCTGATTCGCCGCCTCGGCCTGCTCTCGAAGTTGATCGAGATCGACTCGATGAACTCCACGCTTCACGACCAGAAGTGGGTCGGAAGCGTTCCTCTTCCTTCTAGGCATACGCGCGTACCTCCTTTCAGCCATTTCAGACCGCTTAGCCCTTGCCGTAGCCCGGAGGAGGCGGCTGTGGGTTCGGCCACCACCCCAGGTTGAAGTCCATCGGACCGCTTGGGTAGCAGTCCGTAGTCGGGTAGAGCAGAGGAACATCCCAGTAGCCGTA